>Ga0315914_1000009_pt1 | contig 182444 bp, 180 predicted proteins | sample MpolenodulesMG_FD_203920 | JGI IMG/M metagenome (GOLD analysis project Ga0315914, IMG submission 203920) | Medicago polymorpha root nodule microbial communities from Los Angeles, California, United States - elongated nodules | ecosystem: Host-associated > Plants > Roots > Nodule | place: USA...
GTTGGCCGCATACCAAAAACACCAGAAATCAGCTACATCACCGACGATTTCCGGCAGTTTCCAATACTTCAAAACAGATGGGAATCCCTAATTCCAGGGCGTTGAGAGGTTTTTCAGCGCCGACTATTTACTCCGTGTTGTACGATGCGGTTTTTCGGGACACCTGAATGCCCAACAGCGTGCACGGGGTTATAGCCTTTCCCGGCGCAGGGGCTACTAGAATACTGATACTGCTGATTAAATAACGGTAATGTTTCTTAGCCAGAATGGGAAATTGACAGATAGTTCAACGAACAAATTCGTGTCGAGGAGCCGATTGACGGACAATGTCATATGGCTGCGGCAGTCATCCGCTCGACGCCGATTGATGTGATCGACCCATTTCTTTCTTAAGAGATTCGGACGTGTCCATAGCTTTGTCGCATTTGTGCGGGCGCTCGTGCGCTTGCCAACGGCGGTAGACATTGTCCAACACCTGCCGAGTGTCGTGCGGTCGCGGAGCGGTCACGGCGGAGCCTTTGAGCACCACCGTTTCCGGCCCAGGAATTCCCCAATCAGCCTCCATGTCCTTGTCGCCAGGCCGTCTCCAGATTGGCGTCGAAGTTGTAAGAGTTGAATGGCACAGCCACTTTGCCGAAGTTATAGTTGTCGAGCGTTTCCCTTGCTTCCTCGGTCAGGTCGGACCAGCTGACTGCAGGCTGCTTGCCGCCACGGTACCGGGTGTCCGCGAGTAAAAATTGGTTTCCGCCTTCCGGCCGGTAGTATTTGACCAGCGGATGTGTTCCATCCATGTGCGGCTGTGGCGTCACGTTGTAACGACCACCGCTCCAATAGCTGACCGCTTCAACCTGCGCTTCGCTATCGCAACGCGTCAGCCATACGATGACATCCTCCCAATCATACCGAGACCCGCCCTTGAGGGGCCAGGTCTGGTTCTGGTCCTTGGGAAAGAACCACGAGTACATGACGGCACACTGACCGTTGTACTCCCCAGCTCTGACATAGATCTGTCCAGGGCTGCGTGAGCAACCGCCGCTCGCCATTCCTGATGGCTTTAGACCGCCGCTGACGTTGCCGTCGGCATCCACGGCCGGGAAAGGGACGCAGCCTCGGATAACTTTGAGAGAAGGCTGAAAGGTCTTGAGGAGACCCGAGGTGCTGTCTGGAAACCCTTTCACTTTGTCGTGATCAATGACTTCAGCCGCGCGCGCCGGCATCGATAGTCCGCAAACAAAAACGAACATTAAGGCGGTTAGCGGCATTCGCCCATTGAGTGGAGAGGCGGTTATCATCTTGTTTCCCTTTTTGTTTTGAACCATTTTGGTCCGCAACATGAATGTCACAACAGCATGCACGCCCAGGGGCTAGATCGTGCAAAAGTGGTGCTTGGTCGCAGGGGTGAGAGCTGAAGGAAGGACATTGCGGAGATTACAAGCCGGGCCCCTATAATAGGGCCGTCCGGCGTGGCGAACGAGAGGGCGGCAAGCGCCAGGCAGATTAAGGCAATTAGCCGGCGCCCCATCTGGTTCAGCCGAAAAGAAAAGCCCGACCAAGCCGGGCTTTCCTACTTCTGTGTTCAGGTCCGGAGACTCGCCAGCGCATTCAAAATCGAGGAGCGGAATGAGCCGGTTCCGAAGTCGATGGCGGCGACGGCGACTTCACCGTCCTTGAAAAGGGCAAGCGTTGGGTAGCCGCGTACGCCATACCGCGCCACGAGCTCGGGGTTTTCGGCCTTGTTGATCTTGACGACCTTGACCTTGCCAGCAAGCTCGGTGGCGATTTGTTCGAGGAAGGGTGCAATCATATCGCACGGCTGGCACCCGTTTTTCCAGAAGTCGACGATGACCGGTTCGGCCGACTGCAGAACTTCTTCCGAGAAATTGGAAGTATCGACATTAACAATGGCCGAGGGGTGCTCATTGGGAGTGGTGGTGTTCATCGTGGTTCCTTTGTGTTCGAACCATTTTCGAAATCCAGGAGGGGAGTGAGCCGGCTCCGAGGTAGACGACTTTCCCCACCCTTGAACATGGCAAGCGCTAGGATCGATGCGCTCGCCATACTGCGCCGAGAGCTCGGGGTTTTCGTCGGTGTTGAGCTTACTTGGCCCCGCCAGCAAGCTCGGTGGCGCTTTGTCTCAGGATGGGTGCAATATGTCAACGTTCACAACGACGTTCGTATTTCCACCACTGCCACGCCGCCCACGAACAGGTCGCCCCGCCGCAGGCACCTTCGGGCCGTGAGGGCACACATGCGCCTGCAGTCGGCCACGAAACGCAAGCGCCGTCCGGTGACGCACAGCAATAGTCGTCAAAGTTAACCGTCTAACGACGACTCACTAGTAACTGGCGAGCGTTTTTGGTGACGCGTGGTCATTTACCCCGAGCGCTCCCCTATCTTGGGCCGAATTCAGACCGTCCGATTCTGGCCGAGAAGATGAGCAAGCTGTCGTTTGGTTGTCGATTTCATTCGAGCGGTCAAGTTGGATTCAGTCATGCGCCGCGAGCCGACATTGGGAGCGGACCGATAGCTCGTCAGAACTCGGCATAAGAAAACCTGTGCACGCCGAGTACTGAAAAAAACGTGAAACTCCGAGTGCGTTAGGTGCTCCGACATTCGGCGGCTCGCTGTTGCCTGTTTGGTGCAACCCTTGCTAGATATCATGAGATTGACTGGGTACTTTGTGGGGGATGCTGCTGGTATGATCGAACATATTCAACTTCTCAGGAATGTCGGTCAGTACGATAATCTTAACCCGCCGGCGCAGACGGCACTCACGCCTTTCACGTTGATCTATGGCGAAAACGCTCGCGGAAAGACTACACTGGCGGCAGTGCTGCGGTCCTTAGCGACCGGCGACCCCAGGCTTGTTCTCGAGCGCCACCGCCTCGGCGCACAGCATCCGCCACACGTTGTTATTCGCCACGCCGGAGGAGCCGCAGTTTTCCAGAACGGGGCGTGGTCGCACCCGCTGCCTAACGTTGCGATTTTCGACGATGTTTTCGTCTCGGCAAACGTCTGCTCGGGAATCGAACTTCAATCGGGGCACCGCCAAAACCTGCATGAACTAATTCTCGGTGCGCGGGGCGTTGCGCTCAACGGCGCGCTGCAGGGACACGTTGCCCGGATCGAAGAACACAACACGGTGCTGCGCAACCTCGCCGAAGCCATCCCTGCCGGAGCCCTTGGCCCCTACAAAGTTGATGCCTTCTGCGATCTTGAACCGGACGCGGAGATAGACCAGAAGATTCAGGACGCGGAAAGAAGGTTGGCTGCGGCACGGTCGGCCGATGTAATAAGGCAAAGACCAGGATTTCAGGCGATCCAACTCCCAGATTTTGACATCGACGGCATTGACATCGTAATGAGGCGCACTCTTGCCGATGTCGAAGCCGCCGCCGCCGAGCGTGCGCGCAGCCACATTGGGAAACTGGGGCGCAGTGGTGAAAACTGGGTATCTGAGGGCATGACACTTATCGCGCCTGCCTCTGTGGGAGGCGAAACGGAGGTCTGCCCGTTCTGCGCACAAAATCTCGCGGGCTCTGATCTGATTGCCCACTACCGCGCTTATTTCAGCCAGGAGTATGACGATCTAAAGGCCACCATACGGCAGACTGGGATCGGGGTGCGCGAAACCCATGGCGGAGACATCCCATCCGCCTTTGAGCGGAACGTGCGTACCGCTGCGCAGGCTCATGAGTTCTGGAAGGATTTCGCAGAGCTGCCTGCACTCGACATCGATACTGCGGCAGTAGCCCGGAAATGGAATGCAGCGCGCGAGTCCGTCCTTGAACAGCTTCGCGCAAAGGCCGCTTCGCCATTGGAAGCAATGGCTCTTACGCACGAAACACGGCAGTCCATCCAAGATTATCGCGCGTGTATCGCTGAAGTGACGGCACTTTCCGAACGCTTCGTAGGTGCCAACGCTCGGTTGGAACTCGTCAAAGAGCAAGCTGCCGCAGACGACCTTTCTGCATTGCGCACCGACCTCGCCAAACTGAATGCGCAAAAAGCCCGATTCGAGCCGGAAGTCCTGCCTCACTGCGCAGCCTACATGACAGAGAAGGCCGCGAAAACGGCAACGGAGGCGCTTCGGACGGAGGCCCGCGCGGCCCTCGATCAGTACCGGCAGCAGATTTTCCCTGCCTTTGAGGCGGCGATCAACGACTACCTGCGCCGCTTCGGCGCGCCGTTTCGGCTCGGGGAAGTTCAATCGGTCAACAACAGGTCGGGCTCGTCGGCATCGTACGTCGTCGTTATTAACCAGCAGAATGTAGACGTTACGGCCGACGCTGGCCCATCCTTCAGAAACACCCTTAGCGCGGGAGACCGCAACACCCTTGCCCTCGCATTCTTTTTTGCATCGCTGGAACAGGATCCGGATCTGGCGAACAAGATTGTTTTGATCGACGATCCGATGACAAGCCTCGACGACCACCGCACTTTGCGGACCCGCGAGGAAATCATGGCGTTAGCCGCAAGGGTTCGCCAGGTGATTGTACTCTCACATTCCAAGCCGTTCTTGTGCAGCCTTTGGGAGCAGGCTGACAGGAACAGTTCCGTCGCCTTGAGAATCAATAGGGCAGCGGTCGGTTCTGAAATCGCGGTGTGGGATGTTCGTAGCGACAGTATTTCCGAGCACGACAAGCGCCATGAACTCGTCCGGGGGTACCTGCAGGTTGCCAGTCCTGCTCGGGAACGCGAGGTGGCGCAGGCGCTGAGGCCGATACTAGAGTCGTTTATGCGAGTGGCGTACCCTGAGCAGTTTCCTCCGGGGACGCTTCTTGGACCGTTCATTAGCATATGCGAACAGCGCGTCGGCGGGCCTAACGGAATACTCTCGGCGGTCGATATTGTCGAACTCAAATTTTTGCTCAACTACGCAAATCGGTTTCACCATGACTCCAACCCGGCCTGGCAGACGGCCGCTATCAACGATGCAGAGCTTTCCGACTTCTCACACCGCACGCTGATCTTCGCGTCGCGGCGCTGATATATCCATTAGTCAGTGCCCGCTGCCACGGCCTTAGCCTCTCGTTTTGGGTCGAGACGATCTAGCGCGGATATCAGGCCCATTTGGCCCATGGACCAGATCACGAGTCCCCGCCCGTCGTTAGCAATGCTGGGGGATGTGTCTTCAATCAGCGCGAGCGCTTCCTCGTCAGTCAACTTTCGCCCCGCCATCGCACAGAGATAGGCATAGCTGGCTGGATAGGTGTCTCGAAGAAGATGCCAGATATCATCGGGGATTGAAGTTGCCCTCAAGGCGGCTTTGCTGATGATCCACCCTTCCGCACCTCCAACTGCAAGCTCAACGAGGATTCCGTCTAAAAAAGTAGGTTCAGCCTGATAGGCCAATATCTTCGCCGCGCGCGTGTTGTGCGACTTCAGCCAGTATTTGAATATTGCCTCTGCGTCGAATAACGACTTGTCGGAAGCCATGGCTTTAAGCCATCGACCCGCGGTGCCGCTCGACCCGCGATCAATCCAACGTTCGAGAACCACGTGACGAGTCGGAACGGGCAACCAAGAATAGACGGCAGAGAGAAGCGCGTCCACGCGTCTTCGCAAGACATGATTATCCTCGTGGAGCGATTGCGCTGTCTCAACTAGAAGCGAAAGCCGCTCCGCAAGTTCTCCATCAGAGAGGCGTAAAAGCCGTAACAGTCTTCCACGAAGGGCCATTCGCAAGGGCGCTTCAGCCTCCAGTGTGCTACAAATCGCCTCGCAGAGTTCGTCAAAAGTCAGGCAAGCAACGTAGGCGTGAAGCAAGCTACGTTCTGTTCCGTAAGGTGCCGGGCTTTTGGCGCAGTCGTAAATGCGGTCCAATTTTTCACTCAACGAATACCCCATGCGCATAAGCTTACCGGATTCTGACGGGACAATGCGAGGGCGAATGTCCGTTCACATTCGAAAATGTCCACGCATTGGCGTTAAACCGGCCGAGCGGGCACTGGTACTCCGCTACCATCGTACTCGGGAGTATCTTCCTGCCGGCATCACCATCGACACGGCAAACACCGTCGCACGTGTGGTCGACGATATCCTCGCTCACCTCACCTGAAGCCTGAGCGATTGTGATCGGAAGGAAGCACCAGGTTATGGCGGGAAAAATCGAAGCCGCTTGAACCGGTCTCTATGCGTCGTCACTTCGTAGCCGACCGGCAGCCTTCAGCGACCGTCTTGAGGGCGCGAAGCGGTCATTTAACTAGTCAAGCTTCGCGTCGATTCAAAAGTGGTGTGTGTCGCACATAGCGCATCGACGAGTTCGCCACTCGGCCTTGAAAGGCGAGTTGAAGACGAAAGCCACTAAGCTTGGATGGTGCCCACCCCCCGTATGCGCGCCTAGAATGAGAACAAATCGGAACATGCTGCACGGATTGTGCACGTGAAACCCGTGCATTTCGCTCTTTGTTCCGCGCAGTTGCGCGCTTTCGAGGGGCATAGGCCACTGAGTTTCGACAGTTAAGCCACTGTGTTAGCTGGAGAAAACTGGTGCTGCTAGAGAGATTTGAACTCTCGGCCTCTCCCTTACCAAGGGAGTGCTCTACCCCTGAGCTATAGCAGCATCCGGCGGCTCTTCGTGATGAGCCGCAGCAGGCGAGGGGCCTATTGCCATAGCTTGACGGGGAGCGCAAGCCGCATTTCGAAGTTTTTGGGCGGGCCGCGCCGGGAAGATGGCGGGACCACGAGGTCCGGGATACCGAAGCTCTGCCATTGCAGGCTGTCGCGGCGCGGAACAACGCGGAAACAGCTTTGCGTTTTTCCCCGGTTTCGCTTCCGTCTGAACCGGCTTGACGCTTCCGAAGCCCCCTGTTTTGCGGTAATGGATGGCCATGAAGAGCGACGATCATAAAAACAGGGCGGCAAAGGGCGGGGCGCATTCGAAAGAGGCCGAGGCGAAGCGGCAGCGGCTGGCAAAGAACCTGCGCGACAATCTTCAGCGGCGCAAGCAGCAGATGCGCGCGCGCCGGGCAGGTGCTGCCGACGAGACATCCGGGCTGCCCGCCGCAAAAACGGACGAATCGCAAGATTAGGTCCTGCAGCCGGCGGCAGGCGGGGCCGTCCGGCTCCGCGCATCCCCACCCGCAAGGTACTTCTAATTTCACCGCATCTCCACTAAGAGACGCCCTTCAACAATGCCGGTCGGCATCGATTTTCCAGAAAGGCGGGCAGCGCCCGTGCGAGAGGTCTCATGGATCGCATCAGGATTGTAGGCGGAAATGAACTCCACGGGGTGATCCCCATCTCCGGCGCGAAGAACGCCGCCTTGCCGCTGATGATCGCGTCGCTCCTGACCGATGACACGCTGACGCTCGAAAATGTGCCGCATCTCGCCGATGTCGAGCAATTGATCCGCATCCTCGGCAATCATGGTGCCGACATTTCCGTCAATGGCCGGCGCGAGCGTCAGGGCGAGAGCTACGCCCGCACGGTCCATTTCACCAGCCGCAACATCGTTTCGACGACTGCACCCTATGAGCTCGTCTCGAAGATGCGCGCGAGCTTCTGGGTCATCGGGCCGCTGCTCGCGCGTGAGGGCAGGGCGCGCGTGTCGCTGCCCGGCGGTTGCGCCATCGGAACGCGCCCGGTTGATCTCTTCATCGAGGGGCTGACCGCGCTTGGCGCCAGCATTGAGATCGACGGCGGCTACGTCAATGCAACGGCACCGGCGGGCGGGCTCATCGGCGGGCGTTACACCTTCCCGAAAGTTTCCGTCGGCGCGACCCATGTGCTGATGATGGCGGCAACGCTTGCCAATGGCACGACGGTGCTCGGCAACGCCGCGCGTGAGCCCGAAGTGGTGGACCTTGCCAAATGCCTGAACGCCATGGGCGCGAAGATCAGCGGCCAGGGGACGAGCACGATCACCATCGAGGGCGTGCGCTCGCTCTCGGGCGCCCGCCACCGGGTGCTGCCCGATCGCATCGAGACAGGGACCTATGCGATGGCCGTCGCCATGGCGGGCGGCGACGTCATTCTCGAAGACACCGAGGCGAGCCTCCTCGATACAGCGCTTGAAGCGATCCGCCGCGCCGGCGCCGAGATCAGCGACACGAACAACGGCATCCGGATCGTCCGCAACGGCGCCGGCATCAGGCCGGTCGACATCGTCACCGATCCCTTCCCCGGCTTCCCGACCGACCTTCAGGCGCAGTTCATGGGGTTGATGACCCGGTCAAGCGGCGTTTCCCACATCACCGAGACGATCTTTGAAAACCGCTTCATGCATGTTCAGGAGCTGGCGCGGCTCGGCGCCAAGATATCGCTCTCCGGCCAGACGGCGAAGGTCGAGGGTGTATCGCGGCTGAAGGGCGCACCGGTCATGGCAACGGACCTCAGGGCTTCCGTCTCGCTCGTCATTGCGGGCCTCGCGGCCGAGGGCGAAACCATGGTTTCGCGGGTTTACCACCTCGACCGCGGCTTCGAGCGCCTGGAAGAGAAGCTCACGCGTTGCGGCGCCCATGTCGAGCGCGTCAGCGACTGATTGTTCAGCTCAGCGCCGGGAGCCGTTGCGGTTTCCGGCGCAACGTCCTATGTCCTACAGCTGTAGCATGACAAGGACGGGGTGGATCGCATGGATGCTTTGAAACTGCTGGCACTCGACGGGGAAGACCTTGGTGTCGTCTCGGCCCATGTGCAGGACGCAGTGTTCAAGGTGGGGGGCATCGCCTATGACGCGCGCCGTCGGCAGTTCACCCTGGTGGTCAACCGGTTCGTCTGGGAAAAGGCGCAAGGCAAGCGCCGCAACTTCGAGCGGCGTCGCGCCGTGCTTCTGTTCAAATGCGTTACGGCCGTGCGCTCCGTCGGCTTCGATCGTGCCGACGCGGAGGCAGTGCTCGATCTCCTCGCACTGCGCTTCGACGTGAAGGGAGAGGGGCCGGAAGGTACGATCGAGCTCGTGCTGGCGGGCGACGCATCGATCGAGCTCGATGTGGAGTGCATTGAGGCGCAGCTTGCCGACACGGGCGGCGCCTGGGAGACGGCGTTCAAGCCGCGTCACCCCGAAGGCGCCTGAGCCTCTCCGCTTGAGCACCTCCGCCGGCCAACATCCAAAAGGATCATCGCATTGGCAATCAGGCTGAACTATCTCGATACCGGCTTTGAGCGCGATTTCGCCGCATTCCTGACGACCAAGCGGGAAGTTTCCGAAGACGTAAACGCCGTCGTGCGCGACATTATCGACGATGTCCGCGCGCGCGGCGATGCGGCGCTTGCAGATTATTCGGCGCGTTTTGACGGAATAGACTTCAATGTCACGGGCATGGCGGTGACGGCGGCGGAGATAGATGCGGCGATCCACGCCGTTGCTCCGGAGGTTCTCGGCGCCCTGAAGGTCGCCGCGACCCGCATCGAGGCGCATCACCGGCGGCAATTGCCGAAGGACGACATCTATGAAGACCAGATGGGCGTCGGCCTCGGCTCCCGCTGGACGCCGATCGATGCGGTGGGCCTCTATGTTCCGGGTGGCACGGCGAGCTATCCGAGCTCGGTTCTGATGAACGCTCTGCCGGCAAAGGTCGCCGGCGTCCCCCGCATCGTCATGGTCGTGCCGGCAATGGGCGGTGCGGTCAATCCTGCGGTGCTTGCGGCGGCGCGGCTCGCCGGCGTGGAAGAAATCTATCGCATCGGTGGTGCCCAGGCCGTCGCGGCCCTTGCCTACGGGACCGGGACGATCGCGCCGGTGGCCAAAATCATGGGCCCCGGAAACGCCTATGTCGCGGCCGCCAAGCGACAGGTTTTCGGCACCGTCGGCATCGACATGATCGCCGGACCTTCGGAAGTGCTGGTGATTGCGGATCGCGACAACGATCCGGATTGGATCGCCGCGGACATGCTTGCTCAGGCAGAGCACGATGCCGGCGCTCAGGCGATCCTGATCACCGACGATGCCGCTTTCGGCGATGCAGTCGAAGAGGCTGTGGAGCGTCAGTTGAAGACGCTGCCGCGTGCCGACACGGCGGCAGCGAGCTGGCGCGATTTCGGTGCCATCATTCTGGTTCCGGATTTCGACAAGGCCATCCCGCTCGCCAACCGCATCGCTCCCGAACATCTCGAACTGGCGACGGCCGATCCGGACGCGATGGTCCCCGCCATCCGCAATGCCGGCGCGATCTTCATCGGCAGGCACACGCCCGAAGTCATCGGCGATTATGTGGGCGGTTCCAACCACGTGCTGCCGACGGCGCGTTCGGCGCGCTTCTCGTCCGGCCTCGGCGTGCTCGACTATATGAAGCGAACGTCTATCCTGCGGCTCGATCCGGAACAGTTGCGCATACTCGGCCCCGCCGCGATCGCGCTGGCGAGATCGGAAGGGCTCGAGGCTCACGCCCGATCGGTCGCAATCCGCCTCAACCTCGGGGAAAAGGGATGAGGGCCGATCGCAATCTGCGCCTCTGCGATGTCGTGCTGGACGAGACGATCGGCCGCTCGACGCCGGATGTGGAGCACGAGCGCGCAGTTGCGATCTTCGACCTGCTCGAAGACAATATGTTCGAGCCCGTCGGGCATCCCGGAGGGCCTTACAGGCTCAATCTATCGCTGGTCGACGCCAAGCTGGTCTTCCGTATTTCGACCGACGGCGGCGCGGACGTCGCCACGCACATACTCTCACTCACGCCCTTTCGCCGGATCGTGAAGGACTATTTCATGATCTGCGAGAGCTACTATGAGGCGATCCGGTCGGCGACGCCGAGCCAGATCGAGGCGATCGACATGGGACGGCGCGGCATCCACAACGAAGGCTCGCAGACCCTGATGGACAGGCTGTCCGGTAAAATAAGACTGGATTTCGATACGGCACGCCGGCTCTTCACACTCGTCTGTGTGCTCTACTGGCGCGGCTGACGGGGAGGCGGACATGATCGGACCCGCCACATCGCAATCCAAGACGCTCCGCTCGGTTCTGTTCATGTGCGGTATGAACGCCATCCGTTCTCCGATGGCCGAAGCGCTCGCCCGCGCGGCACTGCCAAAAGGCACCTATGTTGCCTCAGCCGGCGTCCGCCAGGGCGAGCGGGACCCCTTCGTGGACGTGGTTCTCGACGAGATTGGACTGACCATCGGCCGGCATCAGCCGCGCACCCTCGAAGAGCTCGAAGACGATTACTTCGACCTGATTGTGACGCTCGCGCCCGAAGCCCACCATATGGCGCTCGAATTGACCCGCTCCATGGCGGTCGATGTGGTATATTGGCCCACACCCGACCCGACGGTTGCGACCGGGACACGGGAACAGATCGTGTCTGCCTACCGGTCGGTGCGGGATCACCTGGCCGCGCTGATCGCAAGCCGTCTCGCCGCCGAGGACCACCGGAAAGGCAGTCCTCCGGCGGCATGATCCCGGTCCTTGTACGGTGATCCGGGGCGCACGGATCGGGTACCCGAAAAAGCCTTATCAAAGCGGTTCACAAAGCCGCGGCGATTGTGTAGTTTCCGGCAACTTTTTGAGGATGCCTGTTGCATCCGCTATTGAACACGAGAAAGAACATTTCTGCATGGCGAAAGAAGAAGTCCTCGAATTTCCGGGCGTGGTCACCGAATTGCTTCCCAACGCGACATTTCGCGTGAAGCTTGAAAACGAGCACGAGATCATCGCCCACACGGCGGGCCGCATGCGCAAGAACCGTATCCGGGTTCTGGCCGGCGACAAGGTGCTGGTCGAGATGACGCCCTACGATCTGACCAAGGGCCGTATCACCTACCGCTTCAAGTAGGCCCCGGCCAATTGCACGTCGCCCAGAAGTGCAAAGCCGTTTTGGGCAGCGACATGCATGACATTGGCGCAAACCTCCGGGAACCACGGCTCGCATCGATGGCAGTGACCAAGAAACTGATACTGGCGTCCGGATCGCCGCGTCGCGTCGAGCTCCTGGCGCAGTCGGGGATCGAGCCCGCGCGTCTGATGCCCATGGACCTCGACGAAACGCCGAAGCGCTCGGAGCATCCGCGGTCGCTCGCCCGCAGGCTGTCCGCCGAAAAGGCGAAGGCTGCGCTTTCCGCCATCACTGGCGATCCTGCCTGGGAAGGCAGCTACATTCTCGCAGCCGACACCGTCGTGTGCGTCGGCCGCCGGATTTTGCCGAAGCCGGAACTGGTGAGCGAGGCATCGGCCGCATTGCACCTTCTCTCGGGCCGCAGCCATCGTGTCTATACGGGCATCTGCCTCGTCACGCCCGACCGCACGCTTCGTCAGAAGGTGATCGACACCAAGGTGCGCTTCAAGCGGCTTTCCACGATGGATATCGAGAGCTATCTCGCGTCCGGCCAATGGCGCGGCAAGGCCGGGGCTTACGGCATCCAGGGCATTGCCGGAAGCTTCGTCGTGAAGCTGGTCGGCTCTTACACCAATGTGGTAGGCTTGCCGCTTTATGAGACTGTCAATCTCCTGGTCGGCGAAGGATACGACGTGCACGATCGTTGGCTGGAAGGCTGAGAAGATGCGCGGCGGAGGCAAGAAAAACGCTTCGAACGTAGAACCCTTGCGCGCAACGCGGCCCTGTGCGGAATGCGGGCGGCCGTCCGTGCGCGAGCATTATCCCTTCTGCTCCGAACGATGCCGGAACGTCGACCTAAATCGCTGGCTATCCGGTTCCTACGCCATCCCGGTTGCCGACGACGAGTCGAAGGCCGACGACGAAGACGAGCGGTAGGAACGCGGCCCTCATGCGGGCTTGCCCGCCATCCGTTGCCTTGATCCTTCTGAATTTCTTCAACTTTCGCGTCATTCCCATCAGCAGCTAAATTCCTTCGAAAAAGTGTCATTTGGTGCTGGACACGGCCGAACAAGATGTTATAACCCCGCTCGCTTCCGGGGCGAACGACACGCCCCAGCGGTTTCCAAAAGGGAACTGCCGCCGTCAAGGCAGGATGCCCGGATAGCTCAGTTGGTAGAGCAGCGGATTGAAAATCCGCGTGTCGGTGGTTCAAATCCGCCTCCGGGCACCATTCACCTAGTTCATTGAAATGCTTGAAGCTCTCTTGATTTTCTCCTGTTCCGTCGGAACCCTTTGTTTTGGCGCTTGGGGCGGAAAACGGCCGCGCCTTGGAGCCTTGTCCGGAGACAGGGAAGACGCATCTGTTTCGTGTGGACCGATCAGGGTCCGGCGGAAGTTGGGATTGTGGATCATCACCGAGGTCTGGCTAGGAGCATGATCAAGAATCCTGTGCACCCGGATCGAACGGCGGCGAGCACAGGGTGCTGAGGGTCATGGGCCAGATGATGCTCGCGGCGGCCCTATGGTGCTTTCTGCGATCGACCCCATGAAGCCCCGATCATCCGTTCCGAGCCTCTTTCGGCCAGGCGGTGACCGCCAGAACCCATAGTCCTATGATGTTCGCGAGCGGGATGAATGCAAGAATCGCCCACCACCCGGAAAAACCGATCCGCTTGAGGATTTTGGAGAGTGGCAAGCCGACCGCCAGTAACCAAACGATAACCATCAGCCAATGCCATATACTGAAGGAGCCCATTGCCAATTCCCTGTTGCAGCCGAGTTGTCCTGCAATCCAATACAACTTAAGGGATATGTAAAGTTCTGCCGCCTACAATGCCGGCCTGTGCCGCGAAGCGGAACGAGGAAAACTGGCTCTCACCCAAGCTGTTTATTTCATCGGCGAATAATATATCTTTAGCAGTATCCATTGGAGTACTCAGCGTTAAAACGCGCCAATGGGGCTGGCGGGAGCGTATATTTTCGATCACAAGTAAGGAATCTGTGAGGCGAGGTTGGGATGAAGTTCCGCGTCTCCGATGGGGCACGATTTTTTCTGCTTGGACAACGCAAGACTATTTTCGTTGAAGCGTCGCAGCAGATTTTTGAGGTCGATGATCTCACGGCCTATCTCACCTGCGTGCTCGCCGTGCCTGCGTCTCAGCGCCAGCTCGAAGTCGATCTCGTCGCGCGTGGCGCCGGACGGGCCGAGGCCCGGAGATCGGTGCGGGAATATCTTCACTACTGGTGCCGCCATGGTCTGCTGGAGATTGCCTTCGACGCCGAGGAGGGGGAGCCGCTGCACACGCATGTGCTTGATTTACAGGGAGCTGCCGCCTCGATAGCCTATCACGACAAAGGGCTCCTCGATCTTCTCCTGCCCATATTCGGTCATCTGGCATCACCGGGCCTCAAGCCTTCCGTCTCCTATGGCGTGGCAAGGTTCGGCAGCCAAGCGTGCATCAGCCGCAACCGTTCCCCAGGCCGAATCGTCCGGGTTGAAGAGGTGGCGCCGGTGCTGAAAGCGCTGCTGACGGAGGATGTGCTGGCAAGCCTCGGCCCTGACGTCGCGCTTCACGCCGCTCTTCTGGTCAGGAACGCAAAGGGCCTTCTGATTTGCGGCGCGCCCGGGGCGGGCAAATCGACGCTAACGCTTGCGCTCCTCGAAGCAGGCTTTGCCTGCGGCGGTGACGATATCACGCTGATGAGGCCAGACGGCCTGCTTCAGGGCGTGCCCTTTGCCCCCGCCCTGAAGCGCGGCTCCTGGCGCCTTCTCGAAAACATGCGCGCTTCGGTCGAGGCGGCGCCGGTCCACCGTCGCCTCGACAACAGACATGTCCGCTATCTCGCGTCGATCCCCTTCGCATCCGACGATCCCGTCAAGCTCGGCACTATCGTGCTTCTGCGCCGCCGCAAGGGACGGGCGGCAATTGCCGCCGTCGAGCCGGCGCGGGTTCTGTCGGAACTCTTTCGCGGCGCTTTCACTCCGGCACGCGGGCTCGGTCTGCCGCAATTCGACGCTTTGCTGAGTGCTGTCCGCGGCGCCAGCGCCATCGAGCTATCCTATACGCGGCTGGATGAGGCCGTAGAGATGCTGAGCAGCCATCATGAAGGCGCGTAGCTCCGGAAATCTTCTTGCGCTTGCATCCTGCCTCAATGGCAGGCCTCCGACCGGCGTCGATTGGGAGCAGGTCATCGCACTTGCGAATGAAAGCCTGACGGTTGCTTCCCTGGCGGTCGCGGCGAGAAAATACGCGGATGACATACCAGAGGATGTCCGCCAATACCTATCGCTGATCTACGACAGAAATGCGCAGCGCAATCGCAGATTGCTGGCGCAGCTGACGGAGGCGGCATCTTGTCTCAATCGCATCGGCGTCGAGCCCGTCCTGATGAAGGGCGCGGCAATCCTGATCTCTCAGAAAATGGACGAAATCGGAGCGCGGATGCTGACGGACCTGGACATTCTCGTCCGCCCCGCCGATATGGTCTCATCGATCGGCGCGTTGAAGGACATCGGATACGAGGTTCGGCTTGCCGGGGGCAACGGGTCCTGGCCGGGCAACCGCAAGTTTCACCTGCCCGCCGTGCTGGAGCGCCCGACGGATGCGGGAAGTATCGACCTTCAATGCCGGCCGAAGGGCCCAGCCTCCTTCAGTGACATGGAATGGCTGGACGGGCACAGCCGCAAGGTCGACCTTGATGGAGGAAAGTTCCATATACCGTCGGCTTTTGCCCAGATTGTTTTCCTGATCTTGCACGATCAGTTCCAGGACGGGGACTACTGGCGCGGCCTGATCGATCTGCGACACCTTCTCGATCTGTCGAAGCTCGCAGCTTCGGAAGATGTCGACTGGAAGCAGGTGATGTCGCTTTTCGCCAGAGGATACGAGAGAAATGCGGTTGAGACACAAATCCTGACGGCTGACAAATTGTTCGGGATAAATGGTGCTCCCGATTTGTCCGCCGGGAAGCTGCCGCGGTTTCAATTGCAAAGGCGATGGGTCCAGCTCGGAAGGGATTATCTTTTCGTCCCCTCCACGGTTTTCACGCTCCTGAGCGAGCTTTCCCACTACCGGTCCTGGGACCGGTACGGCGGTGAGCCATATCCGTCGCGGCGTCAGGAGGCGGGTCGCAAGATCCGCGAGCTGCGACGCGTATTCCGCCCGAGGGCGTCCGGAAAGATCTAGCCACATCAATATTTCAAAGTGAAAATACCATGCGTCTTTGTATCGTACGAAAGATAAGGCGAATTATTCCTTGTAGCGTCTTGTGATTAATCAATTTTGATTATCGAATATTCTATATTGCAGGGAAGAGCCCAAATGTAACACTATGTATGGATCGAATGTTGTTGTACCATTCGGCGAGATAGTCAACGCGCATGGGAGTCTTTCATGAATTCCGAAATGCCAGAAGAGCTGCCGTCGCGCAGTGACGAAGACCGTCGTGAGTTCCTGAAAAGCTGTGGGCGCTTTGCGATCGTGACCCCGCCGGCCGTCACCATGCTGCTTTCCACGAGCCTCACCTCGAATGCGATCGCCAAGTCGGGTGGCGGCGGTGGTGGCGGTGCGAAGGGCAATAACGGCTACGGCAACGGGCCGGACGGAACAAATCCCGGTAGCGGGCATGGCGGCGGCGTTTCCCAGGGCGGCCCGGGAGGCGGGCAGTCGCAGAGCGGTTCGAAGTCAGGCGGCGTCCTGCGTTGATCGCGCGCCTTGCGGAGTTAAGGGCGGAGCAAGCCGCTGATGGAAGTGATGGTTTGTTAACCACTTTGCTACAAAATTCTTGACGCCGATGAGGACGGGTCAACTGGCCCGTCGGACCTGGCGCAGGTGCGGCATTCGTCTTCCTGGGGAGTCGGTAGGATGTACGACATGACGGAACACATGATGAAGGTGCTGATGACCATCATCGCTGCACTGTCGCTCGGATCCGTCGTGTTCCTGATGGCGGTCCTTTAGAGCATCTCCGCTGTTCTCCGAATCGCGGAATCTCTCTAGCCATTTGTTTTTAGGCCTTTAGGTTCTGATAGTCTGGAGAGGGATGCCGCTGGCTCGCTCACGGATAAAGGTAGAACTGGTCCCACTTCTCCCGGGGCACACGTTCGCCGATCTTGTATTCGAAGGACAGCACCTCGAGGTGCTCGGAATCCGTCTTGCACCTGAATGCCAGTTTGTACCAGTCGCCCTTGCTTCGGAATACCGCGCCCGTCGCCTTCATCTTGTCGCCTTTCATGACGGGATCGGCGAAGGTATAGGCAATGACCTTGTCCGGCTCGAACCGATTCTTGTCGGCGCCGATCCGCTCCATCGCCTCCGTGTCGCAACGCTGCTCCAGCCGCGTCTGGGGATCAAGCTTCTCGAATTGCCGGACGAGGGACCGGTCCATCGCTTGCGTCGGGTACGCCGCCAATGTGGCCAGGGTAAAGGCGCATGCGAGTGCTTTCATTCTCCATACCACTCCAGATCTACAGCGCGGCGGCATTCCGACTCATCGGGCTGCTGCGCGGGTGCTGTCAGCATTCAGTTAAACTATGTGGCCATTCCAAGGCAGCTGTTCCAAGCTCTGCCTCGGGTCAAGCATCCGGTGTTGGAGACCTCAAACTGCCGAGACGTCGATCCATTCCGCGCCGGTCAGCTCGGCCATGCGCGCCGGGCTGATATGGACGGCCGCATTGGTCGCACCGGCAGCGGGCACCACCACGTCGAACGACTTGAGAGACTCGTCACAATAGATGCTGTGGGGTTTTGCAAGACCGAAGGGGCAGACTCCGCCGACCGGATGGCCGGTTTCCGTCTCGACCTCGCCAAAGTCCAGCATGCGCGCCTTGGTCCCGAACCGCGCCTTGTATTTCTTGTTGTCCAGACGCGCGTCTCCGCGCGTGACGATCAGGATGACTTCGTCGCCGACCTTAAGTGCGAGCGTCTTGGCGATCTGCGCCGGCTCGACGCCATGGCCCTGCGCCGCCAGCGCCACGGTGGCGGTGCTCTGTTCGAGCTCGATGACGGCAATGTCCGGTGCGTGTTGGGAAAAGAACTGTTTGACGGAAGCGAGGCTCATTCTGGCACTATGGTTGTGGGTGAAGAATGTCTTTGACGACGAATGAGGCGACGTCGCTTAAGGAGCGACACGCCTCAATCGTCGTTTGAAGCGTCAAGATCCTCGGGACGCAGCCCCTCTTGCCGCGATGGCAGGTAGCCATGACTTGCGAACCAGTTTTCGAGGATGGTGGAGATAGCCTGTTCGCGGGTCAGGGTACCGGGGTGGTCCGCGATGTAGGACTTGAGCGCGTTCTCGATCTTTTCCGCATAGCATCCGGTCATTTATGCCTCCGCCCGTTGACTTGCGATAGCCGGTCCGCGCTGCCGCGGACCGGCCGCGCGCATCAGGCCTGTTTAACAACGCGAATCAGTACCAGAAGGATCACCGCTCCGATCGTCGAATGAATGATGGCGGAAAAGATGCCGGTACCGATACTGATGCCGATGGCCGGAAAAAGAAGGCCGGCAATGAAGGCGCCGACGATGCCGATGACGATATTCCCGAGCAGACCGAAGCCGCCCCCGCTGACGATCAGCCCGGCAAGCCAGCCGGCAACCGCGCCGACAATCAGGAACACCAGAATGCTTTCGATACCCATGAATCAGTCCCTCTCTATGCATTTCGAAGGAGAGGATAGACCATGTTTCGGAATCGGACAGGGGGTATTTCAATCATGCGTTGATTTTCCCGCCGTGATCGGAGCGGCCCCTCTGCAAGGGGTAACCCGAGGAGAGGGGCGAATGCTGCCGGATCAGACTATACCGCCGCCTCCGCCTGCGACCGCCGGCCGCTCGGCCGCTACCCGGGCGCGATAGCCGCTTGCCCGGTATGCCGCAACCGGCGCGATGGCGCCGCCGTTTTCGAGACGGGCCATGGAAAGGATCGGCTCGACATCCGTCCGGAACGCGGCCTTCAACGTTTCGGATGCCATTAGCGCATCGTTGTCTTCCTGGAACCCTGCAAGTGCCGAACGATCGACGATGAGCGCCTGCGCATAGGCGCGGCCGACCTCCATGGCGCTAGTCATCAGGCTTTCGATCGGATCCGTGACGTTGTGGCTCTGATCGAGCATGTGCGCGGGGTCGAAACCATCCGCCGCGCGTGCCTCGGCATCGACGAGTTCGTTGAAGACGAGGAAAAGGCGATAGGGGTCGATCGAGCCGGTGTCGAGATCGTCGTCGCCGTATTTGGAATCGTTGAAGTGAAAGCCGCCGAGCTTTTTGAACTGGATGAGCCGGGCGACGATCATCTCGATATTGACGTTCGGTGCATGGTGCCCGAGGTCGACGAGGCAGAAGGCCTTGGGTCCGAGTTCCCGGGCGATCAGGTAGTTCGTTCCCCAGTCCTGCACGACCGTAGAGTAGAAGGCAGGTTCGAACATCTTGTGTTCGGTGAACACGCGCCAGTCATTCGGAAGCCCCGCGTAGACTGCCTTCATCGAGTCCAGATAGCGCTCGAAGGTCCGGGTGAAGTGGCTCTGCCCGGGGAAATTGGAGCCGTCGCCGATCCAGACCGTCAAGGCCCTGGAGCCGAGCGCCGTGCCGATCTCGATGCATTCGAGATTGTGCTCGATCGCCTGGCGGCGGGTCGCGGCATCCGTGTGGGACAGAGAGCCGAACTTGTAGGAATGTGCCTGACCTGGGGCGTCCGAGAAGGTGTTCGAGTTCATCGCGTCGAAGGTCAAGCCGAGGGCGGTGCCCTTCTCCTTCAGCTCCTTGAGGTCAGAGACCTTGTCCCAGGGGATGTGAAGCGATACGGCGGGCGTCGCCCGCGTCAATTGGTGGATGACGGCGCAATCCTCAAGCTTGTCGAAGATGTTGCGCGGCTCGCCTGCTCCGGGAAAGCGGGCAAAACGCGTGCCGCCGCTACCCACACCCCACGAGGGAACCGCAACGCCGTAGGCCGCCACCTTGTTTTTCACGGCGTCGATATCGATGCCGCGGCGGGACAGCCGCTCGCCCAGGCTTTCGTAGTCCCGGCCGAGGGCATCGCGCCGGGCCGCGTTATCGGCGTCGAGGACGGATGTGCTGATTATCGGGGTCATCGGAGCCTTCTCCTCAGCGCGTGAACGACTGGGCATTGCCCGCGTCGACATTGACGATGTTACCGGTGGACTTCGCCGACATGTCGGAAGCAAGGAAGTAGATTGCCTCGGCGATATCTTCCGGGAATACGCTGAGCTTCAGCATGGAGCGCTCGCGGTAATGCGCCTCCAGTTCATCGACGTCCATATTGTAGGCGGCGGCGCGCTGTTCCTTCCATTCGCCGGTCCAGATCTTGGAACCGCGCAGTACCGCGTCGGGATTGACCACGTTGACGCGAATCTGCGCCGAAGCCCCCTCGAGCGCCAGGCAGCGGGCGAGGTGGATTTCGGCCGCTTTGGCAGTGCAATAGGCAGAAGCTCCGGGCGAGGCCGCAAGCCCGTTCTTCGAAGCGACGAAGACGACATTTCCGCCGGTCTTCTGGTTGCGGAAGATGCGGAAAGCCTCGCGCGAGACCAGGAAATAGCCCGTCGCGAGAATGTCCATATTCTTGTTCCAGAGCGCCAGCGTGGTGTCCTCGACAGCAGCCGACGTCGCGAGACCCGCATTGGAGACGAGAATATCGAGACCGCCGAAGGCCAGGAGCGCGTCGCCGAAACCCGACGCGACGGCCGCCTCATCGGTGACGTTCATGTTGACGGAGCGGACGAAATCCTTGCCATAGCGGTTCGAAAGCTCGTTCTGCGCAGCCTCGAGCGCCGTTTCGTCGATATCTGCAAGCACGACGCAGGCGCCTTCCTGCATCAGCCGGTTGGCTGTCGCCTTGCCTATGCCGCCGGCGCCGCCGGTGACGAGAGCGATGCGCCCGGCAAGGCTCTTCGGCTTCGGCATGCGCTGAAGCTTGGCTTCTTCGAGCAGCCAGTATTCGATGTCGAAAGCTTCCTGCTCCGGCAGGCCGACATAGGTCGAGACGCCGGACGCGCCGCGCATGACATTGATGGCGTTGACGTAGAACTCCGCGGAGATGCGCGCCGTCGCCTTGTCCTTGGCGAAGGTGATCATGCCGACGCCCGGCAGGAGATAGACGACGGCGTTCGGATCACGGATCGCCGGGCTGTCGGCGCGCTTGCAGCGGTCGTAATAGGCCGCGTAATCGGCGCGATAGGTCGCGATCGCCTCGGGCAGGCCCGCAAGCGTCTTTTCGAGGTCCGGCTGGGCCGGGTCGAAGTCGACGATCAGCGGGCGGATCTTGGTGCGCAGGAAGTGATCGGGGCAACTGGTGCCGAGTGCTGCCAACGGCTCCAGATTTGTAGAGGTTACGAAATCGAGCACGGCCTCGCTGTCGTCGAAGTGCCCGACCTTGCTTTCCGCCCCGCTGATGAGACCGCGGATGACAGGCATCAGTTTCCTGGCGATGGCGACGCGTTCACCGCCGGCGAGCGCCGGTTTCGCCGGTCCACCGAAGGCCGGACCCGTGTTTTCCGTCTCGAACCAGGCAATGGCGCGATTGATGATTTCGATCGTCGTCTCGTAGGCCTGCTTGGCCGTGTCGCCCCAGGTGAAGAGGCCGTGGCTTTCGAGCACGACGCCGCGCGCTTCCGGGTTCTCACGGCAGAATCTTTCAAGCCAGAGACCGAGTTCGTAGCCGGGCCGTTTCCACGGCAGCCAGCCGATCTCAGTTCCGAATATCTTGCTCGTCAGTTCCTTGCTGTTCTTCGAGGCGGCGATGGCAATGATCGCATCCGGATGCATGTGGTCGACATGCACCTTCGGAACATAGGCATGCAGCGGCGTGTCGATCGAAGCGGCGCGCGGGTTGAGATTGAAGGTGCAATGCGGCAGATACCCGACCATCTCGTCTTCGAATTCGACCCCGCGATAGATGCCCTCGAGGGCCCGCAGCTTGTCCATATAGAGGGTGGCGAAGCCGTCCATCTTGATCGTGCCGACGTCGCCGCCGGAGCCCTTGACCCAGAGGACCTCGACCATCTCGCCCGTCAACGGATCCTTTTCCATGACCTTGGCCGAGGTGTTGCCGCCGCCGTAATTGGTGATCCTCTTGTCAGATCCGAGCAGGTTCGAGCGATAGAGGAGCCTTTCAGGCTCGGTCATTCCTGCCGCCTTGCCGTCGTCCCAAAGATTGGCAAGGCGCGCGCCCTGTTGCTTGCCGAGCATGTCGAACTCCTCCCGCTGAGCTGGCCGCCGCCACATGGGCAGCTGATGATCGGCATCAGATCACACGCTGAAGACGCGCGTGTCAATCAAAAACGATCAAAAACCCTCATGATGCACCGCACAATGAAAAAACATGATTGTTTGTGATTGACAATGCTCGGGAGTGATGGAAGCATGCGGAGCATCGGAGGAGCGCATGCACGAGAAAGAAAGACATAGGATCATCCTGTCGGCCGTACAGGAAAAACCGGTCGCGACCGTGCCTGAACTCGTCGATCTCACCGGCAGCTCGGAGGCGACGATCCGCCGGGACATTGCGGCACTGCATGTGCAGAAGCGCCTGCGACGCGTCAGGGGCGGCGCCGAGGCGATCAACCCGCCGCAGTTCGTCGGCCTTGCCGGCCGGCCCTTCAGAGTGAACGAAGGTTTGCATGCGCGGGAGAAACAGGCGATTGCCCGGGAAGCGGTGGCGCTTTGTCAGGACGGCGAACCGATCATCATCAATGGCGGCACGACGACATTTCAAATGGTTCATTTCCTCGCCAATCGCCGGATGCAGGTCTTCACCAATTCATTTCCGATCGCCGAACACCTGCTCAAGCATTCCAAGAACACCGTCATGTTGTCGGGCGGGACGATCTATCGCGAGCAGAACATCATATTGAGCCCTTTCGAAAATGACGTGACGCGCAACTTCTATGCGCGGCGCATGTTCATGGGGGCGCAGGGGCTCGGGCCTCTCGGGCTGATGGAAGCAGATCCCCTGCTGATCCAGGCCGAGCAGAAGCTTATCGACCAGGCCGACGATCTCGTCGTGCTCGTCGACTCCTCGAAGTTTCACAGGCGCTCGAGTCTCATTCTGTGTGGCCTCAAGCGCATCGCCACCGTCATCACGGACGCGGGCATCGAGGACCGTCATGCCTCGATGCTTGAAAATGCCGGCGTCAGCCTGATCGTCGCCGCTCAGAGCGCTAGGGCCGATGCCGAAAAGGCTTCGACATCCGCATGAGGAATGGGCGGAGGAGCTGATGTCCCGAGCTTCCGGATGAAGATCGGGAAATGATTGTTCGGGCAGGAAGACGCAGCCACTCCGGATGCGGGCCCATGGGAGGAAGAAAACGATGAAAATACTGAAATCATTGATGGTGACGGCCGCCGTTACCGCGGCGCTGATGGCCAATGCAGCGCATGCGGAAAACAAGAAGATAGCGCTTGTCGTCAAGGCACTGGGCATCGGCTTCTTCGAAGCCGCCAACAAGGGTGCGCAGGAGGCGGCGAAAGAACTCGGTGACGTCGAGATCATCTATACCGGCCCAACCTCGACGACCGCGGAAGGCCAGATCGAAGTGATCAACTCGCTGATCGCTCAGAAAGTCGATGCCATCGCCGTGTCGGCCAACGACACCGACGCGCTCGTTCCGGCGCTGAAGAAGGCGATGGACCGCGGCATCAAGGTCATCTCCTGGGATTCGGGCGTGGCCAAGGAAGGCCGCATGATGCATCTCAACCCGTCATCAAGCCCGCTGATCGGCAACATGATCATCAAGCTCGCTGCCGACAATCTGCCCGAGGGCGGCGATGTCGCGGTGCTTTCGGCCTCGGCAACAGCGACCAACCAGAACACCTGGATCGCCGAAATGAAGAAGGTCCAGGGCAACTACAAGGGCATCAATGTGGTCGCTACCGTCTATGGCGACGACCTAGCGGACAAGTCCTATCGCGAGACCCAGGGGCTCATCCAGTCCCATCCGAACCTGAAGGCCATCATTGCCCCGACATCCGTCGGCATCGTCGCCGCGGCGCAGGCCGTGACCGACGCCGGCAAGATCGGTCAGATCAACGTCACGGGCCTCGGCCTTCCCTCGGAGATGGCAGGGCATGTGAAGTCCGGTGCCTCGAAATCCTTCGCCATCTGGAACCCGATCGACCTCGGTTATTCGGCAACGATGATCGCCTATGAGCTCATCAACGGTGCCGAAGCCAAGCCCGGCGCGGAACTCAAGATGGGCCGCATGGGAGCCGTCAAGCTCGACGAAAACAATGAAGGCGCCATGGCCGACCCGTTCGTCTATGATGCTTCGAACGTCGAGGAATTCGCGAAGATCTTCTGATCGGCGGGGGGGCGTTTGCCCCCTCATCCGGCCTGCCGGCCACCTTCCCGTTCTACGGGGAGAGGGACACAAGCGGCGCCACCTGAACCCGCCGTCACCGCGCCCCTACCGAGGAGCGAGCGGGCGCAGCAAGCCCCTTCTCCCCGCCTGCGGGGAGAAGGTCGCGGCAGCGGGATGAGGGGCGGCAGCGGACGGAGAGGTTTTTACACCCTTCGTTCTCGCGGTGACGGCACGGCTCCTTGAAACGACCGAGATATTGGTGGACCCACTCTTGTTGCAGGACACAACCACATCGCGGATGAAGCCCGCCATCGCGCTTGAGGGCATATCGAAGTCCTTTCCGGGCGTGCGCGCGCTTTCCGATGTCTCACTCGCGCTCTATCCGGGCTCGGTGACGGCGCTCGTCGGCGAGAACGGCGCCGGCAAGTCGACCCTCGTGAAGATACTGACCGGCATTTATCAACCCGATGCGGGCGCAATCCGGCTCGCTGACAGGGAGACGACATTTCCGACAGCCCTTGCCGCGTCCCGCGCCGGCGTGACCGCGATCCACCAGGAGACGGTCCTCTTCGACGAGCTCTCCGTCGCGGAGAATATTTTCCTCGGTCATGCTCCGCGCAATCGCTTCGGCCTCATCGACTGGAAGAAGCTCAACGCCGACGCCAAGACCCTGTTGAACCGGGCAGGCGCCGATTTCGACCCGACGATCCGCCTCCGCGACCTCGGCATCGCCAAGAAGCACCTGGTCGCGATCGCCCGGGCGCTCTCGGTCGATGCGCGCGTCGTCATCATGGACGAGCCGACGGCCGCTCTGTCGCACAAGGAAATTCACGAGCTCTACGCGCTGATCGAACGGCTCAAGGCCAACGGCAAGGCCATCCTCTTCATCAGTCACAAATTCGATGAGATCTTCCGCATCGCCGACCGCTACACCGTCTTCCGCGACGGAGCGATGATCGGCGAAGGGCTGATCGCCGATGTCAGCCAGGACGATCTCGTCCGCATGATGGTCGGCCGCGCGGTCGGCTCCGTGTACCCGAAGAAGGAGGTGGCCATCGGTCAGCCGGTGCTTACCGTTTCCGGTTATCGCCACCCGACCGAATTCGAGGACATCAACTTCGAGCTCAGGCGCGGCGAGATTCTCGGCTTCTATGGCCTCGTCGGCGCGGGACGTTCGGAGTTCATGCAGTCGCTGATCGGCATCACCCGGCCGTCGGCCGGTGCGGTCAAGCTCGATGGGGAGGTGCTGGTTATCCGCAGCCCGGCGGAGGCGATCCGCGCCGGCATCGTCTATGTGCCGGAAGAGCGCGGGCGGCAGGGGGCGATCATCGGCATGCCGATCTTTCAGAACATCACGCTGCCATCGCTCTCGCAGACCTCGCGTTCGGGGTTCCTGAGGCTCGCCCAGGAATTCGCCTTGGCACGCGAATATACCTCGCGTCTCGACCTGCGCGCCGCCTCGCTCGATCAGGATGTCGGCACGCTGTCCGGTGGAAACCAGCAGAAGGTGGTGATCGCCAAGTGGCTCGCCACCCGGCCGAAGGTCATCATCCTCGACGAGCCGACCAAAGGCATAGACATCGGATCCAAGGCTGCCGTCCATGCCTTCATGAGCGAACTCGCCGCCCAGGGCCTGAGCGTCATCATGGTATCCTCGGAAATCCCGGAGATCATGGGAATGTCCGACCGCGTCATCGTCATGCGCGAGGGCCGCGTCGCCGGAAGGTTCGAACGATCGGAACTGACTGCCGAGAAGCTGGTGCGGGCTGCCGCGGGCATCGAAACGCAAGCCGGCGGGGGAGCAGCATGATGGCCAAGCTCCTCAAGAACCGTGAACTCCTGCTCGTCGTTGCGATTGCGGTGCTGCTCGCTATCATCGCCTTGCGCTTCCCGGCTTTCGTGGCGCCGTCCAATCTCGCGCGCGTCTATAACGACACCTCGATCCTCGTCATCCTGGCGCTTGGACAGATGGCGGTTATTCTTACCCGCTGCATCGACCTGTCGATGGCGGCCAACCTCGCGCTCTGCGGCATGGTGGCAGCCATGCTGAACAATTTCTTCCCCGGCCTGCCGATCCCACTCATCATTTTTGCCGCCATGGCGCTGGGCGGGTTCCTCGGCGCGATCAACGGTACGCTGGTCTGGAAGCTCAACATTCCGCCGATCGTCGTGACCCTAGGGACTTTGACGATCTACCGCGGTCTCATCTTCGTTTTGACGAACGGCAAATGGATCAATGCGCATGAGATGAGCGACCCCTTCAAGGCGCTGCCGCGGCTGGTCGTCGCCGGCATGCCGGTGCTTTCCTGGCTCTCCTTCCTCATGATAGCGCTGATGTTCCTGGTCATCGGACGTACGCCGCTCGGCCGCGCCTTCTATGCCGTCGGGGGCAATCCGCATGCGGCCGTCTACACCGGCATCGATGTCGGCCGGACGCGCTTCTTCGCCTATTGTCTCTCGGGTACGCTTGCGGGCCTGTCAGGTTATCTCTGGGTATCGCGTTATGCCGTCGCCTATGTGGACATCGCCGCCGGATTCGAGCTCGACATCATCGCGGCCTGCGTCATCGGCGGCATTTCGATTGCCGGCGGCATCGGCTCCGTGGCTGGTGCGGTGCTCGGAGCACTCTTCCTCGGCGTGATCAAGAACGCGCTGCCGGTCATCGATATCTCGCCCTTCGCGCAGTTGGCGATATCCGGAACGGTCATCATCATCGCGGTTGCCGTCAATGCCCGCGCCGAGCGGCGCAAGGGCAGGGTCATTCTCAAGAAAGCGGAGGCGGTCTGATGGCTGACGCGCAAATCTCTCCCCGCAACATTCCCGACCGACTGGAGGGGCGCGGCGCTCGCCTCCTGAAGAGCTGGGAAGCGCTGCTCGTGGTGGTCGCCGCCGTGATCTTCCTCGGCAATTCGCTGGCGTCGCCTTATTTCCTCGATCCTTGGAACCTCTCGGACGCCACGTTCAACTTCACCGAAAAGGCGATGATCGCCTTTGCCATGGCACTGGTGATCATCTCCGGCGAGATCGACCTGTCGGTTGCGTCCATCATTGCGCTCGCCTCGACCGCCATGGGTTACGCCGTGCAGTTCGGTTTCGACACCCCGGCGCTCGTCGCGATCGGGCTCGGCGTCGGTCTCCTCTGCGGCCTCGTCAATGGAGTGCTGATCACCGGTCTTGACCTTCCGTCCATCGTGGTGACGATCGGCACCATGAGCCTGTTTCGCGGGCTCTCCTTTGTCGTCCTCGGCGATCAGGCCTTTACCGGTTATCCCGAAAGCTTCGCCTGGTTCGGCCAGGGCTACGTCTGGTGGGTCTTCTCCTTCGAATTCACTCTCTTCGTCGTACTCGCCGTCATTTATGGAGTTCTTCTCCACAGAACGAATTTCGGTCGCGCCGTCTATGCCATCGGCAACAATCAGACGGCCGCGCTCTTCTCCGGCGTGCGCGTGCCCCGGGTCAAATTCACGCTCTTCCTGTTGACGGGCCTGCTGGCCGGGCTCGCCTCGGTCTGCCTCACCTCGCGGCTCGGCTCTACACGCCCATCGATCGCGCTCGGCTGGGAACTCGAGGTCGTGACCATGGTGGTGCTTGGAGGCGTCAGCATTCTCGGCGGCTCCGGCACGATACCCGGTATCGTGTTGGCGGCGCTGATCATGGGCATGGTCACCTTCGGCTTCGGCCTTTTGAACGTGCCCGGCATCGTCATGTCGATCTTCATCGGCCTGCTCCTGATCTCGGTCATCGCGCTGCCGATCCTCTGGCAGCGTGCCCGCCGCCGTCCTGTTCATTGAGGTGGAAGTCATGGAAAAATACGCCTTCCGCATGCGACTCCATCCCGGCAAGGCCGCCGAATACCAGGCGCGTCACGACGCGATCCGGCCGGAGCTGGTGGCGCTTCTGAAGGACGCCGGGATTTCCGATTATTCGATCCACCTCGATGAGGAGAACGATCTGCTCTTCGGTGTGCTCTGGCGGTCCGACGATCACAAGATGGCCGATCTTCCTTCGCACCCGGTGATGCGGAAATGGTGGGCGCATATGGCCGATATCATGGAGACGCATGCCGACAACGAGCCGGTCGCCGCACCGCTCAAGACGGTCTTTCATCTGAGATGACAATGAAGACTGTGGCCGTCATCGACATCGGAAAGACGAATGCCAAGATCGCCTTGGTCGAACTCGAGCGCTTCGAGGAGATTGCCGTGCGGAAGGCGGGCAATGGCGTCAAAGATGACGGACCTTACCCGCATTTCGACACCGAGCGTCTTTGGCGCTTCATTCTCGACAGCCTCGCGGCGCTCAACCGTGAGCACCCGATCGACGCGATTTCGGTCACCACCCACGGCGCGACCGCCGTGTTGCTCGACAGTTCCGGTGCGCTCGCTTTGCCCGTTCTGGACTATGAATTCGCCGGCCCAGATGCGCTCGCGGACGAATATGACAAGGTGCGCCCCCGTTTCTCCGAAACCGGCTCGGCGCGCCTGCCTATGGGGCTTAATGTCGGCGCTCAGCTCTTCTGGCAGCAGCGCATGTTTCCAGATCATTTCGCCCGCGTCGCCACGATACTCACCTATGCGCAATACTGGTCCTACCGGCTGACAGGCATCAGGGCCAATGAGCTGACGTCGCTCGGCTGCCACACCGATCTCTGGAACCCGGCGACGGCGGACTTTTCGTCGATGGTCGATCAGCAGGGCTGGCGCCCTGTCTTTGCGCCGGTCCGACGGGCGGGGGATGTGCTTGGTCCCGTGCTTCGGCAGGTTGCGGATGAAACAGGCCTGCCGCCGGAAACGCCCGTCCATTGCGGCATTCATGATTCCAACGCCTCGCTGCTGCCGCATCTGATCACGCGCCAGGCGCCATTCTCTGTCGCCTCCACCGGGACCTGGATCGTCATGCTCGCAGTGGGCGCCAGACCCGTGAAACTCGACGAGCGGCGCGACACGCTGATCAATGTCAACGCGCTTGGCGATCCGGTGCCTTCGGCCCGTTTCATGGGTGGCCGCGCCTTCTCCCTGCTCATCGGCGGCGATCCGCCGCCGGCATCGCCCGAGGCCGAAGCGAGCGTCCTGGAGAACGGGCATATGCTGCTGCCGTCGTTGCCTGGGGGATCGGGGCCTTTTCCGACTTCGAGCCCGCGTTGGACGACCGACGAAGACAGGCTCACGCCTGCCGAAAGGCTTGCGGCCGTGTCCTTTCATCTCGCTCTGATGACGGCGACCTGTCTCGACCTGATCGGTGCAAGGGGCGAAATCCTCGTCGAGGGACCGTTTGCTTCCAACGAGGCCTATTTGCGGATGCTCGCCGCGGCTACCGGCCGGCCTGTCCTTGCAAACAGGCTGAACAGCACCGGAACGAGCCTCGGCGCCGCGTGCCTCGTCGCGGGTGCCCACGTAAGAACGGGGGCCGAGCCGGTCGCGCTGCAGATGCCGGTCGCCTATGCCGGCTATGCCGATTTATGGCGCCGGCTCACGGCTGCGCATGTGCAGGCTGGTTCGCAGTAGGTCGGTTCACAGGGATGAAGAAGAAGGACCGCGCAGGTTCTCAGAAGACGGATGTTCTGCTCGCTATCCGGCTCTGATCCAGATTGACGACGATCGAGATCGCCGTCATGGCGAGCGTTGCGGTGATGATGGCGCCTATTCCAAGAACAATCATTGTTCGCGTCCCGTGGCGCTTCGTCATGATGCGCCTGTGCCTGAAGATGCTACTCAACGCGTATTTCGCGCCATTCCCTGCATGCTTGATCCCCGACCGATCCAGAAACATGCAGCACCTCAAATGCTGGAGTGACCCCGCGCGTTAGGACGCACGGCGCACTATGCTTCGATACTGGACGCCGGTTAGATCCACAATCCCTGAACAATCATCATTGAAAACCTGTGGCTGCACTCGGCAAAAACGTTGTATCGTCAGCGTCCGATACCGCCACGGTTGAATTTTAGCGATACCGGTTAAGAGCCATGTGCCGTTAACCTTCAGGCAAGGAATTAACCATAAACATGGTCCAACACGGCGGAATGGGAAGCCTCGGCTTCTCCTCAAGGCATGATGCCGCACCGCCGTACCGGTCTAGGTCCGGTATCCATTTTCACTGAAATCACTGTGGACGAACGATGGCGGGCGCTTCGGAGCGCGCTGTTCTCATCGCTTGCGTGTGACCGGCCGCCGGCTGCGATCCTCTTCCCGGGACGATTTCTATCAGGCGCGCGTCAATAGCCGGGGACCAGCGTGAAACAGGAAGCGTCAGAACAGGCGAGAAGGGGTCAGGCGGCCAGTCTGCTGGAACGCTTGCGCTTTGCCGGTCTCGACGAAGATGCCTGCGCGCTGCTTCGCGATCACCGGCAGGCTCTTTCGCCACGCATCGAGCTTGCGCTGCGTGCACTCTCGCACCGCCTGCAGACCCATCCCGACGCGGCGCGTCATTTCGACAGCGACCGACAGGTCGACCGTCTTCACGATCTGCAATCATCGCACTGGAATGTGCTCACGGACGCCCGTTTCGACGGCCTTTATGCCGAGCGAGTGAAGGTGCTTGCCGACACCGAGAGCCGCATGGGTCTCGACCCGCGCTGGCAGATTGCAAGCCACGCCGTCGTGCTCGAGCACCTGATCATGGGCGCGATCGAGGACGCCTGGCCGAAATCGATCATCTCCCTCGGCAAAGCTCGCAAGAAGGAACTGCGCGACCTGGTCGCTGCGCTCGTGCGCACCGCATTCGTCGATACCGAAATTGCGGTCTCCCTCCGCTTCAACGCGTTGCGCCAGCAGCACCAGCGGCAGCTTTCCCAGAGCCGGCGGGACGGCGAAGCCGAGCTGCAGGCGCTCTTCGCGGATTTCCTGAATGCTCTCGCGGAGGGCGACCTAACCGCGCGGCTTCCCGAGGATGCGCCGGAAACCTACATGCCCATCGTCGCGGGCCTCAACACGGCACTGGGCGAGATCAGGAATGCGCTGCTCGCGGCGGATGAACGCGCCGCGGCGGCCGAGGCCATCGTCTCGGATCTGCGCGGCAGCGCCGCCGATTTATCGAGCAAAGCCGGGGCAGAGGTGAAAACGCTCGATCAGCATCTCGCGACCCTCGTCAGCGCGACCGAGCGTATTCGCTCCGGTTCGATCCGTATCGGCGCCACCGAGGCCAAGGCAAGCGAGACCCGCATTGCGGTGGAGCGCAGCGGCGAGATCGCCGGCCAGGCGATCTCTGCCATGGCGGACATCGAAGCGTCTGCCGAAAAAATCGGGCAGATCATCGGCGTCATCGACGAGATCGCCTTCCAGACCAACCTCCTGGCTCTCAATGCGGGCATCGAAGCGGCCCGGGCAGGCGAAAGCGGTCGCGGTTTCGCGGTTGTCGCACAGGAGGTGCGTGCGCTCGCGCAACGGTCCGGCGAAGCCGCGCGCGAGATCAAGCAGCTCGTGACAGGAACGAAAGGCCAGGTCGCGGCCGGCGTCGAGACCGTCGGACGGACCCAGCACGCCATCAGCAGCATCGCCGAACAGGTCATTTCCATAAACGAGGCCGTCACCGGCATCGCACGTGAGGCGGAATATCAGGTGAGGGATCTTTCCTCCGCAGCCTCGGAAATCGGCGCGGTCGCCGAGGCGATGAACCGAAGCACCGCACTCGCGGAGGTGGCACTGGCGTCCTCCGGCGACCTTCACGACGTCATTATGGAACTGGGCGAGACCGTCCGTCGCTTCCATCTCGAGCGTGAGGCGAGATCGGGCGCGCGCTTCTTACCGTCAAGAGTAGAGGCGACCGACGACCAAAACGAAATGCCGTTCGGCGAGGCCGCGTCCGAACGGCACTTCGCCGGATGGCGACGTTAGTGCACGCACTTGAAGCGAGGGAAAAATGGCCAGCAGAAACACCGCAGGAAAAACACTGAAGCTCGCTCCGGTATTGGACCTGAACGAGGCAACGGTGCTGCATGAGAGGCTCCTCGCCCTGAAGGGCGGGGCGGTGACCATCGATGCGTCCGGTGTTGAGCGGGTAGGGGCACTTTGCGTTCAGGTCCTGATGGCGGCTGCAAAGAGCTGGGAAGAAGACCGCTTGTCTTTCACCTTTGCCGAGGCGTCGGACGCTTTCGTTAAAACGACACAGCTCATCGGGGCGGAGATCGGTCCCCTGATGGCAAAGGAGATTTGAGCAATGAAGAAGAGAGTTCTGACTGTCGACGACTCCCGGACGATCCGCAACATGCTTCTCGCCACCCTCAACAATGCGGGATTCGAAACGATCCAGGCGGAGGATGGCGTCGAGGGCCTCGAGAAGCTCGACACGGCCAACCCCGACGTCATCGTGACGGACATCAATATGCCGCGTCTCGACGGTTTCGGATTCATCGAGGGTGTGCGCAAGAACGACCGCTACCGTGCAGTGCCGATCCTCGTCCTGACGACCGAGAGCGATGCGGAAAAGAAGAACCGCGCGCGGCAGGCGGGTGCCACGGGCTGGATCGTGAAACCGTTCGACCCGACCAAGCTGATCGATGCCATCGAGCGCGTAACGGCCTGAATCCGGGGACAGCCATCCAATGGATATGAACGAAATCAAAGAGATCTTCTTCCAGGAATGCGAGGAGCAACTCGCGGAACTGGAAACGGGTCTCCTAAAGCTCAATGACGGCGATCGCGACCCGGAAACGGTGAATGCCGTTTTCCGTGCGGTCCATTCCATCAAGGGTGGCGCCGGCGCTTTCGGGCTCGACGATCTCGTCTCCTTCGCGCATGTATTCGAAACGACGCTCGACTGCGTTCGATCCAACAGGCTGGAACCCACTCAGGACGTTCTGAAAGTCATGCTGAGGTCGGCGGATGTGCTCGCCGATCTGACCAATGCCGCCCGCGACGGCGGCAGCGTCGACGGGGGGCGCAGCCGTCAGCTCATCAAGGAGCTCGAAGCGCTCGCCAATGGCGAATTGCCGCAGGCCGCTACCGAGCCTGTGCCGAAGGCGGTCCCGTCCGCCGCTGCCCCCGTTGCTCCCGTCGTCAACGAGGAAGGCTTCCAGCCGGTTGCCTTCTCCTTCGACGATTTCGAAGCGGGCGACGAGCTGACCATCGAGCCGGTCGCCTATGAGATCGTCTTCAAGCCCAAGTCCGACCTCTACGCCAAGGGCAATGATGCCACGCTGCTCCTGCGCGATCTGTCTCGGCTGGGCGAGATGAGCATCCATTGCGACATGGACGGCCTGCCGCCGCTGGATCGGCTGAATCCGGAGGAGGCCTACTTCTCCTGGAAGATTTCGCTCAGCACCGACAAGGGCGAGGAAGCGATACGCTCGGTGTTCGAATTCGCGGAGTGGGATTGCGACCTCGAGGTCGCGGTCGCCGGCGGCTTGATCGGGATGGACGAGGAACTGCCGATGCAGCCCGTACCCTTCGATCTGTCGATCCTCGATGAAGAAGCCCAGATGCCTGCCGGGGAAGAGGATCGGGCATATCCTCACGAGGGTGAGGCCCAAAATGCGACCATCCCGGCGGCAGAGACGGCGAGCAACGTGCTGCAAATGGCGCAGTCCGCGGCGCGTGTCTCCCCGGAAAATGTCAGGAATCCGACATCGGCATCAACGGCGCAGAACATTGCCGCGCAACAGGCCGCTTCGGCCGCGACCCCGACCATTCGCGTCGATCTCGATCGTGTCGATCGTCTGATCAACCTTGTCGGCGAACTCGTCATCAACCAGGCGATGCTGTCTCAGAGCGTAATCGAGAACGATACCAACGGCACGTCGTCGATCAATATGGGGCTGGAGGAGCTGCAGCAGCTTACGCGCGAAATCCAGGATAGCGTCATGGCGATCCGCGCGCAGCCGGTAAAGCCGGTCTTCCAGCGCATGTCCCGCATTGTCCGCGAAATCGCCGACATGACCGGCAAATCCGTTCGTCTCATCACCGAGGGTGAAAACACGGAAGTCGACAAGACGGTCATTGACAAGCTCGCCGAGCCGCTCACGCACATGATCCGCAACGCGGTCGATCACGGCCTGGAAACGCCCGATAAGCGCATTGCCGCGGGCAAGAGCCCCGAAGGCACCGTGCGGCTCACGGCCAAGCATCGCTCCGGACGCATCGTCATCGAGCTGGCAGACGACGGCGCCGGCATCAATCGCGAAAAGGTGCGCCAGAAGGCGATCGACAATGATCTCATTGCGGCCGATGCAAACCTTTCCGACGAGGAGATCGATAACCTGATCTTCCATGCGGGTTTCTCCACGGCCGACAAGATATCGGATATTTCCGGCCGCGGCGTCGGCATGGATGTCGTCAAGCGCTCCATCCAGGCGCTCGGCGGGCGCATCAACATTTCGTCGAGGCCCGGCCAGGGTTCGATCTTCACCATGAGCCTCCCGCTGACGCTCGCCGTACTCGACGGCATGGTGGTGACCGTCGCGAACCAGACGCTCGTCGTGCCCCTGACGGCAATTGTCGAGACGCTGCAGCCGGAAGCCTCCGCTATTCACAGCTTCGGCGCCAGTCAGCGCCTGATTGCGATCCGCGACTCCTTCTGCCCGCTCGTCGACGTGGGCCGCATCCTGAACTTCCGCGGAGCCCAGGCCAATCCGGTCGAGGGTGTGGCACTTCTCGTCGAATCCGAGGGCGGCGGCCAGCGCGCGCTGATGGTCGATGCCATCCAGGGCCAGCGCCAAGTGGTGATCAAGAGCCTCGAAGCCAACTATACGCATGTGCCGGGCATTGCCGCAGCCACCATTCTCGGCGACGGACGCGTGGCGCTCATCCTTGATGTGGACGCCATCGTTGCTGCATCGCGCGGACAATCCTTGAGACCTGAAATGCCTCTTGCTGCTGCCGGATGATGCCCATGACCAATGCCGCTAAACACCTGACAAATGGCGGACGGGAGCTGATCGCTTTCCGAGTCGGCGACCAGGAATTCTGCGTGAACATCATGTCGGTGCGCGAAATTCGCGGATGGACGCCGGCCACTCCGATGCCGCATGCGCCGTCCTATATGCTCGGCGTCATCAATCTGCGCGGCGCGGTGCTGCCGATCATCGATTTCTCCGCGCGTCTCGGGATGCTGCCGGCCCAGCCGACGGTTCGGCACGTGATCATCGTGGCGCAGGTCAACCGCCAGGTGGTCGGCCTGCTGGTCGATGCCGTTTCCGACATACTGACCGTTTCCGACAGCGACATTCAGCCGACGCCGGATATCGCGTCCGAGTTTGATCGGAGCTTCGCGCGTGGTGTCTTGGCGATCGAGGGCCGGATGATCTGCCTCGTTGAACTCGACTCGGTTTTCCAGGGCGAGGAAAGGGAGGCTGCATGAGGATCCAGGCTGCGCACGAACAAAGATTGCCGCCGGACGAATGTCTTGCGAGCGGCGAATATCCCCTGACACGCCGCGACCTCGGCGAGATCGCTGCGATGATCTATGCGGACGCCGGCATCTATCTCAACGAATCCAAGGCGTCGCTCGTTTATTCGCGGCTTTCGAAACATATCCGCAATCTCGGGCTGAAAGGGTTCCGCGACTATTGCCAGCTCGTCGCTTCGCCTGCCGGTGCGGCGGCGCGCCGCGACATGCTCTCGCATCTGACGACGAATTTCACCCGCTTCTTCCGCGAGAACCATCATTTCGATCACTTGAGAACCGACGTCCTGCCGGGTCTCATCGCCCGCGCGAAGAGCGGCGGCCGTGTCCGCATCTGGTCGGCGGCGTGCTCGGATGGGCAAGAACCCTATTCGATAGCGCTGACGGTCCTGTCGCTGCTGCCCAATGCCGCGGACTACGACTTCCGCATCCTCGCGACCGACATCGATCCGAAGATCCTGGCGCTTGCCCGCGCGGGCGCCTATGACGCGACGGCGCTCGAGACGGTGAACCCTGTCATGCGCAAACAATGGTTCAGCGAAGTCGAATTCGGCGGCCGGCGCAAGTGGCAGGTCGACGACCGGGTCAAGCGGCTGATCACCTTCAACGAGCTCAACCTGATGGCGAAGTGGCCGATCAAGGGACCGTTTGACGTCATCTTCTGCCGCAACGTCGTGATCTATTTCGACGAGCCCACGCAGATGAAGATCTGGTCGCGCTTCGCCGGCGTTCTCGATACCGGCGGCCACCTCTATATCGGCCATTCGGAACGCGTATCGGGTGACGCCAAAAGTCTATTCGACAATATCGGCATCACGACCTACCGCCATACCGGCAGGTTCCACACAGGCCGGTTCCACGGAGATACGGCATGAGCGTTCCCGCACGTGTTCTCGTCGTCGACGACTCGGCCACCATGCGCGGCCTTATCTCGGCCGTGCTCAACGCCGACCCGGATATTACGGTCGTCGGCCAGGCTGCCGACGCGCTGGAGGCGCGCCAGGCGATCAAGCGGCTCGATCCCGATGTCGTGACCCTCGATATCGAGATGCCGAACATGAATGGTCTCGAATTCCTCGACAAGATCATGCGACTGAGGCCGATGCCGGTGCTCATGGTTTCGACGCTTACCCAGAGGGGTGCCGAAGCAACGATCGCCGCGCTCGAGATCGGCGCCTTCGACTGCGTCGGCAAGCCCCGGCCGGGTGATCCGCATCCGTTCGGCGATCTCGCCGATAAGGTCAAGGCGGCCGCCCGTTCGCAGCGCAAGGCCATGATCACCAGCAACAGGACGGCTGCGCCGGCCGTGGCGACGGCTTCCGACTACCGGGCAGGGCGCAAGATCATCGCGATCGGCGCCTCGACTGGTGGGGTCGAGGCCCTGATCACGGTGCTGCAGAAGTTCCCGGCGAATTGCCCGCCGACGGTGATAACCCAGCACATGCCGCACACCTTCACCAAGAGTTTCGCCGAACGGCTGAACCGTCTTTGCGCCCCGACCGTACAGGAGGCGACGGATGGCGCCCGGCTCGAAATCGGCAGGGTCTACCTGGCTCCGGGCGGCGAACGGCATCTTCAGGTCGCCAACGCGTCCGCACCGTGCTGCCGTCTCGTCGATCACCCGCCGGTCAACGGACATCGTCCCTCGGTCGACGTTCTGTTCGATTCGGTCGCCGAACTGGCCGGGCGGAACGCCATCGGGGTGATCTTGACCGGAATGGGCCGAGACGGTGCCGCCGGACTTCTGAAATTGCGGCATGCCGGAGCACGCACCTTCGGCCAGAACGAAAAGACCTCAGTCGTCTACGGCATGCCGCGCGTCGCCTATGAATTGGGTGCTGTCGAAACGCAGCTCCCCCTCGGATCGATCGGGGAGGAGATATTGAAGACGGCGGCAGCCCGAAAAGAAGGAATGGAATAATGTCCCTCGCCGAAAAGATAAAAGTTCTGATCGTCGACGATCAGGTCACGAGCCGGCTGCTGTTGGGCGATGCGCTCCAGCAACTGGGCTTCAAGCAGATCACTGCGGCAGGTGACGGGGAGCAGGGCCTGAAGATCATGGCTCAGAACCCGCATCATCTGGTGATCTCCGATTTCAACATGCCTAAAATGGACGGGCTCGGCCTGCTGCAGGCGGTGCGTGCGAACCCTGCCACGAAGAAGGCGGCTTTCATCATTCTGACGGCGCAGGGTGACCGTGCACTGGTGCAGAAGGCGGCCGCCCTCGGCGCCAACAACGTGCTGGCCAAGCCATTCACGATCGAAAAGATGAAGGCGGCGATCGAGGCCGTGTTCGGGGCGCTGAAATGAACACCGAGGCTGCCGGCAAGCGCGTCCACGTCATTCAGGGCGAGTTCAAGGTTGTCAACGATCCCGATATCGTGCTTTCGACCATTCTCGGCTCCTGCGTGGCCGCCTGCCTGCGCGATCCGGTGACCGGCGTCGGGGGCATGAATCACTTCCTGCTGCCGGGCTCCGCAAGCTCGCCGAGTTCGGGTGCGGACGCAACGCGCTACGGCGTGCACCTGATGGAGCTTCTCATCAACGGCCTTCTGAAGCAGGGGGCGCGCCGCGATCGGCTGGAGGCGAAAATTTTCGGTGGCGCCCGGACGATCGCGCGCTTCTCGAATGTCGGCGAGCAGAATGCCGCTTTCGCGCGCCGGTTCCTGATGGACGAAGGTATCCGCATCGTCGGCGAGAGCACTGGAGGCGACCACGGACGCAAGCTAGAATATTGGCCGTCGTCGGGACGGGCCCGCCAATATGCCCTGACCGGAGTGGAGGCACAGCGCGCCATGCAGATGGACCAGCGGCCCGCCGCGCCGAAGCCGGTAGAAAGCTCCATTGAATTCTTCTGATCGTGCCGGTCGTCAGCGCCGGCGATTTCGTCTCGCATGCCTCGTGAGGAAATAATGAAGCCAGACCACAACCATGTACCTCATGCGGAAGAATCCTTGCCGGACGTGCTGGTGCGGGTCGTCACCGAACTCCACGATGTGGCTCGTCTGATCGAGCGCATAGAGCCTCAGCTCATGAGCGCGGAGGCTGCAAGCGCGGAAAGAGTGATGGTGTTGCAGGGAATCGATCTTGCGGTTCAAAAGACGCGCGGACTTGCGGAATTCCTGGACACGATCACCGCCTCCATTCCGGACACGTGTCTGGTCGACGTCACCACGGCCGTTAATCTGATCAAGCTCGGCGACATGAAAAGGGCGCTCGGCACCGGCGTCCTGCAGCACGGGCACTCGCATCCGCTGACGAAGACCTCAGGCGATTTCGAGGCGTTCTGAAGCGGAGACAAGCTCCGGAGCGGGATAAAGGATTGCCGCACCGGTTGAATGACCGATCCCGCCCTCCCACCAAGTTCGCGCAAGTTTCGTCCCCTAGCTTCGCTTCCGGGGCTGGTAGATTCGCGGCTAATGCAGAACGGCCAAGCGCAGGCCGTTTTCCAGCAAACCCGAATGTTGGATCTGCGCAGGGCATCGGCCGGGTAACCGGAGCGGGTGCCGTGCGACACTGGGTGCGGAAACAGAATGAATCTGTTCGATCAATTCTCGACGTTTACCAAGAATCTGAGCAATCTCGGACAAGGGAAGCTCATTGCGCTGGCCGTGGCCGGCATCGTGGCGATCGGCTTCGTCCTCGGGGCCGGCGTCTATGTCAATCGGCCGTCCTTCGAGACGCTATATGTCGGGCTCGAACGCAGCGACGTCACCCAGATCAGCATTGCGCTTGCAGAGGCCAATGTCGATTTCGAAGTCGGTACCGACGGCGGCAGCATCCAGGTGCCGGTGGGCATGACCGGCAAGGCTCGCCTGCTGCTTGCCGAACGCGGCTTGCCGAGCAGCGCGAATGCCGGATACGAACTCTTCGACAATGTCGGTTCGCTCGGGCTCACCTCTTTCATGCAGGAAGTCACGCGCGTCCGAGCACTCGAGGGGGAAATCGCGCGCACGATCCAGCAGATCTCCGGCATCGCCGCCGCGCGTGTCCACATCGTGATGCCGGAACGCGGCAGCTTCCGCAAGGCCGAACAGACGCCGACCGCCTCCGTAATGATACGCGCAAGCGCCACGGTCGGTCGCAGCGCCGCCGCTTCGATCCGCCATCTGGTCGCGTCCTCCGTGCCGGGCCTCGACGTTGATGACGTCACCGTGCTCGATTCGACCGGCCAGCTTCTTGCATCCGGCGACGATCCTGCAAACAGCGCGCTCAACCAATCGCTTGGCGTCGTCCAGAACGTCCAGACCGATCTTGAAAAAAAGATCGACAATGCGCTCGCGCCGTTCCTCGGAATGGACAATTTCCGCACCAGCGTGACGGCCAGGCTCAACACGGATGCGCAGCAGATTCAGGAGACGGTTTTCGATCCGGAATCGCGGGTCGAGCGTTCGACGCGTGTGATCAAGGAAGAGCAGAAGTCCAGCCAGCAGCAGCCGGATAATGCCGCAACTGTACAGCAGAACGTGCCCCAGGCGGCGCCAACCGGCGGAGCCGGCCAACAGTCGAGCGACGAGGCGGCGAAAAAGGAAGAACAGACGAATTACGAGATCAACAGCAAGACGATCGCGACCGTCAAGAACAGCTATTCGATCGAGCGGCTTTCGATCGCGGTGGTCGTCAATCGCGGCCGCCTCGCTGCCATGGCCGGCGAACCGGCGGACCAGGCTAAGATCGATGCCTATCTTGTGCAGATGCAGAAGATCGTTGCCTCCGCCGCCGGTATCGATCCGGGTCGCGGCGATGTCGTTACGCTGAACGCAATGGACTTCGTGGAGACACAGCTGCTCGACCAGGCGGTGCCTGGCCCGGGGATGATGGAAGTCCTGACACGGAACATCGGCGGCATCATCAACGCGCTTGCTTTCGTTGCGGTTGCCTTCCTGGTGGTATGGTTCGGGATGAGGCCGCTTGCGCGGCAGATGGGCTTCGGAGGTCAGTCGGGCCAGCTCGCAGGCGAAGCCGCCGGTCTGGAACTGCCGGACTTCTCACCCGCCGCTGCCGGTGCAGGAGGAGCACTCATGGAGGGTTTTGGCTCCGACTTCGGCTTCGACGGTGGCGACGACCTTCTCAATCTCGGCGACGAGGCCGGTTTCAACCGCCGCGTCAAGGAAGGGCCGGAACGGCGACTTGCCCGGATGGTGGAGATCAGCGAGGAGCGTGCGGCAAAGATCCTGCGAAAATGGGCACTCGACCGCGCCGCTTGATAACCTCCGGCAGATCTGCATCAGAAGCAAGTCCCGCTCCGCAGGCGGGCCTTGCTTGTTTTTAACGCGCGCCCCCGTCCAAGGCCGGTCAGGCGGACTTTCTGCGAGTATTGGCGAGTCTAGGTCGGCCCGGCGGCGGTGCAGTCGAGTCGGCACAAAGAATCCGGCGGGCGCCTGGAGGCGTGTCGGCTGTTTGACGGAAAATTTAAACAAAATTTTAACGGATTTAGATTCATGAGCCGCGCGTCAGGGCGCGGCGACCGGTCCGGGTTACTCCACGTTGTTTGGTTCTCAAGAGATACGTCTAACTATATATGCAAAGGAATCAAATACAGTTTGACGCCCGCTCTTTCTCTTCGCCCTTGGTTGCTTCGAAGAGTCACGCGGCGATTGATGCATTTGGGCAACATCTTCCCGCATAAAGTTTAGACCTGCTGAATAAGTATGGCGCCACGCAAGCATTCGCCTGCAACGAGAAGACGAATTTCCTTCCGGTTTCCTTGCTCATCAATGGCCAGATAATCTGCAGCCGTTACATTATCTCGTTTATTATCAATGGCTTGTTTAGTAGTGCGGCTGTCCGGGAGGATTGAAAACCCCTTTGAGGACTCACGCAAATGCGAAAGAGTTCAAGGCAGGGTTGCCAAGTATTCGCGTTGGCGGACGCCGTGTTTTTTTGGGGGCGCCGATGTAAAGTTTAGCAATTGATTCGCGTCCTGAGATTCGCTTGGTGGCAAAAATACCGGCGAAGCCGGCTGTCGAGGACGACAGGGCAAGCGTGAGATTTCAAGGCGTCGAATTCGGCACGGGGGCTGAAAGTTATGGAGATGTCGCGGTCAGACGCAGTCTGGTCTTCGGAGACCGCTGCGCGGCGAATGTATGGTCGCAGAATATCGAGGGAACAACTGATCCGAAGGCTGGGCGAGTTGGCTTCGGGTACGGGCCTCGGCAACGGACTGGCCGTGCTGACGGAATATGTCGGCGCCACGCATTACCTTCTCGCCCGGCACGATGTTTCGCAGGACGGTGGCCTCGATTTTGTCGTCTGTTCCGACTGGCCGTTCGACATCGTCCGGCGCCTCTCCGGCATCATCGCGGGGCTCAATTCCAAGACCACGGAACTGGAAAAATGCCGCGCACAGCTGCAGCCGGTCTTCCATGCGATGCCCGACGATATCGGTTTGCCACGAGGCGTCAGCCGCAGCTATTGCGCTGTCACCTTCAGCATCGGGCCGACGCGGTTTTCCTTGATGCTGCTCTTCCCCGAGGACGTTATCCTCTCGCAAGACGCACTGCGCGATGTCGCGGTGCTTGCCGGATACGTCGCCAGTCACAAGATCAAGGCCGACGTGCGGCATGATCGGGAATGCGAGTTGACCGAACGTGAGCTCGAATGTCTGTTCTGGATTGCCGAAGGCAAGACCAGCGACGAAATCGCGGTCATACTCGGGATCTCCCGCAACACGATAAACAATTACATCACCAGTGTGATGCGCAAGACGGCGACGCGAACGAGGTCCGAGGCGATCGCTCACGCGGTGCGCAACAATCTGGTTTAGGAGCGGGAAAATGACTTATCTCGTGACCGAAAACCGTGGCTGCGACGCTGGCCGGCCGGGCCGAAACGGGCGCGCGGCGCAAGCGGCGGGGCTCGTGACGCGACTGCAGGCCATGCAACGGCAGATCAACGCGAGGAACTTCGCGGTTCTGCGGACGAATGGAAGGGGCTTGCCTGCAGCGCGCAAGCTAACCTGCGTGCTCCACAACTGGGGAACCTCTTGCGAGGAAATCGCGCGCGATCTGATAGATCATTATGGCGAGGAACTGCTTCAGCACCTCGACCATTCGCTGCTGCCGGTGCTTTGGGACGGCAAGGGCGAGCACCAGACTGCCGAAACCTCCGATTTCGGTCCCTTCACGCGCCGGCTGAAGGACCGCAAGCTCCCATATTCGGGGATCGCGTTGCCGATACGGCTCGGCGCGCAAGGCAACGGCTATGTGGTTTTCGCCGGAAGCTACATCGATGCTTCGGGCGAACAGATAGTGGAGCTGCACGGCCGCAGCGCGCAGATCATGACAGACCTGCTGACCTTTGACGAGAAGCGCCCGCTCAAGGCCGAGGCCCTGAGCGATCGCGAAATCTCCTGTCTGCAGATGGCCGGCGACGGTCATATAAGTGAAGAGATCGCCGAAAAGATGGGTCTCTCCGTGCACACCGTGAACGCTTATCTCGGCGCCGCGACGACGAAGCTCGACTCGGTCAACCGCATACAGGCGATCGCCAAGGCGATACGGCTCGGCTATATCAGCTGACTGTTCCATCGGCCCGCTCAACCGCCGCATCCTGCGCTTGATCGCCATGTTTCGAGGTCGGTTCGACCTGAAAACATGGCGATTCAGCTCGCGAGCGTCAGCGGATAGGATCTGACGAATTTCGCCTCCGCCAGGCTCCTGGCGAGAAAGGCCGTATTCTCGTCCGGGTCGCTCGATGGCTGTTGAAAATTGATATGGCTGATTTCGATGCCGGCCGTATTGCCCGCAAGCACGAGGCGTATATAGACCGTTACGCCGCGCGGCTTCAATTCGAGGTCGAGGATGATCTCGGGGCGGCTGTCCCAGTCGAGACTGTAATTGCCGCCGAGGCCGAAATTCACGGTGCCGGGCAGAAAGTAAAGTTCTGCCGCAGAGTCCACCAGGTCGGCGATGCTTGCATAGGACTCGAACCGCAGGAGCGCGATGAAATCCGCAGCATCGATGAGGCGCAGTTCCGTCGCAACCGGACGGATTGCCTCCGCAACTATCTGCTCTCGTTGTTCGGAGAATTGGCACTTTTTCAAGATCATGTCACCCGTCTTTGTTGCGGCTGAGCTGCATAAACCCGGTGGATCAGTTCGGCGACTGCCTTGTAAAACACCGGCGGAATGACACTATCCACCGAGACTTGTGCAAACATGGAGCGTGCAAGCGGCGGATCCTCGAAGACGGGAATACCGTTCTTCTCCGCGATTTCACGTATCTTCAGGGCGACCAGGTCCTTCCCCATGGCGACGACCACCGGAGCATCGCTCTCCTCGCGCACATAACGGAGCGCTACGGCATAGTGGGTCGGGTTGGCGATGATCAGGGTCGCCCGCGGCACGGAGGAGATCATCCGCTTGCGGGCACGGTCGCGCTGTAGCGATCTGAGCCGCGACTTGACGATGGGGTCGCCCTGCGACTGTTTCAGCTCGTCCTTCACCTCCTGCTTCGTCATCTTGAGTTCCGTGTACCAGTGATGGCGCGTCCAGAAGAGGTCGACGATGGCGAGCGTTGCGGTGGCGAAGAGAACGACGATGATGATCTGCTTGAGATCGGAGGTCATGGTGGTGAAGATCATGACCGGATCGGAGAACATCATGTCGAGCGTGGCGAAGTAATCGTTCCAAAGCACGAGGACCACGACGATCGAAACGACAATCACCTTGAACAGGGATTTTCCGAATTCCACCAGGCCCGGCACACCGTAGATCCGTTTGAAACCGGCGACCGGCGAGACGCGGTTCCATTTCGGCTGGATGCGGTCGAGGACCGGCCGAGGCAGGTTCTGGAAGATCGACGACCCGACACCGAAGAGGATGAGCAGGATGAAGATCGGCATGAGCAGAGTGGCGGATTTCAGAACGACATGCGAAATCAGGGCCACGGCGTCGGTCGCCGTATCGAGACGCCAGGCTTCCGGCTGCTCGAAAATGTCCTTCAGCGCCTCGGCCACGTTTGCCGCGCCGTCGGCAAGGAAAAAGACGACGAAAATATAGATGGCGAGCGTCGAGGCGAAGGCAGTCACCTCGCGCGAGAAAGGGACATTGCCTTTGTCGGTCGCGTCGGAAATCTTCTTCTCCGACGGTGCTTCGGTCTTACTGTCCTTGTCCTGATCATCTGCCATGAATCAGCAAGCTCCCCATCCGCGGCAACTTCAACGAAAGCCTCTACGAATTGCGCGGCTCCCCGTTGGTGAGCCTCGGCAGCCTCTTGCGCAAGAGCACGGGCGTGACCAGCCCGCCCGGGTCAACAGAAATCGCAACAGGAGGCGGCGGATACCGGGCAGGGCGGAGGCGTCAGGCCGCCTCCGGTTCCTTTTCCTTGAGCTCGAGTTGTCCGTTGGCGGAGAGGCGAATCGCCTCCTGCGTGATCGAACGTCGCGCTATCGCGATATCGCGGGGGTTGATGCCGGCCTCGCCGACGGCGAGGTCCGATTCGATCATGCGCCGCTGCCGCGCGCCGATCGACGCGAGAATGGACTCGCGCAGCTCCGAAGCAGATCCTCTGAGCGCCATGGTGATGACATCGGTGGAGACGTCGTTGAACAGCTGCACGCGGCTCCTCTGCGGCATGAAGAGGATGTCGTCGAAGAGGAAGATCTTCGGCCGGACCTTCTTGGCCGAAGCGGTGCTTATCGTTTCGAGCGAGGCGAGCAGCGTGTCGACCTGCGGTTTGTCGAGCTCGTTCATCACTTCCGCGATCTTCGCCGGGCCGGGCGAGTTGCGTTCGGCCTCCATCTCTTCGATGATTTCGAACACCCGTGCTTCGATAATGGCGGCCGCCTTCGGGTTGACGTTCTTGATGTTGACGGCACGGTTGAGGATCTCCGGCCGCTGCTTGTCGGAAAGCTGCAGCAGCACCTTGGCGCCGAAGCTCGACGGCATCATCGACAGAACATAGGCGATCGTCTGCGGATGTTCCTGGGCGAGCAATCGGGCAATGATGATCGGATCGCAATCCATCAGCCGGTCCCAGATGTTCGCTTCGTAGGACTGGAAGGTTGCTCTGCGCCCAAGGAGCCCGTCCACCTCGTCCGGCGTCAGGCCCTCTTCGAGTATGCTCTCCATGGCCTTGGCATTGTCCATGAGGCCTGCACCCTCGGTGAAGAGGTCCTCGAATTCGTTGACGAGGGCTTCCAGCTCGTGCGGCGGAACGGCTCTGAGCGACTGAGCCGCGGCGATGATGGCCTGCAGCTCGCTCTGCGTGAAGAATTTCAGCAGCTTCCCGGCAATCGACTTGCCCATGGCGAGCAGCACCGCGGCGGCCTTTTCCGTCTGGCTCAGCGGCTGGGCAAGTGCCTGAGCCTGTGCCTCGAAACTTCCGAAATCCGTCATGGATTCATCCCTCGCCCTATCATCGGGTTCTCAATACGTTGAAGCGGATGCGGGCGGAAAACCGCTTACGCTTTCCCTCATCCCGCCCTATTTCCTGCTGCCTTTGATCTCAAGGAGCTTGACGCCGAAGCGGGTCACATCGCCCTCGAGAACGGTGATTTCTCCGCGGCCGATCACCCGCCCATTGACCATGATCTCTACCGGTTCGCCGATCTTGCGGTCGAGCGCGATCGTTGCGCCCTCGGTGAGGTTCATGAGGCTGGAAACCTGCATCCGGCTGGTCCCGAGCACGATCTGGATATCGATCGGGATATCCATGATCAGGTCCAGATTAGCGCTCATTCCGCTGCCGGGCGTTGGTTCGGCAGCAGCCGGCGTCGCATCGAACTCGCCGCCGGCAAACCCCGGACCCGCGGCGAAGCCTCCGCTCACTCCGGTTTCGGCGAAATCGCCGCCAAAACCGCCGTCAAAGGAGGCGTCAGAAAGATCGCCGAACCCGGCTCCGCCGGAGGGAGCGAACCCGCTGCTGAAATCCATCGACTCTTCGAGCGGCCCCGAAGCGGCGGAATCGGCGCCGAAGTCAGGCGTTTCGCCGTCCTTCTTCAGGACGCCGCGCAGGTCGTCGATCGCCTGGTCGAGCTCGGCGTCTGCCGCGAATACGGCCGGTTCTGCGATGGGTGCTGCTTTCTTGGGTGCCATGTGCCGAATATTCCAGTTGAAGCTTGCCTCAGGCATTCTGCCGGGTGAGGGCGGATTAACTCATGATGTGGCGCAGGATATCCTGTTCGGAGCCGTGGGTGTCCTTGACCCGCACGGTGTATTTCGATCCGGAACGCCCGAACTCGCAGACATAAAGGTCGCGTCCGTTGGCGCTCACCTCCACGCGGACATCCTGTCCGTCGTGGAAGGGAATGACATCTCCGGCCTGCAAACGGGCGATCGTGTCGAGCGTCAAGCTTTCGAGCCGAATTCGTGCCTCGAGGGCGACAGCCGAGCGGCGGACCTGCTCTTCCAGCTGTTCCGTCCATTCGGTCTTCGCATTCTGGTCCTTGCCCGCACCCTTCGGAGAGACGAACCGCGTCTTCAGAAGCGTGCTTTGCGGCACGATGACCGAGAAGGTCGAGAGCACCGGCCCCAGGCCGATGGTCATGTCGATGGAGGCCGCGTAGACATCTTCGAGCGCCGGGTCGGGCTTTGCCCGCTCCGCACTGTTATACGGACGGCCGACGACGGGCTCGAAGCCGCCGGGCGCGTTCACCGCGATGCGCAGGACCTCGGCGATGCCGTGGAATACCGGCAAAGCAACATCGATCTCGATCTTCGACAGCGAGCGCGGCGCCGGCTCCTCGATCCCAGCGGGTTCGGCCCCGAGCAGAGCCTCCACAAGGGCGATCAGAACCGGGCTGTCGCAACCGATCTGGAAGTCGGTGCACCAGTTGCGCAGCGAAAGATCGCCGATAAGCACCCCGTCGCCAAGTCCCGCGACGAGCTCGTTGCGGAGCCCCGCTCGGAAGCCCGCATAGGCGATGGTGACGTCGCAGCCGGTCTCAGATCGGAGCACCCCCGGCAGAAGTTCGTCGAAGATCTGCGCAAGCTCGAGCGCGAGACGGTCGATGACCTTGTCGTCGCCGAGCGCACCGATCATGCGCGCGAGCAGCCTTTTGTCGAATGCGTGGATGTTTGATGCGGTGTTCATACTCATCTCAGGCTGCCTTGCTCTCGCTGCCGCCGCCTGGATTCATCATTTCCTGTTCGACCGCGTCGATGGACGGCCGTTCATAGGCGGAGATGGTCTTGCGGCCATATTCGAGTGCGACCTGCGGAACCGAGCCGTTCATGTAGGCAAGCAGCGTCTGCTTGACGATGACATAGAGCCGGTTCTGCTTTTCACGAACGGATTTGATGTTTGCGACGAGAGGGCCGACGATCGAATAGGAAAGGAACACGCCGAGCAGCGTTCCGACGAGTGCGGCCGCGATCTTGGCGCCCAGCACTTCCGGTGCCTCGCTGATCGCGCCCATCGCCTTGATGACGCCGAGGACCGCAGCGACGATACCGATCGCCGGCAGCGCGTCGCCCATGCTCGTCAGCGCGTGGTAGCACTTCATCTTGTCGTGGGTGATCGTCTGGATTTCCTCGTCCATCAAAGCTTCGATCTCATGCGAGCGGGCGTTGCCGATGATGATCAGCCGCACATAGTCGCAGATGAAGGCGGTCAGCTCCTTGTTCTGCAGAACGGTCGGCGCGGACTGGAAGATCGAGGATTCTTCCGGGTTGTCGATGTGGCTCTCGATTTCGTTGCGCGACTTTGTTCTCAGGTCGCGCATCAGGCTGTAGAGGACGCCGAGCGTATCGAGGTATTGGCGTTCCTTGGGCACCTTGTGCTTGAAGGCTTCGACGAGCGCCTTGCCGGTGTCTTTGACCACCTTCATCGAGTTCGCCATGATGAAGCCGCCGATACCGGCCCCGCCTATGATCATCAGCTCGAAAGGCTGGTTCAGGACTTCCAGGTGGCCGCCCATGGCCATGTAGCCGCCGAGGATACAGCCGAAAGTCACAAGAAGCCCGATGATGATGTTCATTGCCGATACCTGCCGCGATCGTGATTTTCCACCGATGGCATAGGGTTCGATCCTTGCGTGAGGCTGGCCCCGGAGACTGTCGGAGACTTGGGGGGGCGGACGTCCGGGACAGGTTCGCGCAAGCCAATTCGGTCAGGGTTGGCCAATTCATTGCGACAGGGCGGCCGACCGTGACGACGACCTATACGAGCTACAAGCTGATCACTGCCGATCTCACGAAATCGCTTGAGCGCGTTTCGGAGCAGCCGGATGTTGCCCGTGAGACGGAATATTACCTTTCGAAGATCGGCAGCATCAAAACGCTCGACGAGTTCTTCGCCGACAGCCGGCTTTACGACTACGCTATGAAGGCGCACGGCCTCGAGGACATGGCCTACGCCAAGGCGTTCATGCGCAAGGTGCTTGGCGAAGGCATAGACAGCGATGATGCCTTTGCCAATAAACTGGCGGACGGGCGCTACAAGTCTCTGGTCGAGTCGTTGAATTTCGCTCGGCACGGCGAAGCCGCCACGTCCTTCGAGCGGGCGCAGAAAGGCGTGGCCGAAAAATACACGCGGCAGACGCTGGAGCAGAAAGCCGGAGAAGAAAACACCGGCGTGCGGCTTGCGCTCTATTTCCAGCGCATGGCGCCGACAATCGCCAATGGCTATGAAATCATTGCCGACGAGGCTCTCTCGCATGTGGTCCGGACCGTCCTGCAGCTGCCCGAGGAATTCGCGGCCACCGACGTGGATCGCCAGGCGGCGGCCTACGAGTCGGCGGTCGACCTCAAGGATTTCCAGGACCCACACAAGGTCGCCGAGTTTCTGGACCGCTTCACCGCCCTTTGGGAGATCGACAATTCTTCCGACGGCTACGATCCGCTTGCGGTTTTCGGCTCCTCCAGCGGATACGGAATTTCTCCCGACCTGCTTCTGACCATCAACAATCTGAAACTCGGGGGACGCTGACTTGCAGACCGGTCTCTATGTCGCGCTTTCGTCGCAGATGGCGCTTGAAAAGCGCCTGAACACGCTGGCTGACAACATTGCCAACTCCAACACGGTGGGCTTCCGCGCGACGGAAGTGAAGTTCAACCAGGTGCTTGGCGACACCAAGCCGACCAAGGTGTCCTACGTGTCCGAGGGCGAAGAATTCCTGAGCACGAAAACCGGAGCGCTCGCGCGCACGGGCTCCGCGCTCGACTTCGCGGTCAAGGGTGACGCCTGGTTTTCGATCGACACGCCCGGCGGTCCGGCCCTGACGCGCGACGGACGGTTCACGCTGACCGAGGCCGGCGAGCTCGTGACGATCAAGGGATATCCGGTGCTCGACGCCGGCGGCGCGCCGATCCAGCTGAACGGCGGTGCCGGCGAAATTACCGTCGGCGCCGATGGAGCCATTCACCAGAACGGTGTCCAGGTCGCTCTGCTCGGGCTCCACGAGGCGGATTTCAGCAAAGGCTTCATGCGTTACGACAACAGCGCCGTCATGCCGGCCGCTCAACCGGAACCGGTCGTGGACCGTTTCGATGTCGGCGTGATGCAGGGCTTCCTGGAGGAGTCGAACGTGAACGCCGTCCAGGAAATGTCGCAGCTGATCATGATCACTCGGGCCTTCGATAACGTCACCGCGCTGATGCGCGATAGCGAGGGATCGATCGACAAAGCCATCGAAACGCTCGGCGGCAGCCGTTGATGATTTCGATGCAATCTTAGGCGGGACGGAACGGAATTCGGGATGGCACGTGAAGCCACTGAAAAATCTGCGGCATCGACGTCGCTGGCGGCGCTCGCCGGATTGGTCGAGCGCTATGCGAACCCGGAATTCGCCATCGCGCCCGGGGGTCATGTCCAGACGATCTCTCCCGGGCATTACACCGTCAGCGGTCTGTCGCGGCACGTTCGGCTTGGCGACTTCGTCGCGCATAAGAGCGCAACCGGAACCCATCTCGGCGAAGTCGTCCGCGTCGAGCCCGAGCGGGTGGTCGTCTGCCCGATCGAACCCGGGGACCCGATCGGCATCCATGATATCGTCATTCGCAAGGGTGCCTTCCGCATAGCGCCGACCGACAAGTGGTGCGGCCGCACCATCAACGCGCTGGCCGAGCCGATAGACGGTCTGGGTGTGCTGCTGCAGGGCGACGTCCGCCGCTCGATCGCGAACGTGGCGCCCCCTTCCATGACACGCAAGCGGGTGGAGCACGGATTCAAGACGGGTGTGCGGGCGATAGACATCTTCTCCCCGCTCTGCCTCGGACAGCGCCTCGGCATCTTCGCAGGCTCCGGCGTCGGCAAGTCGACGCTGCTCTCCATGCTGGCGCGGGCCGACGCCTTCGACAAAGTGGTGATCGCGCTGGTGGGCGAGCGCGGCCGTGAGGTGCGCGAATTCATCGAAGACACGCTCGGCAGCAATCTCTCGAAATCCGTCGCCGTGGTCGCTACCAGCGACGAGAGTCCCATGCTTCGGAAGATGGCACCGCTGACCGCGGTGACGATCGCCGAACATTATCGCGATCAGGGCGACAACGTGCTGCTGATCGTCGACAGCGTTACCCGTTTTGCCCATGCGATTCGTGAGGTGGCGACCGCTGCGGGGGAGCCGCCGATCGCCCGCGGCTATCCCGCATCCGTCTTCACCGAACTGCCTCGGCTGCTCGAGCGCGCCGGACCCGGCGCGGAGGGGACCGGTACGATCACCGCCATCATTTCGATCCTGGTCGACGGGGACAACCACAACGACCCGGTCGCCGACTCGGCGCGCGGCATTCTCGACGGGCACATCGTTCTCGACCGCAGCCTTGCCGAAGAGGGTCGCTACCCTCCCGTCAATCCGCTTTCTTCCATCTCGCGTCTTGCCAGAAAGGCCTGGACGCCGGATCAGGAGAAGCTCGTTGCCCGGCTGAAATCCCTGATCCACCGCTTCGAGGAGACCCGCGATCTCAGGCTGATCGGCGGCTACCGTCCCGGCGGCGACGCCGACCTCGACATGGCGATCAGGCAGGTCCCGGTTATCTACGACGTACTGATGCAGACACCCGGCGAGAGGCCCGCCTTCGACGCGTTCACGGACCTCGCCAACGCCTTGAAGGCGGCCGCGACGGGCAATCAGCCGGGCGGCGCCGGTCCGCGCGGAAGGGGATGAAATTGACGGATTTCGATGCAGACGAGGTCGTGCGCCAGATTCACCGCGAAGTCGGGATGCCGCTGATCGACAAGCTTCTCGGGGCAGTCGGTCTGGCCATGGCTGCCTGTGCCACATTCCTGCCGTGGTACGTTTATCTGCACCCGGAGAAGTTCTCGATGCCCTCGCTCTGGCAGGGAACGATGCGCGACCTGCCGGAGGGCCAGGAACGGTCGGTCGTGTCGGTGTCGCCGCTCGCGATGACGGACATGGACGAGGAGACCGCCGCCACGGTCGATCGCCTGACGACGGCTACGGTGCCGGGACTCGAGCGGGATCCCCCGGAAAGCCGCGACATAGGCGCCCCCGATCAACCGTTCCCCGGTCGCGCGAGCTTCAAACTCATGCATGTCGCCAATGGGCGCGCCTTGATCGAGGATGAGAGCGGCATGTATATCGTCCGGATCGGTTCGCTCTTGCCGGACCACAGCCGGCTTGCCACCTTCGAAGAGCGCAACGGTCGCTGGGTGATGATCACGTCCAGGGGCGAGGTCTACGAGGCGAGGAATAGACAGGCGATAAGGTGGCGGGGCTAGCTCCCGTCGCAGCTTGTCCCTCATCCGCCTGCCGGCACCTCCTTCACTGCAGTCCTTCCGCACTTCCCGACAAGTCCCACGCAAGATTACCGTCCTAAGGTCGGCCTCATCAGCAGGAGCTCTTGATGGAACCGATTCAGCTTTTCGAACTCGCGTCGCGGCAGGCCCAGTGGCTCTCCGTTCGCCAGAACGTCGTGGCGGGCAACATCGCAAATGCCAACACGCCGCATTACAAGGCGAGAGACGTCCAGCCCTTCGAAAGCGTGCTCCAGAACACCGGGGTGCAAATGGCCGCGACCCATCGCGCCCATTTTACCGAGAGTGCGGATGCCGCGCAGGTCACAGAGGTCAGCGCTCTCGACGATGTCGCCGTACAGCAATCCGGCAACACGGTCGCGCTCGAAGAAGAATTGATGAAGACCGGTGCGATCAAGCGCGACTACGAGCTCAATGCCGGGCTCGTGAAGTCCTTTCACCGGATGATACTCATGACGGTACGGAAGTAAGTGCAATGGACCCTTTGACTTCGGCCCTCAAGGTCTCGGCCTCCGGTCTCCAGGCGGAATCGACGCGCTTGCGCATCGTCTCGGAAAACATCGCCAATGCGCGCTCCACCGGCGACGCCCCCGGAACCGACCCCTATCGCCGCAAGACGATCAGCTTCGCCGCGGAAGTCGACAGGGCAAGCGGCGCCTCGCTCGTGGAGGTCGAACGCCTCGGCACGGACGATTCGGATTTCAACGTCGAGTTCGACCCAGGCAATCCGGCTGCCGACGAGAAGGGCATGGTGAAGTTGCCCAACGTCAACATCCTGATCGAGATGGCCGACATGCGCGAGGCCAACCGCGCTTACGAGGCCAACCTGCAGACCATCAAGCAGGCGCGCGATCTCATCTCCCAGACAATCGACCTGTTGAGGGCTTCGCAATAATGATCGATGCAATTCAGTCCATAGGTGCGTTTTCGGCCGTCAAGGAGACCGAAGCCGCCGGTTCGAGCTCGTCCGCCTCGCTCGCAACGCCGGGTACAGGCGCGGCCGCTCCTCAGGCGGGCAGCTTCGCGGAAGTCCTCGGAAACATGACCACGGATGCCATTCGCTCGATGAAATCGGCCGAGGGCGTCTCGCTCCAGGCGATCCGCGGGGAAGCGAATACGCGTGAGGTCGTCGACGCCGTGATGAGCGCCGAGCAGTCTCTCCAGACGGCGATCGCGATACGCGACAAAGTGGTCACCGCCTATCTCGAAATCGCGCGCATGCAGATCTGAGGAAAAGAGACATGAAGGCCCTTTCCATCGCCGCCACGGGAATGAATGCCCAGCAGCTGAACCTCGAAGTCATCGCGAACAACATCGCGAACATCAACACGACCGGCTACAAGCGCGCGCGCGCGGAATTTTCGGACCTGCTCTATCAGACCGAGCGGGCGCAGGGCGTCCCCAACCGCTCCAACCAGGCGATCGTGCCGGAAGGCGCGATCATTGGTCTGGGCGTCCAGACCTCCGCCGTGCGCAACCTCCATATCCAGGGCAGCCTGGTCAATACCGGCAACGACTACGATCTCGCGCTTGTCGGCCGCGGATGGTTTCAGATCGAGACGCCCGACGGCGAAACGGTCTACACCCGTTCGGGCGCCTTCAACACCAATGCAACGGGGCAGCTCGTTACGATCGACGGCTACACCGTCGTCCCCGGCGTGACCGTGCCGCAGGACGCCACCGAGATCGTCTTCACCTCGTCGGGCCAGGTGATGGTGCGCATCGGTAACGACACGGAACTGCAGGAAATCGGCCAGTTGACGGTTGCCAACTTCGTCAACGAGGCGGGTCTCGAGCCGATGGGCGAAAATCTGTTCCGACAGACACCGGCTTCCGGCGATGCGATCGTCGGCACGCCGGCCGATCCGGGCTTCGCGCAGATCAAGCAGAACTATCTGGAGTCCTCGAACGTCGACCCGGTCAAGGAGATTACCGACCTCATCTCGGCCCAGCGCGCCTATGAGATGAACTCCAAGATCATTCAGGCCGCGGACGAGATGGCGGCCACAGTGAGCAAGAACCTGAGGTAACAGGAAGAGGAGGCAAACATGATGTTTCGCCGATCCGCCGGAGGAAAAGCAATCGCAGGCGGTCGCGCGCGGCCAGTCCGTGCCGTCCTGCTTGCCGCGGTTGCGAGTTGCATGCTTCCGCCGGCCTCTGCCCTCGCAGAGAAGCCGACGGCCGTCATCCCGAAGCAGACGATCTATCCCGGTGAGACGCTCGATGCGAGCATGCTGGAGGTGGTCGACGTGACCAACCCGGACCTGCGCGACGGCTATGTGCGCTCTCTCGACGAGGTCGACGGAATGGTGACCAAGCGGACCCTTCTTCCCGGTCGGGTGATCCTCGCCTCGGCGCTGCGCGAGCAATATGCGGTGGAGCGCGGTTCCACGGTTCGAATCGTTTTCAGCAATGGCGGTCTGACGATAACGGCCGCCGGCTCGCCGCTGCAGGACGGCGCCATCGGCGAGTTGATCCGCGTTCGCAATATCGACACCGGCGTGATCGTCTCCGGGACGGTGATGGCGGACAGCACGATCCATGTGGTGGCGAAATGAAAATGCGTGCATGCAAGTGGCTGCTGACCCTCGCCGTGGCCTTCGCCGCGACACTGAGCTCCGCCTACGCGGCTTCGCGCATCAAGGACGTAGCGTCCCTGCAGGCGGGCCGGGACAACCAGCTCATCGGTTACGGTCTGGTGGTCGGTTTGCAGGGAACCGGCGACAGCCTGCGCTCCTCTCCTTTCACGGATCAGTCGATTCGCGCAATGCTGCAGAACCTCGGCATCTCCACGCAGGGCGGGGATTCGCGCACGCGCAACGTCGCGGCGGTGCTCGTCACCGCGACACTGCCGCCGTTCGCGAGCCCCGGCAGCCGCCTCGACGTGACCGTCGGCTCGCTGGGTGATGCGACGTCGCTGCGCGGCGGGACGCTGGTCATGACCTCTCTCTCGGGCGCCGACGGTCAGATCTATGCGGTGGCGCAGGGATCGGTGGTCGTCAGCGGTTTCAACGCACAAGGGGAAGCCGCCCAGCTGAACCAGGGCGTGACCACTGCGGGGCGGGTCCCGAACGGCGCCATCATAGAGCGGGAACTGCCGTCGAAGTTCAAGGACGGCTTCAACCTCGTGCTGCAGCTCCGCAATCCGGATTTTTCGACCGCCGTCGGCATGGCCGCGGCGATCAACAGATATGCTGCCGCCCAGTTCGGGGGCCGAATTGCCGAAGCCTTGGATTCGCAATCTGTCCTGGTTCAGAAACCGAAAATGGCGGATCTCGCGCGCCTGATGGCGGATGTGGAGAACCTGGTGATCGAGACGGACGCACCGGCCCGCGTCGTGATCAACGAACGCACCGGCACGATCGTCATCGGTCAGGACGTCCGCGTCGCTCAGGTGGCCGTGAGCTACGGCACGCTTACCGTCCAGGTCAGCGAAACACCGACGATCGTCCAGCCGGAGCCGTTTTCGCGCGGCCAGACCGCATACGAGCCCAATACCACGATAGAGGCGCAATCCGATGGCGGCACGGTCGCGATCCTCAACGGCTCAAGCCTGCGTTCGCTCGTCGCGGGTCTGAACAGCATCGGCGTCAAACCGGATGGGATCATCGCGATCCTCCAGAGCATCAAATCGGCGGGAGCCCTACAGGCGGAGCTTGTTCTGCAATGACCGGACACTTCGAAGATTTTATCGCCAGGGCGCGCCGCGCGCTCCTGGGCTCGGTCGCCGGCGCATTCCTGCTTTCGATTTCAGGTGCTTTCGCACAGGACGTCACGGCGCCGCCGGCCGACAGCGCGGCGGCCAGCGAAATCGAGAAGTTCTGCACCAACATCGCGGATGCCGCGCGCGACCAGCGCTATGTTCTGCAGCGCAAGGACCTGGAGAAATTGAAGGCGAATGTCGACGAGCGGATCGCGACGCTGGAGACCCGCCGGGCGGAATACGAAGACTGGCTCAAGCGCCGCAACGATTTTCTCAAGCAGGCGGAGCTCGGTCTCGTCGACATCTATAAGTCGATGAAGCCGGATGCCGCCGCGGGCAAGTTGGAGATGGTGCGCCCGGAAATCGCGGCTGCGATCGTCATGCGCCTGCCGCCGCGCCAGTCGTCGCTGATCCTGAGCGAGATGAGCGACGAGAAGGCGGCGATGCTCACCAATATCATTTCGAGCGCGAGCGATCCCGATACCTCCAAGGAGCCATCATGAGAATGCGAATCACGGCCATATTGGCCGCAGGGCTCCTGGCGGGGTGCCAGAACCAGGCCTTCAACGAGATCGGGCGAGCGCCGGCCATGAGCCCGATCGGCAGCGGACTGCAATATACGCAGACGCCTCAGCTCGCCATGTATCCAAAGCAGCCGCGCCACGTCACGAACGGATATTCGCTCTGGAACGACCAGCAGGCGGCCCTCTTCAAGGATGCACGCGCGATCAATATCGGCGACATATTGACCGTGGACATCCGCATCGATGACAAGGCTTCCTTCGAAAACGAGACGGACCGCAGCCGCAAGAACTCGAGCGGCTTCAATCTGGGCGCCAGCGGGGAGTCGCAGACGAGCGATTTTGCCTGGTCGGGCGATCTCGAATACGGCTCCAACACAAAGACGGAAGGCGACGGCAAGACAGAGCGCTCGGAGAAGCTCAGGCTGCTCGTCGCGGCGGTCGTCACCGGGGTCCTCGAAAACGGCAACCTCCTCATCAGCGGCTCGCAGGAAGTGCGCGTCAATCACGAGCTGCGTATCCTCAACGTGGCAGGCATCGTCCGGCCGCGCGACGTGGATGCTGACAACGTCATCTCCTACGACCGCATCGCCGAGGCACGCATCTCCTATGGCGGCCGCGGCCGCCTGACGGAAGTCCAGCAGCCGCCATGGGGACAGCAGCTCGTCGACCTCGTCTCGCCCCTCTGATCGGCCGGAACGCACAATGGAAGAAATCGAGAGCAAAGAAACGAAATCGCCTTCGCGGGTGATGACCATCGCGGCGGTGGCGGCGCTGACGCTCGTCGCCGGCGGTGGCGGCTGGCTCGCAGGCATGCTCCTGGCACCGCCCGCGGCCGAGAAGACGGAAGCCGCGGTCGAGCTTCCGGCGAATGCGACCGGCGAGGAGGAAATAGCCAGGATCGCAACGGTCGCGAACGGCATCGTGCAGCTCGATCCCATTACGACGAACCTTGCCTATCCAGCCGAAAACTGGGTTCGCCTCGAAGTCGCTCTTCAGTTCAACGGCGTTCCCGACGTTGCGTTGGCGGAGACGATACACCAGGACATTGCAGCCTACCTCAAGACCGTGTCGCTGCAGCAGGTTCAAGGGCCGCGCGGCTTCCAATATCTCCGGGATGACATTCAGGAGCGGGTTGACCTGCGCTCCGAGGGCCGCGTAACGAGTGTGATGTTCCGCACCTTCGTCATCCAATGATTCGCTGATGCTCCGGTTCGCCACGTTCATAATCGCCATGATGGCGATGTCGGGAATTGCCGGGGCTCAAGGGTTTCCGGCCGATATCCTGAATACGCCGGTCGATGGCTCCGTCGCCTCATGGATCATCCGCACCTTCGGCCTGCTGACCGTTCTTTCGGTCGCTCCCGGCATCCTGATCATGGTGACGAGCTTCCCACGCTTCGTGATCGCCTTCGCGATCCTGCGCTCAGGCATGGGGCTTGCGACGACCCCCTCCAACATGATCATGGTGTCGCTCGCTTTGTTCATGACCTTCTACGTCATGGCGCCCACCTTCGACCGCGCCTGGCGCGACGGCATCGATCCGCTTCTGAAAAACGAGATCTCCGAAACGGAGGCAATGCAGCGGATGTCCGAACCTTTCCGCGAATTCATGCTGGCCAACACCCGCGACAAGGACCTGCAGCTGTTCATCGACATTGCCCAGGAAAAGGGCCAGACCGTCGTCGTGGACGAGAAGGTGGACCTGCGCGCCGTCGTTCCGGCCTTCATGATCTCGGAAATCCGTCGCGGCTTCGAGATCGGCTTCCTGATCATGCTGCCCTTCCTTGTGATCGACCTGATCGTCGCGACGATCACCATGGCTATGGGCATGATGATGCTTCCCCCGACGGCGATTTCGCTGCCCTTCAAAATCCTGTTTTTCGTGCTGATCGACGGCTGGAACCTGCTCGTCGGCAGCCTCGTGCGGTCCTTCATCTGAGGCTGCGGAGGCACATTTCCCGTCCTCGCAGGACTTCGTTAAGCATAGGATTTTACAGGAGATTAACCACATCTTCGCCGGGGCCGCACGCGCCTTCTCCGGTTAAACACTTGGCAATGAATGACTGCGAATTTCGTCCTCACACGACGGGTTTGGTATCCATCACGAGTTGAGCGGAGCCGAGTGGCATGATGCCGGACCGCCGTGACCGGTAGCGTTCTTTCAGTCCGGTATGTCCCCCCAATCAGTATTTCGTAGGGACAAACGAATATGACCAGCATTCTCACCAACAATTCCGCAATGGCTGCGCTTTCGACGCTGCGCTCGATCTCTTCCAGCATGGAAGACACCCAGAGCCGCATCTCGTCGGGCCTCCGCGTCGGTTCGGCCTCCGACAACGCCGCCTACTGGTCGATCGCGACCACCATGCGTTCCGACAATCAGGCGCTCTCCGCCGTTCAGGACGCCCTTGGCCTCGGCGCCGCCAAGGTTGATACCGCCTATTCCGGTATGGAATCGGCCATCGAAGTCGTTAAGGAAATCAAGGCCAAGCTCGTCGCCGCCACCGAAGACGGTGTCGACAAGGCGAAGATCCAGGAAGAAATCACCCAGCTGAAAGACCAGCTCACGAGCATTGCCGAGGCGGCTTCGTTCTCCGGCGAAAACTGGCTTCAGGCGGACCTCAGCGGCGGCGCCGTCACCAAGAGCGTCGTGGGGTCGTTCGTCCGTGACGCAAGCGGTTCCGTATCTGTCAAGAAGGTCGACTACAGCCTCAACGCCAACTCGGTTCTCTTCGATACTGTCGGCGACACCGGCATCCTGGACAAGGTCTACGACGTCTCGCAGGCAAGCGTTACGCTGACGGTCAACACCAACGGCGTCGAATCGCAGCATACTGTTGCTGCCTATTCGCTGGAGTCTCTCACCGAAGCCGGTGCGGAGTTCCAGGGCAACTACGCTCTTCAGGGCGGTAACAGCTACGTCAAGGTCGAGAACGTCTGGGTTCGCGCCGAGACCGCTACAGCCGGTGCCACCGGTCAGGAAATCGCCGCCACCACAACGGCAGCCGGTACCATCACTGCCGACAGCTGGGTCGTCGACGTTGACAACGAACCTGCCGTCAGCGTTTCGGCCGGTCAGTCCGTTGCCGGGATCAACATCGTCGGAATGGGGGCAGCCGCCCTCGATGCGCTGATCAGCGGTGTCGACGCTGCACTGACCGACATGACCAGCGCTGCCGCCTCGCTCGGCTCCATCTCCTCGCGCATCGACCTGCAGAGCGAATTCGTCAACAAGCTCTCGGACTCGATCGACTCGGGCGTTGGCCGTCTCGTCGATGCGGACATGAACGAGGAATCGACCCGCCTCAAGGCTCTGCAGACCCAGCAGCAGCTCGCCATTCAGGCCCTGTCGATCGCCAACTCGGACTCGCAGAACGTCCTGTCGCTCTTCCGCTAAGAAGACATGCAATAGCGGGATGCAGGCGATTGCCTGCCTTCCGATACTTCGAACCGCGCCCCGGAAACCGGGCGCGGTTTTTGTTTCTTCCATCAGAGACCGGCGCTTCACTTTTTTTTAAACATGATGTGGCACGCGCGCACGCGCAAAGGTTGAGAAAATTGCGGAATAGCTCTCAGCTACTTAGTGCTTCATTAACCAAACCCGGATTATCTAGATCCATCGAAAGAACGGGCTAGCCCATAGATATCAGCTGGTTAGCAAGCATGACGTTGACCGTCTTTCGCCGGTGGAACCGGAATGTCCCTTCTCATCAGCCATCAAGGGGCACTAAACCATGACGAGCATTCTCACCAACATTGCGGCTATGGCCGCTCTCCAGACTCTGCGCACGATCGGCTCCAACATGGAAGAGACGCAGGCGCATGTCTCCTCCGGTCTGCGCGTCGGCCAAGCCGCCGACAACGCCGCCTATTGGTCGATCGCAACGACCATGCGCTCCGACAATATGGCGCTTTCCGCCGTTCAGGACGCCCTCGGCCTCGGCGCCGCCAAGGTTGATACTGCCTATTCCGGTATGGAATCGGCCATCGAAGTCGTTAAGGAAATCAAGAAGAAACTCGTTGCCGCTACTGAAGACGGTGTTGACAAGGCCAAGATTCAGGAAGAAATCGATCAGCTCAAGGATCAGCTCACGAGCATTTCCGAGGCGGCGTCGTTCTCCGGTGAAAACTGGCTTCAGGCGGACCTCAGCGGCGGCGCAGTCATCAAGAGCGTCGTCGGATCGTTCGTCCGGGATGCGAGCGGTGCCGTGTCGGTCAAGAAGGTCGACTACAGCCTCAACACCAACTCGGTTCTCTTCGATACTGTCGGCGACACCGGCATCCTGGACAAGGTCTACGACGTCTCGCAGGCAAGCGTTACGCTGACGATCAACACCAACGGTGTCGCGTCGCAGCATACTGTTGCTGCCTATTCGCTGGAGTCTCTCACCGAAGCCGGTGCGGAGTTCCAGGGCAACTACGCCCTCCAGGGCGGTAACAGCTACGTCAAGGTCGAGAACGTCTGGGTTCGCGCCGAGACCGCTGCAGCCGGCGCCACCGGCCAGGAGCTTGCCGCCACCACAACGGCAGCCGGCACCATTACCGCGGACAGCTGGGTCGTCGACGTTGACAACGAACCTGCCGTCAGCGTTTCGGCCGGTCAGTCCGTTGCCGGGATCAACATCGTCGGAATGGGGGCAGCCGCCCTCGATGCGCTGATCAGCGGTGTCGATGCTGCTCTGACCGACATGACGAGCGCAGCAGCCGACCTCGGCTCGATCGCCATGCGCATCGACCTGCAGAGCGACTTCGTCAACAAGCTCTCGGACTCGATCGACTCGGGCGTTGGCCGTCTCGTCGATGCGGACATGAACGAGGAATCGACCCGCCTGAAGGCTCTTCAGACCCAGCAGCAGCTTGCCATCCAGTCGCTGTCGATCGCGAACTCGGCCTCGGAAAGCGTCCTCACGCTCTTCCGCTAATCAGACGCGGAAAGGCGGTCGCGAACTGAACGACCGCCATCCTGACCGAACCTTCGCAAGGGCCACGCTCATCGAGCGTGGCCCTTGTTGTTGTTGTCGGCAAATAGCCGTTTAATCTTTGTTAACCATAGCCGCGCTAATTGGACTCAACGCAACGAACGGTTAACCAAGACGAAGAAGCGGTTAACGGCATGAGGCCTCGCGTTCGCTTCCCCGTGACAGACGGGATGTCCCTTTCCAACTAGCCATTCAAAGGGGCCCTTAATGACCAGCATTCTCACCAATGTCGCAGCGATGGCTGCACTCCAGACCCTGCGCGGCATCGACTCCAATATGGAGGAAACGCAGGCTCGGGTGTCCTCGGGCCTTCGCGTCGGAACAGCTTCGGACAACGCTGCCTACTGGTCGATCGCCACTACGATGCGTTCGGACAATATGGCGCTTTCCGCCGTTCAGGACGCGCTGGGCCTGGGCGCCGCAAAGGTCGACACAGCCTATGCCGGTATGGAGAATGCGGTCGAGGTCGTGAAGGAAATTCGTGCCAAACTCGTCGCTGCGACCGAAGACGGTGTCGACAAGGCCAAGATTCAGGAAGAGATCGAACAGCTCAAGCAACAGCTGACGAGCATTGCAACGGCCGCTTCCTTCAGCGGCGAGAACTGGCTCCAGGCTGACATCACCACGCCTGTTACGAAGAGCGTAGTGGGTTCCTTTGTCCGCGACTCCTCAGACGTCGTGTCCGTAAAGACGATCGACTATGTCCTCGACGGCAACTCAGTCCTCTTCGATACGGTGGGCAATACCGGCATTCTGGACAAGGTCTATGACGTGTCAGAGTCCAGCGTCACGCTTTCGATCAACACGGGCGGCGTTGTTTCCGAGCATACGGTCGCAGCCTATACCGTTGACGACCTCATCGCCGGCGGCGCGGTATTCCAGAACAATTATGCGCTTGCGGGCGGCGTCAGCTATGTTCAGGTCGAAGGCGCTTGGGTCAGAGCAGTGGCTTCCTCTACGGTTCCCGGACAGGAGGTTGCTGCGGTGACGACGGCCGCAGCTCCCATCACCGCCGATTCCTGGATCGTAGACACGACTGCTGGGCCGGCAGCAAGTGTACCTGCACCCGCATCGGTCGAGAATATCGACATCACCGACGCTACCCAGGCCGCAAACCTCGATGCCCTGATCAGGGGGGTCGACGAAGCGCTCGAGGATCTGATCAGCGCCACATCGGCTCTCGGATCGATCTCCATGCGCATCGGCATGCAGGAAGAGTTCGTATCGAAGCTCACCGACTCGATCGACTCGGGCATCGGCCGACTCGTAGACGCCGACATGAACGAGGAATCGACCAGGCTCAAGGCGCTGCAGACGCAGCAGCAGCTCGCCATCCAGTCGCTGTCGATCGCCAACACCAATTCGGAAAACATCCTCCAGCTCTTCCGTCAGTAAGCGGCGCCCCGGCTAGGGGGCGACTTCGTCCCGCCCTGAAGGAGAAAACTCCGCGGTCTCGCAAGGGGCCGCGGATTTTCGTGCTGGCGCGGGGCTTGCGCCGGACTTGCCGAATTAACGAATTCTTCACCTCCGTTACCGATCCGTTTACGCCGTTAACCTTTTCTTAACCATCTTTGTTAAAGGTCCAGTAAGAACGGCGGCTGTCACCCAGGGCAAAAAGGTGTCAGCGTGCATGATGCCCCACCGTCGTTGCCGGCATTCCGGAATGGTACGATTCTCCCAGCCAGGTGACCACCAATGACCAGCATCATGACCAACCCCGCCGCCATGGCGGCGTTGCAGACGTTGCGCGCGATCAATCACAATCTGGAGACCACGCAGGGCCGCATCTCGTCCGGTTATCGGGTGGAGACGGCGGCCGACAACGCCGCCTACTGGTCGATCGCAACGACGATGCGATCGGACAATGCCGCGCTGTCGACGGTCCACGACGCCTTGGGCCTCGGCGCTGCCAAAGTCGACACGTTCTACTCGGCCATGGATACGGTCATCGACGTGATGACGGAGATCAAGGCGAAGCTCGTCGCGGCAAGTGAGCCGGGCGTGGACAAGGACAAGATCAACAAGGAAGTTGCCGAACTCAAGAGCCAGCTGAAGTCGGCCGCGCAATCTGCCTCCTTTTCCGGCGAAAACTGGCTTTATAACGGCGCCGCGGCAGCACTTGGCACCAAATCGATCGTTGCCTCCTTCAACCGTAGCGCCGACGGCAGCGTTGCGGTCTCGACGCTCAATTATGACACCGCCAAATCCGTCCTGATCGACGTTGCCGACCCCGCGCGCGGCATGCTCACCAAGGCCGTCGATGCGGATGCCCTCCAGTCAACTCCGGCGGGCACGGCGCGCAATTATTATCTCATCGATGCCGGCGCCGCCCCGGCAGGCGCGACCGAGATAGAGATCGACAGCGCAACGACCGGTGCTCAGCTCGGCGACATGATCAGCGTCGTCGACGAGCTCATCAGCCAGCTGACCGACTCCGCCGCCACGCTGGGGGCGATCACCAGCCGCATCGAAATGCAGGAAAGCTTCGTCGCCAATCTTATGGACGTGATCGACAAGGGCGTAGGCCGCCTCGTCGATGCCGACATGAACGAGGAATCGACGCGGCTGAAGGCTCTGCAGACGCAGCAGCAGCTCGGCATTCAATCGCTGTCGATCGCAAACACCACCTCGGAAAACATTCTCCGCCTGTTCCAGGAGTAAGGTCATCGCTTTCCGCCGTGCCGCCGGTCATCGGCATCGGGTGGAAAAAGGTTGGACCGCGCTGTTGCCCTGGCGCGGTCCAACACCTTCGCACAAGTTTGACCGGATAACCTTCCTTCGCAGTCATGTTGGAGATTGCCGGCCGGAGACCATTCCGGCTGCCGCTTGCATCGCCTTCGCCTTGGCGGGCCGCTGCACAAACGAGAATGCTGGTCCGTCGCTGCTTCCGGCGGCGGCCGAGGGAGACGGTGAAAACGTGTCGGCTTCTTTAGGTTTCCGGGCCGTGAGGCCGCTCTTGCAGTTGCGGCAGGCTCTCGCCCGGCTGAGGTGGGGGGCGTGCCGATGAGCGCATCGATTTCCCGTTATCTCAAAGACTTCAGTCCACCGAAGATCGAGTTCAAGCGGATACCGCAGGGATATTTCCCGGACCTCGATGCAGAGCATCTGGAAGAGAGAACCGGTGCGAGGCCGGCCGTGCCCGAGGTTGATATCGACGCGGAGCGCCGCGAGGCATATGCGCAGGGCCGGGCCGAAGCCCGCGCCGAGATCTCCCTGGAGCATCAGAAAGAAATCGCCGATCTGAAAGCGCGTCATTCAGAAGAGATGGTGGCCCTGACACGGCGCCTGGAGGAACAGGCTGCCGGAAAGATCGCAGCCGGCTTCGGTGAAATGGCGGATCGGCTGGCGCTCTTGCTCGGCGACCAGACGGCGCGCGTCCTCGCTCCGGTGATGGACGACGCGCTCGCAAAACGCGCCGTCGACAATCTCGCCGGCATGGTCCGACACGGCCTTTCTGCCGGTGAAGGGATCACGGTCACGGTGCGGGGCCCGCTTGCGCTCTTCGAAACGTTGAAAGCCCTGCTGCCCGAGACGACGGCATTTCATTATGTCGAAAGCGGAGATGTCGACCTGACCGTCGAAGTAGGCGAGGCGATACTGGTGACGCGAATGGCCGCGTGGTCCGATACTGTTCGCAAGGTTCTGGCATGAGCGACGAAAGCCATCACAACGGCAAGAATGAAATCATCATCGTCCGGCGTTCCGCAGGTAGCCACGAAGGCCATCACGGCGGCGGATGGAAGATCGCATATGCCGATTTCATGACGGCAATGATGGCCTTCTTCCTGGTTATGTGGCTGATCAACGCCGCGAATGAGGAGACCAAGGCGGCGATCGCCGCCTATTTCAATCCGGTGCAGCTGACCGATCAAAAGCCGGCGGAAAAAGGGTTGAAGGATCCGGCCAAGGATGCGCAGGGCGAAAAGACGCAGCAACGCTCCAAGGTCGACGGCGACCAGACGAAGTCGGGCGGCTCGGCAAAGTCCGGCGATCAGCTGACGGCGACTTCGGGCGAAGAGACCAAATATTCTGACGCCGACTTCTTCGAAAATCCCTATTCGGTCCTGTCGGAGATCGCCCGCGAAGTAGGCCACGAAGCGAATATCAGCGTCAAGGGCGACGGCGGTGCCGCCGAGTCGGGTCCTTCGACGGGCGCCGCCGGGGGCGAAGCCTATCGTGACCCCTTCGACCCGGACTTCTGGACCAAGCAGGTGGAAGTGAAGGACGCCGGCAACACGGTCGAGAGCGACGTGGCGATTGCGGCGAATGCGGCCGCCGAAGAGAAGTTCGTGCCCGAAGAAACATCCGCAAAAGCTTTACAGAACCAGGCGAATGCTGAGGAAAGCACCGAGAACGAAGCGGCGGCCGAAGACCGGCAGCAGGAGGCGGAAGCCTTGAAAGCCGAGATCGAAAGGGAGCTCGGCGGCGAGGCCGGGCGGCTTCTCGAAGGCCTGGTGGTGGCGCCGGCCGAGGGCGGCCTGCTGGTGACGATCAGCGAGCAGACGGACGCGCCGATGTTCGCAGTCGGATCCGCCGTTCCGCAAAAGGAGCTGGTGCTTGCGATGGAGAAAATCGGCAGGCTGCTCGCGCAGCGCCCTGGCGCCGTAGCCGTCCGCGGCCATACCGACGGACGGCCGTTCAAGGACGGAACCTATGACAATTGGCGCCTTTCCGCAGCACGCGCCCAGAGTGCCTATTACATGCTGGTCCGCGGCGGCTTGAAGGAAGAGCGCGTGAAACAGATCAGCGGCTTTGCCGACCGGCGGCTCCAGGTGCCGAACGATCCTTACGCGCCCGCCAACCGCAGGATTGAAATCCTGCTGCAATCGGGCCAGGGCTGAAGAATGCTGAAGCGGCTCGGCACCATATTTGCGGCATCGGTCCTCGCCGTTCCCTTTGCGCTTGGCCCTGCCCGCGCCAGCGGGACGGAAGAGCTCGCGCCTTTCAAGATGATAAGGTCTCTGCAATATGTGCAGGATTCGGTGGTGCTCGGTGACCACTCCGCGATCGAGATGCAGCGCTTCATGCTCGGCGCGATCGACGAACGGCTGAGAGCCGCCGATCCTTCCGCCTTTCGCGATCCGCGCAATGTCGACGCAGCTCTCGTCTATGTCATGAGTGGCGGTAATCCGGCGACCCTCGACCTTCTCGCCGACCGCGACATCGAGGGCAATTTCGATTCACGGGTGACCGACGCACTCAGGCAGTATCTGAACGGCAAGGGTCCTCTGATCGTCGAGAATCTCACCAAGGCCGCTCCGGAATACAAGAACTCGCGTATCGGCCCGTATCTGTTCCTGATCCTCGGCAACGCCATGTCGCAGCAGGATCCGATCGAGGCGATGAAACATTACGATTGGGCACGCCTGACGGCACCGGGCACCATAATCGAGGAGGCTGCCCTTCGCCGTTCGGTTTCGCTGGCGGCGCAGGCGGGCCTTCCGGAGAAGGGCTTTCGCTATGCGCTGAACTACGCGCGCCGCTACCTGACATCACCCTATGCGAGCCAGTTTGCCGATGTCTTCGTCGAGCTGGCGGTCGCCCATTTCGACGAGTCGGCCGATGGGCGGGTCTCGGAGATACTCTCCTTCATGGACAGCGCCCGCCAGCGCGAGGTTTATCTGCGGGTGGCGCGCCGCGCGGCGATTGCCGGAAATCAGGCCCTGGCGCGTGTTGCTTCCAAGCGAGCTGAAGAGCTCGTGGGGGACGACGGCTCGCGCTCTCAGATGCTCGCGAGCTTCTACGAGGGGCTTGCCGCAGTCCCTTCGGCTGACGTCTTCTCCGCTGCCGAAGCGCTTGCCGCGATCCCGGACGACAAGCTGTCGCCGCGCGATCGCGCCTTGCGCGAAGCGGCCAGGGCGGTTGCCGATGCGGTGGTCCGCCCGCCAGCGATAGAAAGCCTGGCGCAAGCGCCCTTCCCTATAGCGGAAAGGCGGCCTGGGCAGGAAGACGGAGTGGCTGCGGAGGAAGACGGGAGTGGCATGAGTCCCTTCGGCCAGCCTGTCGAGGAGTCGCCCAGCAGGCCATCCGAGATGACGGCCGAAGCCGATGCCGCCTCAGGCGATCCGGCGATCGACGGCTTTCTTGCCAGCGGTCGTTCTAAAATCGAGGAGATCGATGCGCTGCTGAAGGGGGAAGGACAATGAGACCTCTTGACGAGAGTTTGCGTGCGCCCGTCGCCAGCAGGCCGGCGCTTTCCCCGGGAAGTCGCGATCAGGCGGAGCCATCGCCCGGTGCCTTTGGCGAGGCGATCGCCGACGCGGGCCGTCGGAGGGCGCAGGGCCAGGGCGATTCGCAATCCCATGGCCTGCAACAGATCATAACTGCGAAAGACGGCCGGCCATCGGTTCAATCGACGGTGGACGGATTTGGCGAGAACGATCCGGCGCCTCTGACGAATATCGCATCGCCGGACGGTGGTCTCGCGCCCCGACGCGCGAACACCACGCGGGACGTGGCGGTAAAACCGTTGCCGCAAGACCCTCTCGCGGACACGCCGCGCCAGTCGTCGGAAGGGGAGGACGTCGCCGTGCCGGCGCATCGGGCGGCGGGTCGCGGACGCGATGCGGTGCGGACTTCGGCCGATGCCTCGGACGAAGCGTCGGGAGTGGCCGCAACGGCGGGTGGCAAAACCGGAGAGCCTGCCGGCGAAACCGTCTCCGATCTCCTGTCGATGCTCGCAGGTGCACCACCCGTTGCGGCTGCCGGTCCCCATCCGGAGGGTAAGACAAGGCCCGCCTCGGCCGCTCGCGATGGCGTGGACAGTCCGACGAGGACGGCCGATGGGCGGTCGCTCGAAACTGCCGACGGTGAGCATATGACGAACGGAGAGGTGACCGGCGAAAGCGAGCCGGACCGGCTTTTCCGCTTCGCCCGCGCCGACGGCAGGGGACAGGCCGTTTCGATGAGTGTTTCGCCAGATGGCGAGCGGGCGACCGTGGAGAACGGGCGATCGTCAGTCGGCTCAAGGGCGGAAGCTGTGACGGTTCTGGAGGCGCGCCGCTATCTCGGGCTTGCCGTGAACGAGAACGCCAGTTCCGTGACCAGCGCGATCGCCGGCGATAGCGGCTGGGCCGAGGCGCTGCAGTCCGGCTCTGCGATGCCGAAACCCGAAGCCTGGAGCCAGGCGGGCAAGACGCTCAACACGCTGAAGATCCAGATGCACCCGGTCGATCTCGGCATGGTGACGGCGACGCTGAGGCTGAAGGACGACGAGCTGCAGGTCGATCTGAAGGTGGAAACGGGCGAGGCCTTCCGCCAGTTGCGCGACGACCAGAGCGAAATGGTGAAAACCCTGCGGGCGCAAGGATTTACGGTCGATCAGGTGAACATCGTTTTCAATGGAGGCGGAGATAACACAAGCAATGGCGGCGGACAGTCGCAGGCTCAGGCACAGTTTGGTCAGGAGGGGCGTGAGCGGGCAGGGGAAGAAGGAAGCCAGGGGCGCCAGCCACGCGACGGCGGTCGGGCGGCGGCGGAAAGGTGGGCGGGCAATGATGGAACGGACGATGTGCCTGATGCTGCCGGGCGTTCTCGTGCTGGCCACGTCTACATGTAGCGCCTTTGCGAGTGCGGGGGTCTGTGAGCGCGAGATCGCGTCCGCCGCCGCCAAATACGGCGTTCCGACAGGGATACTCTATTCCGTCGGATTGACCGAGACGGGGCGCAAAGGGTCCCTGCAGCCCTATGCGATGAACATCGAAGGCAAGGCCTTTTTCGGAGCCAGTGCCGAGGATGTTCTCACGCGTTTCGGGGTCGCGCGCGCCGAGGGCGCCAAGCTCATTGATCTCGGCTGCATGCAGATCAATTATCACTTCCACGGCGAGCATTTCAGCTCCCCGGCGGAGATGCTCGATCCGCGCAAGAACGTCGAATATGCGGCACGTTTTCTGTCCGACCTCCACGCCAGGCACGAGACCTGGACGATGGCCGTCGCCCGCTATCATGCCGGACCGAATAACGATCCGGCGCAGAAGAAATATGTCTGCCGCGTCATCGCAAACCTCGTCGCAACCGGCTATGGCAAGTGGACGCCGAACGCGCAGAGCTTTTGTCAATAATCAATCCCAGATTGCAGAACAGAGGGCAAAGCCGCATTGTGGCGACAATGCGGACAGAATGTGATCGCAAGCGATTTCATCGCGCGGCGTTAACTTTTCAACATCATGTTTGTGCCATGGTTAACAGCTACATACTAGATATAGACCAAATCGGCAGGCAAATCTTAATCAACTATTAAAATCACCCATTAATTTCCTCTAGTTGTTCCTGAATCGCGGGATTCGTACCTCTGTACCAACGAGGTACCCATACTGATTCGGAGGCTGGCGAATGATCGTGGTGGTTGATGAAAGAGCGCTTGTAAAGGACGGCTATGCGTCCCTATTCGGCCGCGAGGGCATTCCCTCGTCGGGCTTCGATCCCAAGGAGTTCGGCGAATGGGTCAGCACCGCTGCCGATTCCGACATAGATGCTGTAGAAGCTTTCCTGATAGGGCAAGGCGATAGCGCTTTGAGCCTTCCGCGCGCGATCCGCGACCGCTCCCGGGCGCCGGTTATAGCCATGAGCGACACGCCGTCGCTGGAGAACACGCTAGCCCTCTTCGACTGCGGCGTCGATGACGTGGTCCGCAAGCCGGTGCATCCGCGGGAAATCCTCGCCCGCGTCGCGGCGATCCGCCGGCGTTTGACGGCCATCGCCAATTTCACGGACATCGGGCCGATCCGCGTTTTCGCCGACGGGCGTGATCCGGAGATCAACGGCGAAGTCTTCGCGCTTCCCCGCCGCGAGCGGCGCATTCTCGAATATCTCGTCGCCAATCGCGGCCGCCGTGTTTCCAAGGCGCAGATTTTCAACGCGATCTACGGGATCTTCGACGAGGATGTCGAAGAGAATGTCGTCGAAAGCCACATCAGCAAGCTGCGCAAGAAACTGCGCAAAAAGCTCGGCTTCGACCCGATCGATTCCAAACGTTTCCTTGGCTACTGCATCGACTGGAACTGAGCCCGCGCCGGACAGGCAGGGCGGACCAAGACAGGTTCACGCAAGGCCCGGCTTCTAGTGTCGCCGCAACAAGGAAATGAGGATCCGATATGAGTCTCTACGGTACCATGAGAACGGGCGTGTCCGGCATGAACGCCCAGTCGAACCGGCTCAGCACAGTCGCCGAGAACATCGCCAACGCCAATACCACCGGCTACAAGCGGGCGTCGACGGAATTCTCATCGATGATCCTGCCGTCGGGCAACGGCGCTTACAATTCCGGCGGCGTACAGACGGAGGTGCGCTACAGTATTTCCCAGCAGGGCGCGACGACCTTCACCACCTCGGCGAGCGACCTCGCCATCGACGGCGGCGGCTTCTTCATCGTCGAAGGCGCAAACGGCCAGGAATATCTGACCCGCGCCGGCTCCTTCGTTCCGGACAGTGAGGGCAATCTGGTCAACGCCGCCGGCTTCACGCTGATGGGCTACGAATACGAGGCTGGCGTCGATCCGACCGTGGTCGTCAACGGTTTCGACGGGCTGACGAGGGTCAATCTCGCTTCCAAAGGCCTCATCGCAGCGGGGTCGACCACCGGCTCCATGGGCGCGAACCTGCCTTCGGGCGCAGCGGTCGGCGACATTTCTACAACTTCGCTCGTCGTCTATGACAGCCAGGGCAATACCCGCATCCTGGACTTCAACTACGAAAAGACCGCTGCGAACGCCTGGTCGGTCGAAGTCGTCGACCGGACCTCGTCGACGGTTCTCGGTACGCAAACGTTGAATTTCAACGCGGATGGTTCCCTCACAGCGACGCCAGCCACCTTGACGACGTCCGCGATGGCAAGCCTTCCCGGTACGGGTGCAAACCTTTCGGCGCTGACCATCGACCTGACGAAGACGACCCAGCTTGGCTACGCCTTCAACGCCGACGGCGGCTCGATCGACGGCAATGCGCCAAGCAAGGTTGCCGGCTACCAGATCGACTCCGACGGTATCGTCTATGTCAAATACGAGAACGGCAAACTCGATCCGCGCTATCGCATCGCTCTCGCCAACGTCCAGAGCCCGGACAAGCTGAAGCCTGAATCGGGCAACGTCTATTCGCAGGGCGTCGATTCCGGTGTCATCATCACCGGTTTCGCCGGATCGGGCGATTTTGGTGAAATCCTCTCCGGCGCTCTCGAAAGCTCCAATGTCGACATTGCCGAGGAACTGACGGCGATGATCGAGTCGCAGCGCAACTACACGGCAAACTCCAAGGTCTTCCAGACCGGCTCGGAGCTGCTCGAAGTGCTCGTGAATCTGAAGCGCTAATCTCCAGGAAAACGGTCCCGGCATGTCGTTGTCTTCTGCAATTGCCATCGCGCAATCCGCGTTCAGCACCACGGCGCAACAAACCGCCACGGTCTCGAAGAACATTGCCAATTCGGGCAATGCGGATTACTCGCGCCGCATGGCCATGCTCGGGACCACCCCTGGCGGCGCCCAGATCGTATCGATCTATCGGGCGCAGAATGAAGCGCTTCTCAAGCAGAACCTGATCAGCATTTCGCAGTCCTCCGCGCAGAGCAGTCTCCTGTCCGGACTGGAGATCATGAAATCCGCCCTCGGCGGGAATGATTACGAGTCGGCGCCATCCACCTATCTTTCGGCCTTCCGCAACAGTCTGCAGACCTTCGCGTCGACGCCCGGCAATGCGACGATCGCGGCCACGGTCGTGTCGGATGCCTCGGATCTTGCCAATTCCATCAGCAGAACCTCGGCCGCTGTTCAGGACCTTCGTCTCGACACGGACAAGAAAATCGCTGAGGATGTCGCCAATCTGAACCGCCTTCTCGCGCAGTTCGAAACGGCGAACAATGCCGTCAGACAGGCGACGGCAGCGGGGACGGACGCGACCGCAGCACTCGACGACCGCGACAGGATCCTCAAGCAGGTATCGGAGCTCGTCGGCATCTCGACCGTCACACGGGCGAACAACGACACCGTCATCTATACCGCAGGCGGCACCGTTCTGTTCGAGACTCTCCCGAGAGAGGTCACCTTTGCGCCGAAGAGCGCTTACGATGCCACCGTCACCGGCAACGGCATATTCATCGACGGGGTGCCGCTCGCGGCCGGCAACGGCGCCGACACCAATGCTCAAGGGAAGCTCGCCGGTCTGCTTCAGCTGCGCGACGATATCGCTCCGACCTTCCAAACGCAGCTCGACGAGATGGCCAGGGGCCTGGTCAGCCTGTTCCAGGAAGGCGGCCTGCCCGGGCTCTTCACGTGGTCCGGCGGCAACGTGCCCGCTGCGGGCGCCGTGGAAGCAGGGATCGCCGCGTACCTTTCGGTCAATCCTGCGGCGAAATCCAATCCCTTCCTCCTGCGCGATGGCGGTTTCAACGGCATCGTTTCGAACCCGGGCAACAATGCCGGCTTTACGGACCTGCTCGACAGCTTCGTCGCAGCCATGGACGGCGACATGGCATTCGACTCTGCGGCCGGGCTCGATGGCACGAGCTCGATCATGGAGTTCGCGGCTTCGTCCGTCGGCTGGTTCGAGCAGATACGCAGCGGCGCCTCCACCGCCGACGACAACAAGGCGGCGCTCCTGGCGCGAACGCAGGAGGCACTCGGCAGCGTGACCGGCGTGAGCATCGACGAGGAACTTTCGCTGCTTCTCGATCTGGAGCAGTCCTACAAGGCCTCGGCCAAGTTGATCAGCACAGTCGACGCCATGATGGCGTCGCTTCTGGAAGCCGTGAGGTAATCATGAAGACATCCTTCGTTTCTAACCTGGCCGTGCAGAACGCCATGCGCCTGACCATTCAGCAGGGGCAGGCGGAACTGCTGAAGCTCCAGACGGAGGTGACGACCGGCCGTCATGCTGATGTAGGGCTGGCGCTCGGTTCCTCGACGGCGCGTTCCGTCAGCCTGCAGCGCGAGCTGGCGCGGCTCGGCACCCTCGTTGATACCAATTCCGTCGTTACCCAGCGGCTTGCGGCGTCGCAATCGGCCCTCGCCGCGATGGCCGAAGCGGCCCAGCAGGTGCGCAACACCCTTGTCACCTTCAAGGGTAACGATGCAGCCGATCAGCTCGCCATCCAGAACACTGAAATACAGAGCGCCATATCGGCCTTCTCGTCGGCGGCGAACCTGTCATTCAACGGAGAATTTCTCTTCGCCGGCATCAACACCGACGTAAGGCCGTTTAACGATTACAGTGCTGCCGGCTCGACGGCGAAGACGACCTTCGACAACGCGCTGGCCACCTACATGTCGGCGAACGGCATCGCCTCCATGAGCGACTTCACCAAGGCGCAGATGGAGGACTTCATCACCAACACGCTCGAGCCGCTCTATGCCAGCGACGCGCAATGGGCCGCCGATTGGTCAGATGCCTCGAGCCAGAACATGACGAGCCGCATCAGCACGACGGAGGTGGTTCAAAGCTCCGCCAATGCCACGACGGAAGGCTTCCGGAAATTCGCTCTCGCCAGCGTGATCGCGCTGGAACTGATGGACGAAAACGTAAGCTCCGAGGTTCGGGCCTATATCGGGGAGGCGGCGCTCGGCTATGTCGAACAGGCCAACACGCAGATCACCGCGGAGCGCAGCACCCTGGGTATTTCGGAGGCGCGCGTGAAGAAGGCGAACACCTCCCTCCAGGCCCAGATCAAGCTGATCAAAACACACATCACCGACCTCGAAGGCGTCGACACCTACGAGGCCTCGACGCGGATGAACACACTGCTGACGCAGGTAGAGACCTCCTACACTCTGACGTCGCGGATCCAGCGGTTGAGTTTGATAGACTTCCTCTGATGACTAGAGGATACGGACAAGCATGAGGGACGTCTGAATGTATCAGTTTGCATACGCCGAGATCATGGAGGAAGGCGTAGCCGTTTCCAAGGATCGGGAGAAGCAGGTTCTCGATCGTTCCATCGCGCTCTTGCAGGCGGCGAAGGAAAAGAACGGATACACCCGAGAGGCGATCGAAGCGGTTTATTTCACCCGGCGCCTCTGGATACGGTTCATCGAAGATTTGCGTGCGCCGGACAATCAGCTCAACGAAGAGCTGCGCGCCAACCTCATCTCGATCGGGATCTGGATTCTGAACGAGACGGAAAAAATCCGCAAACGCGAATCTTCCAACTTCCAAGGCATAATAGACATCACCACCATCATCAGGGATGGACTGAAATGAAGAGCACACTGCGTATTTCGCTGAAATCGGGCGAGAGGATCTTCGTAAACGGCGCAGTGCTTCGCGTCGACCGCAAGGTTGCGATCGAATTCCTGAACGACGTGACGTTCCTGCTGGAGAACCACGTTTTGCAGCCCGAAGATGCGACGACACCGCTCAGGCAGCTCTACTTCATCGCCCAGATGATCCTGATCAATCCGGAAGGCGCGGACCAGTCGACCTCGATGTTCCGCAAGTCGATCGTCATGCTGGTCAACTGCTTCAGGAACGATGAGGTGCTTGCCGAGCTGAAGCGCATCGACGGGCTGGTCACGCAGGGACGCGCCTTCGAGGCGCTGAAAGCGATTCGGGCGCTTTACCCGATCGAGGACCAGATCCTCAACGCGCAGGAGATGACGCCTGCGACGGTGGAACAGATACGCAAGGAGATCGCGCCATGGCGGTAAGCGGCGTCAACAACACGTCCAACAGCTACACGCCCATTGTTTCAGGCACGGAATCGGCCGGCGATGCGAGTGCGGCGACGCTCAACTACGAGAGCTTCCTCAAGCTGCTCGTGGCGCAGATGAAGAACCAGGATCCCACCCAGCCGATGGACGCAACGCAGCAGATCGCGCAGCTTGCGACCTTCTCCCAGGTGGAGCAGACGATCAAGACCAACAAGAACCTGGAGAGCCTGCTGCAGCGCACGTCGCTCAGCGAGGCGGATGCGGTGATCGGCAGGACTGTCACCAGCGCTGACGGCAAGACCACTGGTGTCGTCAAGGAGGTGAAACTATACTCCGACGGAATCATCGCAGTGCTCGATACGGGCAAGGAGCTCGTCATCGGTCCGGGCGTTAAAGTGAAGTGAGTTCCCATGAATGAGGCAGATGCCCTCGACATCGTACAGGCGGCGATCTGGACCGTGATCGTGGCCTCGGGGCCTGCCGTTCTCGCCGCAATGGTGGTCGGCGTTGGCATCGCCTTCATCCAGGCCCTGACCCAGGTCCAGGAGATGACGCTGACTTTCGTGCCGAAGATTCTTGCCGTGATGATCACGGCCGCCATTTCCGCACCCTTCGTCGGCGCGCAGATTTCCATCTTCACGGATATCGTTTTCTCGCGGATACAGAGCGGGTTCTAGCTTAAGCTCGGATGGCGTGGCAGCACGCGCTTTCTCCCCCGGATACCACCTTCGCGCAAGCTTGGTGCTCTAGGTCTTCTGCCATAACCTTGGGCAGATCATATGACCGCTGCCCGCCTCTCATGAAGAGACGGAAGAGACATGGCACAACAGGCTACGCTGATCATCCCGAAACTTGCACCCAAGGGCCGGGACATCGGCTTTGCGCTTGGGATCGTGATGATCCTGTCGATTCTGTTCCTGCCGATCCCTCCTTTCCTGATCGACCTCGGGCTTGCCTTCTCCATTTCATTCTCGGTGCTGATCCTGATGGTCGCGCTGTGGATACAGCGGCCGCTCGATTTCTCGTCCTTTCCGACGATCCTGCTGATCTCGACCATGACCCGCCTGGCGCTGAACATCGCCACCACGCGTGTCATCCTTTCCCATGGTCATGAGGGCCATGGTGCCGCCGGCGGAGTCATCTCCGGCTTCGCAAGCCTGGTCATGTCCGGCGATTTCGTCATCGGCCTTATCGTTTTCCTGATCCTGATCACCGTGAACTTCATCGTCATCACGAAAGGTGCCACGCGCATCGCCGAAGTTGGCGCGCGCTTCACCCTTGATGCTATCCCCGGCAAGCAGATGTCCATCGATGCCGATCTCTCGGCCGGTCTGATCGACGAAAAGGAAGCCCAGCGCCGCCGCCGCGAACTGGAGGAGGAAAGCTCCTTTTTCGGCGCCATGGACGGCGCGTCGAAATTTGTGCGGGGCGATGCAATCGCCGGCCTGATCATCACCGCGATCAACGTCTTCGGCGGGATCATCATCGGCTATCTCCGTCACGACATGGAGATCGGCGAGGCGGCCGACGTCTTCGTCAAGCTTTCCGTCGGCGACGGTCTCGTCTCCCAGATCCCGGCGCTGATCGTATCGCTCGCCGCCGGCCTGCTCGTCTCGCGCGGGGGCACCGCCGGCTCCACCGATCAGGCGGTCATGGGCCAGCTCAGCAACTATCCCCGCGCCCTGATGGTCGCCTCCGGTCTTATCGTCTTGCTCTCCGTCATGCCGGGCCTGCCTTTCCTTCCCTTCGCGGCACTTGGCGGCGGCATGGCATTCCTCAGCTGGTTCATTCCGCGGCAAGTAGAGGCCCAGAAGGCGGCAAAGCGGGATGAGGAGGCAGCAAAGGCGCAGCAGAGCAAGGAAAGTGACAAGGATTCCGTCAAATCGGTGCTGAAGACGGCGGAGATCGAGCTCTTGCTTGGCAAGCAGGTCTCCACGAGGCTGCTGGGCGCCCACCAGGAACTCGCTTTCCGTGTTGGCAAAATGCGCCGGAAATTCGCGCTTCAGTACGGTCTCGTCGTTCCGGAGATCAAGGTTTCCGATGACATCACAATACCCGACAAGGCTTACCATGTCCGGATTCACGGAACCACGATCGCCTCCAACACCGTCCGCGTGGGCGAAGTGCTCGTGGTAACCGGGGGCGGGCGGCGGCCGAGCGTGCCCGGCGACGACATCCGGGAACCGGCTTTCGGTATGCCCGCGGTATCGATTCTCGAGACGTTCACGGAAGACCTCAAGCGCGAGGGCTTCCACCCGATCGACAATGTGTCGGTGGTGCTGACGCATCTGAGCGAAGTGATCCGCAACAACCTGCCGCAGCTTCTCTCCTACAAGGACGTAAAGGTCCTGATCGAACGGCTGGACCCGGAATACCGCAAGCTTGCGGACGAGATCTGTACCTCACACATGTCCTACTCCGGCCTGCAGGCGGTGTTGAAGCTGCTGCTCGCCGAGCGCGTCTCGATCCGCAACCTGCATCTGATCCTCGAAGCCGTGGCGGAGCTGGCCCCGCATGTGCGCAAGACAGAGCAGATCGTCGAACATGTACGCGTGCGCATGTCGCAGCAGCTCTGCGGAGATCTCGCCGACAACGGCGTGCTGCGCGTGCTGCGGCTGGGCAATAAGTGGGACATGGTCTTCCACCAGGCGCTGAAGCGTGACGCCAAGGGCGAGATCGTCGAGTTCGATATCGATCCGCGCCATCTCGAGGAATTCAGCGAGCAGGCGACGAAGGTTATCCGTGAACATCTCGACCGGGGCATGCCGTTCGTGCTGGTAAGTTCGCCCGAATCCCGCTCTTATGTGCGCATGATCATCGAACGCCTCTTCGCCACATTGCCCGTGCTCTCGCATGTCGAACTCGCCAAGGGGCTCGAGATCAAGATCATCGGCTCGATTTCATGATCACCGATCCCGAGGGTACGGTGCTGGCGCTGTTTGCGGCCTTCTGCCGGATCGGCGGCTGCATCATGATCATGCCCGGCTTCTCGACCGCACGCGTCCCGATGCAGATCAGGCTGTTCGTGGCAGTGGCGATCTCCATGGCCATCCTGCCGGTCATGTGGACGGACATCTATCCGCAGGTGACGGGCAAAGGTCACGATTATCTCTACCTGGTCGCGACCGAGACCGCGGTCGGCGCCGTGATAGGGCTCGTCGCGCGATATTATGTGCTTGGCCTGCAGTTTGCCGGAACCGCGATGACGATGATGATGGGGTTCAGCCCGCCGCCGACGGCGGATGTGCTGGAGGATACCGCGGAGAACCAGCTCACCAGCCTGATCAGTTTCGCCGGATTGATGATTCTCTTCATGCTGGATTTCCATCACGTGATCTTCGAGGCCATCGCACAGTCCTATAGAGTGATGCCTATAGGCGCGGGTTTCGACCCGCAGGGAATGCTGATCACGCTGACCAACTCGCTCGAACAGACCTTCATGATCATGCTCAGGCTCGCCAGCCCCTTGGTGATTTACGGCCTTCTGTTCAACGTCGCGATCGGCATGGTGAACAAGCTGGCGCCGCAGATCCCGGTCTACTTCATATCGCAGCCCTATCTTATCATGGGCGGCCTGTTCCTCCTCTATCTCGGCATCGCGGCGATGCTGCGCCTCTTTGCGGACGGTTTCGCTCCCGTCATGCAGGGTGGCTAGCTCCATGAAGGCTCGGTCGGAGAAGCTGAAACGCCTGGTCGCCGTTCAGCGGCACCTGGAGCGGATGGCGGAAAGCGAAGTAGCGGAGACCGCCCGGCAGCGCGTGGAACTTGCCGGAACGATCGACGTGGTCGTCGATGCTATGGGGTCGGCCCATCCGATGCATCGCGTGTTCTCAGGTCACTATTCCTCCCAACTCGGGCGCCTCGTGCACAAGGATCAGATGCTGCTTGGAATTCAGCAGGTGCACGAAGCGCGAATGGTGAAGGAGCGCGCCAAGGGCGACAGGCTGGAGGAAAATATGAAGGACGCCCGGTTGCAGGAGGACCGCGAATCCGCCGACAATTCGGTTCTCGATCTGATCGACCAGTATGTTTCGCTCGGAGCGCCAGCTTCCCGTAAGGTTGACGGGCGATAGTGGCTCGATCGACGCCCCAGCACGGGCATCATCTGGTTCACGAACATGGCGTTGCCCGGCGAACGAAGTGCCGGCCTCGGCCTTGAAAAGGATCTGACATGGCAATTTCCCCGCCCAGCGATCTGGTGATGGATGTCGTACGCGCGGCGGATCCGGCGGAGGTTCAAGAGGCCCAGGCGCGGCTCAAAGCCAACCGTGCCGCTTTCCAGGCGACCAGCCTTGCGGAAAACGGAGATGGGTTCGCGGCTGCGGTTTCGGTGCTCAACACCTCCGAGGGATCGAGCGGCCTTGGCGACATCAGCAACCGGGCCGAAGCGAAGAAGATCCCTGAGACCTATCGGAAATTCGAGGCAATGGTCCTGCAGAATTTCGTGAAGTCCATGCTTCCGAGCGACAGCGAGAACGTCTACGGCAAAGGCACGTCCGGCGACATCTGGAAGAGCATGATGGCCGAGCAGATCGGCGATGTGCTTTCCAAGGGCGGTGGGATCGGGATCGCCGATCAGATGGTTGGAGACGACGCCGCCGGCCAGGTGAATGCCTCGCTCGATGGCGACAGTCGGAATCTCGCCGCCGGGATGGTCCAGGAATATGAGCGCAAGGCGCTCGCGTCTTTCTTGCCCGATGACGAAAAGAAGAAACAGGCCTGATGTCAGGCTCCAGGGCTCTAAGGGCCGGGGGCACGAGATTCACAATCAGCGGGTGAGGAGCACCTCCGGTGTTCCGCATCTCATACAAAATTGGAACAAGCGGGCGGGAAAATGCCTGGGCATCGTTTCGCCCGCGCCCAGCGAAGTGCATATGGGGAGTTGATAATGGAAGCTCTGGCATCCAATGACCTGCGAATCCAAAACGTTCTCGGCCGGCTGGAGATGATTATCGACAACGAGAACAGCCGTATCGGTGCAGATCCCGAATTTGATCTGAAGACATCGAATGCTCACAAGAGCCGTTGCCTCTATGAGTTGACCATGCTTCATCGCGACGCCGGGCCGGGTGAGATTTCGCCCGCCTTCGCCGCCCAGACGCGCCATCTCAGGAACAAGCTGGAGGTCAACGCGCAGAAGGTCGCTGCGCATCTGGAAGCGGTTCGCTCCGTCGTCGACCTGCTCAAGACCGCTGCCCAGGATGCCGACGCGGATGGCATCTATACCGAAGCCCAGTTCCGCTACAGCGATTTCTGATGTTGAAGCTCGTCCTCACCGGGGTCTGGGTCTGCGTCGTCACGCTCGGATCCGTCTATTTTTCGATGCAGCATGCGTCGGCACCCGTGCTTTCGGATGCGGAGGCGGACCGGCGCGCGTCGCAGGAGTATGTCCCCGGGGAGATGATAACGGTGCCGTCCATCCGGGACGGGGCAGTGCAGGGTTATTTTCTCGCAAAGCTCTCCTTCTCGGCATCGCGGGAAGGTATCGCCGGGCTGCACGCGCCGCTGCGACAGCTCGTTACCGACGAGCTCTACGACATGCTCGTGGGCTCGAAGTTCATCGATGTCGCCAATACGGCCGCGTTCGACCTCCCAAGCTTCAAGCTCGCGGTCAGGGAAGGTCTCAACAAAAAGTTCGGAGGCGAGGTCATCTCCGAAGTTCTGGTCGAGCAGCTTGAATATCTCACCAAAGACGACGTCGAGCGTCTCGCCAACAGCCAGAACCAGCCGCATCAGAAGCCCGTGCCGATCGTCGACAGGCACGGCAAAGTGGCCTCGGACCGCCTCCCGGAAGGTGCGGTGCAGGCGACGAGCGGCGGGCGCTGACGCACGCGTTGCCCGGAGCGAAAACGGTTCAGAACGTCGACCATATCAGGCCTTGTCGTCGTCTCGGCCACGTGTGTCGGCCGGGCCGATCCTTGCCGTCAGCCGCCCGATCGCCACGTGGAGAGGGTAGAGACTGGCCGCGGCAAGGCCAGTCTCGGCCCAGAGACTGACCCCGACCGGCAGCGATGAGATCAGCAGCCGCAGGGACTTGCGCAGCGACTTCAGCCGGCCCGTGAACGTCGCATCCCGCTGATGTTCCATAAGCGCTGAGATCGCACCTTTTTCGAGGCTGCGGGCGCGCGTCCATGAAGCCGTCGTGTGATGAGCAGGAACCGATTCCGCGACCCATGCATCCGCTGCCCATGCGAAGGAGAAGCCTTTCGCCCTGCATCTGTCGAAGAAATCCGCATCGCCGATGCCAACGACATTGAGAGCCGGATCCAGGAATGGTCGCGGCATGCCGTCGAGCACTCTGCGCGTGACAAGGACGTTGCCGGCGGAGTAGAGGGCAGGCACAGGTCCGTTCTGGTTATAGGGAGGGGCGAATACCGGGTGTCGCTTCCACTTCTGCTCCTGCGGGTGTCCGAAGACGGGAAGCTGCGGCCCGCCGACGATGTCGGCATCATGCGCCTCCTGCACCGCCATCAGGCCGCTCAGCCATTCGGGAGCGGCGACCTCGTCATCGTAGATGAAGGCAACGGCACGGACATTGGGGAAGAGGTCGAGGGCGGCCGTCAGCCCGGCGTTGCAGGCATGTGCATGCCCGAGGCGCCGCGCGACGGCGACGACGCAATCGAAGGAATGGCCGCTGAAGAAGTTCTTCGCCGCCTGCGCACCGGCAAGCCCCTCTGCGTCGTTTTCGACGACGATGGTCGCCAAGGGGACGTCCGGCCGCTGCGAGACGATGGTCTTCAGCGTCTTGACTATATGATGGGGACGCCGGAACGTCGGCACGACCACGACGAGCTCGATGTAGGCCGCATCTTCCAGTTTCGCCTGGAAGTGGATGAAACTGTCTTGGCCGTCCGACGTCATCGTCAAAGCCTGTTCGTGTTTAAAAGCAATTACTACAACAATCTTTCTGAACAGAGGTTGAATGGGAAAACAGCGTTTCGAATGAAGAGTTTACGCCCGGGGTCGGTATTGCAAAAGCCGGAATCGCCAGCGTGGCCGATCCGGATTCTTCTGTTCCGAAAAGGCTTGCATGTCGGGTGGAGAGGTCTCCTGCCGGTTCAAGGAACAACAACCCGGAGAACAGGTAGCACTTCCCTGCGGCCCGGGCACTTGCAATTATGCGTTTGGAACAGCATAGGGCGCATGCAGGCAATCGCCGGATGCGGCTTGAATTAGAGTGTGCCGCGTTCGGGACAAATCGGGAGATACCCCATGACGACTGTGATTGATGGCAAGGATGTTGCTGCTTCGGTCATCGAAACCGTAAAAACCGCCACCAGCACGCTGGAACGCGAAACGGGCGTGCGCGCGGGCCTCGCGGTCGTCATTGTCGGGGACGATCCGGCAAGCCACACTTATGTTTCGGCGAAGAGCAGGATGGCCAAGGAATGCGGCTTTCTGTCCGTCCAGCATACGCTGCCGGAGGAGACGTCGCAGGAGGAACTGGCGGCGCTTGTCGCTCAGCTCAATGCGGACGCGGCCATCCACGGCATTCTCGTGCAACTGCCTTTGCCGAAGCATCTCCGATCGGAGCCGATCATCCAATCGATCCTCCCCGAGAAGGACGTCGACGGCCTGCATGTGGTCAATGCGGGCAAGCTTGCAACCGGCGACCTCGAAGGTGGGCTGGTCTCCTGCACGCCGGCCGGTGCGATGGTTTTCGTGCGCCGGACGTATGGCGACGACCTCTCCGGACTCAGCGCGGTCGTGATCGGCCGCTCCAACCTCTTCGGCAAGCCGATGGGTGCCCTGCTCCTCGCAGCCAATGCGACGGTTACGACGGCGCATTCGCGCACCAAGAACCTTCCGGAAGTTTGCCGAAATGCGGATATTCTCGTTGCTGCGGTCGGTCGTCCGGAGATGGTCAAGGCGGACTGGGTCAAGCCCGGTGCGATGGTGATCGACGTCGGCATCAACCGCGTTCCTGCGCCGGAGCGAGGCGAGGGTAAGACCAAGCTCGTCGGTGATGTCGCTTTCAAGGAGTGCGCCGAGCTCGCAAGCGTGATTACGCCTGTGCCGGGCGGCGTCGGACCCATGACGATCGCCATGCTGATGGCGAATACGATCATCGCCGCCCATCGCAAAGCCGGCCGTCGGCCGCCGAAGTTCTGACGGCTGCCGCGCGACGCCGCACGACGCTACACAGTTTTCCCTGAATTGCGCTGGCGATCGGGTGCGGGCCCGGTCGAGGCTCGCACGATCAATTCGGCGCGCCAAAGCTCCTGCTCGGGATAGTCTCCCTGATCGAGGATCCCGCCGATCAGCCGCTTTGCGATGCGCGCACCCGCCGCGCGAAGCGAGGAGCGTGTCGTCGTCAGCGGGACGCTGAAGTTCTCGGGCTTCAGCATGGGCAGGACATCGTCATGGGCGATGAGCGAAATGTCGGTGCCGATGACGAGGCCGGCCTGGTTGATCGCACGCACCGCACCAAGTGCCGTCACGGTGCTGGAGCAGAGAACGGCGGTCGGCGGGTTCGGGCGTTTGAGAAAACGCTGCATGCTTCGGTAGCCGTGTTCGTCGGTCATTGCCGAGTGGTGGACGAGCGCCTCGTCGAGATTGAAACCCTTCTCCGCGAGTGCGCGCATCAGGCCCTTTTTCCGGCGGATCGCAAAGGTGAGGTGCTCCGGTCCGTTGATAAGAGCGATACGTTGATGTCCCAACTGCATGAGAAGCCTGGCAGCGTCGTAGAAGGCGCCGGTATTGTCCACATCGAGATACGGATAGTCCCGCGGCCCACCGATCGATCGGCCGTGAACCACGAAGGGGATGGAGAGGGCCTTTAGCATCTCGATGCGAGGATCGTTTGCGCGCATATAGGCGATGAAGACCGCGTCGACATTGCCGCTCGCCGCCAGGCGGCGGAACGTCGCCTCCTCGTCTTCGGGAGCACTGGGGTTCAGCACGAAGTGAAAATCATGCTCGACGGCTTCCTCCGCCAGCCCCGCCAGGAACTCACCAAAATGGATGTCGGAATCGATGCCAGACGCGATCGGCATGACGAGGCCGATCGAAAAGGCTTTCCCGGTCGCGAGGCGTTGTGCTGCGCGATTGGGCCTGTAGCCCGTCTCCCTGACCGCTTCCAACACCCGCGCCCGCGTCTCCGCATTGACCTCGGGGTAGCCGTTAAGCGCCCGGCTGACCGTGGTCTGCGACAGACTGAGCAGCTCCGCTAACTGCTTGAGGTTGACCGCCATGCCCGAAATCCTCCCAAAGCGCTTTGAGTAATCTTTTTTGTTTTTCATGCTTCGGCAAGCACCTCCCATGTCCTGTATCATCGCCACCTCGTCGAAAAAAGCGAAAAGCCTGCATTTCGCGCCGCAAAACGTTGCCGCACGGCAAAAGCACGCGTCGTGTTTGATAGGACGGAAAGGCTCTTGACTCTTTCTCTGCGGCAATGGAGTGTGGAACGAGCTCAAAGCGCTTTGAGTTCGCGCCTGAATGCGCGCTTTGACGATCCGCCCGTGGCGTGCCCGCCCGGGCTTCTTTTTGGGGAGGACAAGAGGTGAAAAGATCGTTTCTGATCGGCGTGGCCGCACTCGCATTGCTTGCAGGAGCCGCCGGCGCTGCCGACCTGAAGTTCAAGCCGGGCGAGGATTCCAAATTCAATTGGGCGAGCCTGGAGGAATTCAAGAAGGGCCACGACCTCAAGGGTCAGACGCTCACGATCTTCGGTCCCTGGCGCGGCGAGGACGAGGCTCTGTTCAAGAGCGTATATGCCTATTTCGTCGAGGCGACCGGTGTTGAGCTGAAATATTCGTCCTCCGAGAACTACGAGCAGCAGATCGTAATCGATACGCAGGCGGGAAGCCCGCCTGATATCGCAATCCTGCCGCAGCCCGGTCTGATCGCCGATCTCGCCGCCAAGGGGCTCCTGACGCCGCTCGGCGACGAGACCAAGCAATGGCTTCTCGACAACTATGCTGCGGGCCAGTCATGGGTCGACCTCTCCACCTATAACGGCAAGGACGGCACGCCCGCGCTTTACGCTTTTCCATACAAGATCGACGTCAAGTCGCTCGTCTGGTACGTGCCGGAGAACTTCGAGGATGCCGGCTATGAAGTTCCGAAAACCATGGAGGAACTGAAGGCACTGACGGAGAAGATCGCCGAAGACGGCGAAAAGCCGTGGTGCATTGGTCTCGGTTCGGGCGGCGCGACCGGCTGGCCGGCCACCGACTGGGTCGAGGACCTGATGCTGCGGACCCAGCCCGCCGAGACCTATGACAAATGGGTGAAGAACGAGATACCGTTCACCGATGCGGCGGTCACGGGTGCGCTTGAGGAGTTCGGCTGGTTCGCCCGCAACGACGCCTTCGTCGAAGGCGGCGCAGCAGCGGTGGCGTCGGCCGACTTCCGAGACAGCCCGAAAGGCCTCTTCAGTTCTCCGCCGAAATGTTATCTGCACCACCAGGCCTCGTTCATTCCGTCCTTCTTCCCGGAAGGTAAGGTCGTCGGAGAGGATGCCGACTTCTTCTACATGCCGCCTTATGAGAGCAAAAAGGAGCTCGGCAATCCGGTGCTCGGCGCAGGCACGCTTGCCATGATCACCAGGGACACTCCAGCCGCGCGCGCCTTCATCGAGTTCCTGAAGACCCCGATCGCGCACGAGGTTTGGATGGCGCAGACGAGCTTCCTCACGCCGTATAAGAGCGTCAACGTCGACGTCTACGGAAATCCGCCATTGAAGAAGCAGGGTGAAATCCTGCTGAACGCCACGACGTTTCGCTTCGACGGTTCCGACCTGATGCCTGGCAAGATCGGCGCCGGCGCCTTCTGGACCGGCATGGTCGATTTCGTCGGGGGCAAGCCTGCTGCCGACGTCGCCGCCGGCGTGCAGAAGGCCTGGGACTCGATCAAGTAAAGTCAGGCAAGGCGGAGGGTGGGGGCACCGTCCGCCTTTTTCCTCGATTTCGGGCGGCTCTCCGGCAAGAGGGCCGCCGATGAAACGGCAGCGGCCGCTATACAAAGCGCCTGGAGCAGATTCCAGAGGCGTGAGAGGGGAGGAATGTGTCATGGAGCAGTTGATTGCTGCCATTCTCACGATGGTGGCCGGCGTCCTGGTCTGCGCAGCCTATTTCTGGAGCTCGAATCTTCTTCTCGACTGGATATTTCCTTCCAAAGGGAAATTCGGTGCCGCCGCCTCGCGCAACCTGCGCTTCGCGAACATGGTACGCCCCTGGCTGTTTCTCGCCCCGGCTCTGCTGGCGCTTGCGATCTATCTCGTCTATCCCGTCATCAAATCGGTCTTGCTAAGCTTCAACGATCGTGGAGGCCAGGATTTCGTGGGCCTGCGCAACTACCTGTGGATGATCAATGACGGCGAGTTCCGTCAGTCGATTTTCAACAATTTCCTCTGGCTCCTCGTCGTGCCGGCGCTTTCGACTTTCTTCGGCCTGATCATTGCGGCGCTGACCGACCGCATCTGGTGGGGCAATATCGCCAAGACGCTGATCTTCATGCCGATGGCGATTTCCTTCGTCGGCGCGGCCGTCATCTGGAAATTCATCTATGACTACCGCGCGGCAGGCTCCGACCAGATCGGCCTTTTAAATGCGCTCGTCGTCGCGCTCGGCGGCGAGCCCCAGGCCTGGATCACGCTCCCCTTCTGGAACAACTTCTTTTTGATGGTCATCCTCATCTGGATTCAGACCGGCTTTGCCATGGTCATTCTTTCGGCGGCGCTGCGCGGCATCCCCGAGGAGACGATCGAGGCGGCGGTCATCGACGGCGCCAATGGCTGGCAGATTTTCTTCAAGATCATGGTGCCGCAGATCTGGGGCACGATCGCCGTCGTCTGGACCACGATCACCATACTGGTCCTCAAGGTCTTCGACATCGTACTCGCGATGACGAACGGCCAATGGCAGAGCCAGGTGCTCGCCAATCTCATGTTCGACTGGATGTTCCGCGGCGGCGGCGACTTCGGTCGCGGCGCAGCCATCGCAGTGGTCATCATGATCCTGGTCGTTCCGATCATGATCTGGAACATCCGCAACGCGACCCGGGAAACGGGGGGGCACTGAGATGAATCCGTCTAGGCGTTCTCCGCTCACCTGGGCGGTGCATCTCTCCGTCCTGCTTCTGGTCCTGCTCTGGACTCTGCCGACCGCCGGTCTGCTGATTTCCTCCCTGCGCGACAAGGACCAGCTCGCCGTTTCCGGCTGGTGGACGGCCCTTTCCAGCTCGTCGCGAAACGCCGTCGCACGCGCTCCCTCGGCCGAGAGCCAGGTGGAGCGCGACGGCAAGTTCGTGATTTCCGGAAACCTGCTGGACGGGCGGGGTGAGGTCTCCGCCTTCGGCTTTTCCAGCCGTGAACCCACCAAGTTCGAGGCGGGAGAAACGGCGGAACTCAACGACGGCGAAAGACTGACGGTTCAGGCCGACGGCAGTTTTGAAATCGTGTCGGATCAACGAATGGAAGGTTCGCGAGGACAGCGCATCTTCTATACGGCCACGACGCCGCCACGCTTCACCCTGGAAAACTACGCCGAGGTCCTGAGTGCGGCAGGGATCGGCAGATCCTTCCTGAATTCGCTGACGGTCGCCATTCCTTCGACCGTCATTCCCATCCTGATCGCCGCTTTCGCAGCCTATGCGCTGGCGTGGATGCCCTTCCCGGGGCGTGCGATCCTGCTCGCCGCCGTCGTCGGTCTTCTGGTCGTGCCGCTGCAGATGTCGCTCATCCCGCTGCTGCAGCTTTATAATGGAGTAAGCGCCTTTTTCGGTGTTCCCGCCAAGACCTATATGGGCATCTGGCTTGCGCATACCGGCTTCGGCCTGCCGCTCGCCATCTATCTCCTGCGCAACTACATGGCCGGCCTGCCGCGCGAGATCATGGAATCGGCGCGCGTCGACGGCGCCAGCGATTTTGAAATCTTCGTAAAAATCATTCTGCCTCTGTCTTTCCCGGCGCTCGCTTCCTTTGCGATTTTCCAGTTCCTGTGGACATGGAACGACCTGCTCGTCGCCCTCGTCTTCCTCGGCGCGGGGAACGACGAATTGGTGCTGACCGGACGCCTCGTCAATCTCCTCGGCTCACGCGGCGGCAATTGGGAAATTCTTACCGCCTCAGCCTTCATCACCATCGTCGTTCCGCTGATCGTCTTCTTGGCCCTGCAACGCTACCTCGTGCGCGGCCTGCTGGCTGGGTCGGTCAAGGGCGGCTGATCCATTCGGACAAGGAAAACTGAACAGCATGACACTGAGCGAAACGACGAGCTCCCTTCTCGAGCCGGACAGGGACTGGTGGCGCGGAGCGGTAATCTACCAGATCTATCCCCGTTCCTTCCAGGACACCAATGGCGACGGGATCGGGGATCTGCAGGGGATCACGGCTCGGTTGCCTCACATTGCCGGGCTCGGCGCGGACGCGATCTGGATATCGCCCTTTTTCACGTCCCCGATGAAGGATTTCGGCTACGATGTCTCGAATTATGTCGATGTCGACCCGATCTTCGGCGCGCTCGACGACTTCGATGCGCTGATCGCCGAGGCGCATCGGCTCGGTCTTCGAGTGATGATCGACCTCGTCCTGTCGCACAGCTCGGACCAGCATCCCTGGTTCGTCGAAAGCCGGTCGACCCGCAGCAATGCAAAAGCAGATTGGTACGTCTGGGCGGATTCGAAGCCAGACGGAACACCTCCGAACAACTGGCTGTCGATTTTCGGCGGTTCCGCCTGGCAATGGGATCCAACGCGGCTGCAATATTACCTGCACAATTTCCTGATCTCGCAGCCCGACCTCAATCTGCATAATTCCGAGGTTCAAGACGCACTGCTCTCTGTCGCACGCTTCTGGCTGGAGCGTGGCGTCGACGGTTTTCGGCTCGACACGATCAACATCTATTTCCATGACCGTGAGCTGCGCGACAACCCGGCTCTGGCACCAGAACGCCGCAACGCCTCGACCGCGCCGGCGGTTAATCCCTATAACTACCAGGAGCATATCTACGACAAGAACCGGCCGGAGAACCTGGAATTCCTGCAGCGCTTCCGTGCGTTGATGGATGAGTTCCCGGCGATTGCCGCCGTCGGGGAAGTCGGCGACAGCCAGCGTGGTCTCGACATCGCCGCCGAATACACCTCCGGTGGCGACAAGGTGCATATGTGCTACGCCTTCGAGTTCCTGGCACCGGATCAGCTGACGCCGCAAAGGGTGGCCGAGGTCCTGCGCGACTTCCAGAGGGCGGCTCCCGAAGGCTGGGCCTGCTGGGCCTTCTCGAACCATGATGTCGTTCGCCATATCAGTCGCTGGGCACATGGAGTCACCAGCCGTGATGCGCATGCGAAGCTGCTCGCCAGTCTGCTGATGTCGCTGCGTGGAAGCGTCTGCATCTATCAGGGCGAGGAACTTGCGCTTGCCGAAGCGGAACTCGCCTATGAGGACCTCAAGGATCCCTATGGCATTCAGTTCTGGCCCGACTTCAAGGGCCGGGACGGCTGCCGTACGCCGATGGTCTGGGAGAGCCTCCCCGATGGCGGCTTCAGCAGCACGAGGCCTTGGCTGCCGATTTGCAAGAGTCACGTTCCGGGGGCAGTCGCCGTGCAGGAGAGCGATCCGAACTCCGTGCTGCATCACTACCGCCGCTTTCTCGCCTTCAGAAAAGCGCACCGGGCATTCGCCAAGGGAGAGATCGAGTTCGTCGAGACCAAGGGGGCTCTGCTTGGCTTCCTTCGCATTCATGGCGATGAGAAGCTGTTCTGCCTGTTCAATATGAGCGACCAGCCAGCGACGAAGGAATTACCGATCAAGCGGCTTGAGCCGCTCGATGGTCACGGCTTCGTCTTTGAGATAATGGATCACGAGGTCAAGCTACCGGCCTGGGGCGCGTTTTTCGCGCGTCTGGCTTGAGAACTGAGGGGAGGGTGCCATGACAGGCCTGCTGCTGAAAAATATCCGTAAGTCCTACGGGGCGGTCGACGTTATTCACGGCATCAATCTCGAGATCAAGGAGGGCGAGTTCGTCGTCTTCGTCGGACCGTCCGGTTGCGGAAAGTCGACGCTTTTGCGCATGATCGCCGGACTCGAGGAAATAACCGGCGGCGACATGTTCATCGCCGGCGAGCGGGTCAACGATGTGCCGCCTTCGAAACGCGGCATCGCCATGGTGTTCCAGTCCTATGCGCTCTATCCGCATATGACCGTCTACGACAACATGGCCTTCGGCATGCGGATTGCCAGGGAATCGAAAGAGGAGATCGATCGCCGCGTGCGCGCAGCGGCGGACATGCTTCAGCTTACGCCCTATCTCGACCGGCTTCCGAAGGCGCTGTCCGGCGGCCAGCGGCAGCGCGTGGCCATCGGCCGGGCGATCTGCCGGAACCCCAAGGTCTTCCTCTTCGACGAGCCGCTTTCCAACCTCGACGCCGCTCTCCGCGTGGCGACACGCATCGAGATTGCCAAGCTCAGTGAGCAGATGTCGGATACGACGATGATCTACGTCACCCATGACCAGGTGGAGGCGATGACGCTCGCCGACCGGATCGTGGTCCTTTCCGCCGGGCACATCGAGCAGGTCGGCGCCCCTCTCGAACTCTATGAACGCCCGGCAAACCTCTTCGTTGCCCGCTTCATAGGCTCGCCGGCCATGAACGTCATCCCGGCGGCAATCACCGCGACCGGGCAGCAAACCGCCGTCACGCTCGCGGGCGGAAAATCGGTAACGCTCGACATCCCGACGAACGCCTCCGAAAACGGCAAGACTGCAAGCTTCGGCGTGCGTCCGGAAGACCTGCAGGTGACCGGGACCGACGATTTCCTGTTCGAGGGCACCGTCTCGATCGTCGAGGCGCTGGGGGAGGTGACTTTGCTCTATATCGAGGGACTGGTCGAGAACGAGCCGATCATCGCCAAGATGCCCGGCATTGCCCAGGTCGGCCGCGGCGACAAGGTGCGGTTCACCGCCGACAAGGCGAAGCTGCATCTCTTCGACACCAGGGGGCAAAGCTATCGGGCGTAGTTCAGCGGGGGGTGGATGATGGGCATTTTCGGCGTGAAGCCTTGAACTCTCTGTTAAATTTCATGGGCTAGGCTCGCCGAAATTGGAATGCAGAAGGCGAGTTCGATGAGCAGTGCAGCCCCCGGGATCATCAGGCACTTCCTGAACAGGGAAGAGTCGTTCATGTACGATCGGGAGGCGAGTTACCCGTTGGAGGATACGCGCAACGAAGCGCGGATAGAGTTCACCGAAAAGGGCATGCAGCATCTCTCCTCGCGCCGCTGCGAGATCATCAAGATCTCGAAGAGCAGCGCGCTGATCGGCATCCTGACCCAGTTCCAGCTGCCGGAGAACTTCTATCTCGACATACCGAGCGCCCGCATTCCCCTGATCGGCTGCCTTTTGAAGCGCGTCCACTCCAACAACATCATCGAGGCGCGCTTCCTGCGGCTCCTGAGTGACCGGGACCTCAACCGGATCTTCGTTTACAGCACCCATCCGAACCACCGGAACCGCACGCTCGACATCTATCGGTGACCGGTGGGCCCCAGGGCGAGCCCGGAGCCGTTCTGATTTTTTGGAATGATCATTCCCGCGCGGCATTATCCGGGATCCCGTGAGCTGGTGACGGAAGCGCTTTTCTCTCCCTCTTCCCTGTACTCGTCACGGGAATGAATGACCATCACGCACGCCCGGAAGTGATCTAATTGAAGAGCACGCTTCCGCCACGGTCGGCTGCACCGGCGATCTGCCTGAAGGGAGCGAAGAGTTCGCGGCCCATACCGAACTCGTTGTCGGACAGATCGATATGCGCCGGCACGCGCGTCTTAAGCGCGATATCCTCGACGAGCACCTCGATCTTGCCTTTGATCGCATCGATGCGGACGATGTCGCCCTCCTGGATGCGCGCGATCGGACCGCCTTCCTTCGCTTCCGGGGTCACATGGATTGCCGCCGGAACCTTGCCGGACGCGCCGGACATGCGCCCGTCGGTGAGTATTGCAACTTTCTGGCCGCGGTCCTGCAGGATCCCGAGCACCGTCGTCAGCTTGTGCAGTTCGGGCATGCCATTGGCCTTGGGGCCCTGAAAGCGCACGACAGCCACGAAATCGCCTTCGAGCTTACCCGCCTTGAAGGCGGCGTTGAGTTCACCCTGGCCGTTGAAGATCTTGGCGGGCGCCTCGATGACATGGCTTTCCGGTTTGACGGCGGAGATCTTGATGACCGCCTTGCCGATATTGCCGCTCAGCATCTTGAGGCCGCCAGTGTGCTGGAACGGACGGTCGATGGTTGCGAGGACCTTCGGATCGGCGCTCACAGCCGGCGCCGGCTCGCGTTTGACGCTGCCTTTTTCGCCGAGCTTCACGTCGATGGCATAGGCACTGAGCCCCTGGCCGTAGACGGTGCGGACGTCGTCATGCAGCAAGCCTTTGCTGAGGAGCTGAGCGATCATGAAACCCATCCCGCCTGCGGCGTGGAAATGGTTCACGTCAGCCAGCCCGTTCGGATAGACGCGCGCGAGCAGCGGCACTAGGTCGGAAAGCTCCGAAATGTCCTGCCAGGTCAGCACGATGCCCGCTGCGCGAGCCATTGCGACAAGGTGCAGCGTGTGGTTCGTGGAACCGCCGGTCGCATGCAGGCCGACGACGCCGTTGACGATCGACCGCTCGTCTATCATCTCGCCGGCCGGGGTGAATTCGTTGCCCAGCGCCGTGATCGCAAGCGCCCGCTTCGTGGCTTCCTTGGTCAGCGCGTCGCGAAGCGGCGTGCCGGGATTGATGAAGGAAGCGCCGGGCAAGTGGAAGCCCATGATTTCCATCAGCATCTGATTGGAATTGGCGGTGCCGTAGAAGGTACAGGTGCCGGGGCCGTGATAGGATTTGGACTCCGCCTCCAGCAATTCGTCGCGGCCGACCTTGCCCTCGGCGAAGAGCTGCCGGATCTTGGCCTTCTCGTCGTTCGGCAGGCCTGAGGTCATCGGCCCGGCGGGAATGAAGACCGCCGGCAGATGGCCGAAGGTGAGCGCGGCGATCGCAAGCCCGGGTACGATCTTGTCGCAGACGCCGAGATAGACGGCCGCGTCGAACATGTTGTGCGACAGGCCGATGCCGGCCGCCATGGCGATGACATCGCGCGAGAAGAGCGACAGCTCCATGCCGGGCTGCCCCTGGGTGACGCCGTCGCACATGGCCGGCACACCGCCGGCGACCTGCGCGACACCGCCGGCCTCGTGCGCGGCCTCACGGATCAGCGCCGGATAGGTTTCGAACGGCTGATGCGCCGAAAGCATGTCGTTGTAGGAGGTGATGATGCCGAGATTTGCCACGCGGTCGCCCGCAAGCGCCACCTTCTCGGCGGGGGAACAGACCGCAAATCCATGCGCGAGGTTGCCGCAGCCGAGCACCGTGCGGTGCGGCCCGTTCGCTGCGGCCCCGCGTACACGGTCAATATAGGGCTCCCGGTAGGGCTTTGAGCGTTCGACGATGCGTGCGGTAATGGCGGCTATGCGGGAATCGGCGGACATGGCACATCCTCTTCCGGAGTCCTGACGACTCCTGTTTTCATCGGTCATCGGTTTCGGGCGCTACAGCGCCAGGTTGCGCCGCGGCGCTTTGCGGGCCGCCTCAAGGCGCCCAGTATATCTGCAGCGGCGATGCGGCCCGCCTGAGCATGGCCCGGATCGGCATCTCTGCCTCCGCGCCGGGGGCCTCTGCCTGAGCAAGCACCTCTTTCTTGCTGCCTTCGATATGCAGCACCAGATAGCCGGCATCCTGCAAGCTGGAGAAAGTGAAGGTGAGACGGGGTTCGCCGGCGCCTTCCGCTTCCATGGTGATCACGCCGCGCGGGGTCGCCGGGTCGAGTGCTTCACCAAGGCGCGATCCTCCGGGAAAGAACGAGGCCGTGTGGCCGTCCGTTCCCATTCCAAGCACCACGACATCGAGAGGTGCGCCGAGATCAGCCGTTTTCTGGCTCGCGATTGCCGCAGCCGCTGGCACAGTCTCTGCCGCGTAGTAGAGCGGAACGAAACGCGCCTCCGCAGCCCTGTGCTTGAGCAGGTTGTCGGCAACCAGACGATGATTGGAGCGCTCGTTCTCCGGCGGCACGAAGCGCTCATCGACGAGGGTGACCGTCACTTTCGGCCAATCGATTTCGCGACGGGAAAGCGACTGGAAAAACGCCTTTGGCGTCGAGCCCCCCGACACCGCGAGGCTCGCAGTACCTCTCGCCGCGATTGCAGCGGCAAGCCTTGCGCCGACGTCGTCCGCGAGGGCCTCCGCCAGTGCGGACGCGTTTTCGAATATGTGCATGTTCGCGCTCATGATCGGCCCTAGATCGCATCGTTCCAGGTACGGCCGTCGCGCTCGATCAGCGCGATCGACTGGCTCGGCCCCCAGGTTCCGGCCGTATAGCCTTGCACCTGCTGCCCGGTCATTTCCCAGGCCTTGAGGATCGGGTCGATCCACTGCCAGGCGGCTTCCACCTCGTCGCGCCGCACGAACAGGGTCTGGTTGTTGCGGATCACGTCGAGCAGCAGGCGCTCATAGGCGTCGGCATTGCGCACGGCGAAGGCCTCCGCGAAGCTCATGTCGAGCGGAACGTTCCTCAGCCGCATGCCGCCCGGCCCCGGGTCCTTGATCATGAGGGACTGCTTGACGCCCTCATTCGGCTGCAGGCGGATCATCAGCTGGTTGGCCGAAATGCGTCCGGCGCTCTGGTCGAAGATCGAGTGCGGAATCTGTTTGAAGGTGATGACGATCTCCGACATGCGGCCGGCCATTCGCTTTCCGGTGCGCAGATAGAAAGGCACGCCCGCCCAGCGCCAATTGCTGATCTCGGCTTTGATCGCGACGAAGGTTTCCGTGTTGGAAACGCCTCCCTCGAGCTCTTCGAGATAGCCCTTGACCGGGCCGCCGGATGATGCGCCCGCACGATACTGGCCGCGGACCGTCACCTGTTCCGCATTGGACGCGGTGATCGGTTTCAGCGCGCGAAGCACCTTGAGCTTCTCGTCGCGCACGGCCTCCGCGTCCATCGAGGTCGGCGCCTCCATGGCCACGAAACAGAGGAGCTGGAGAATATGGTTCTGCACCATGTCTCGCAGTGCGCCCGCCTTGTCATAGTAGCCGGCCCGATTTTCGAGCCCGACGGATTCGGAAACGGTGATCTGTATGTGATCGATATGGGCGGAATTCCACAAGGGTTCATAAAGCGCATTGGCAAAACGGAGCGCCATAAGGTTTTGCACCGTTTCCTTGCCGAGATAGTGATCGATGCGGAAAATCTGCTCTTCACGAAAGACCTTGCCGATCGTGTCGTTGAGCTCCGTCGCGGAGGCGAGGTCGCGGCCGATAGGCTTCTCGACGACGATGCGCGTGTTCCTGGTGATCAGCTTGTGATCGCGTATTTTCTCGGAAATGTCGCCGAAGATCGCCGGCCCTACAGCGAGGTAAAAGGCGCGGGTGCGCTCCTTGCCTTCGTCCAGAAGCTTCTTCAGATCGTCCCATCCCTGCTCGGACTTGGCGTCGACGGACACGTAGAAGAGCCGCGCGGTGAATTTTTCGACTTCCGCCTCGTTGAACTCCCCGGATTTCAGATGTTCCTTCAGGGCGTCGGCCGCGAAGTTGCGGTATTCTTCGTGGGAGAGGCTTGCGCGCGAGGCGCCGATGATCCGCGTCGGCTCCGAAAACTGGCCTTCCATCTGACGGTGGTAAAGCGCCGGCAGCAGCTTGCGCTCCGCTAGATCGCCGGTGCCCCCGAACACCACATAGTCAAACGGTTCGACGGGAATGATCTGGCTGCTCATAGGAAATCTCGATCTCGTTGAGGTCTGGCTGATATAATCTAATCGATTTAAAATGGCTAGGGTGCGCCGCAACAAAATGGGTGAGTGCCGCGCTTTCCGACGCACCGTCGCTGATATCGTCGTCGATCAGGCGCCGGAATTATGCAACAATTCAAGGCTTTGCGCGACCGTCCGAAAATAGGGGCCAGTCGTTTCAGCTTATCCGCTACATTCTGTCGCGCAATGCGTACCAGGTGAGAGCGAGGAACAGAAGAGCCGAGCGGAACCGCGTCCCTCCGGGAAAGGCCGGAATTTTGAGCTCTTTCAGCAGATCGAGCTCCGTGGCTTTACCAAGCGCGAGATCGGCATAGAGCTTGCCGCAGTAGTTGGCGAGCATGACGCCATGGCCGGAATATCCCCCGATCGAGGTGATGCCCGGCATGACGTCGCGGCAGAAGGGTTGGCGCGGCATGGTGATGCCGACCGAGCCTCCCCAGGCGTGCGTGACCTCGATGTCCGCAAGCGCCGGATAGATTTCGCATATCTGACGGCGGATATGCGCAGAGATGTCGCGCGGATTGTCGGCCGTGTAGGCCTCGCGCCCGCCGAAGAGCAGCCGCCCGTCCTTCGATTTGCGGAAATAGCGCACGACGAAGCGCGAGTCGTCGACCGATTCGCCGCCGGGCAGAACTTCGGGATGGTCGGCCAGCACCGACGTCGCGCCGATGAAGGAACGGATCGGCATGACATGGGCCGCGGTAACCGGCTCGAGATTGCCGATATAGGCATTGCAGGCGATCAGCGCCCGATCGGCCGTTATCGTGCCGCTCGTCGTCTCTATGACGACCAGGCCGCCCTTCTTCTCGATCCTCAGCGCCTTCGTCTGCTCGTAGAGATTGGCGCCCGCTCGCGCTGCCTGTCGCGTGAGCCCCACGACCAGCTTCATGGGGTGGATGTGCCCGGTCCCGACATCCCGGATGCCGAAGTGGTAATGGCTGGAGCCGAGCCGGCTTACGGTTTCCTCACGATCCATGAAGGAAAGGTGCGGATAGCCGAATCGCTCCGTCATCGCCTCGACATGGTCGCGATAGTCCCGTTCGAGGCTTTTCTTGTGACTGACCGAGAGTTGGCCCGGCATGAATTCGATATCGATCGCATGCTCTTCGGCAAAGCCCAGGACATAGCGCTTGGCGTTTTCGGCCATGTCGAAGAGCCGCTGGGCCCGTTCGCGGCCGAGCATCTCCTCCGCTTCCTCCGCCCAGAGACGCTGACCGGTGCCGAACTGCCCGCCATTGCGCCCCGAGGCGCCGTCGCCGAAGCGGCAGGAGTCTATCAGCGTGACGTCCGTCCCGCTCCGGGCGAGGTTATAAGCCGCCTGCAGACCGGTATAGCCACCGCCGATAATGGCGACATCGGCCCTGCGGGAGCCGGGCATGACCGGAAAGGCAGGCCTCTCCGGGATAGTGGCCTCATACCAGGAATATCCGGGCGAGATCGGGCTTTGCCAGCTCATGGAACCGTCTTCCGGGTCAGACATTCAGGAGCAGGAACTCGCGTTCCCACGGGCTGATGACCTGCATGAACGTTTCGAACTCGCCGCGTTTGACGCCGGCATAGATGGCGATGAACTCGGCGCTGAAGACTTCCGTCAGCGCCGGCGCCGATTCGAGCAGCGAGACTGCCTCGAGCAGCCCTCGCGGCAACTCGATCGCACCTTCGTTTGCCGTGTGCTCCGACGGCGGCGTCGGCAGCAGGCCCTCGACGATGCCGAGATAGCCGCATCCGAGCGAGGCGGCCAGCGCAAGATAGGGGTTCGCGTCGGAGCTCGGAAGACGGTTCTCGATCCGTCTGGCGACCGGATCGGAAACGGGGATACGAAACGCCGTCGTCCTGTTGTCGTAGCCCCAGGCGGTGTTGACCGGCGCGGACATGTCCGGTGTCAAGCGCCGGTAGGAATTCACATAGGGTGCCATCATCGACAAGGTCCGTGGCACATAGTGCTGCATGCCGCCGATGAAGAAAAAGAACTCCTGGGACGGTGAGCCGTCAGGATTGGAAAAAATATTACGGCCGGTTTCGATGTCGATCACCGACTGGTGGATGTGCATGGCGGAGCCCGGCTGGCCCTGCATGGGCTTGGCCATGAACGTCGCATAAATTCCATGCTTCAATGCCGCTTCGCGGATCGTGCGCTTGAACAGGAAGACCTGGTCGGCAAGCTCGACCGGATCGCCGTGCCTGAGATTGATCTCGAGTTGAGCCGGGCCCTCCTCGTGGATCAGCGTGTCGATCTCCAGACCCTGCTTTTCGGAGAAATGGTAGATGTCGTCGATAAGCTCGTCGAACTCGTTGATGCCGGCAATCGAATAACCCTGGCCGCCGAGGATGGACCGGCCGGACCGGCCCTTCGGCGGCCGCAGCGGGTAGTCGGGGTCGTCGTTCTGGGCGACGAGATAGAATTCGATCTCCGGTGCGACCACCGGTTTCCAGCCCTTCTGCCGATATAGCTCGATAACACGCTTGAGCACGTTGCGTGGAGTGTAGCTGATCTGCTCGCCCTGCGAGCCGACGATATCACAGATGACCTGTGCAGTCGGGTCGGTCTCCCAGGGAACGATCGAAAGGGTTGAGAGATCAGGAACGAGCTTGATGTCGCTGTCGCGGGCGTCGTAACGGAACTGGCCGGTTTCCTCGGGATACTCGCCGGAGATCGTGTGGCGGTAGATCGCCGATGGCAAGGCGAGCGAGGTATTGGATGTGAACTTGGACGTCGGCATCATCTTGCCGCGCGCAACGCCCGCAAGGTCCGGGGTGATGCATTCGATATCTTCGATACCACGGATCTTTAGCCAGTCGACGGCTTCGGTCCAGGTCTTCACGCCACGGGCGGAATGAAGGGCGGGGGGGATTTTCGAACTTTTGCTGACCTTTGCTGTCTCTTGGGCAACACTTCTCTTGGAAGACATAAATCACCGGGGTTGGCTTCGGATGCCGCAATCATAACCGCAGTTTGGCAATTAGCTAGACACAGGCGATTGACTTTCGCCATGGTCGCCGGGAAGGAGGAGGCGAAGACAGGAGGAAGGCTGCGTGGCGGAAAAGCAGGACGTGGTGATCATCGGGGCGGGTGCCGCCGGCATGATGTGCGCCATCGAGGCAGGCAAGCGGGGGCGCCGCGTGCTCGTACTCGACCATGCCAAGGCACCCGGTGAGAAGATCCGCATTTCCGGCGGCGGCCGCTGCAATTTCACGAACATAGATGCGAGCCCGAGAAACTTTCTCTCCGGCAACCCGCATTTTTGCAAGTCGGCGCTTGCCCGCTACCGGCCGCAGGACTTTGTCGCGCTCGTCGAGCGCCATGGCATAAGCTGGCACGAGAAAACGCTCGGGCAACTCTTCTGCGATCATTCGGCCAAGGACATCATCCGCATGCTGACGGCGGAGATGAGCGAGGCGGGTGTGCAGTTGGCGCTCGAGACAGCGATTTCGGCGGTCGAGAGGATTGCCTCCGGCTTCCGTATCACCACGAGTGCCGGGAGCGTCGACGCCGCGTCGCTGGTCCTGGCGAGCGGCGGCAAGTCCATCCCGAAGATGGGAGCGACGGGTTTTGCCTACCGCATCGCGGAGCAGTTCGATATGCCGCTCGTCGAAACCCGACCCGCGCTGGTTCCCCTCACGCTCGATCAGGCGCAGCTTGCGAAGCTCGGCGGGCTTGCCGGTGTTGCGGCAGATGCCGAGGCCCGGTTCGGGAAGGAGGCCTTCCGCGAAGCTGTTCTCATTACCCATCGCGGCCTGAGCGGACCGGCAATCCTGCAGATTTCATCCTACTGGCGCGAAGGCGAGGAGATCGTGCTTCGGCTCATGCCGGACATCGATATCGCTTCGATCCTCAAGGGAATGCGCCGGACGAATGGCCGGCAGGCAGCCCAGACGGCTCTTGCCGACATCCTGCCGCGCCGGCTCGCGCAATTCTTCGCCGATGAAGCAAAGGTGACGGGGCGCATGCTTGCCGATCTCTCCGACAAGGCGATCGACGCGCTTTCCAACTCCATTCAGGCCTGGGCGATCAAACCGGCGGGATCGGAAGGGTACCGCACCGCCGAGGTCACGCTTGGCGGCGTCGATACGCGCGCGCTCGACTCCCGCAGCATGCAGACAAGGGAAGTTCCCGGCCTTTACTTCATCGGCGAGTGTGTCGATGTGACCGGTTGGCTCGGTGGGTACAATTTTCAATGGGCGTGGTCGTCGGGCTTCGTCGCCGGTCAAGACGTGTAACCGTCCGGCAAAATTGGTGATTTGCATATTCAGCCATTCTTAAGGGAAATAACGAAAGCATGGATTCATGGCGCTACCTCCGCAAAGGCTGTGGTAGTCAACAAATGGCAACCACATTGTTTCCATTTCGAGGACTTTCTTCAGCCGCACGATGGATGCACCATAATCCGCGAAGGCAAGGGCTAACCGGTCTTTGCCAGCAACTCGAAGTGCTACAGCGAGCTCTACGCGTCGAGGACGTTAGATGCTGTAGCGGCAAGGACAAGAGGCCATGAACCAGCAACGCCGCCGTCCCCGTGCAATAGCCATCGCCCGTGCAGACAAGAGCAGCCGGCAGAACGAAATGGCGGCTTACCTCGCCACGCTCGTGCTGTGTGCATTGACGGCGATTGCTCTCTTTTCCTCGCTTTGAGGCGTCGCTTCCGACCGAGCACGTCGGCGCGCCGGGCGCAATCCCGTTTATGGAATTCTTAATCGTTTGAAATGATTATGACGGGCAATTGAGCCCGCCAGGTCCGCGCCGCCGATCGGTTGCATGGGCCCGCAATGACTGCCGGCGGGCTGGCGGCGCCGCGCCGCATGACTTTCCCGAAAACATCAGCCTGTTTGCGCATCGGGTGGCGCCCGAGCACCTTGGCGCGTTCACCGGACGCGACATCGGGTGCTTCGAGCCATTGGGGGAGCGAAACGCGAGCTGGTAAGCCAAGGTGTTTCCATGTTCATCGACAGGATACTCGCGCGCTTCAAGATTCAGACGAAGGTTCTCTTCTTCATCCTTCCCTTCGTCATCAGCATTTCAGCCGTCGGCATCACCGGCCTTTATGCCACGGGCCTTTTGCAGGGCCGTATGGAGATCTCGAACAGCGTCCTGCAGACGCTGAGCGGCTTCAAGGACGTCTATGCGCAGATGAACAACTTCCTGCAGCGGACGACCGATGAAAGTCGCCGGATGCTCAAGGACGCAATCGTCACGCAAAAGGAAGTGCTGGCCGAAGCCGCGACGCAGGTCGCCGATGGAAATGGCAAGGACGAGCTCGCTGCTGCCATCGCCGAGACCAGCGACATCGAGACGCGCATCGACGGGCTGTGGACGCTCCATGAAGGCGAACAGAAGCTGCGGGCCGGGACAAGGGCCAATCTGGAGCGGCTTGCGGCCGAACAGGCGAAGATCAATGAGGAGGCGAACCGGCTGCAATACGCCGTGCGCAAGGACGAGAATGCAGCCAAGACGATGCTGCGCAACGCCGAAAAGCTCATGCGCGCCAGCCGCTTCTACGCAGAATTCGCGACGGAGGTGAGCGGGGCGGTAACGGTCGAGGAGAAGCTCAAGGTCACAGAGGCCCGATACCCGACCATTGGCCGCACGCAACGGGATATCTTCGTGCTCCTGCCGAAGGGCGAGAAATCTCTTGCCGAAACCGTCAACTCGGCTTCCGGGGCGATCGGCGCTCTCATCAAGACGCCGCCCGGCCCCGAAACGCTCGCCGGTCTTTCGAAATATGTCGACCGTTTCCGCACCGCGAGCTTTCGCCTGGAAGCAGCATCGGTCGGCAAGATGCGCGAGGCGACGCAGATTTTCAGCGAACTCGACGGGAAGATCGCCGGGACTGAATCCGTGCTGACAGCGACACGCAGGCTCACGATATCCCTGACCGATATCCAGATCGCCACCGCGGCCTTTCTCGGAGTGACGGACGAGGAAAATCGCAAGAAGCTCCTCGACAAATTCCTCGCAGTCCAGTCCAACCTGACAACCTTGCGCGGCATAGCCAGCGGCATGACCTTCTTCGATCAGACCGAGGGCGTCCTCCTGCCGATCATCGACGGGATGAAGAAAGACGGCCTGGCGCTCGTCGAGACAACCGCGAAGCGAACTGCGGAATTCGAGGCTGCGGGAGCGGCGATCAACAAGATCTGGAGCGATCTCACCGGTTTTGCCGAGCAGCAGAAGGTCGTCGCCGGTGCCGAGCGGGAGGAGGCGGATCAGATTTCCCTGGGGGCGACCATTGCCGGCGTCGTCATTGCCCTTCTCGCGGGAATTGCGCTTACGATTACGCTCAAGAAACCCATTGGACAGATAACGGCTGCCATGCGGCGCCTCGCGGATGGTGCGCTCGATACTTCGATCGATGGCGGCATGCGCCGCGACGAGATCGGCGACATGGCGCGTGCCCTCGGCGTCTTCAAGGAAAATGCACTCTCCAAGGTGCGCATCGAGGTGGAGAGTGCCCAGGAACGTGCTCGCGCGGATGCCGAGCGCAACCGCAACGACGCAGAGAAGCGCGAACTCGACAGGCAGATCGACCTTGCCGTCAATGAACTCGCCGCCGGTCTGGGGCGCCTGGCACAGGGCGACCTGTCGCGGCAGATCGAAGTGCCCTTCAAAGGCCGGCTCGAACAATTGCGGCTGGATTTCAATGGTTCGCTCGTTCGCCTTCAGGATACGCTGGCGCAGATCCGTGCCAATGCCCAGTCTATCCAGAAAAGCGGCGCCAGCATGCACCGGTCCGCCGACGCGCTGTCGAAGCGGACCGAGGCTCAGGCCGCTTCGCTGGAGGAGACGGCGGCGGCGGTCGACCAGATCACCGTCACGGTGCGTTCTTCGGCGGAAAGGGCGCACGAGGCGAACCAGGCGGTGATCGAGACCAAGCGGAGCGCCGACAGCTCGGCAACGGTCGTCACCAACGCCGTTGCTGCTATGGGACGCATCGAGGATGCCTCGCGGCAGATTGAACAGATCATCGAGGTGATCGACGACATTGCCTTTCAGACCAATCTTCTGGCGCTCAACGCAGGCATCGAAGCGGCTCGCGCCGGGGAAGCGGGCAAGGGCTTTGCCGTGGTGGCGCAGGAAGTGCGCGAACTCGCGCAGCGCTCGGCCGGGGCGGCGCGCGAAATCAAGGGGCTGATCGAGAAATCGACGAAAGAGGTGAGCTCCGGCTCACGCCTCGTCAACGAAACGGGCGCCGTGCTCGCCTCGATCAGCGCCGAGATCGTCACCGTAAGCCGGCATGTGGAGATGATTGCCACGGCGAGCCGCGACCAGGCGATAGCCCTGAACGAAGTCAATGGTTCGGTCAACCAGATGGACCAGATGACCCAGCAGAACGCCTCGATGGTCGAGGAAGCGACTGCCACCAGCCTGGCGCTCGCGAACCAGGCAGATAGCTTGATGACGCTGGTCGAACAGTTCCGTCTCGAGCCGGTGGTTGCAGCCGATCACGCTTATCGGGCGGCATAGCCGAATTCAAACGCCGCAGACTGGGCCGCGCATCCCCGGATGCGCGGCCCTTTCATTTGACGGCGCTTCCGCAGGAAGCCGCAAGATTGCCGGCGCAACCATCATGCGTCTTCGCCGGTCGCCGCTTGCGGAGCATTGCCGCAATGAAGCGCCTCGCGAAGCCCGGCCGGCGGCTCGGCGGCCGGGGCTCGAACGGTTCGTCCCATCGGCGGTTTCTGGAAGCCATATCGAACAGCAATGCCATTGCCATCATGTCCATGGTGATGCTCCTTCATGTTCGGGCATCCCCTTTTTTATGCATCCGAGATTGATTTACATACAGCCAATTACCTCATATGTTTTTCAGCTATGAAAAACCCGGATTGGGATATTTACCGCTGCTTCGTCACGGTAGCGCGTAGCGGCGGCCTGACCGGGGCGGCGCAGGCGACGGGTCTTAGTCCGGCCACGGTCGGCCGCCGCATGCTGGAGCTGGAGGAGCGCATGGGGCGCTCGCTCTTCATCCGCAGCCAAACCGGCTATGTGCTGACCGGCGACGGCCGCTTCCTCTTCGAGCAGTTGCAGGAGATGGAGGCGGCGGCCCGCAAGGTCGAAAGCTGGCAGAAAGAGGGGGAGGGGGCGACGGTCGTCCGCATCGCGGCCGGCACCTGGGTCTCCTGGCTGATTGCCGAGAACTTCCCGGCGATCTGCACGGAACGGGACGCATTCGGCATTTCGCTGACGATCGGCGAGACGCGCGCCAATCTCGCCTATCGCGAAAGCGATATCGGCATTCGCGCCTTCGAGCCTGAAGAGACCTATCTCGCCGCGCGGCCGGTCGGCGAAGTCGCCTATGCCGCCTACCGGCAGAAGAACGCGCCAGGCGGAGAGGAGCGCTGGGTTGCAATCGACGAAGAGGACGCGATATCGGCCTATCTGAGATGGCCGCATGAGCACGCTGCGGGGCGCATCGTCGCGGCCGTCACCCGTCCTCGCTCGCTTCTGGATCTCGCGCGATCCGGCGCCGGGCGGGCGGTGCTCCCCTGTTTCGTCGGTGATCTCGATCCGTTGCTCGAACGGGTGGGGGATGAGATAGAGCCGCTCAGGCACCGGCAGTGGATCGTCATGAACAACGAGGATCGCCACAGGCGGGATATCCGTACCGTGGTCGACCGCATGACACGCCTCCTGCGCAGCCACACGGATCTATTCGCCGGCAAGCGGCCGCGGCGCAATTCGGTTTGAGCCTCCAACCGGGCTGCGGGCCGAAAGCCGCACGCGTTCCTCATGCCGCTTCAGGCCGGCCGATCCTTGTCTCATCTGCTTCGGTCTCGTGCGGCGCGGGCTTCGCGGGCCGACAGCTTCGGCCTGTTCGATTCGTTGCAGCAGACGGCGCAAAGCATGAGCACCGCGATTGTCCACGCGATCCCCGCCATCAGTGCCGTCCCTGAGTGACGATGACGGGGATCAGCAGGTCGCCCCAGTTGCCGTCTCCGCCGTGATGGCGTGCCGAACGGACCAGTTCGACGGAGACGCCCGCATCGACGGCTTTCATCACCGCCTGGTTGAGGCGATGCAGGTCATTGGCGACCATGCGGATTGCGGCCTGTTGCTCTGGTGTCATGGCCGACGATTGTTCCTCGGCCCGTTCCTTGACGCGTGTCTGTACAGTCATCTGAGTGCTCCTTTGGGCGATGGTCGCGGGGGCTTCGTTGATACCCGCTTCAGTTTCGAGGTCTGGTTCGGGACGCGCGGCGGGGCAGGGGGGCCGCGCGTCCCGCCCGTTCATTCTGCCGCCGGGCGGAACTGGTCGTGCTCGGTGGATTCCTTCATGGCGGTGGTCGAGGACTGTCCGCCCGTGATCGCAACCGACACGGCGTCGAAATAGCCTGTGCCGACTTCGCGCTGGTGCTTAGTCGCCGTATAGCCGTTGGCCTCTGCCGCGAATTCGGCTTCCTGAAGTTCCGAATAGGCCGCCATCTGACGGTCCTTGTAGCCCCGAGCCAGCTCGAACATGCCGTAGTTCAGCTGGTGGAAGCCGGCGAGCGTGATGAACTGGAACTTGTAGCCCATCGCGCCGAGCTCTCGCTGGAACTTCGCTATGGTCGCGTCGTCGAGATTCTTCTTCCAGTTGAAGGATGGCGAGCAGTTATAGGCGAGCAGCTTGCCCGGATACGCCTTGTGAACACCCTCTGCAAATTTCCGCGCCTGCTCAAGATCCGGCTTGGAGGTTTCACACCAGATAAGGTCGCAATGCGGTGCATAGGCAATTGCGCGGGCGATACAGGGTTCAATACCGTTCCTCACCTGATAGAAGCCTTCCACCGTACGGCCGGCATCGATATCGACGAAGGGGCGGTCCCGCTCGTCGATATCGGAGGTGAGCAGCTTCGCCGCCTCCGCGTCGGTGCGGGCGATGACGAGCGTCGGAGTTCCCATGACATCGGCGGCAAGCCGCGCGGCGTTCAGGTTGCGGATGTGGGCCGCAGTAGGGATCAGCACCTTGCCCCCGAGATGCCCGCACTTCTTTTCGGATGCGAGCTGATCTTCGTAGTGGACGCCAGCGGCGCCTGCCTCGATGAAGGCCTTCATGATCTCGAAGGCGTTGAGCGGGCCACCGAAGCCTGCTTCCGCATCGGCGACGATGGGTGCGAACCAGGTGTCGACGGAGAGACCCTTGCCTTCCGCGGTCTCGATCTGATCGGCGCGCTGAAGTGTGCGATTGATGCGCTTGGCGAGTTCCGGGGCAGCATTGGCGGGATAGAGCGACTGATCCGGATACATGGCGGAAGCGGTGTTCGCGTCGGCCGCGACCTGCCAGCCGGAGAGATAGATCGCCTTCAACCCCGCGCGTACCATCTGCATCGCCTGGTTGCCCGAGAGCGCTCCGAGCGCGTTGACGAAGTCTTCCTCGTGAATGAGCTTCCACAAGCGGTTCGCACCCATTTCGGCAAGCGAATAACGGATCTCCACCGAACCCCTGAGCCGCTTCACGTCCTCCGCGGAATAGGGCCGCTCGATTCCATCGAAGCGTCCTTCCGGCGCGTTTGGAACGAGCTTGTAAAAATCAGTCATACTTGCCTCCTCGTAAAATCTGCAACTTCTTCGACTTGCGTCTCGCGACAATTGCAGCCGCGAGATCATGTGACAGTTTTTACATTGCGGTGCACGAAGGCGCTATGGAATTCCCGTTTTCGGCTGAGGAAAACGGGTTACCTTGTCTTGCCTTTGACAGTACTGGGAAGTAAAATTGTAAAAGATGTCAAAGCCGAATGCTCGCAGAATATGTAAAAGGAATTACAATGGCGGAGAACAAGATCTTTGCCGGGCCGCGTGTCAGACGAATTCGCAACGGCCTTCAGCTGACGCAGACGGCCATGGCCGAGGCGCTTGGCATCTCTCCTTCCTATCTGAACCTGATCGAGCGCAACCAGCGGCCGCTGACGGTACAGCTGCTTTTGAAGCTGGCCTCCGTTTACAGGATCGACCTCGAAGAACTTCAGGGTGAGGCGGGCAGCGGCCTTGCCGAGCTGCGCGAGGTCTTCGCCGATCCGCTGCTTGCCGGCGAACTGCCGGGCGACCAGGAGCTGGTGGAAGTCGCCGAAGCTGCGCCGAACGTTTCCGGGGGCATCGTCAAACTGCACCGCGCCTATCGCGAACAGGCCGCGCGTCTGAGGGATCTCGCCGCTCTGCTGGCGGATCAGGGGCACATGGCGGCACTTGCCGACACACGACTGCCGATGGACGAAGTCCGAGAGGCCTTCGAGGCGCGTCCCAACCACTTCGGCCGAATCGAGGAGGCGGCGGAGGCTCTGCACGAAAGCCTTTCGCCTGGCGACGATCTTTCAGGGTCAATGAAGGCGTGGCTCAGGAAAGAGCACGGGCTCGCAGTGCGAACGCTGCCGGTGCATGTCATGCCCACATTGCGCCGCCGATTCGACCGCCATTCCATGCGCCTCTTCATTTCCGAACGCCTGTCTCCCTTCGACCAGCTGCGCGAGATCGCGATCGAAGTGGCTTCGATCGCGATCCACGAGGCGATTGCCGCCGAGCTCGAGCAGTTCCGCTTCTCCACCGCGGAGGCACGGCGCATCGGCCGTTTCGAGCTCGCGCGCTATGCCGCTCACGCGCTGATGATGCCCTATGCGGCGTTTCTTGCCGCGGCGCAGCGGGCGAAATACGATGTCGGCGTACTTGCGGCACGTTTCCAGGTCTCGTTCGAGCAGGCCGCAAACCGCTTGACGATGCTGCAACGGCCAGGGTCCGGTGGGGTCCCGTTCTTTCTCATGGAGGTCGATAGCGCCGGCAACAGGCTGCGTCGCGCGGGAGCGCAGGCCTTCCCCCATGCCCGCTTCGGTGGCGCCTGTCCCAAGCTCAATGTCCAGGCAGCCTTCGCCGTGCCGGGTCAGCTTCTCGCCGAGCGCGTCCAGATGCCCGAGGGCGCCGAATTCCTCGTCATTGCCCGGACTGTCGACGGACCGCAGGCCGGCTTCCACGAGCGCGTACGACGCACGGCGATCCTCATAGGCTGCGAGGCTGCCTTCGCGAATGAAACGGTCTATGGAGCCGCCGCAGGCCTGCCTGCGATCGCAGTCGGCCCGGCTTGCCGCCTCTGCGAGCGGCAGGGCTGTCTGGCGCGCGCCGAACCGCCGATCACACGGCCGCTCGGCCTTGACGAAATGGCAACGGGGTTGAGCGTCTTCGACTTTCAGTAAGCAGGTCCGGAAGCGGATAATGAAAGTGCGCGCGTTTTCCGCCGGCATCCCTCTCTAGCTCCTTGAGCTTATCGAGAAAGATGCCTAACCTCGACACCGGCGCGATCACAGGCGGGGCATAGCGGCACCGGAAGGATTGCTGTCCAGAGCCGATAAATAAGAGGGGAGTTGTATGTCCAAACTCATCGTCGCAACCCTGACTGCCGCGGTGCTTGCGGGATCGACCATGCTTGCCTCCGCGCAGGAGCGGGTTGTCAACGTTTACAACTGGTCGGACTATATCGACGACAGCATCCTTGCGGATTTCACCAAGGAGACTGGTATCAAGGTCGTCTATGACGTCTTCGACTCCAACGAGATTCTGGAAACCAAGCTGCTCGCCGGCGGTTCCGGCTACGACGTCGTCGTCCCGACCGCTTATTTCCTACAGCGCCAGATTGCCGCCGGGGTGTTCCAAAAGCTCGACAAGTCGAAACTGCCGAACCTCTCCAACATGTGGGACATGGTCATGGAACGTACCGCCCAGTACGATCCGGGCAACGAGTATGCCGTCGACTACATGTGGGGGACGACTGGGATCGGCTATAATGTCGACAAGATGAAGGAAATTCTCGGCACCGACGAGAAGCCGAACTGGGATGTCATTTTCGACCCGGAGATATCGGCGAAGTTCAAGGACTGCGGCATTCATCTGCTCGACTCGCCGACGGACATCATGCCCTCGGCGCTGGCCTATCTGGGGCTCAATCCCGACAGCCATGAACAGGCGGATCTCGAAAAGGCAGCCGACCTGCTGATGAAGGTCCGGCCGAATATCCGCAAGTTCCATTCCTCGGAATATATCAACGCGCTTGCCAATGGTGACATCTGCCTCGCCGTCGGCTTCTCCGGCGACATCTTTCAGGCGCGCGACAGAGCGGCCGAGGCGAATGCCGGTGTGACGGTCGACTACTCGATACCGGAACAGGGTGCCCAGATGTGGTTCGACATGCTGGCGATCCCCGCTGATGCGCCGCATGTCGCCGAAGCGCATGAATTCATCAACTACATGATGAAGCCTGAAGTCATCGCCAAGGCGTCGAACTACGTGTTCTACGCCAACGGCAACAAGGCTTCCCAGCAATTCCTCGACAAGGAAGTGCTCGAAGACACTGCGATCTATCCGTCCGATGCCGTAATGGAGAAACTCTTCACCACGACGCCTTTCGAGGCCAAGGAACAGAGGGTTTTGACCCGGCTCTGGACCAGGATCGTCACTGGTCAATAAAGAGCGGAGACGAATTGCCCGGACCGTAAGATCCGGGCAATTTTCTTGGAGCAGGATGGTACAGACGAGAAGCGTCATCCTGCCCGCTTCCGCTCCGACTCTTGACGCGTGGGCCGGCTGAACGCGCCTGCGGCTGTGGCATTCGAGGATAGATGATGAAGTCTCTCGGCAGTATCCGGCGTTCTTTCGCACCATGGGCGGACCCCGCCTCCAAACCATTCATTTCCTTCAAGAACGTTACCAAGAAATTCGGTGACTTCACCGCCGTAGACGATCTCTCGCTGAATATCTACACGCGCGAATTCTTCGCCCTGCTCGGTGCTTCGGGCTGCGGCAAATCCACCCTCCTGCGCATGCTGGCGGGTTTCGAGCAGCCGACATCAGGCGAAATCATTCTCGACGGACAGAGCCTCACAGGCATCCCGCCCTACCGGCGTCCGGTCAATATGATGTTCCAGTCCTATGCGCTGTTCCCGCACATGACGGTCGAAAACAACGTCGCCTTCGGCCTGAAGCAGGACCGAATGCCGAAGGCTGATATCGCCGAACGCGTCGCGCAGATGCTGAAGCTCGTCAAGCTCGAGAAGTTCGCCAAGCGCAAGCCGCACCAGCTTTCCGGCGGCCAGCGCCAACGCGTCGCCCTTGCCCGTTCGCTGGCCAAGCGACCGAAGGTATTGTTGCTCGACGAGCCGCTCGGTGCACTCGACAAGAAACTGCGCGAAGAAACGCAGTTCGAACTGATGGATCTGCAGCAGGAACTCGGCCTGACCTTCGTCGTCGTCACCCATGATCAGGAAGAGGCTATGACCATGGCTGACCGTATCGCCGTCATGAGCCACGGCAAGGTCGTCCAGGTGGCGACGCCCGCTGAAATCTACGAAGCGCCAAATTCGCGTTTCGTTGCCGATTTCATCGGCGATGTGAACATATTCGACGGGTCGGTGACCTCGGCCGGAGACGGTTATGTCGTCATCGAGACGACAGGCGCAATTTCGGTGCGGATGGCATCGGCGGAGAAGCCGGCGAAGGGCGCCAGGGCCGCGGTGGCCATACGGCCCGAGAAGATCAGACTAAGCCGCCAGGCGCCTGCGCATGCGCCGACCAATGCTGCCGAAGGCGAGATATGGGACATAGGCTATCTCGGCGACATGACGGTTTTTCACATCCGGCTGAAGGACGGCAAGGTCATCAAGGCATCGTCGCTGAACGCCGTGCGGGCGGTCGAGGATCCTCTTGGCTATGACCAGCAGGTCTGGGTCTCCTTCGGTGAAGATGCAGGCGTCGTATTGAAGGATTGAAGCCATGGCGAAACTTGCCTCAGCCTTTGTCAGCCGCCTGGTCATCATCATTCCTTATGCCTGGCTGCTGTTCTTCTTCCTGATCCCCTTCTTCATCGTCTTCCGCATTTCGCTGTCGCAGACGGCCGTGGCGATGCCGCCCTACATGCCGGTCTTCGACCTGGCGGGCGGCCTTTCCGGTATTGCGCAGAAGCTGCGGGAATTCTCTCTCGACAATTACGTATGGCTGACGGAGGACGCGCTCTATTTCAACGCTTACGTGTCCAGTGTCGTTATCGCCGCGATCTCGACCTTTCTGACGCTCCTGATTGGATATCCGATTGCCTACGGCATGGCGAAGGCGCCGCGCTCGTTGCGGCCCACGCTGCTGATGATGGTGATCCTGCCGTTCTGGACGAGCTTTCTGATCCGCGTCTATGCCTGGATCGCCATCCTGAAACCGGAGGGCCTGCTCAATCAGTTTTTATCGACCCTCGGCCTGATCGATCAGCCGCTGATTATTCTCAATACCAACTGGGCGATCTATATCGGCATCGTCTATTCCTATCTCCCCTTCATGGTGCTGCCGATCTACTCGGCTCTGGAGAAGATGGACCTTTCGCTGACGGAGGCTGCGCAGGATCTCGGCTGCACGCCGGCCGCCGCGTTCTGGCGCGTGACCTTTCCCCTGTCCCTGCCCGGCGTCGTCGCGGGCTGCCTGCTCGTATTCATTCCCGCCGTCGGCGAATTCGTCATTCCCGATCTCCTCGGCGGTTCGGAGACGCTGATGATCGGCAAGACTTTGTGGAGCGAGTTCAACTCCAACCGCGATTGGCCCGTATCGTCGGCAGTGGCGATCATCCTGCTGATGATCCTGGTGATACCGATCGTATATTTCCAGAACATCCAGGCCAAAGCCGACGGCGAGGGAAGGTGAGACATGGAAAAGTGGTCACGATTCAATATCGCCTCCGTCGTTCTCGGCTTCGGCTTTCTCTATCTGCCGATCGTGCTCCTGGTGATCTTCTCCTTCAACGAGTCGAAGCTGGTAACGGTCTGGGCGGGGTTTTCCACCAAGTGGTACGGCCAGCTCTGGCAGAATCAAAGCCTTCTGGACGCGGCATGGGTCACGATCCGGGTCGCACTCCTTTCGGCAACCTGCGCGACCGTGCTGGGAACGATGGCCGCGCTCGCGCTGGTGCGCTACACCCGCTTCCGCGGGCGCGTTCTCTTTTCCGGCATGGTCTATGCGCCCCTGGTGATGCCGGAAGTGATAACCGGACTCTCGCTGCTTCTTCTCTTCGTGGCGATCGGGTTTGACCGTGGCTTCTGGACGATCACGCTCGCCCACATCACCTTCACCATGTGTTTCGTCGCGGTCGTCGTGCAGTCGCGTCTTCTGAGCTTCGATCAGTCGATCGAGGAGGCCGCGCTCGATCTCGGCGCGACGCCGGTCAGGACCTTCTTCGCGATCACCCTGCCGGTGATCGCCCCGGCGGTCTTTTCCGGCTGGATACTCGCTTTCACGCTGTCGCTGGACGACCTGGTGATCGCAAGCTTCACGACCGGGCCCGGCGCGACGACGCTGCCGATGAAGATCTACAGCCAGGTCCGCCTCGGCGTGACGCCGGAAATTAACGCAATCTGCACGATCCTGATCGGGGTCGTTGCCCTGGGCGTGATCGTCGCATCCATCGTTACGAGGCGTCGCGAAGCCCAGCGGGAGAAGGATGAGCGGGCCGCCTTCGCGGCCATCGGGTGAGTTGTCAGTTCGGGCCAAGGAGGACTGAAAGCGGCGAGATCACCGCATTCGGCCAGGAGCCGCCGATGAAGAACTGCAGTGGTTCGTCGTCGTCTGCCGGGCTCGCGAGTGTTCCCGCCAGGGCAAGACTGCCGCTTCGATAGGGGACGACGCCGGTCACGGAAATAGTGCCGGCAGGCCCGGTGAAAGCGGCCCGGTCCAGCCGCGCCGTGCCGCCGCCGAAGCTCGCCTCGATGTCTGCCGTCCGGAAGTCGAGCGTGCCGTCGCTTGCCTGCGACAGCGAGAAGAATTCACCCTTGCGCACGAGATCGGTGAAGGCGCGAACGTCGAAACCGGCGAGGCTGCCATCGGTGAGGGAATAATCGAGACGACCGAAGACGTCGGTGATTCCCGTCTCCCAGAGCGGCCGGCCGGTCGCAAGATCGATGCTGAGTACGCCGCGGCCTGTCGGAAGCGGCCCCTTCAGGCCGAACCGGTCGAGAACGGCGGCGAAGTCGGCGTTTTTGAGGCTCGCCTGCAGCTTGCCGCCTTGTTCCAGCCCTTTCTCCGACAGCACGGCTCGGCCGCTCAGCCTGCCGTTCGCATAGGTGCTGTCTCCGATATCGAGCGAGACCCGACGGCCGTCGATCATCACCCCGGCGGCAACATCGGTCAGATGCAACGGCCCGGCCAGGACCTCCTGCGACGACAGCCGCACATCCAGACGCCAACCCCCGACGACGGCTTGCACCATCTGCGATACACGGTCGTCTTCCTGTGCTGGCTTCAGCGCCGCCAGGGGCAGGCCGTTGAGATCGATGCGGTCGAAGGCGAGCGTCCCTTCCACGCGCGGCCTTTTGCCGGATCCCAATTGCACATCCAGAACACCCGTCGCCGCGGCGCCGCCAATGACCAGCTGGAGGTCCTCCAGTTTCAACGCCGTCTCACTCGTATCCACCTTTGTGTCGATACTGAATCCGCCTGCGGGCAATCCGGCGTCCGGCACGTTGCGGTACCACGCGGCGAGCCTCGCCAGCGAGGGTGCGGACATCTGCAGATGACCGGAAGCGAAAAGCTGCGGCGGGAGATTTCCGGTACCCTCGAAGGAAAACGTCAGCGGAGCGGAAGTCAGCGATGTCTTGAGTGCGGCGTTGCGTCCGGCGAAGAGGGCGAGCGGCTCTTCGCACACGAAGGCCCAACCGATCTGTTCGCCGCCGATCGTCGCGGAGAATTGCGTGCTCAGCCGCCCTCCGAAGGAAGGCCATTTGAGCGTGCCGGAAATCCCCGCAATGTCGATGCCCCCGCCATTGGCGGCCATGCGGTCGACAATGCGGACGCGGCCGTTCTCGATCGTGATGTCGCCGACGGGTGCCTCATCCTGCGGTATGGTGGTATTCGGGGGCACGAGCCAGCGCGGCTTTTGCCAGTTTACCGTTCCGTCCGCTCCGCGCTCGAGCGTGACGACCGGTTCGACAAGCGTCACCTCTTCAAGAGCCTGCTCGCCGCGAAGTGCCGAGAGCAGGCTGAAGGAAGCGGTGATACGGCCGATCTCCGCGAGCGGGCGCTGTTCGGGCCCGGAGGTCACGATCGTCGCCGTCGGGAGCGTCAACAGAGGTTCCGGCCAGAATCGGACTTCAGGTTCTCCGCTGATCGTGCTTTTTCCACCCGACCAGTCGTCAAGCATCCGCTCCATGGCCGCGCGCGCCTCGGTCGTCGAAACCAGGAGCGGCAACGCAGCATTGTAGGCGGCGGCGAGCGCGACGCCTATGGCGGCCGACCAGACGAGGTGGCGCGGGCGAAGCCGAGATCTGAGGCCCGAATCGCGCAATATGTGGAGCATCTTCCTCGTCATTCAGGTCGGACTTGCCATCGCTTCGGGTGAGCCGTCTGGATAGGGCTTCGGCTTGCATAAAGCAAATGGCGCCGAGATGGAATGTCGCCGCAGCGACGATGCCGAGCCGCATCCTCGCTGTTTGTTTCGCGCTGCAGCATGATATAGAAAGGCCAAAGAGTGGAGGAGAACATGCAAGCAGATCTGCCTTTGTGGGTGCCGGACAGGGAGATTCTCGAACATAGCCCGATGGCTGAGTTCATCGCCTGGTGCGGGACGCGCTTCAAAGCGAGCTTCGCCGATTATGACGCCTTTCATGACTGGTCGGTGAGTGAGCGCGGAGACTTCTGGACCGCCGTATGGGAGCATTGCAAGGTCATAGGTGAGCCCGGGGAGAGGGCACTCGTCGATGGCGAGCGAATGCTCGACGCCCGTTTCTTCCCGGATGCGAGGCTCAACTTTGCCGAAAATCTGCTGCGCAAGACGGGCAGCGGTGCCGCCCTGATCTTCCGCGGCGAGGACAAGGTGAGCTATCAGTTGAGTTGGGCCGAATTGCGCGCCCTGGTATCGCGCCTGCAACAGGCGCTGAAGGCGCAAGGGATCGGCGTCGGGGATCGCGTTGCCGCGATGATGCCGAATATGCCGGAAACAATTGCCCTCATGCTGGCGACCGCTTCCGTAGGCGCCATATGGTCGTCCTGCTCGCCCGATTTCGGCGAGCAGGGCGTTCTCGATCGCTTCGGCCAGATAGCGCCCAAGCTCTTCATCGCATGCGACGGTTATTGGTATAACGGCAAGCGGCAGGATGTGGACGCGAAGGTGCGCGCCGTGGCCAAGGCGCTCGGCGTCCCGACCGTCATCGTTCCCTATGCCGGCGACAGTGCCGCACTCGCGCCCACCGTGGAGCGCGGGTTGACGCTTGCCGATTTCATCGCCGATTTCGCCGCAGAACCGCTCGAATTCGAGCGACTGCCATTCAATCAGCCGCTCTATATTCTGTTCTCCTCCGGCACCACCGGCGTGCCGAAATGCATCGTCCATTCGGCCGGCGGAACGCTGCTGCAGCACCTTAAGGAGCACCGTTTCCACTGCGGCCTGAGGGAAGGGGAGCGGCTGTTCTACTTCACCACCTGCGGCTGGATGATGTGGAACTGGCTGGCTTCGGGTCTGGCTGTGGGCGCAACGCTCTGCCTCTATGACGGCTCGCCTTTCTACCCGGACGGCAACGTGCTCTTCGATTTTGCCGCCGCTGAGCGCTTCGCCGTGTTCGGAACGTCGGCGAAATATATCGATGCGGTGCGAAAGGGCGGCCTCACCCCGTCGAAGACGCACGATTTGTCGCCCCTGCGGCTCATGACCTCCACCGGCTCGCCGCTCTCGCCCGAAGGCTTTTCCTTCGTCTACGAGGGCATCAAGTCCGATGTCCAGCTCGCGTCGATTTCCGGCGGGACCGACATCGTCTCCTGCTTCGTGCTCGGCAATCCCATGAAGCCCGTATGGCGCGGAGAGATCCAGGGCTCCGGCCTTGGCCTCGCCGTCGACGTCTGGAACGACGAAGGCAGACCCGTGCGCGGCGAAAAGGGCGAACTCGTCTGCACCAGGGCATTTCCGTCCATGCCCGTCATGTTCTGGAACGATCCCGACGGAGCGAAATATCGAGCCGCCTATTTCGACCGCTTCGACAATATCTGGTGCCATGGCGATTTTGCCGAATGGACCCCGCATGGCGGCATCGTCATCCATGGCCGCTCCGACGCAACACTGAATCCCGGGGGCGTGCGCATCGGCACGGCGGAGATCTACAATCAGGTCGAGCAGATGGAAGAAGTGGCAGAGGCGCTCTGCATCGGCCAGGACTGGGAGGATGACGTCCGCGTCGTCCTTTTCGTGCGGCTGGCGCAAGGCGCCGAACTCACAGAGCAACTGTCCAGGGAAATCAAAAACCGGATTCGATCCGGCGCCTCGCCGCGGCACGTACCGGCGAAGATCATCGCTGTCGCCGACATCCCGCGCACCAAGTCCGGCAAGATCGTCGAACTGGCGGTCCGCGACGTCGTGCACGGGCGCCCCGTGAAGAACAAGGAAGCGCTGGCGAACCCAGAGGCTCTCGACCTCTTCGCCGAGCTGGAGGCGCTGAAGAGCTGATCGACACCGTGCTGGGCGCCAATCCGCTCAGCAGGGTGTCGCTCCCGAAGGGGGAGCCGTCTTTTCTTCGCTGCTCGGGAGCCATATTTATATATATATATCCCGAGTTGCATATCCCGAAACACATGAGTCAACCATGACCAGTCCGACCGGTTACACCGGGGCCGAGTTGGAACGCGCCGGTACACCCTGCGGTCCCCACGACATGATCGTCGTCACCGACAACGTTAAGGAATTCGTCCGGATGTCCGGCATCCGGGTAGAGAACTGGCTGTAAGCAGCACCGCGGACCACAGCCGTTACGCAATTTCCTGAAGCGCTCTACGTACGGCGTTCGAGCGACCGCGATACCAGGATGACGGGGACCATGCCGGCGATGACGATGATCATCGCCGCAACGGAGGCGTCTTCGACCCTTGCCCGCGAGGCGTCCTCGTAGACGAGCGTGGCGAGCGTGTTGAAATTGAAGGGACGCAGCATGATCGTCGCGGAAAGCTCCTTCATCGTCTCTATGAAGACGAGGAGTGCGGCCGTCAGCACCGCGGGGCGCATCATCGGCAGGAGCACCGAGCGCAGCGTCTGGCCGCTGGTGCGGCCGAGGGCGCGTGCGGCCATGTCCAGATGCGGCGATAGCTTCTGAAAGCCGGCCTCGAGCGTCCCCTCCGCCATGGTCAGGAAACGGACCGTGCAGGCATAGACGATGGCAAAGCCGGTGCCGGTCATGAGAAGGCCGGTGGAGATCCCGAAAAAGGCCCGCATCTGGGCGTCGATCGCGTTGTCGAGTGCGGCGATCGGAAAGAGCACCCCGATCGCCAGAACCGTGCCGGGCACGCCGTAGCCGAAGGAGGCGAGCCGCGCGGCGATATCGGTGATGCGCGAACGCCCGCTGCGGGCGGCATAGGCAAGCACGAAACCCAGGAGCACGGTCGCGAGCGCCGTCAGGCCCGATACGAGAACGCTATTGGCGAGCGCACTCAGCAGGCGCGGTGCCAGAAATTGATCGAGGCGTCGCATGGCATAGTCGCCGAGAACGAGGAAGGGAACGGCAAAGCCCGACAATATGGGCACGAAACAGGCGGCCGTGGCTGCCCATTTCTTCCAGCCGGAAAGCTTGAGCCTTGCAACATCGTGGATTGCCGCCGTCGTCTTCTGGCTCGCGAAGCGCTGCCGGCGGCGCGCGGCCCGCTCGATCATCATCAGGGCGATGACGAAAACCAGCATGACGCAGGCTATCTGCGCGGCGCCGGCGAGGCTGCCGCGGTTGAGCCAGGTGTTGAAGATGGAGAAGGTCAGAGTCTGGACCCCAAGAAATTCGACCGCGCCGATATCGTTCAGCGTTTCCATGGCAACGAGGGTAAGGCCGATCATGATCGCCGGGCGCGCCATCGGAAGCTGGACCCGGAAAAATACCCTTACCGGTCCCGCGCCGAGCGTCCGCGCCACGTCCGCAGCCGCCCGGCCCTGCATCAGGAACATGGAGCGGCAGGCGAGATAGACATAGGGGTAGAGCACCGAACTCAGCACGAGCACGGCGCCGCCGAGCGAACGCACGTCCGGAAACCAGTAGTCGCGGCTCGTCTGAAATCCGAAGAGGCTTCGGACCAGCCCCTGGACGGGGCCGGCGAAAGTGAGCAGTTCCCCGAAAGCATAGGCCGAAAGATAGGCCGGTATGGCAAGCGGCAGCACCAGGGCCGCGGAGAGGATGCGGCGCAGCGGAAATTCGTAAGTTGCCACCAGCCAGGCGGCGAGAATGCCGATGATCGCACTGGCGGTGCACGTGAACAGGACCAGGAGAAGCGTGCGGCCGGTCGCGCGCGGAACCACGTTTTCGATAAGGTGCGGCCAGTCCGCGCTGCCGCCGGAAATGGCGAGCCAAGCGATGGACAGTATTGGCATCAGAACCACGATGGAGGCGAGCCCCGCCCAGCCTGTCAGAAGCGGATGATGAAGACCGGTGCCGGATCTGGCGTAACGCTGTCTGAGAGTCTTGGTAGTGAAATGCAAATCTTCCATCCGAAGCAATGCGATCGACATCGAATGAGGAAACGGCCGCAGCTTCCTCGATCAGCAGGATCCCATAAACTGGTTCCCGAAGGTCAACATTTGCCTACAGTATTAGAGCCTTTCCTGTCCAAAGGGAACAATTCTGTTGGCTCAAGCGGAGTGGAGTGTTTGCTCGGCCGGCGCGCGTCATAGCCCAGGCATTCGTAAAAGCCGCCCGAGCAAACAGGCCGCCCGCTTCAGCAACCCGTATGCTGGGCATCTTTCCGCCAGGGCCAGCGGCGATCGTCTCAATTGGCCAAGACGCGTTGTGAGGGAAAGGATACTTCCACCAGCGTGCCTTCATTCGGAGCAGATGTGATGGCGAACTGCGCGCGGTTCGCTTCCGTCATGGCCTTCGTCAGCGGCAGGCCGAGGCCGGTGCCGTCGCCACGCTTGCGGCCGCCGGTCGTGACCTGGCGGAAGGGCTTCATCGCCTGGTCGAGCTCGTTGCGGGTCATGCCGATGCCGGTGTCGCGGATCCTTAGGATTACGCTGCCATTGGCCTCGTAGGAGGTCGACACGACGATCTGGCCGCCCGATGGCGTGAAGCGTATTGCATTTGCGAGAATGTTCAGAGCGATCTGCTTGATCGACCGGTCGTCGGCCACGACCTCGGGAACGGAGCCCGAAAGCGATGTGCGGATGATCACGCGCTGGCTGTTGGCCTGCGGCTGCACCAGCGAGACGGCCTCCGACACGGCTTCGTTGAGGTCCACGGCGCCGAAGTCCAGGTCCATTTCGCCGGCCTCGATCTTCGAGATGTCGAGCAGATCGTTGACGATGTCGAGGACATGCCGACCCGACCGGCCGATATCGCCGGCATACTCGATGTATCGCGGATGGCCGATCGGGCCGAAATGTTCGCTCGCCATCATGTCGGAGAAGCCGATGATGGCGTTGAGCGGCGTCCGGATCTCGTGGCTGACCCGGGCAAGAAACTCCGTCTTGTGCGCATTTGCCGTCTCGGCGGCGCGCTTGGCGTTTCGCAGTTCCTCTTCGGTCCGCTTCCATTGAGTGATGTCGCGGATGACGGCGCAGTAGCCGTTGGAGGAGGAGAGCCGCCCGATGGTCATGAACAGCGGAATGAAGCCGCCGGCAGCTTCGCGGCCGATCACTTCCCGGCCGTCATTGAGCACGCTTGCAACGCCATGGCCGGCGAGACCGTGGAGATAATCGATCACTGCCTTCTGGCTCTCGTGAGCAAAGAGCGTGGCGAAGGGCTTCCCGCGCATCTCGGCCTCGTCATAGTCGAAAAGCGCGCTTGCGGAGCGATTCATCGTCCGGATGTCGCCCTCCTGTCCGAGGACCACAACACCGTCCGTAGCGGTTTCCAGGATCGATCGGAGTTCGTCGATCTCCATCCGGAGCCGGCTTGCCTCCGCTGCGCTTTCCGCGTCGCGCGCCTGCCTTTCAGCTTCGCTTGCGCCGGCCGGAGTGAGCGCAAGCATGAGCGCGCTCTTTCCTTCCCACCGGATCGAATGCAGATGGGCGCCGACCGGTATGAGCCTGCCATCCTTGCGGACCAGGGTCATGGTTCCATCCGGCCTTGCCGCGCCGGCCTCGTTGCCGAGGGCGAAAAGGGCCTCCAGGCCGCCCTCATGCGCAAAGGCATCGAGGTCGTCATATCCGGTCAGCCGCAGAAATTCCGCATTGCCATGCAGCAACTCGTCACCGTGATGAACCAGCAAGGCCACCGGGAGCCTGTCGAGGATTTCGCTGCTGATGCCGGCACCGGTGCGTGCAGGGGGACCAGGCTCCATTGCGGCAGCCGGAGCCTCGCTTTTCTGCTCGCCTGCCGCCTCTGTCGCTTCCGTGTGTTCGTTCTCTTCCGCGTTTGCCGGCTTGCTTGTCGGGAAGGTCTCGGCCTCTGGTCTGCTTTCCGCTTCGGTCTGGCTAGGCGGCAGCGGATCATGAACGCTGAAATGCTCGCCGAGCTGCTTTGCGATTTCGCGGAAGGCTGCCTGCTCGCCGCGCGTCAGCGTGCCGGCACCCGCCGGGCGGCGCTGGTCGAGATCGATGATTTTATCGGAGGGCGGCCGGTCGGGCGTGTCGACGGCTCGCAATGCAGGCTGTTCGCCGCGGAAGGGGTCTTCAGAAGGATCGGGCGCAACACGCTCCGCATCCTTGCCGTTGCCTGCCTCCGCATGGCGCCTGTCCGCAGGTCCGGTCTCGGGGGGAGAGCCTGCATTCGGCCCGTCGGCACCCTCGGGCGCGGCGCTCGACTTCTGCGCCGGCGCGCGGTCGAGCGAAAGCCCGGCCGCTTTTGCGTCCGGAACGGCGTCGGCAACCCTGACGATGCCGAAGCCTCGGAAACCGTCGAATTCGCGCGAACGGGAATAGGTAGGCAGCGCGGCAAGATCGACGGGCACTTTGAGATTTGTCCCCTGGACGGGCCAGAAGATCGTCTTGCCGGACCAGGTATCGCGGCGATGCAGAAGTTCGTTGATCCTGTTGTCCGGATCGAGACCGTAGCGACCGGCGAGTTCGGTAAATGTCACGCCGATGACGTCGGCGGCTTTCGGACCGACGGCCGATGCGAACTCTTCGGAGATTTCGCTGAAATGTCCCTCTGCGTCGATCTTCCAGACGAACCGAACCGCCCGTCCGCCGGCCGCGAAGACGAAATCGGCGGCTTCGCGGCGCTGGTCCGCTTCGACCGCATTTTCGGACGAGGCCTTTTCTGTCTCGCGCAGCGTCTCCGGCGCGGCGTGCTCTGCGTCGGCGGCCTCCGCCTCGGCGTCCACGTCCTTCGAAGCGCGTTCCCCTTGCACCTCTTCGCAGGTGGTTTCCTCGATAGGCGCCTCATCTTCGCTCGTTGCTGCCGTCTCCCCGGCGGGAGCGCGCTCGGAGCCGTCAAGCTTTGCCGGCGCCTGGTCCGTCTCCGCCGGTGTCGTGGACGAAGGAACCGCCTCCTGCACGTCGATTTCTCCACCAGGGATCGCGGACGCCGCCCGCCCCTGAGCTGCGGAATTGACAGGCTCGCCGGCCTCGGAATCTTCCAGGATCGCCTCGACTGCGAAGAGCAGGTGGAGTGCCGGATGTTCGGAAATCTTGCCGACTGCCGCGGGCAGGCGCCCCTTTTCCGTCGCGACGGGACGCTTGATCAGCCGGTCCTTGTCGCGTGCAACGGCGGCAACGAGCGTGCGGCGAATATCGGCCGAGAGGCCAAGGCTCTCGAAGCCGGGCGATCCGGCGATGATGGTGCCGTCGCTGTCGAGTACCGCCATATGTGTATCGGGGCCGTCGAGACCCGCAATCATCGCCTCGGCGCGCTCCTCGGTCGAGAGTGCCTTGCCGTTCTCCGGCACCGTGAACAGAACCGCGTCTTCGGCGGTCCCGATGCGGATCATCTCGACGGTTGCGCCGAGCGGAAGCCGCCGAAATCCCGCGGCCACGCGGATCAGAAGCTGCCGCCGGTCTCCGACAGTCGCGAGCTGCGCGGCAGCCGCGCGCAACTGGCGGAATGAAAGGTCTTTCGGATCGAGGTCGGTGTCTATGAAGTCGTAAACGGAAGCTGTCCCGAACAGCTTTGCACCCTGGTCGTTTGCCCATAGCACCCGCGCGATATCCCTTGAAAAGAGGACGGAGGCATCCCCGCGGGCAAAATGCTCCCGCACCCGCGCATGCACGGCAATGTCGATGAAGGGATACTGTCTTTCGGGCATCGGCAGACCTACTAACGGATCGCTTTCGCGTTAACGCTCTATTAATACCCAGCCCACCGGCGAGGGTCCAGCAACGGCGCCGTCTCGGCGGCGTCTTTCGGTGCGGAAGGTTAATTGCGGAAGGTTTATTGTGCGCTGCACAAATTTGTTGCAATGCACAACGAAATAGGCTATAGAGCAGTCATCCATCAAAACGGCGCCTCTAAGAGGGCCACACCAAGGAGCGCATGCAATGGCTACCAAGAAGACCGAAGACGCATTTTCCCTCGCTTTCGACCCGAGCAACTTTACCGACAGTTTCCGCGAGTTCGCCGAAAAGGGTGCCGCACAGTCGAAGGAAGCCTATGCCAAGATGAAGACCGCTACCGAAGAGGCAGCCAGGACAGTCGAGGCGACGGTCGAGAGCGCTCAGTCGGGCACGGTCGAACTGGGGCTCAAGGCCATCGACGCGCTGCGCGCCAATGCCGAGACCTCGCTCTCGCACATGGAAGCTCTGCTCGGCGTAAAATCGTTCTCCGAACTCGTCGAACGCCAGACGGCCTTCATCCGCAGGCAGGCCGAGCTTGCTGTCGAGCAGGCGAAGACCATGCAGGAAGCAACGCGCAAGGTCGCCGAGAACGTCACCAAGCCCGGCAAGGAAGCCGCGGAACGGGCGATGTCCAACCTCAAGAAGAGCTGATCGGCCGCGCCGGATCGATCGGAACCGATGTAGGGACCGGGTGGCTTGCTATCCGGTCTTTTTGCTGGATAATCTGAACTTAAGGCTTGCAAATCGGCATGAGTGACCGTATGTGAGCCGCCAAGCGACGACCCAAATGAAGTTTGGAGTCGCTTGCAAGTGCGGTTGTAGCTCAGTTGGTTAGAGCGCAGGTTTGTGGCACCTGAGGTCGGAGGTTCGATCCCCCCCAACCGTACCATTTCTCTTCGTATTAACGACCCTTCCCTCCCGCAGGCGAAGCCCGTGGTCCTTTCGGCCATATGGTCGTGGCGGCAAAAAGGCGTCCGACCCCTATCCCCGTGCACTCTCTTCGAGTGGAAGAGGCGGAAGAAGCCGTTCGACGAACATCGCGAAAAGCTCTCGCTGGCTCGAGATGTTCAGTCTCTTATATATGTTCTGCCTGTGCAGTTTGACGGTTCCCTCCGTCACCGAGAGGATCTGCCCGATTGCATAATTGCTGTTTCCTCTGAGGATAAGCTGCACGATCCGCCGTTGCTGATAGGTAAGACGATCCTCGCAAAATGACGCGAAGGCGGTCTCCATGAGATCGTCGAGACGAAGCTGACGTTCACTCGCGCGTACATCCCGCCAATGTGATCGCACCGTTTCGCGCACGAGCGGCTCGATCTGCTTCAGCCCGTCCATTTCGTCGCCTGAAAAAGGGGCCCCATGCGAACGCATGAGCGAGTACACGGCGTTGAAACCACCTTCCAAAGGGATGAGGAAGCCGATCTCTTCGACGAGCGATCCGGCCCGCATGGATATGCAGGGATGAACCTCTCTCGAACTGTAGAACTCGGAGTCGAAGAAGTGGTCCGGAGCCAGTTCACGCATCCGCCACAGGCCCGCAGGAAAGCTTCGCGCACAGGCGGTATAGAACGGGTCGAACAGGTAAGCGCCGTCGAGATATGCATTCAGTGCCGCCGGTTCGGCGTGCTGGCGGTAGCCGTCGTGCAAGAGCAGCGGCCGCGAATCGAAAGGAAAGCCGAAGATCGCCGACAGGTCGAAACGGGCCACTTTCGCAAGCATCTCATCCAGGGCTTCCGGCAATGTCGGCCTCCCGATTTGCCCCACGATAGAGGCAATCGTCGACAGGTCTGGCACGTCAGTCTTCTGCACTGAACCCTCGTTTCCCCAGGGGCACGGCGGCCGCGCCCCCCTTATCACCTTTGGAATATAGACCGCATCGTCACGGTACCGCAATGTAAGCGCGTGGAACAAGCATCATAGCTGCCCGCCGTCAGGTACCGGACATCGAGAGGCCAGAAGAGCCGTCGTCCAAAGCCGTCGAGCGGCAGCACTTACGACAGCTGGAGGAGCAATTGGCTGGTCGACTGCACGGAAAAATCGCGCTCATCAGCGGCGGAGCAGGCGGATGTGGTCTCGCCGCTGCCGAGCTTTTCGCTCGAGAGGGCGCAGCGGTCGGGATCGTCGATCTGCCGCACAGTCAAGGCGAAGCCGTTGCCTCCCGCCTGCGCGGCGAGGGGTTCAAGGCGGTGTTCGCCGCGGCCGATGTGTCGAACGAAGTTCAGGTGGAGCAGGCGGTGAAGGCGGTATCCGGCGACCTCGGGCCGGTGACCGTCCTGTTCAATCACGCCGGCACTATCGTCATCCGGCCGTTTCTTGAGACCACGGTCGAGGAATGGGACCGGTTGATGGCCATCAATGTGCGCAGCATGTTCCTCATGACCCGCGCCGTCCTGCCGCAGATGATCGACGCCGGAGGTGGATCGATCGTGTGCACCTCATCCATCTCCGCGGTTGCCGCAACTCCCATGGAGGTCCTTTACAACACGACCAAGGGGGCATGCCACATGTTCGCGCGCTCCGTCGCCGTGGAGTTCAGGGACCGGAACATCCGGTGCAATGCGGTTTGCCCCGGCTTTATCCAGACGGCGCATGGGCAGAGGGAAGTCGACGAGCTGACCCGATACGGGGTCGATGTTTCCGACGCGGCGATCGCGGCCCAGCAGGGAAGAATGTGCCGCCCGGACGAGGTCGCCAAGGCCGCCCTTTATCTTGCGAGCGACGATGCTAGCTTCGTCAGCGGCGCCCATCTGTTCGTCGACAATTGTTTTACAGCGGTGTGAGGGGGAGAAAATGGCTTTCGAGAAAGGTGGAGTCTGGCGGAACTGGGTGGGCAATCAGTACTGCGTGTCGCAGTACAAGGCGGCGCCGGAAACCGAGGCGGAGCTGGCCGAGCTGGTCGCAGAAGCGGACAAGCGCGATCTCGGCGTACGCGTCTCCGGTTCGGGGCACTCCTTCACGCCGGTCGTCGGGACCAGTGGTCTCCTGTTGTCGCTCGAAAATCTCAGGGGCGTTCAGAACGTCGACAAGGAACGCAGGCAAATTACGGTCGCGGGCGGAACGCGCATCAATGAAGTCGGCAAGACTCTCAAGCAGCACGGCCTCTCGCTGATCAATCAGGGCGATATCGACAGCCAGGCGGTGGCCGGCGCATTCACCACCGGAACCCACGGCACCGGGATCAAGCTCGGGAACATGGCGTCTTCGATCGCCGGAATGCGGATCGTCAAGGCGAATGGGGAAATCCTCGACATCGACGGGAGCGACACGGAGCTCCTTCACGCCGCCCAGGTTTCGGTGGGTACGCTCGGTGTCATCTCCTCGATGACCCTCAACGTCATGGACGCCTATAATTTGCACGAGCGGCTCTGGCGGGACGATTTCGAGACCTGCATGGAGCGCCATGACGAACTGGCGGCAAATCACAGGCATTTCGGATTCTTCTGGTGCCCGACGCCGGAAAGCCGCCATCTCTACTGCCTGCCGGATACCGCGGCGGTCTCGTCGACCGATAAATTGGCCGATGTCTGCGAAATGAAGGTGATGGATATCACCGACGCGACACCGATGGAGAGCGCGTTCGAAAAGATCGCCTACAGTTCGGAAGTCTATCCGATCGAATATGTGCCGAATTTCGTCGAACTCGAATATGCGGTTCCCCTAGAGCACGGCAAGGCGGCGGTCCGTGCCGTTCGCGATCTCATGCTCAACAAGCATACGAACTGCATCTATCCCATCGAATATCGCTTTACCGCCGGCGATCCGGCTTGGATGAGCCCGTTCCATCATCAGGACAGCATCACGCTCTCCGTCTCGGGCGGCCCGGGAATCGATTATTGGGCGTTCCTGAGGGACGTCGACCAGATCCTGCGCGGCTACGACTCGCGACCGCATTGGGGAAAAATGCATTTCCTCGATACCGAAGACGTGACGCACCTTTATCCGCGCGCTGGCGATTTCCGCGCGCTGCGGCGGGAACTGGACCCCAATGGCCGGTTCCTGAATGAGCACCTGAAAATGCTGCTCGGCTGAAGGACGAGTGAGATCTGAGCCAGACGTTCGGCCAAAAGAATGCCGAATGTCAAAGAAAAGGGGAACGAGAATGAACTTTTTGAAGCTTTTTGCAACGGTGTCGGTCGTGGGGGCAGCTCTCGCAGGCCGCGCCGCAGGCCAGGGCGGAGGATTCGAGCGATCCGATCCGGATCGTCACCAATGACTGGACCAGCCAAATCGTGCTTTCCAACATTGTGGGGCAGCTCCTCGAGAGCCTTGGAAACACCGTTGAATACAGATCGTCCGATGGCCAGCTGCAATATACCGCGATGGCCAACAACGACATGGATTTCCAGGTAGAGGTCTGGGAAGGGTCGCAGTCGGAGTCTTTCAACAAAGCCCTGCAACAGGGACTTGTCGATCTCGGCGCCCACACCGCCGTCACGCGCGAAGACTGGTGGTATCCGGAATACGTCAAGGAGGTCTGCCCGGGCTTGCCCGATTGGAAGGCCCTCGATGCATGCGCGGAGAAATTCGCGACGGCCGAGACGGGAACCAAGGGTCGTTTCGTCGGTCCGCCTGCGGCCTGGGGCAAGCACTATGCGGAGCGCATTCAGGCGCTCAAGATGAACTTCCAGGAGGTCCCTGTCGGCCAGGCGGCAACGCTTTGGGCGGAGTTGCAGTCTGCTTATGATCGGAAGGAGCCGATCGTTCTCTTCAATTGGACACCGAACTTCATCGAGGCCAAGTTCAAGGGCGAGTTCGTCGAGTTCCCCGAATTCGACGCGGCATGCTTCAAGGATCCGGCATGGGGCCAGAACCCTGACGCGATCTATGACTGCGGCGCTCCTGCAAGCGGCTACCTGAAAAAGGCCGCATCGCCCGCCTTCGAAACCAAGTGGCCCGGTGCATTCGCCGTGCTGAAGAAGGTCAACTTCACCAATCCCGAGATCGCGGCGGCAGCAGCCATGGTCGACGTCGACGGCATGTCGCCGGAAGAGGCCGCGGAAAAGTGGATCTCCGACAACGAGGCCACGTGGAAGGCATGGGTGGAATAGTCGTTCTCGAGGTCGGCCCGGTCGATACGTCTTCCGTCATGCAGAGGTTTCGAAATGCAGGTTAAACCCAAAATATCATGTCGAAGCATCTGGAAGGTGTTTGGCGCAGGGCCGGCTGAATTCATGGCCAGGCACGGCAACAACCCTCAGCCTGCGGATTTCAAGGCTGAGGGATACATCGGCGCGGCACGAAACGTATCATTCGACGTCTATCCCGGCGAGATACTCATGATCATGGGACTGTCCGGTTCCGGAAAATCCACCTTGGTCAGAGCGATAACCCGTCTTAACGACCCGACCGCGGGTTCGGTTTTGATCGACGGCGTGGACTTGATGCAGGCGAGCCCGAAGGAGCTGGTGGAACTCCGCCGCCACAAGATGGGCATGGTTTTTCAGAACTTCGGGCTGCTGCCGCATCGAACGGTCCTTTCGAACGTTGCATTTCCACTTGAGGTCAGAGGCACCCCGAAAGACGAGAGGGAAAAGCGAGCGCGCGAGATGATCAGGCTCGTTGGCCTCGAAGGGCGCGAAGCCTACTTCCCGCGCGAGCTTTCCGGGGGGCAGCAACAGCGCGTCGGCATCGCGAGGTCACTTGCGGTGGGACCGGACATCTGGTTTCTCGACGAACCGTTCTCCGCACTCGATCCGCTGATCCGGCGCGAAATGCAGGACGAATTCCTGCGTCTGCAGAAGATATTGAAGAAGACCATCATATTCATCACTCACGATTTCGCCGAGGCGGCCCGTCTAGGCGACCGGATCGGCATCATGAAAGATGGCGAGCTTGTGCAGTTGGCGCCGCCGGCGGAGATGGTCGCAAATCCCGCAAACGACTATGTGCGCGAATTCACCCGTGAAGCGCCCCGGGACCAGATCATTACCGTCGGGTCGATCTGCGACCGGGATGATGCAGCTCCAGGCGGTGAAGCCGTCGCGGCGGATGCCAAGCTTCACGAAGTGGCTTCAAAGGTGCTTTCGTCCCAGTCGCCGATCGCCGTGGTCGGAAGCGACGGAACGCCGCTCGGGTCCGTTTCCAGGCAATCGATGATTGCGGCCCTTTACCCGGGGAGGACGCAATGAACTCTGCCCCGGTTTCCGGGCAAGCAGTTGCAGCGAGTGCGCCGCTCAAGGGATACCAGCGGCTCGCCGCCGCCCTCCTCGTCATTGCCGCCATCGTTGCCGCCGTGAAACATGTTCCGGTCCTCGACAAATGGCCATCGGAACTGGTCATCCCGGCGCGGATCTGGATCACCGACGCGTTCGCCTGGCTCGCCCAGGCGGGAAAGCCCGTTACCCGAAGCATTGCCTGGATTCTCTCTCAACCCTTGGCGCTGACGGAAGCGCTGCTGTATCGGGGATTCAAGGTACTGGGGATACCACCGCTTCCCTGGGTGGCAGTCGCCGGGGGCGTGGCGATACTCGGCCACTGGATCGGGGGCAGGAAGCTCGCCCTCCTTGGAGGCCTGGCCACGGCTTACCTGGCCATTTTCGGACTCTGGACCGAGGCGATGAAGACGGTTTCGATCGTGATCGTCATCGTGCCGCTGGCCGTCACGGCGGGATTCGCCCTCGGCCTGTGGGCGTTTCGGAACCGCCGCTTCGAAAAACTGCTGAATACGTGCTTCGACATCATGCAGGCGACGCCGCACATGGCCTATCTGGCGCCGGTCGTCGTGTTGTTCGGGTTTGGCCAGGTGCCGGCACTGATCGCCACTTTCATTTTCGCGCTGCCGCCGATGGGACGCTGCACCATTCTCGGCATGCGCACCGTTCAGCCCGATGTAATCGAAGCGGGGCACATGTCCGGCTGTACCAAGCGGCAGCTTCTTTGGAAGGTGCAGACCCCCGCTGCGCAGCAGACTTTGCTGCTGGGGGTGAACCAGGTCGTCATGCAGACGCTAGCGATGGTGGTGATCGCCTCTCTGGTCGGCGCGGCGGGCCTGGGCCAAAAGCTGCTTTTCTCGCTCCAGCAGTTGCAGGTCGGCAAAGCGGTAGAGCAAGGGGTCGCGATTACCCTCATCGCCGTCGTGCTCGATCGAATGTCGCAGTCCTATATGCGCCGCATACCCGCGCATCGCGAGGCCGGCAAGATACCTCACAAGCACCTTCTGGCATTCGGGGTGCTCGTCATTGCGGCGGTTGTCATCTCCCGCTTCCTCCCTGCGGTGCTGGTGTTGCCGAAGGACCTGACCTTCAGCTACGGCGCACCGATCAACCAGGCCGTGCGGTGGATTTCGCGCGAACTTTTCTCCTATGTGAAACCCGTTCGCGATACCATCACGATCTGGGCTCTTCTTCCTTTGCGCGACTTCTGTCTGTGGCTCCCGTGGCCGGTGGTCCTTGGCAGTCTCGCAGCGATCGGGTGGGTTCTGGGCGGGCTCAGGCTCGCGCTGCTACCGGTCGCGCTGCTCGGCATCATGCTCCTGACCGGCTTCTGGACGCAGCTTATGCTGACGGTCTATCTCGTCGCTTCTACGACAGTGTTGAGCATTCTCATCGGAACTCCGATCGGTATCTGGGCGGCCCGCAGGCCGTTTGCAGCCCGGATTGTAAACACGATCTGCGACACGCTCCAAACCTTCCCGAGCTTCATCTACCTGATCCCCGTGATCATGCTTTTCCAGACGAGCGATCTCTCGAACGTCCTGGCGATGCTTGCCTATGCAACCGTGCCGATGATCCGATACGCGCAGCTGGGTCTGAAGCGGGTGCCGCAGGCAACCGTCGAGGCCGCTGTCGCAAGCGGTACGACCCCGTTCCAGCGCCTTGTGAAAGTCGAACTGCCGATCGCATTCCCGGAGCTTCTCATGGGCATCAACCAGACCATCATGATGGCGCTTGCGATGGTGGCCATCACCGCCCTTATCGGCTCGCAGGACCTCGGACAGGAGATCTACAAGGCCTTGCCCGGGGCAGATACTGGCCGGGGCCTCCTTGCGGGACTTGGAATAGCCTTCATAGGCATCACGGCCAACCGCTTCCTGGGGGCCTGGGCCGCAAAGATAAACCGTAACCTTGGAATGTGATGGCGATATGAATGCTCTGCTTCCACCCCGCCCCAGTCGTATTCTGAGGCCCGGCATCCGCACGCTGCCCCTCGGACTCGAACGCTACGCCGTGAAGGGCGGCGGTTCGCTGACCGTGCCGATCTATGCCGGCGATCACATCAGAATAATCGACAAAGAAGGTCTGCAAGTTGCCGAACTGACCGCCGCTGCCTCGGATGGCCGGGCCGACACGCGCATTCTGGGTGTGCCGAGCGACGAGCCCACCTTGCGGATCTTCGGAACCGGGCTTTCCGGCGAGGAAGCCGAGTTCACCGTCCAGCGGGATGCGGTCCTGCGCGTCGCAGCTCCCGGCGGCGTGATGGACTTCGAACGCCAGAACACGGCCACCGATCTGGAGCTTTTTATCCGGCGAGCGACACTTATCAACTACAAGGCGGGCAGCAATCCGCTCCCCGACCCGCTGCGGGACCCTTTGCAGGAGATGCGCATACGCGCTGCCACGGCGCAGGCGTTTACCGTCAGAGCCGGCGAGTACATCCAGATTCTGGACATCGACGGAAGGCAGATGACGGACTTCCAGTGTTTCTCGGCCGAGAAGCTCGAAAAGGGCATCGAACATGCGCTCGATGCCACCGTCACGAGAACGCTCACGCATCGCGCCCTGCCGGTGCCTGGCCTGCCGTCGAAGGCCTTTGCCTTCGACTTCGAGCCGCTCGTCGAGGTGATCCAAGACACGTGCGGCCGCCATGACGCTTTCGCGACGGCATGCAATGCCCGGCAATATGACGATATGGGATATCCCGGACACATCAACTGCACCGACAATTTCAATCACGCCCTGGATCCTTACGGAGTCGCCAAGCGCAAGGGCTGGGAAGCGCTGAATTTTTTCTACAACTCCCGCATGAATCTGCATGATCAGATCATTTCGGATGAAGCCTGGTCGCGGCCCGGCGATTACGTCCTGCTGCGCGCGCTTACCGATCTGGTTTGCGTCACTTCGTCGTGCCCCGACGACATCGATTCGGGCAATGGATGGAACCCGACGGATATTCTCGTTCGCACCTATGCGCCAGAGAGCAAATTCACGCGAGCGATCGCATACCGAAAAACACCGGACGCGGACCCCCAGATGACACAGGAAACCGGATTCCACGAGCGCTTCTCGGCGCTGACCCGCCATTACACCGAATATCGGGGTTTCTGGTTGCCAACGCGCTTCAACAACGAGGGCCCGATCAGCGAGTACTGGGCATGCCGCGAGAAATGCGTCGTCATGGACCTCTCCGCCCTGCGCAAGTTCGAGGTGCTGGGTCCCGACGCGGAAGCGCTCCTGCAATACTGCATGACGCGTGACATCCGCAAACTTGCCGTGGGGCAGGTCGTATACACGGCCATGTGCTACCCCAATGGGGGCATGATAGATGATGGTACCGTCTTCAGGCTCGGACAGAATAATTTCCGCTGGATATGCGGCGACGACTACAGCGGCATCTGGCTGCGCGAACAGGCGCAGAAGATGGGCTACGATGTTTGGGTGCGCTCTTCGACGGATCAAATGCACAACATCGCGGTCCAGGGGCCGAGCAGCCGGGATCTTCTCAAGGAGATCATCTGGACTCCGCCGGGCCAGCCCGCGCTCGGAGAACTCGAGTGGTTCCGGTTCTGCGTGGGCCGGATCGGTCATTTCGAAGGAGTCCCCGTCGTCGTCTCCCGTACCGGCTATACTGGCGAGCTGGGCTATGAAGTCTTCTGTCACCCGCGCGATGCCCTGGTGGTTTTCGACGCCGTATGGGAGGCCGGCCGGAAGCACGGCCTGAAGCCCTTGGGCATGGAGGCGCTGGACATCCTGCGCATAGAGGCGGGGCTGATCTTTGCCGATTACGAGTTCAATTCCGAAACCGATCCGTTCGAAGCGGGCATAGCGTTCACCGTTCCCCTGAAGTCTAAGCCCGACGATTTCATCGGCCGCGAAGCTCTCGTCGAGCGCAAGGAACACCCGCGTCGCAAGCTGGTGGGGCTCGACATCGACTCGAACGACGAAGTCAATCATGGCGACTGTGTCCACATCGGACGCGCGCAGATCGGCGTGGTGACGAGCAGCACCCGTTCGCCGATCCTTGGCAGGAATATCGCGCTTGCGCGTGTGGACGCGAGAAGCGCGGCTGTTGGAACAGAAGTCGAGATCGGCAAACTGGACGGCCATGCAAAGCGGCTGCCGGCGAAGATCGTACGTTTCGCCCATTTCGACCCCGAAAAATCCCGCCCTCGCTCGTGACGAGAACGGTACCCGCAAGGCGCCGATGTCGCCTGACTGTTTCAGGAGGAACCGCAGCGAGATGGGACATTCTCTCCGGCCGTCGGCGGGCGCGGCCGCCGCGCAGGCACACAGGCTGAAGATCGGCTTCATCCTCGCGCGCTCCTTCACCCTGTCCGCCTTTGCTCTGTTCGTGGACACCCTGCGCCTGGCGAGCGATCAACTCGACCGGTCGGGCCGGGTCTACGCGGATTGGCAGGTACTCGGCAGTACCAGGCACCTGATTGCCTCGAGCTGCGGTGTGCAGGTCTCCCCCACCTCGGATTTTGTCGATCCTCGCCAATTCGATTACATTGCGGTCGTCGGCGGCCTTCTTACGGTTGCGGAACCGGTCGATTATGAAACCATCCGGTTTCTCAAGCTGGCCGCGTCAAAAGACGTGCCGCTCATCGGCCTGTGCACCGGTTCGTTCATTCTGGCCGAAGCCGGCCTGATGAAGGGACACGAGACGTGTGTCAGTTGGCTGCATTACCACCAGTTCCGCGAACGTTTTCCCGATCACGAGGCCCGACCGGACCGGCTGTTCCGCCTTGAGCGCAAGCGCGGTTCGTGCGCGGGGGGAAGCAGTTCTGCCGATCTCGCAGCCGCCCTGGTGAGGCGGCACATCAGCCGGGATGCAGAGCGAAACGCGCTAGAGGTGCTGCAGATCGGGCGGGCCCGTAACCAGACCGACATCCAGACCCGACAGCCGCTTTGCGAGTATTTCGACGATTCGCGTGTTACGGCCGTTCTGATAACAATGGAGCAGCATCTCGAGGGCGGCATTACCATCGAGCAGCTTGCATCGTCCGTCGCGCTTTCGAGGCGCCAACTCGAGCGGCTGTTCAACGAAAAGGCCAGGATGTCTCCGGCTCTGGCTTTTCGTCGCCTGCGGTTGGACAGGGCAAAGCAGATCCTGCTGACGAGCCGCAAACCGATCATCGAAGTCGCGCTCGACGTCGGCTTTGTGAACACGTCGCATTTTACCAAGGAGTTCAGGCGCACTTACGGCAGGACTCCCGCGGAGATCCGGGATTCTGCAGCACGCGACCGCGATGAGCAAAAGGGTGGCGGGTGACGCTCACACGAAAATGGAGTGCTCTTCCGTCACCAATTCCTGCAGGAACGAAACGGCTGTGCGCACGCGCACCAGGTCACGGGCGCTCTCGTGATAGGTCGTCCAATAGGCGCGGCGGATCGCAGTCTCGGGCAGGAGGCGGATGAGTTCCGGATATTGGCGGGCGATGTAATTATGCAGGATGCCGATGCCGGCGCTGGAGCGGACCGCTTCGGTCTGGCCGGTGGCGCTGGAGATCTCGAAAGAGGCGTCCCAGCTGCGCATGACCTCGGCGGAGAAATTGAGCGAAGGCGTAAAGATCAGGTCTTCCACGTAACCGATCCGGCGGTGCTTTTTCAGGTCGTCGACCGTGCGGGGCGTGCCGTGACCGGCAAGATAATCTGCCGAAGCGTAGAGACCGAGCGTATAATCGGTGAGCTTGGACGAAACGAGCCGCCCCTGCTCGGGGCGTTCGATGGTGATCGCGATGTCCGCCTCGCGCTGCGACAGCGAGAAGGAGCGCGGAACCGGGACAAGCTGGAGTTTCAATTCCGGGTAACGCGCCATGAGTCGCCCGAGGCGCGGCGCCAGAAAGGAGACGCCGAAACCATCAGGTGCGCCGATGCGAACCGTTCCCGCGATCGCCGTGTCGATCCGCCCGACCTGCGATTGGGCAGCAAGCATCTCGGTTTCCATGCGCTCGGCTGCGGCGAAGAAGACCTCGCCTTCGGCAGTCAGCTCGCAGCCGCTCGGGCGCCGGACGAGGAGCCTCGTCTTCAGCGTTGCCTCGAGTGCGGTGACCCGCCGGCTGAGCGTGGCGTGATTGACCCCGAGCCGTTTTGAAGCGGCGAGGATCTGGCCCGTTCTTGCGACGGCCAAAAAGACCCTGACGTCATCCCAGTTCATGTGGCCGCTTTCCTGGACTTCAATCTGTGCACAACGGTTCCTGAATTTCGGAAATTGAATTGTCGAAATCGTAGTGCGATCATAAGGCCACAATCAAGATCAGGAGGAACACTCATGTATGAACTCGGTCATTTCATCGATGGAAAGCGCGTCGCCGGCAAGAGCGGGCGCGTAAGCAAGATCTTCAACCCGGCGACTGGCGAGGTGCAAGGCACCGTGGCGCTGGCGAGCGACGCGGATCTTGCTGCCGCCGTCGAGAGCGCCAAGGCCGCCCAGCCCAAATGGGCCGCCACCAATCCGCAGCGCCGCGCCCGCGTTTTCATGAAGTTCGTCCAGCTCCTGAACGACAACATGGACGAGCTCGCCGAGATGCTTTCCCGCGAGCATGGCAAGACCATCGACGATGCCAAGGGCGACATCGTGCGCGGCCTTGAAGTCTGCGAATTCGTCATCGGCATTCCGCATCTGCAGAAGAGCGAATTCACGGAAGGTGCCGGTCCCGGCATCGACATGTATTCGATGCGCCAGCCCGTCGGCGTCGGCGCGGGCATCACGCCGTTCAACTTCCCCGGCATGATCCCGATGTGGATGTTCGCTCCGGCAATCGCCTGCGGCAACGCCTTCATCCTGAAGCCTTCCGAGCGTGATCCCTCCGTGCCGATCCGGCTTGCCGAACTGATGATCGAAGCGGGCCTGCCTGCCGGCATTCTCAACGTCGTCAACGGCGACAAGGGCGCGGTCGATGCGATCCTGACGCATCCTGACATCGCCGCAGTTTCCTTCGTCGGCTCGACCCCCATCGCCCGCTACGTCTACGGTACGGCTGCGATGAACGGCAAGCGTGCGCAATGCTTCGGCGGCGCGAAGAACCACATGATCATCATGCCGGATGCCGACCTCGACCAGGCCGCCAATGCGCTGATCGGCGCCGGCTACGGTTCCGCCGGCGAGCGCTGCATGGCGATCTCGGTCGCCGTTCCGGTTGGCGAGGAAACCGCAAACCGGCTGATCGACAAGCTTGTGCCTATGGTCGAAAGCCTACGCATCGGCCCCTATACCGACGACAAGGCCGATATGGGGCCCGTCGTCACCAAGGAGGCGGAGCAGCGGATCCGCAGCCTGATCGAGAGCGGCATCGAGCAGGGTGCGAAGCTCGTCGTCGACGGCCGCGATTTCAAGCTGCAGGGCTATGAGAACGGCCACTTCGTCGGCGGCTGCCTCTTCGATCACGTCACGCCCGATATGGACATCTACAGGACGGAAATCTTCGGACCCGTCCTGTCTGTCGTGCGCGCAGCGAATTACGAAGAAGCCCTGTCTCTGCCGATGAAACACGAGTACGGCAACGGCGTTGCCATCTATACCCGTGACGGTGACGCTGCCCGTGACTTCGCCTCGCGCATCAACATCGGCATGGTCGGCGTCAATGTTCCGATCCCGGTTCCGCTGGCCTACCATTCCTTTGGCGGCTGGAAATCTTCGTCCTTCGGCGACCTCAACCAGCATGGCCCGGACTCGATCAAGTTCTGGACGCGCACCAAGACCATCACCTCCCGTTGGCCGTCGGGCATCAAGGACGGTGCCGAGTTCTCGATCCCGACGATGCGGTAACGCGGGCAAAGCTCTCCTCCTCGACTGGGGCCTCCTTCGCGGGGCCCTTTTTTGTTGCGCGAGGCCCGGCGGCGAAACTATCCTTGGTTGCGCTTGCGCGAGTCGGAGATTCGCGTGGCTACGGCTGGTCTTTGGGGATGGCAGCCGATCATTGACCGGCAGAACGCCTGATCGGCGATGCTGCCAGGCATAGAGTCGAAGGGGGCATCATGGCTATGGCAGGGTCGTTACCGACGCAAAGCGTCGGCGGGCGAAGCTTCGGACGCGCGGCGGAGGACGATTTCCAGCGTCTTTCCTTCACGGGCAGCGGCAGCGAATATTTCGGAATCTGGATCGTCAACATCCTGCTGACGATCATCACGCTGGGCATCTACTCGGCCTGGGCGAAGGTTCGCCGCAACCGCTATTTCTACGGAAACACCATCCTGCTCGGACGCGGCTTCGAGTACCACGCGAGAGGGGGGCAGATTCTCGTCGGCCGGCTGATCGTCTTCGCCTATCTGGTCATCTACAACGTCACGCTGACATTCGTGCCGTTGGTCGGCCTCGGTCTTGGTCTCCTCATGCTTTGCTTCGTGCCCTGGCTCGTCGCGCGCGGTCTGCGGTTCAGCGCAAGGGTCACGAGCTACCGCAATGTCCGCTTCGACTTTGCCGGCCGCGCCGGCGGTGCGTTTCTGGCGTTCATCGTAGGCCCGGTGCTTGCGGCCCTGACGCTCGGAATTCTGACGCCGCTCGCCAGCCGCTGGTCCTACCGCTATATCGGCAACAATCTGAGATACGGGCAGAAGGCTTTTTCGACCAATCCCGCGCTGGGCGAGATTTACAGAAGCTGGGCGCTCTCGGCTGCAATCCTCGTGCTGGGTCTCCTGATCGTGGGCTTCGTCGTCTTTCTCGTCACGAGCCTGGTTGGCGGTCTGACCGACGACGTCGATGTGGCTTCGCTGGGTTCCCACCTGTCGGCCATCGTGCTGATAGCGCTCGGATATGTCCTGGTCCTGGCGATCTTCGGCGTGGCCGCTCTCATCTATGGGGCCGGGGTGCGCAACGTCGCCTGGTCCGCCGCCACTTTCGACGGCAGGCATCGGCTGCTGAGCGACCTGTCGCGCCTGCGCTACACCGGGATCGCGCTTTCGAATTTCGTCGTCACCATCGTCACGCTCGGACTGATGCGGCCCTGGGCAGCCGTGAGAATGGCACGCTACGTCAACGAGCATACGGGCATCCGCTTCGAGGGTGACGTCGGCGAGATCTTCTCGCAGATCGACCAGGAAGGTTCGGCGGTCGGCGCCGAGTTCATGGATATAGAAGGCTTCGACTTTGGCTTCTGACGGCCCCGCGATTGCCTCTGGGGAGTGGTACCCGCCGGGATCGGGCCGCTCGATCATCGCAAGCCTTGCCGAACGCGGCGGACGTTTGATCGTGCGCGATGAGAGCGGTGGCGAGCTTGCGGGGAGCATGCTGCCCTCGATCGAGATATCGTCACGGGTGGGCCGTGTTGCGCGCCGGATCACCTTTCCGGACGGATCGACGTTCGAGACTGCCGAAAACGACGCGATCGACCGGTTCCTGGCCGGGAAGGGCCGCGTCCGGGAGGGGATTGTCCATCGGCTGGAGCGCTTCCATCCGCGGCTGATCGCTTTTGTCGCGGCCACGATCCTGCTCGGCGTGCTGATTTATCGCTTCGCACTGCCGCTGATGGTGGAGGTTGCCGTCGCCTTCACGCCGCCGGTCGTGCCGCGCATCATGTCGGCGAGCACGCTGGAAACGATGGATCGGACGCTGCTCGGGGATTCGAAGCTCGACGAAGCCCGGCGCGGCCGGATCGTCGAGGGGTTCCGTCGCGTCGCGGCGCTCTCCGGCAGAGGGGAGGCGGGCTACACGCTGAACTTCCGCGAGGGCGGTCCGCTCGGCCCGAATGCTTTTGCCCTGCCCGACGGAACGTTGATCCTCACCGACGAACTGGTGGATCTCGCAGGCGAAGATACCGAAATGATCGTCGGTGTGCTGGCTCATGAGATCGGTCACGTGGAGCACGAGCACAGCCTGCGCCAGATCTATCGTGCTGCCGGGCTTACCGCCCTTATCATGCTGGTTGCGGGCGATATCGGTTCGGGAGCGGAGGACGTCCTGGTCCAGGGCGGCGGTCTTCTCGCGCTTTCCTATTCGCGATCCGCCGAAGCCGAAGCGGACAGGCATTCGGTCGAGCTGATGTTGAAGGCAGGCCTCGATCCGGGCGCGCTCGGCCGCTTCTTCCAACTGCTCGAAACAAAGCTGGACGACCGCTCCGAGACGAGCATCCTTTCCACCCACCCCGGAACGCCCGAGCGGCGCAAGGCGATCGCCGATTGGATTGGCAAGGCAAGGAAGCGGCTTGAATAGCAGCGTGCAGAGCTCGCCGGGACAAAACGAAAACAGCGGGCATGGGCCCGCTGTCTCTCGTTCGTCAGTTCAGTCGGGTCAATCCTGCGGACCTTCGTTGTAGCCGACCTTGTCGACGAGTTCCGAGGCCTTCTTGCGGTTTGCCGCGATCTTGGCAAGCGGCAGCGTGTCCGGCTTGATCTCACCGAAGGATTTGACGACTTCCGATGTTTCGACGCCGGGCAGAACAGGATATTCGAAGACCTGTTCGGCATAGATCTTCTGCGCTTCGCCTTCGGACAGGAATTCCATGAGCTTCAGGGCATTCTCCTTGTTCGGCGCGTTCTTGGCGAGCGCCATGCCGGAGATGTTCACATGCGTGCCCCGGTCCTTGGCGTTCGGGAAAAGAACCTTGATGGCCGCGGCCCAATCCTTCTGTTCGGGCTCCTTCTCGTTGGTCATCATCCGGCCGACATAATAGCTGTTGCCGAGTGCCACGTCGCATTCGCCGGCGAAGATCGCCTTGGCCTGATCGCGGTCGCCGCCGTCCGGCTTCCGGGCAAGATTGTCCCTGAGGCCGGCGAGCCATTTTTCCGTTTCGGCTTCACCGTGGTGGGCGATCATGGAAGCGAAGAGGCCGACATTGTAGGAGTGCTGACCGTCACGGGTGCAGATCTTGCCCTTCCACTTCGGATCGGCGAGGTCTTCATAGGTGATCTCGTCCTGTGCGACGCGCTCCTTGGAGGCATAGACGACGCGGCCGCGCGTCGTCAGGCCGAACCAATTGCCGTCCGGATCGCGGAAATGCTCGGGAATGTCCTTGTTGATGGTCTCGTTCACCACCGGCTGCGTGACGCCCGCGTCCTTGGCTTCGGTCAGGCGGCTGATGTCCACAGTCAGGATTACGTCGGCAGGAGAGTTCGCGCCTTCGGCCTGGATGCGCTCGACAAGGCCCTTGTCGAGGAAGAGCACGTTGGTCGTGATGCCCGTCTCCTTGGTGAAGGCGTCCAATAGCGGCTGAATGAGTTCCGGCTGCCGGTAGGAGTAGATGTTGACTTCTCCTTCGGCATGGGCCGCCGTAGAACCCAGGAATGCCGTCGCTACGGACAGCGCTCCGATCAGCGCTTTCGAAATTTGCATGGTGTTCTCTCCTTTTTCGTGTTTTAAACTTAACTAACTCAATCATCTTTCTGCCGCCTGCGGGCGTGTCAGTCAACAGTGAAACGGTGAAGAGATAAGCTTCGCGAAATTTTCCACTTTTTGGAATTGTTCCAAACTACGATCCGTCCTATATGATGAGTCACGAATTCATCGAATCCGGAGTAAAAAATGCGTCTGACGAAGCAAACCAACTACGCAGTACGCATGTTGATGTACTGTGCTGCGAACGGCCAGAAGCTCAGCCGCATTCCTGAGATCGCGCGGGCTTACGGCGTTTCGGAGCTGTTCCTTTTCAAAATTCTGCAGCCGCTGACAAGAGCCGGCCTGGTCGAGACCGTGCGCGGCCGTAACGGCGGCGTCCGCTTGCCGAGGCCGGCGGCGGAGATCACCCTTTTCGACGTCGTGAAGGTGACGGAAGACAGTTTCGCCATGGCGGAATGCTTCGAGGCGGGCGAGATCGACTGCCCGCTGGTGGATAGCTGCGGCCTCAATGCCGCGCTGCGCAAGGCGCTGAACGCCTTTTTCGAAGTGCTTCAGGGCTACACGATCGACGACCTGGTCAAGGCACGGCCGCAGATCAACTTCCTGCTCGGACTGGAAGAGCCCACGCGGCCGCAGACGTCGGCCGCCTGATTTTCGGCATTTGGTAAACAAGGCGGGATGGGCGGTTTTCCGCCCATCCCGCTTTGTTTTGTTTGAGCGGCCGGGATGATGCGAGGCCATCGGCCCTGAGACGGGGGCGATTTCAGATCGCCGCGCATCCGGCCGGGCCGCCCGGCGATCTCCTGCCATGCTGCGCGCTCGCCGCATCCTCTGGACGCAAATCCGCTGCACATTTCACCAGGTCCCGCGACCCCTCTTCTTTCCTTGATTTCCGGACTCGCGCAAAAGCCGGGGATAGTTGCCGGGCGCCCTGTTGGAAGAAGAAATTTTCGCATAGAGAAAATTCCAAAGTCACTTATTGCATTGATAAGCCAAATGTCGTTCCATCCGCTCTTGACCGGGTGTAAACGTCATGCCGTGTCGGATAAATACGAGAACAAAAAACAAATCTGGGAAACAAGCTCATGAAAAAGCTCACTACTCTTTTAGCGGCGACGGCGCTCGCCACGCTGATGGCCGGCACCGCCTGGTCGAAAACGTTCGTCTTCTGCTCGGAAGGTTCGCCGGAGGGCTTTGATCCTGGCCTCTATACGGCCGGCACCACGTTCGACGCTGCCGCCCACACCGTTTACAGCCGTCTTCTCGAGTTCAAGAAGGGCACGACCGAAACGGAACCCGGGCTCGCCGAAAGCTGGACGATCTCCGACGACGGCCTCGAATACACCTTCAAGCTGCGTCCCGGCGTCAAGTTTCAGACGACCGAATACTTCACTCCGACCCGTGAATTGAACGCCGACGATGTCGTCTTTTCGATCGAGCGCCAGTGGAAATCGGACCATCCATGGCATGGCTATGTGACCGGCGGTTCCTGGGAATATTTTGCCGGCATGGGGCTGCCGGAACTGCTCGAGTCTGTCGAGAAGGTCGACGACATGACCGTCAAGATCAAGCTGAAGCGCAAGGAAGCGCCGTTCCTGGCCAATCTTGCCATGCCCTTCGCGTCGATCATGTCGAAGGAATATGCCGACAAGCTGCAGGCCGAAGGCAAGATGAACCAGCTCAACCAGATGCCGCTCGGCACCGGTCCCTTCGCCTTTGTCGCCTATCAGCAGGACGCGGTCATCCGCTACAAGGCGCATCCGGAATTCTGGGGCGGAAAGCAGAAGATCGACGATCTGGTCTTTGCGATCACCACGGACGCGGCCGTTCGCTTCCAGAAGCTGCAGGCCGGCGAATGCCACCTGATGCCCTATCCGAACGCGGCGGATGTCGAGGCAATGAAGGCCGATCCGAACCTCAAGGTGATGGAGCAGGCCGGCCTCAACGTCGCCTATCTCGCCTATAACACGACGCAGCCGCCCTTCGATAAGCTCGAGGTGCGCAAGGCGCTGAACAAGGCGATCAACAAGGAGGCGATCGTCGACGCGGTCTTCCAGGGACAGGCGCAACCGGCGACCAATCCGATTCCGCCGACCATGTGGTCCTATAACGAGCAGATCGAAGACGACACCTATGATCCGGAAGCGGCGAAGAAGATGCTCGAGGATGCCGGCGTGAAAGATCTTTCGATGAAGGTCTGGGCGATGCCAGTGGCGCGTCCCTACATGCTCAACGCCCGTCGCGCCGCCGAACTGATGCAGGCCGACTTCGCCAAGGTCGGCGTCAAGGTCGAAATCGTCTCCTACGAATGGGCCGAATATCTCGAGAAGTCCAAGGCGAAGGACCGCGACGGTGCCGTGATCCTCGGCTGGACAGGCGACAACGGCGATCCGGACAACTTCCTCGACACGCTGCTCGGTTGCGACGCCGTCGGCGGCAACAACCGCGCGCAATGGTGCAACCAGGAGTTCGACGAACTCGTCACGAAGGCGAAGGAAGCATCCGACGTCGCAGAGCGCACCAAGCTCTATGAAGAGGCGCAGGTCGTCTTCAAGCGCGAAGCCCCCTGGGCTACGCTCGACCACTCGCTCTCCATCGTCCCGATGCGCAAGAATGTCGAAGGCTTCGTGCAGAGCCCGCTCGGCGACTTTGCTTTCGACGGCGTTGATATTGTAGAGTAATCTTATCGACTGATCCGAAGGGGGCGTTTGCCGCTGGCGAGCGCCCCTCTTCCTTTTTGCCAGTGCCGCCCCTTCTGCGGCCACCTTCGGCATGAGGTTTGACTATGTTCCGATTCTTTCTGGGGCGCTTGGCAGTGCTGATCCCGACCTTCATCGGGGTTTCCATCATCGCCTTCTCCTTCATTCGTCTGCTTCCCGGCGACCCGGTGGCGCTGCTTTCCGGTGAACGGGTGATGTCGCCGGAGCGGCACGCCGAAATTTCTCGCCAGCTGGGCTTCGACCGCCCGATCGTCATGCAGTACCTGGATTATCTCTGGGGCGTTCTGCAGGGCGATTTCGGCACGTCGATCGTCACCAAGAGGCCGGTGATGGATCAGTTCCTGGAGCTCTTCCCGGCAACCGTCGAACTGTCGCTCTGCGCCATCATTTTCGCCGTCCTTGTCGGTATTCCCGCCGGTGTCGTCGCGGCGGTCAAGCGCGGGTCCATCTTCGACCAGATCATCATGGGCACCGCGCTCGTCGGCTTCTCGATGCCGATTTTCTGGTGGGGCCTGCTGCTGATCATGCTTGTCTCCGGTACGCTGCAATGGACGCCGGTGTCCGGCCGGATTTCGCTGATGTTCTACTTCCCCTCAGTCACCGGCTTCATGCTGATCGACTCGCTTTTGTCGGGACAGGAAGGTGCGTTCCGGTCGGCCCTCCACCACCTTATTCTGCCGACGATCGTACTCGGCACCATTCCGCTCGCCGTCATCGCGCGCCAGACCCGCTCGGCAATGCTCGAGGTACTTTCCGAGGACTATGTCCGCACCGCGCGCGCCAAAGGGCTCTCCACCTTCCGGGTGGTCGGCATCCACGCGCTGCGCAATGCGATGATCCCCGTCGTCACCACCATCGGCCTGCAGATCGGCGTGATGCTGGCGGGCGCGATCCTGACGGAGACGATCTTCTCCTGGCCGGGGATCGGCAAATGGCTGCTCGATTCGGTGTCCCGGCGCGACTATGCCGTCATCCAGGGCGGGCTTCTGATCATCGCCGCGGTGATCATGCTGGTGAACCTCGCCGTGGATCTGCTCTACGGCCTGATCAATCCGCGCATCCGGCACTGAGGAGGGCGATATGACCGAAGCTACCGCAACCACCGCCATATCGGCCGATCCGACGCGCCGGGCGCGCCTCGCCGAATTCTGGTATTATTTCTCGGAGAACCGCGGCGCCGTCTTCGGCCTGTTCTTCTTCCTGTTCCTGGTGCTGCTCGCCATCTTCGCACCGCTCGTGGCGCCGCATAACCCGACCATCCAGTTCGGCGACGCGCGACTGGTCCCGCCGGTCTGGCAGGAAGGTGGCCGCGCGACATTCCTGCTCGGCACCGATGCCGTCGGCCGCGACATGCTCTCCCGTCTCATTTATGGAACACGCTTCTCACTCTTTATCGGCGTTATCGTTACGGTCTTGTCTTTGACCGGCGGCATTCTGGTCGGCGTCATCGCCGGTTATTTCCGCGGATGGATCGACACGGTCATCATGCGGCTGATGGACATCATCCTGGCTTTCCCGTCGCTCCTTCTGGCGCTTGTCCTCGTGGCGGTGCTGGGACCTGGCCTTACCAATGCGATGATCGCGATCGCACTGGTCTTCCAGCCGCATTTCGTCCGTCTGACCCGAGCGGCGGTGATGACGGAGAAGACGCGCGATTACGTCGTGGCGGCGAAGGTCGCCGGAGCAGGCCATGCGAGGCTCATGTTCAAGACGATCCTGCCGAACTGCATGGCGCCGCTCATCGTTCAGGCGACGCTGTCTTTCTCGAACGCGATCCTCGACGCGGCGGCGCTCGGCTTCCTGGGCATGGGGGCGCAGCCGCCGACGCCGGAATGGGGAACCATGCTTGCGGAAGCACGCGAGTTCATCCTGCGTGCCTGGTGGGTCGTCACGCTTCCGGGCCTCGCCATCCTGGTGACCGTCCTGGCCATCAATCTGATGGGCGATGGCCTGCGCGACGCTCTCGATCCGAAGCTGAAGAGGTCCTGACATGGCGCTTCTCGAAATCGAAAATCTCGTCGTCGAATTCCAGACGGCGTCCGGGCCCTTCCGGGCGGTAGACGGCGTGTCGCTCAAGGTGCATGAGAGCGAGGTCCTGGCAATCGTCGGAGAATCGGGCTCCGGTAAATCCGTGTCCATGCTTGCCGCCATGGGGCTTCTGCCCTGGACCGCCAGGGTGACGGCGGACAAGCTCGCCTTCAAAGGGCGGGATCTGCTGAAAATGCCCGCTTCCGACCGTCGCAAGATCATCGGCAAGGACATTGCGATGATCTTTCAGGAGCCTATCGCCAGCCTCAATCCATGCTTCACCGTGGGTTTCCAGATCGAGGAAGTGCTGCGGATACATATGGGCCTCGACCGGGCAGCGCGGCGCAAACGCGCGATCGAGCTGTTCGAGTCGGTCGGCATTCCCGACCCGGCCGAGCGCCTCGGGCACTTCCCGCACCAGATGTCGGGCGGACAGTGCCAGCGCGTGATGATCGCCATCGCGCTTGCCTGTAATCCGAAGCTGCTCATCGCAGATGAGCCGACGACCGCATTGGACGTGACGATCCAGAAGCAGATCCTCGACCTCCTGATGAAGCTGCAGCAGGAATACCGCATGGGCCTGATCATGATCACCCATAACATGGGCGTCGTTGCGGAGACCGCGGACCGCGTCATCGTGCAGTATAAGGGCCGCAAGATCGAGGAGGCGGACGTTCTGTCGCTGTTCGAATCGCCGAAGAGCAATTACACCCGCGCCCTTCTCTCGGCCCTGCCGGAGAATGCGACGGGGGACCGGTTGCCGACGATTTCCGAACTTTTCAATGAGCAGCAGATGCTCGATGGAGCCGCTCGATGACCCATGTTCTCGAAGCCCGCAATCTGGTGCGCGACTATCACATTCCCGGAAACCTCTTCCGCCAGGCGCGCAGCGTGCACGCGCTGAAGGGCGTGAGCTTCACCGTCGACGAGGGCAAGACGCTCGCGATCGTCGGCGAAAGCGGCTGCGGCAAGTCTACGCTCGGGCGCATCATCACGCTCATCGACCCTGCAACGGCGGGAGAGCTTCTGATCGACGGCAGGAAAGTCGACATCGCCCGCGAGGGTTTGACGGCCGAGATGCGCCGCAAGGTACAGATCATCTTTCAGAACCCTTACGGCTCTCTCAATCCCCGCCAGAAGATCGGCGATATCCTGGCGGAACCGCTGATCATCAACACCAAGACCCCGGCAGGCGAACGCCGCGAGCGGGCCATGGCTATGTTGAAGAAGGTTGGCCTGGAGGAGAAGCATTACAACCGGTACCCGCATATGTTCTCCGGCGGTCAGCGGCAGCGTATAGCGATCGCTCGCGCCCTGATGCTCAATCCCAAGCTTCTCGTTCTGGACGAACCGGTCTCGGCGCTCGATCTTTCCGTGCAGGCCCAGGTTCTGAACCTGCTCGCCGATCTCCAGGACGAGTTCAAACTCACCTATGTCTTCATCAGTCACGATCTGTCGGTGGTGCGCTATATCGCCGACGACGTGATGGTGATGTATTACGGTGAAGCGGTCGAGTATGGCAGCCGGGACGCGGTGTTCTCCGATCCGCGGCACGACTATACCAAGACCCTGTTCGCGGCGACGCCGCGGGCGGACGTCGCCAGCATCAAGGCCCGTCTGGCGCGGAAGAACGCCGCCTGATCGGAAAGATACAGGTCACTTCAATGCCGGCAAACTCTTGTTCGGCTCAATACCAGGATGAGGATTATGGAAATTAAGCGTTTCGAAAGCGGCTCGCGGATGAGCCAGGCCGTGGTCTACAACAACACCGTCTATCTCGCCGGCCAGGTCGGCAATGCCGGTGACGATGTCGTCACCCAGACGAAGCAGGCGCTGGCGGAGGTGGATCGTCTGCTTGCGCTCGCAGGAACGGACAAGACGCGCATTCTCTCCACGACCGTCTGGCTCGCGGACATGGCGGACTTTGCCAAGATGAACTCGGTCTGGGACGCCTGGGTGCCTCAGGGCAATGCGCCGGCCCGCGCGACCGGCGAAGCGAAACTGGCGACCCCGGAATATCTCGTCGAAGTGATCGTGACGGCAGCTCTCTAAATCGGTTCACGCGAGCAGATATGCGCTCCATCTTCTCCGCCGTCGGCCCCTGGCCGGCGGCGTTTTGCTGCCGGCCGTACACGCTTGCGGCGAAAGGAACGATTTACGCAGTTGCGGCGTTTAACGGGGCATTCCGCATGGAGGATGAAGCATGCTTTACTGGGTGCCAAGGCTCGTCGTGTCGGCGCTGGTCCTCCTGGTACTTGGCATGGATCTTTTCCCGCGCACGCCGGAGGAGGTGGCCTGTACATTGTTGATCATCGTCGGTGGGCTTGGCCTGCTTTCCGCCACGCTCCACCTGTTCCCGTCCGAACAACATTGAGGAAGGCTTCGTGGCAGCAGACATCCTGCCGTGGAGCGCAGCTCCGTCCTGCATCCGCGAGCGGGCTGTTCGGCGCATGCGCGTTTGAGAGGTAGTTGCCGATGGATATAGCCGAACGGACAACGGCCAAGCGTCGGCGAAAGCGGGAAGCGGCGAAAGAAATCGCTCTGGCCGAGGCATCGGCGATCGTTGCCCGGAAACGCGACAGCATAGAGCTTGCCGGCAGCTGGAGCGTGATCGGTCTGTTCGTGATCGCCTGCGCAGCGGTGGTTTATGCGATGGAACCGATCCTCCTGCCGATAACGCTTGCGGTCGTTGTCGGTATCGTCCTCGGCCGGGCTGCCGATGAGCTTGCCCGGTTCGGTCTTCCGCCTATCTTCGGCGGGCTGTTGCTGGCGCTTTTCTTCCTGCTGGGCCTGTCATATCTGGTCAATGCCATTCTCTGGCCGATTACCGAGGTCGCGCGCGAAGCGCCGCGGCTGGTCGAAGGCGTGATCGAGCGGATACTGCCCTATCTGCAGCGCTTCGAATGGCTGAACCTGGTGCTTGCCCGCGGGACGGAAGAGGAGGCCTTTGCCGACGTCATCGTCAAGAATGCGGGGCCGCTGATCGGTGGCGCGGCGGCCAGCCTCACCCCGGCTCTCGTGCAGACCCTGATCTTTTTGGCGGCGCTCGTTCTATTTCTGCTCGGGCGCGTTCAACTGCGCAGCACGATCATTCTTGCCTTCCCCAGCCGCGAAGGGCGTTTGACGGCAATCCGGGTCATGAACGCCCTCGAGGATGCGCTTGGGCATTATTTCTCGACCGCAAGCCTGATCTACCTGGCGCTTGGCGCAGTTACCATGGTGGTCGCGCTCGTCGGCGGATTGGCGATGCCGCCGCTTTGGGGCCTTTTCGCCTTCGTCTCGAGTTTCATTCCCTATCTCGGTGTCACGTTCATGACCCTGGCTTTGCTCGTTGGCGGGCTGATGACCCATGATGCGCTCATCGTTGCGCTCGCCCCGGCCACCGCCTTCTTCTTCGTTCACCTCGCCATGGAGAACCTGCTGGTGCCCGCCATCCTCGGCCAGCGCTTCGATATCAATCCATTCCTGATCTTCGTAGCGATCATCTTCTGGACGTGGATGTGGGGCGCCGTCGGCGCGATCCTCGCCTTTCCGCTATCGCTGATCGCGATGATCATCTTCGAACAGGTGCTGCTGCCGCCGCAGGAACGGCAGCTGCCGGGCTGACCCAAGAAGGGGCGGGGAAGATCGGCACCCGTCCGGCTCATCCCATTATACGTTCAAGACATCAGGTCTGACCTGACCGCATCTAATACGTTCCGGCCTGCGCATGCTCGTCGAAGAAAAGGGCCTGGCTGATCAGCGCCTTCACGGTATCCGGGTTGAAGGGCTTGGTCACCAGAAAGGCAGGCTCCGGTTTCTTGCCGGTCAGCAGTCGTTCGGGGAAGGCGGTGATGAAAATGACGGGAACGGCAGCCTGCGTCAGGATGTCGTTGACTGCGTCGATGCCGGAACTGCCGTCGGCCAGCTGTATGTCCGCCAGCACCATCTTCGGCGATGTCTTGCGATACAAACTAAGCGCCTCGCCGTGCGTGCGGGCGATCCCGGTGACCCGATGACCGAGGCTGGTTACCATGTCCTCGATGTCGAGTGCGATCAGAGGTTCATCCTCGATGATCATGACGTCGGTCGCGATCTGACGCGAGATCTCCTCCGAGGCGCTGGTCAGCAATTTCGCAAAGGCGCTTGCGTCTAGTCCCATGATTTCGGCTGCCTCGCCATTCGAGAAACCTTCGAGCGCGACGAGCAGGAAAGCCTGCCGCTGAGGGGGCGCGATAAGCGAGAGGTTGGACGCAGCCCTCTGCTCCCATGCGAAAGGCGAGGCGAGCTGTGTCCGATCGATCTTGAGTTGTCCGAACAAGGAACAGAACAGCTTGTAAAGGCTGGTGCGATCATTGGACGTGGAGGGGAAAAGTCCTATATCGTCGATCAACGCTTCGAGCACTGCAGCGACATAGGCGTCGCCGGCTGCTTGCGAGCCTGTGACGGCGCGCGCATAGCGCCGAAGATAGGGGAGATGGGGTGCAATCCTTGTGGAAAGTGGCATTTAGACCTTCCTAAACTGTTATGCGTATGGTCCTGTCTTGCTGGGAGAGTGCAGCAGGATACGTTAATGTATTGAGCACGTCTTTCGGTTTATGAAAAGACTTGAGAATCAGCCACGGCAATGAATCGAGAGCGAAGAGCTGCGCGATCTTGGACCGGATTTCGGCCGAGTGCAGATCACGGGATAGGACATCGATTTTTGCGAGTGTGAAACACACGGATCGCGCGGAACGGAACGATGAAGAAGTCCTCAAAAAGCGGCGGCACTCCAGCATGGCTCGCCCGCGCCGAGGCGACGCAAGCCAACAATCAGATCGCTTCGAAGCTGAAGATGCTCTATCAGGCGGTGGAGCACGAACCCGTGCCGCAGCACTTTCTGGACCTCTTGCATCGTCTGGACGAGGCCGAGGAACGACCCCGCGCCGACCGGTAGCCGGGTGAATGGCGCAAGCAATCGGCAAGCGTCACACTCCACACCGCGTCATATCTCAGGACAAATGGCAGCGATTTGCCGGCCCAACTGCGAACGGTAATGTGGAACAGTTCCGCTTTCCGAGGGAAAGCGGAACTGTTCCATCTCGTCAATTCGAGGCGCGCCAGCTTCAGCGCGCGGTTCGCGCGATTCCCGTCAGCAGCGCGCGGTGTACTGACGACCGTATCGGTCGCGATAGACGCAATAGCCGGGCTCGTTAGCGCGACCGATGAGGGCACCGGCGACACCACCTACCGCTGCGCCGACGGCAGCGCCTCGAACATCATTCGATATTGCGCCACCGATAATGCCGCCGGAGGCCGCGCCAATTGCCGCTCCCTTTTCCGTTTGCGTGCAGGCGGCCAGGGGAAGGATAAGGCATGCGACGACGAGTAGCTTCTTCATGACGCGTTCCTATTCAGGGTTGAGTACAACTGCTGGATATGACCAGGTACGATCTTCGGCGGAAATGCGCGCCGAAGTATAACGGGAGCTGGCGGGATGCTCGGTCGAGCGTCGTTCCGCGTTGGCGAGGCTAAACATGGACGCCGAAGCTCGCATTCCCATCTCCCATGGATGCCGCCGCCGCGGCGCTTGTTATTGTCGCAAAAACGCCGGTTGGCGCCATTTGTTCCGCGCCGCGGGACGCGGGCGCGCATTCCTGTTGTCGTATGGGTAGCGAAGCGTTCTGTTATTTCGCGGACGCGCGTTCGGTTTGCTCCAACGTCTCGAGCAGACGCTGGAGCCGGTTGTTATATTTTTGTTCCGATTGCTGCTGGAGTTCGCGCATCGTCCTGCCGATATGCAGATTCTGGTTGCGCAGTTCCGCCTGATGGCGGCCAGCCTCGTTTACGGTTTTCCATATATGTCGCGAGGATATCTTCATCGTCTTCCAGGGAATTCTTTCACTGCGGACAACGCCAAGCGCTTTCGAAGGTTCCTATTGCTTGGAGGCGAAAATACCGTCCTCTCTTCTATTTCCGGTTTTCTTGGTTAATCAAAGGTTTCCAATGGCAACGGCCTGCTCGCCCGCCGCGAAGGCAAGTTGATCCGGGAACAAAGGCTTGCGGGCGCGCGTTTTGATTTCGGTAGCGCAGACAAGGAGATAGCAGATGCTCTATTACGCTCTCGTGTTTCTGATCGTCGCGATCATCGCCGGTGTACTCGGTTTCGGCGGTATTGCCGGCGCTTCGGCAGGGATCGCACAGGTCCTGTTCTTCCTGTTCCTCATTTTCCTGGTGATCTCGCTCGTGGCGGGTCTCATCCGCCGAACCTGACCCTGCCGCCGGCGCTTGCCGGCGGGAAATTGGTATTCGAACGACAAGGGGTGGAGCTCTCGTCTCCACCCCTTTCCAGTTGCGGTTTGACGCTCTGTTGCCTTGCCCTGCCGGATGCCCTTGGCTATGCATGCGCACACCCGCCGCGCGTGGCGCGACAGCCGCACCCAGGACAGGAGAGCATCTGCACATGAAGACGGACGTTGTGGTTCTCGGTGCCGGCATTGTCGGAATTTCCTGCGCGATCCACCTGGCACGGCGGGGAAAATCGGTGGTGCTTGTGGACCGGCGCGGACCGGGCGAGGAGACGTCCTACGGCAATGCAGGCCTTATACAGCGCGAGGGCGTTTTCCCTTACGGGTTTCCGCACAATTTCGGTGCGCTTTTCCGCTACGCCCTGAACAACACGATCGACGCCAGCTACCATGTCCGGGCACTGCCCAGCCTGGTGCCTTTCCTGGCGCGCTACTGGTGGCACTCCGGCTTCACCCAGCACCAGAAAATAGCCCATCTTTACGCGCCGCTCATCGAGCACTCGATCGCGGAGCATCAGGAGCTGATCGATGCATCCGGAGCCGGCGAGCTCATTCGCAGAGATGGCTGGATGAAGGTTTTCCGCACGGAAAAGGAACGTGATGCGGCCTACAAGGACGCCGAGCGGCTTTCGACGGGTTTCGGCGTCAGCCATCAGAAGCTTTCGGCCAGCGAGCTAAAGACCCTCGAGCCGTCGATCCAGGTCGAACTCTCTGGCGGCCTGCGCTGGACCGATCCATGGTCGATCCGCGACCCGCACAGCCTCAACAAGGCCTATCTCGCTTATTTCCAGTCGCTTGGCGGCAGGCTCATTTCCGGCGATGCGGCGACGCTGGAGCATATCCTCGAAGGCGCGGGCTGGCGTGTCGCCACTCCGGACGGCCCGTTGGAGGCTCGGGAGGTCGTCGTCGCCCTCGGCCCATGGGCAGACACGGTGACGCGCAAACTCGGCTACCATTTCCCGCTTGCCGTGAAGCGCGGTTACCACATGCATTATGGTACCAGGGAGGGAGCGCAGCTCAACAACTGGGTGCTCGATGCCGAAAAGGGCTATTTCCTGGCGCCGATGCTGCGCGGCATCCGCTTGACGACCGGTGCGGAGTTCGCGCTGCGTGACGCGCCGAAAACTCCGGTGCAACTGACCCGAGCGGAGCGCGTCGCGCGCGAGTTCTTCCCGCTCGCCGAGCGGCGCGATGAGGAGCCATGGATGGGCGCGCGCCCCTGCACGCCCGATATGATGCCGATCATCGGCAAGGCCCCGCGGCACGAAGGCCTCTGGTTCGCCTTCGGCCACGCGCATCACGGCATGACGCTAGGTCCCGTCACCGGCCGGGCGCTGGCCCAGGCGATGACGGGTGAAAAGACCGTTATCGACATCGCGCCTTACCGGCCGGAGCGATTTCTGGCCTGAAGCTCTGATCCCTGTAGAGGGACGATCAGATGCAATTCCCTTCGTAAAGGTATTTGGCCACGTCCGGGTCGGCAATATTCGCCTTGGTCGCGGTTACCGTGCCGGTGCCGATCGGCGTCTCGACGGGCTCGCTCTTGACGGCAGCGACGGCCTGCTTGAAGCCGACATAGCCCATTTCGTAGGGCTGCTGGATGACGAGAGCGTCGAGCAGCCCCTCATTCAGAGCCTCGATCTCGGCTTCATCGGCATCCACCGCAATAGCGACGACGCTCTCGGCCGTCTCGGTGGAACGGATGCCGCCGGCAACGCCGATCGCGGGATTGTTCGATTGGGAGACGACGCCGATGAGGTCGGGGTTGGCGCTCATGAGCGACACGTAGGCCTGCTGTGCCTTCGGGATATCCTCACTTGCAAACTGGTTGCCGATATAGGTGAGATTCGGATACTTCTTGATCTCTTCTTCGAAACCCTTGATCCGGGCATCGACGGTGGAAATGCCGGGAATGCTGTTGATCTGCGCCACCTTGCCGGACTTTCCGTCGAGTGCCTTCGCGAGCGCCTTGGCGGTTTCGCGGCCGACGCTTTCATTGTCGGTTCCGACCACGGCGGAGAGCACCGACGGGTCGTCGAGCGTGGTGTCGACGGCGACGATCTTGGCGCCGTTGGCGGCTGCCTCCATCAGTGGCGCGATCAGCGCGGTCGAGCTCGTCGGATCGAGCACGATGGCAGAAGGGCTCGTCGCCATGACGGCGTTCAGCACCGGGATCTGCTCGGAGGCCGAGTAGGTCGGTGCGGCCTGGATGTTGACCTTCACGCCCAGTTCCTTGGCGGCGGCGCGGGCGCCGCAGGCGATCGCCTCATGAAACCCGCTATTGCGCTGGCCGAGCACAAGCGACACGCTGATATCGTCCGAGGCCGAGGCGGCGGTTGCCGAAATCGCCGTGGCGGCAAGCAGGATAGAAAGTCTCGCAATAGCCTTCGTCATTATGTTCCCTCTTTTGGTTTGGTTGGAGGTCAGGAGGAGCGGGTGCGGCGTCGGTACTGGTCGAGCAGCACGGCCGCGAGAAGGACGATGCCCACGGCCACTTCCTGCCAGAAGCTGGGCAGGCCGACGATGATCAGACCCGAAGCCAGTACGACAGGGATGAACACGCCGGCTGCTGTGCCGTACATGGAGCCGATGCCACCGAAGAGGCTGGCGCCGCCGAGGACGACCGCTGTAATGGCCTTCAGATTGTCCATGGCGTGGCCGGAAATCGTTGTCGAGGAGAAGCGGGTGAGGGTGAGATAACCGGCCAGTCCAGCGCAAACGCCGGAAAACACATAAATCGATATGAGATGCCGATCGACCTTGATGCCGGCGCGGCGTGCTCCTTGCTCGTTGGAGCCGACTGCATAGGTATAAAGGCCGAAGCGGGTCATATGCAGAGCGATACCGGCGACGGACGCGAAGACGCAGGCGATCAGCACGATGACTGGAATGCCGCCGATACGGCCGATACCGATCGATGTGACGATCGAGCGAGGCACGCCGGTCAGATCGACGCCGCCGGTCATCAGCCGGGCGAGACCGAGTGCGATGCCCATGCTGGCAAGGGTGACGATGAGCGGCGTAAGCCGGGCTCGGGCGATGAGGAGGCCGTTGACCAGCCCCCAGAAGGCTCCGGAGGCAAGCGCAACGGCGAGGCCAAGCACCGGCACCCAGGGTGCGTCTGAGCCCGTCGCGCGCATGGCAATCAACGACGCGACGCTTGAGAAGACAAGCACGGCGCCCACCGACAGATCGATGCCGGAGGTGATGATCACATAGGTCATGCCGACCGCGAGGATCATCATCATCGATGCTTCGATCGCCATGTTTCTCAGGTTGATACCGCTCAGGAATGCCGTCGGCGCCATGACCGTAAAGATCGCTATGATGATGATCAGCGAACCGAAGATCATCAGTTCCGGGCCGTCGAGCAGCCGGCGGATCACGGATTTTTGCGGCGCTACTTCATGCTGCATCGAAGCTTGGTCCTTGGTCGTACTCTTGCTGGAGGCGGTATCGATCGTCATGCCGCGGCTCCTTCCCTTTCGAGAGCGCCGGTCATAGCCCCCACGAGCTCGTCGGAGGTGACGGTGCTGGTGGTATAGGTCGCGACGCGGCGCCCATGGCGAAGCACGGTGACACGGTCGGAAACCGCAAGCACATCCGGCATGCTGTGGCTGATGAGTACGACGGAGACGCCGGTGTCGCGAACCCGGCGGATGAGGTCGAGCACGTTGCGCGTCTGCGCAACGCCGAGCGCTGCTGTCGGTTCGTCCATGAAGACCACCCGTTTCGCCCACATGAGCGCTCGTGCAACGGCGATGCCTTGGCGTTGTCCGCCGGAGAAATTAGCGACGGCTGCGCGCATGTCGGGAACGCGCACGCCCAGGCGCGCAAAAGACTCCTGGGCCTTGCGCCGCATCAGCGCCTTGTCGAGAAAGCCGAGGCGGCCCATCAGACCGGGGGAGGCGATTTCGCGGCCGAGGTAAAGGTTCTGCACGGCATTGAGATCGACCGCCAGCGACAGGTCCTGGTAGACGGTTTCGATGCCATGGGCACGCGCGTCGAGGGGACTATCGAAATGGACCAGCGTGTTGTCGATATAGATTTCGCCGCTGTCGGGTTGGAGCACGCCGGACAGGATCTTTGTCAGCGTTGATTTTCCGGCGCCGTTATCGCCGATGAGGGCAACGACCTCGCCTTCATGGATATCGAAATTCGCGCCTTGCATGGCGCGCATCTGCCCGAAGCTTTTTTCGATGTTCCGGGCAGAGAGAATGGGTGTGGTCATGCAAGTCTCCAAGGCATGAAGAACGATCGGTGGATCCGGCTCGGACACGTTGTTCAGGCGCAGATTGCGACATGAACGGCTGGTTCTTCGCGTCAGTCGGCCGTGCCGCACCACTCGGCGATGGCACGGGCGTAGATGCGGGCGCATTCGCGCCATTCCCTCATATTGAGCCGTTCATCGACAGCGTGAGCGTAGCGGATGTTGCCGGGGCCGAGCACGATTGCGGGAATGCCCTGAGCCTGAAGGAAGGAAGCATCGCTCACCGCGTTGAAGGAGGCCGTGGCGGGGCGCCCCGCAGGCGGAGGCCCAAGCACCGCGGAACGGGACCGGACCAGCACGTCGACCAGCGGGTGCTCCGTGGATACGTCTGCGACTGGCCAATGGCTGCGCCAGCTGAATGTCGGCGGATTCTCGCGGAGCCAGGGATCGAGCTGGGCGGCGTGATGCACATGGCGCTCGATTTCAGCCTTCACCGCCTCAGGATCTTCTTGCGGTGCGTACCAGACCAGGTATCCGACATAGGCGTGGTCGGCCATATAGCCGACGCTCGGAACGCCGACATCGCCGTGAAAAACGCCGGGCACGAGTGAAAAGAGGCCTGGCGGAAAGGCTGGATGGCGTTTTGTGATACCCCATTCCTGTTCAAGGTCCTGCAGCGCCTGCACGACCTTGATCAGCTTCTCGACGGCATTGACCCCGGCGCTCGGGCCTTCCCCGCCGGCCCTGATGGCGGCGCCCCTGTTGCCGGCATGGGTGCCATGACCTTTCACCGAAATCTCGAGATTGAAATTGCCGGCCGACACGGGAGCGATCGTCAGCGGCTCGGGCTGGGAGGAGGGCTCTGCGACGATGGCGGCATCGGAACGAAACCCCGCCTTGATGACTGCTGTCGTGCCGTTTTCGTGATCCATCGTCTCTTCGCCGACGACGGCATGGACCTGCAGGTCGCCCTTCAGCCGCACGCCGGCTTCCTTGAGAGCCGCGATGGCGAGGCAGGCCGCCGCAAGGCCCCCCTTCATGTCGGTGGAGCCAAGGCCGAAGAGCTCCTCACCGCGCCTTACGGGCTTCCACGGGTCGCCGGAGGTCCAGGCTTCGGGCTTGAAGGGAGCGACGGTATCGACATGCCCGTTGAAGAGCAGGGAGCGCCCGCCGCCGGTGCCCTTCAAGACTGCAGCAAGGTTGATCCGCTGCGGATCGGCTGCGACGTCATTGAGTTCGAAATCGAGTTTGGAAAGATAGGCGCCGATCAGGCGCGTGCACGCCGTTTCGCCGCCGATCACGCTTTCGCGGTCGATACCGGGAAAGCCGGGATTGATGCTGTTGATGCCGACGAGCTGTTCGAGGAGCTGCTCCGCTCCCGGGGCGAGGCGGTCGATAGCATCGTCGATGCGCCCCGAAAGTGCGGAAGCCTGCACGTCTTTCACTGATGAGTGCATGTCTGATCCCAGGTTTTTTTCCCGCAGGCCATTTCTTGTTCTACCGGACGCGAATGACTTGCCGTCGCTCGAGCCGCACGTGGTCTGCAGGAAAAAACTGCGCGATTGTCAGACATCTGTCAACAGGAAAAATCGCCTTCGTGGCGAGGCATGGGAGGTCGGCCGCGTCGGTCGGGATGCTTCACGCCAGGAAGGTTGGATACAGACGATATTGGCGTATCTCTGCCGGCTTAACCCAAAGCAAAAAATCACAAAGAGGTCAGTTGTCATACAAGAGAGGCCGCGACCCGTAACAAGGGTTCGCGAATGGTAACATGGGAGGCGGCCTGCATTCGTCGTTATTTATCTCTGGCGACGGAACCAAGGGAAGTCTTGCGTGTTTCTCCCGCGGCTGACCTCAAGATCGGCCGGCTCGGGCTTTGCCCGGCTTTGGGAGGAGTTTCGTACAAATGAGCAAGCAGACGGTGGAGGTGGCCGGCGAAGCTGTGGGCGCGCTTATCCCGGACAATGGCCGGTTGCGCTTCCTGGCTGTGAAGTTCAGCGTCTGGTCCTTGGACGGCCGGGTCTTTGCGACGCCCGATGAAGCGCGCAAGGCCGTGGCCGCGGTTCATGGTCTAGAAAAGAGGGCACCTGTGTTCAGCACAGGGATGCTTGCAATGAACGGACAGGAAATAGCCCCCGCGCCCGACGCGCGGTGAAGGGCGCCCGGTCTTGGTTTTGAGCTCTACTTAGGTGTGCGAGCCTGTTCCTGCAGGGCATCATCACCCGCTCGCGAAGCGCCATCGGTCGCGTTGAAATCTTCCGGCGCCTTCCACTGCAGCGCGACTTCCAACCGGCCGAGGACGAAGAGTACGACGAGACTCGTCACGGCGGCAAAGACCGCGATCAACCAGAAACCGAAACCGACAGAAAGTCCGACCGCTCCGGCGAGCCACATGCCGGCGCCCGTCGTCAACCCTTTCACTTCACCCTTCGAGAACACGATCATGCCGGCGGCGAGAAAGGCCACGCCCGCCGTTACGGCTTCTACCACGCGAATGGGATCGATGCGCACCTCCGGGCCCGAAAGGCTCTTCATGTGAACGCTTTCGATGGCGACCACGGCGAAGATCGCCGAGGCGAGGCTGACGAGAATATGGGTCCTCAGGCCCGCTGGCCGCTGCCGCCTTTCGCGCTCGATGCCGATGAATGCCCCGAACAGGACGGCGCCGAAGAGACGCGCGAACAATATCGGATAGGGGGTATGCGTATCTGCGAAGATGTCGGCGAAGATTTCATTCATGAAAGACGAACCAACTCCGAGGTCGGTCAGAATCGATCGTGATCTGGCCCGCAATGATGGAAGAAGAGCGGGATGCGGCGGCAGACCGCCTGCATCCCGCTCGCGTCCGGACTACTGCGCCGGAGCGGCCGGCGGCTGTGCCGGTGCTGCAGGCGTCTGCGTTTCGGGTGCTGCCGGCGGTGCTGCCGGCGTCTGCGTGTCAGGCGCGGCCGGCGCTGTCGTTCCTCCGGCGGGCGGCGTCGCCTGGTCGGTCGGTGCTGCCTCATTCGTAGGCGCAGGCTGATCCGTCGGTGCGGCCGGCGGAGTCGTATCCGACGGGGCCGTTTCGGATTGGCTCGGCGCGACCGGCTCGTTCTCGGCGTCGGTGGTCAACTCCGCCGGCAGCCAAGCGATAAGCGCGAGTATCAGGCCGGCGAGGATGATGATCATCAAAGGCCAGCGGCTGCGCCGCGTTGTAACCACGGTCGTATCCGGATCCCGAGGCGTCGGCTGACCGGTGGCTGGATCGAGCGGCGGTTTCGTCCTCAATTCGTCGTGCTGATTCATGGTATGCATCCTTTCTGTCCGTCACCCCGCCGACAGATCGCCTCCGCTGGACCAAGCCGGCGAAGGCTTGAGGAGAGGGGTTCCGTGCCACCGCACGTAAAGCGCGGCCTCGCCGCGGCGCAGACGGCGCACGAGGCAATGATAAACGATTGGGAGCCTGCAAGGTTCCGTTGCGCGCAATCCGGATACGCAACTTGGCTGAGAATGCGGTTTCGCCGCTTCGCAACCGTCAGTGGCGCGTCGTCATAAAACTGTCACAAAAGCGGCTGACCGTCGCGGCGGCGCAAGGATGGGGCATCTAATCTGCGGAGGATCGAGATGGATGTCGAAGGCTTTACCACGGCGCGGGTCCTGACAAGGCAGAGGCGGCTACAGGGCGACTTTCACTGGGCGCTTCTCGTCATTTTCGCCGGCGTTGTGCTGCTGACTTCGATCGTCATCGCCGAGCGGCTTTTTGGAATTGACTATTACGACCTGGTGCGCGACCCCAACGCCATTGCCGGGCAGCCGAAATATTTCGGGCTGGTCTCCAACCTCGGCGTCATCTTCTGGTTTGCGGGCGGGTTCGCTGCTCTTCAGGCCTATTGGGCCGGCGCCGGTTTCGCCGCGCCGCATCTGCGCCGAGCGCTCCTCGCCGGCGGGCTCTTTTCCGGCCTTATGGGTGTCGACGATCTCCTGATGCTACACGAAGCGGTAGCTACTGCGGGCGTACCGGAATCGCTCGTTCTTGTGCCCCATATGCTTCTGCTGGCGACGCTTTGTTACCACGCCTGGTTCATCCGCCGGGATGTCCAGTCCCTCCTGCTTGTCGCCGCCGTCATGTCGCTCGGCTGCTCCTTCCTGGTCGACGCGGTTTCCGAGCACATTGCCGGCCTTGTCTTCGTCGAAGAGGGCTTCAAGATACTGGGGATCATGTTCCTGGCAGTCTTTCTCAGCCTTACCAGCCATGCGGCGCTGAGCACGAGAGCCCGGCGGTGATCTCAGCCCCTTTGGTGGGCCCGGAAGAATGCGGGCATGTTGCAGCCTTCTTCGAATCTGCTAGCTTCACCATCCTGGGATAGTGGCATCTTTGGGAGTGGGCTGACGACAATGCGGATGGCGAGGCTGGCTTGCACTTGTCTAATCCTTGTTCTTGCAGGCGCTGAGCGGCTCCACGCCGAACCGCTCTATACGGTGGACGACCTCGGAGCGGCGCTCAGCAGGTGCTGGACCCCGCCGGCAGGTTTCAAGGATTCCTTCGTTACGCTGAGATTCGGCTTCCGCGGCGACGGAACGCTGATGGGTCCGCCCCGGCCGACCGCGATCCGGGTGAGCGGGGATGAAAAGCAGCGGCAGGCCTTCGTCGCCGCCGCCACCGAAGCACTGCAGAACTGCGTGCCGCTGGAGTTTGCCAAGGAACTCTCCGACGAGATCGCGGGGAACGTGTTCACGCTGCAGTTCAAGTCGGCTCCCTGATCCCGGAGCCCGGATCAGGGAGCGGCTCCCGTTTTCCCGGACACAAGCCTCAGCCACGGCGGCAGGTGAAACAGGGACATCAGCCCGTACATGCTGGCCATTCCGTTCAGCAGCGATGCACCCTGCATGGAAGAGCAGATATCCGCATCTCCGCCAGACGCCGCGAGCAGCGCCATGGCCGCAAAAGTCGGGGCGGCGGCGAGGCCCAGCCAATCGGGCAAGCCACGCACGGCGGTACCCTTCCCAAGTGTCATGGAACATCACCCCCGGGCATATTCGTCATGGCGGCGCCACCAGATGCCGTTCTCGTTGCGTCCCTTTGGCGCCCGGTCGAGCCACTGATACATGCCCCATAGTCCGTCCAGACCACGCGCGTAGCTGGAATAGGTGTGGTAGACGATTCCGTCCTCGAGCACGAAGGCGCTGACGCCCGGCCTGTCGCGCGTGAAAGTGGCGACGTCGGTTCCCGCCATGGCGGCGATCTCGGCGGCCGGCCCCCGGCTTTCGCCTGGTTCGAGCAGAGGGGGCTCGCGGCGGAAATTGTACTCGATGCCGCCTTCGCGTTGCTGTTGTTCGGTGAACCAGACGCAGAAATCGCGGTTGAACTCGCCGTCGTTCGATGCGGCCCAGGGGAAACTCCACCCGAGACGCTGCTTATAGGCCGTGAGTTTCGCAAGTGGGGCACGGGAGACCGCATAAAAGGCGAGGTCGTGGTTTTCAAGATGAGGGACGATTCCGTTGAAGCCATCCGCGATAGCAGAACAGGATGGGCAGCCGGCCGTATAATCGGGCCCGAACATGAAATGGTAGACGAGAAGCTGCGAGCGTCCCTTGAAGAGGTCGCGCAGCGAGGCTTCACCCTCGTCGGTCTCGAACCTGTATGCCTGGTCGATCCGCACCCAGGGCAATTCCCGACGCCAGCGCGCCAGCTCGTCGCTTCTCCGTGTCAGATCCTTCTCGGCTGCGAGAAGATCGACGCGGGCCGCCAGCCATTCTTCCCGTGTTCCTGTTGCATGTGCCGTCATCATGCTTCTCCTTTGGCTATCTGTCGTCGTAGATTGGCGCCGCCGGGCGCGGGTCGCCGGTGTTCATGAGCCAGACTAGAGCCGGAGATCGAATGGTGAGAGTGACAAGTTTGGCGGGATTTCGATGGACTCGCTGATCACCGCTGCGGCACGGGCGCTCGCGGCCGGCGATCTCCTTGGCGCGCTGAACCGCGTCGCGTTGCGGGAGGACGCGCATGCGCTCGCGCTTCGTGGCATCGCGATGGCGCAGCTTGGCGACTTCGCCCGGGCGAAGGCTCTCCTCAAACGAGCGGCACATGGTTTCGGCCAGAGGCAGGCGGTGGCACGCGCCCGGTGCATCGTTGCCGAGGCCGAGATCGCTCTCGTTTCGCGCGACCTGGGCTGGCCCACGAAAACGCTCGAAGCGGCGAGGGCAACGCTCGAAGTGCATGGCGACCGAGTGAATGCCGCTCACGCCCGAAATCTCGAGGCCCGCCGCCTGCTTCTCATAGGCCGCCTCGACGAGGCCGAGGGTGCGCTGTCGGTACTCGACGCCGTGTCCGAGCGAAAGATGGGCACCGCGCTCCCGTCCGCGACGAGGGCAGCCCGCGAGCTGGTCGTTGCGGGCATCGCCATACGGCGTCTGCAGGCGAAGGCGGCGCGGGTTGCGCTTGACCGAGCCGAAGATGCTGCGCGCGAGGCGAACGTCCCTGCGCTGACGGCGGAGGTGGAGGCTGCGTCCCTTATCCTTGATGCGCCTGTCGCGCGCCTGATCGGCAGCGGCGGGGAGCGTCTTCTCCTGATCGATGAAGTCGAAACGCTGCTCGCTTCGGGTGCCCTCGTCGTGGACGCTTGCCGCAATATGATACGGTACGAAGGGCTGGTCGTCTCGCTAGCCACACGCCCTGTCCTCATGGCGCTTGCCCGTGCGCTCGGCGAGGCCTGGCCCGGGGACGTGCCGCGAGCCACGCTGCTCACGCGCGCTTTCCGCGCCCGGCATGCCGATGAATCGCACCGCGCTCGGCTGCGCGTGGAGATCGGGCGTCTTCGGGCGGAGCTTCGAGGGCTTGCGGAGGTGAGGGCGACGAAGCAGGGTTTCACGCTATCGCCCCGCCGTGCCGGTGCGGCCGTCGTGTTGGCGCCGCCCGTAGAGGAAAGGCATGCGGACGTACTCGCCATGCTTTCCGACGGGGAGGCATGGTCGAGCTCGGCGCTGGCAATTGCGCTCGGTGCGAGCCCGCGCACCGTGCAGCGGGCACTCGAAAATCTTGCCTCGGCCGGCAAGGTGCAATCCTTCGGCCGCGGCCGGGCGCTTCGCTGGATGACCCCGTCCATACCGGGCTTCCCGACAGTCTTGTTACTCCCGGGGCCGTTGCCGAGCGACTAGAATGCGAGATGCAACAGGCGACGAGGATTTGAAATATGAAACGATCGAAAGCCGAAATTGTCAGGGAATATGGACCTTTTCCCGGTACTGAACAGGTGCATGGCGTCACCTTCGACGGCAGGCACGTCTGGTTCGCCTCGGGCGACCGGCTGAACGCACTCGACCCCGGAAGTGGACAGACGGTGCGCTCCATCGATGTTGCCGCCCATGCGGGAACCGCCTTCGACGGTCAGCACCTGTTCCAGATCGCGGAGGATCGCATCCAGAAGATCGATCCTGAGACCGGTCGCGTGCTTGCAACGATTCCGGCGCCTGCCGGGGGCGGTGATTCCGGCCTTGCCTGGGCCGAAGGAACGCTCTGGGTCGGCTGTTACCAGGGGCGCAAGATCCATCAGGTCGATCCCGAAACCGGGCGGGTCCTTCGCACCATCGAGTCCAACCGGGTCGTGACCGGTGTCACCTGGGTTGACGGTGAGCTTTGGCACGGCACCTGGGAAGGCGACGAGAGCGATGTGCGGCGTCTGGATCCGGATACAGGAGAGGTGTTGGAGATGATAGAAATGCCGTCGGGCACCGGCGTTTCCGGTCTTGAATCCGACGGCGGCGACCGTTTCTTCTGTGGAGGAGGAAACAGCGGAAAGGTCCGCGCGATCCGCAAGCCCGGCCGGATCTCCGCATAGGCGATCCATGGCCCGTATGGAAGGAAGGTCCCGGAGCGTTTAGAAGGGACAATCGCGTTGGCTCCGGGACCTTCAGGCGCCGCAGCGGCTGACGAGGGTGCCGCCTTGGTCGCCTCAGAACGATATGCTTCACTGATATTGGCGGGCAACAGTCCTAGGACTTTTAACCTTGTCAGCTAGGACCAAGGTCCGATGGCGCCGATAGGCCGGAACAAAGCCTGCAGCAGGCGATTCCTCCACTTGAAGGGATACGTAGCTGGAGAAGCACTCATGACAGTCTTTCTCGTCAAGAGTTCCGTCGCACTGAGCCTTGCGGTCTTCCTGACTGCGGCTCCTGCCGAAGCGCAAAGCACAATCGAAATCGGCGCGGCTGAGACGGCTGCGGTCGCCATCGCGGGGCCGGACGCGGGCGCGACAATCGATCCGCCGCCGAAGGGCGTGATTGAATATGTCGAGCTGCAGCCGTTGCCGCAGCGGCCGCTGGTTCTTCAGGAGCAGATAGCAGTCGGTAAACCGGTACCCGAAACCGTCTTTCTCAATACGGTCCCGGCCGACAGGCGCTATGGCTTCGCGGTGGTCAACAAGAAGCGTGTCATTGCAGACGTGAAGAGCCGCACCGTCGTACAGCTCGTTCAATAGATCCTGAGCCGTGGTCGGGTCTACAATGCCCCGCCGGTGACCGGATTGACTTCGGGCTTTTCACTCCTGTCCTTTGCACCTGGAGGCTGGACAGTGGAGGGTGCAGTCGACTCCTCGTCGCGGTGCTTCTTCCGATCCGCCGGTTGACGGACGTCGGCAGGCTTCGCCTGTTCCGGAGTGGCATTCGTATCCTTGGTGCTCATTGTCGTCTCCTCTCGGGTGAAAGGACAACGGACTGAACGCAAAGGGGTTCCTGTCGCCTGGGACCGAAAGGGATGTAACACACATTGCGATCAGAGGCCCACCAGGTTTGTTGGCGGGCCTCGCTCTGGTAGCCCGTCTCAAACGGAGGGCTGTTTCGAGCCCTTGCTCTTGCTCTTCCGCTTCTTCGGCGCCGTGGCCTTGGCCGGTGCCTTCTTTCCAAGCGGCCTCAGTTCTATATGGGCGGGGTTTGGATAGTGGTCCAGCGCCGCGCCCGTTGCCGCGTCGACCCCCATTCCAATAACGCCGCCGATCACGATGTTTCCGGCAAATCCGGCGGCACCCGCACCGACGACCTTCGTCCTGATTTCAATGGAGCCCTTCTCATACCCTTCCTTCTCGGCGAATGCGGTAAATTCAGTGCGCCGCATAACCTCGATCGTGCAGGGAGAACGCGGGCAATACTGCCCCGTCGATGTTGTGATCTTAGCATCGGACGGCGAGGCCGTGATCGTTACCTTTTCCGTTGTGCCCCGAGTAATAGATCCACAGCCGGAAAGTGCCGTTATGGTGGCGATTGCCACGAGCATGTTCAATTTCATCTCAACCCCAGTTGCCAAAAAGTTACTTGCGATGGGAATCAAGCTGATAAACCTGTGGTTGTCTATGGAGAAAACAGGGACATGGGGAGATATTAACAAGGTGTGGAGTGTTGCTGTTGGTTCATCCTGGTTTTTACTTGGCGGGTAAACGGGTTACAGGCAGGATTTAACATGGCGGAATTCGATGCTTGATCTTATCGAAATTCAACAATGAGGGTTGCGGAACGAACAGACAATGCGTGCCGGCTTCTATATAAATGATAACTTTGGTCGATCTATCATTTTATGGAGAGTCTCGATGCGCCGCCTTCTGCCCCCATTGCTTGTCGGCTTGCTGCTGATTGTCCTGTTTGCGCTGTCTCGTGTGGAACGGCCGATTGACCCATTGCCAGTCTCGTCAGCGATGATTGGATGGGCATGCATCCCTGTCGCGCTGATCGGTCTCGCCGTTGCGCGCAGGCAGTTTTCCAAGGCCAGTGCGGAGATCATGACATTTGATACGCCCCGCAATCTCGTGACTGATGGCCTCTTCGCGTACAGCCGAAATCCGATGTATCTTTCGATGCTCCTGCTGGTTCTAGGGGCGGCACTGATCGCCGGACATTGGGCGGGTTTGTTGATGCCGCTCGTCTTTTTTATCGCCGCCAATTGGTGGTATATCCCGTTTGAGGAAAGCGCTGCCGAGCAGGCCTTCGGTGACCCGTACAGGCAGTATCGCGCGCGCGTACGCCGCTGGATTTAAGCCATGCCTCGGCCTGCTGTCGAAAAAACGCTCATGCGTCAGCGCTTTGTGATGGCGGCCGAGGAGATATTGCGAGAAAATGGCGGTGCGCGTCTGGCCTTGGCCGATGTCGCCGCGCGCCTCGGCATGTCGCAATCCAACAGCTATCGTTACTTTCCGGACCGGCAGGCGCTGATTTCCATGCTGGCTGAAAACTGGTTTGCCGGAGTGGAGGATGAAGTCACTGCCGCTGTTGTGGCTGAGTCTGAACCGGATGGCCAGGTGACAGCTTGGGTTCTGCGAACGATGCGCGCCAAATGTGAGCGATATGACGCCGACCCGAGCTTGTTCTTAGCCTATCTGCGTCTCGCCGGCGGGGAGGCTGAGGCGGTTGCCCGCCACGTCGGCCGCTTGAGGGAAATCATCCGCCCCGCTGTTGCCACGCTTACTGGAGAAACAGAGGCGGAAGACGCGCTGATCTTGCTGGAGGACGCTACGATCCTGTTTCGAAATCCATTTCTGATAGCCCAGTACCGAGCAACGCTGTCTGAGAAACGGGCGCGCCAAGTTGCCGAGGCAATCATTCAAGCGATCAGCCAGCATTAGCTCGACTTCGGATTGCCGGTGCACAACACATCGAGATGGCAAAGTTCGGTGATCGCAAGCGGCCGAAGGCAGGCGCCCGCAGTGTTGGCGCGTGCTCGTGAGCGTCAACAATACACCGCCGTCCACCTGAAGGCCGCCAGTCCGCCTCCGGCCCAAAGTCGATCGGCTGCTTTTGAACTGCCCGCAGCAGATCACCCCGCGCTACACCGAACAGCAGGTTAAACAGGTTGTCGCTCCTCTTGGTGAGCGACTGCAGCGATTGGAAACTGAAAACGCGACGTTGCGAACCCAATTGGGAGGACCTTGAAGATGAGCGAAGCTCAGCGGCCACCACTTCCCCCGTTCACATTCGAAAGCGCAGTCGAGAAAGTCCGGCTTGCCGAAGACGGATGGAACAGCCGTGACCCAGCTAGGGTTGCGTTAGCGTGCACCGTGGACAGCCAGTGGCGAACCGTGCCGAGTTCGTCACCGGAAGGGAAGCGATCGCCGCGTTCCTCTCGGCAAAATGGCGGCGGGAGCTCGACTACCGTTTGATCAAGGAACTTTGGGCGTTTAGCGACACTCGTATCGACGTTAGGTTTGCCTATGAGTGGCACGACGACAGCGGGAACTGGTTCAGATCGTTCGGGAACGAGAATTGGGAGTTTGACGGCAGCGGCCTGATGTGGAAGCGCTATGCCTGCATCAACGACTTGCCTAGCCGCACCGACGACCGCTGCTTTCAGTGGACACTTGGTCGCCGGCCTGATGATCATCCGGGACTCGGCGAGCTCGGCCTTTAGTCGAGCCGAACCTGCCTCTTTCATTTGTGACTCAAAGGTGGGGCTCAGGAGCCATTCTTCCATTCAAAGTATTCAGAACGCTTATTCAGTTTTGGCTACCGACGGTCCGCCTCCGGCCCACAACGAATTGACACCTCGCACCAAGCACACGTCTCCAATGGCGGGACGGGCCGGAGAAACCTAGGCCGCTGTACACTCGAAGCGGCCGATACTGTTTCCCCTACATGGCGATGCCGCTTGAAATAATTGCATTTCACAGTGGCGCAGTTTGGCAGTGTGTCGTCAGCGGCCACAAAAAGTCACCTCGTCCCATATTTACTTTTATAATTATATAATGCAAATTCTTCGCACGGCTCAGGAGGTGAGCCTTACCAGCAGGAGGAAATCGCTGTGCGCAATTACTTCAAACTCGGAATTCTGGCCGCCGTCGTCGGCGGCACCTTGGGCCTTGGAACGCTGCAGGCTTCGTCGCAGGATCTGGAACTGACCATCATGGCGCCCGCTGGCGCTGGGGGCGGATGGGATTCGGCTTCGCGCTCAATGCAGGAAGCCATGATGGCGAGCGGCAATGCGAAAAGCGTGCAGGTTATCAACGTCCCCGGCGCAGGTGGCACGGTTGGTCTTGCTCAGTTCATCGGCTCCGCGAAGGGCAGCTCAAATCAGCTTTTTGTCGCGGGCATTACGCTCGTCGGCGCAAGCATCTCCAACCAGTCCCCGGTCGATCTGACGGAGGTCACTCCGATCGCTCGCCTAACCGGCGACCCGCTTGTGATCGTCGTCCCGAAGGATTCGCCGATCAAATCAATGGACGATCTGCTGGCTACGATTAAGAAAGACGTCGCGACAACGATCTGGGTTGGCGGATCGGCGGGCGGTGCGGATCATATCCTCGCAGCGCTCGTCACCAAGGCAGCAGGTGCTGACCCCAGCAAGATCAACTACGTCGCCTATTCTGGCGGTGGTGAGTCGCTTGCCGCCATGCTCGGTGGTCAGGCGACCGCAGGCGTGTCGGGCTACGGCGAATGGGAAGGCCAGATCAAATCCGGCGACCTCAGAGCATTGGCGATTTCCTATCCGGAGCCGATCGAAGGCATCGAGGCAAAGCCTTTGAAAGCACAGGGCCTCGATATCGAACTCGTCAACTGGCGCGGTGTCTTCGCGGGTCCGGGCGTCGAAGGCGCCGATCTCGATGCGCTCAAGTCCGCCGTCGAGAAGACGGTGAAGTCCGCCGAGTGGCAGGCAATCCTTAAAGCCCGCGGTTGGACCGACTACTATGCGCCTTCCGACGAATTCAAGGCTTTCATCGGTTCGGAAACCGAACGCGTGAAGACCATCCTGACGTCCATCGGTCTCGCAAACTAACCTGACGGAGCACGCGGAAGCCGGCAAGTGCCCTTCCGCGTGCGACGAGGACACCATGACCCAGAAAACTCTTCGCATTCCCAACCGTCCAACTGCGATGATCGCTGTCGTCCTGTTCGCCATCGCCTTCATCACCTACTGGGATGCAAGCCATATGAAGGTGCGGGCAACCTACGGGATGAGCGCCAGCGCGGCGTCCTATTTCGTGGCGATCCTTTTTGTAGTTCTTGCCATCGGTCACCTGATCAGCGCCTTCAAGCCATCGGACATCGAAGTCGAGAGCGCAGACTGGATGGCCGTCGGCTGGATCGGTTTTGCTCTTGCAGGGTTGATCGGATCGATCTGGCTTGGTGGCGGTTTCATTCCAGGCTCGACGCTTCTCTTCGCACTGACCGCGCGGGCGTTCGGCCGCAAGGCCCTTCTCGTCGATCTATGTCTCGGGGCGGTCATCGGGGTGTTTGTCTTCCTTCTCTTCAATAAGCTCCTGACGCTCGCGTTGCCGCAAGGCCCGCTTGAGCGGCTCTTCTGAGGACGCCCTGATGGATACATTTTCGTTTTTAATCGATGGGTTCGCACTGGCTATTCAGCCTGCGAACCTCATCTACGCCGCCATTGGCGTTCTTATTGGAACGGCCGTCGGTGTTCTCCCAGGTATTGGCCCGGCACTGACGGTGGCACTTCTGCTTCCAGTTACCTTCAAGCTGGATCCCGGCGGCTCGATCATCATGTTCGCCGGAATTTACTATGGCGGAATGTACGGTGGTTCGACCACGGCGATCCTGCTCAACGCGCCTGGCGAAAGCGCATCGGTCGTCACCGCGCTCGAGGGCAACAAGATGGCACGAGCCGGACGCGGTGGGCCGGCGCTCGCGACAGCAGCCATCGGTTCGTTCGTTGCCGCACTCGTTGCTACAGCCGGGCTGGCCGTTCTCGCACCGTATCTCGTGAAGATTGCTGTCAAGTTCGGTCCCTGGGATTATTTCGGTCTGATGCTGATCGCGTTCGTGACGGTATCGGCAACGTTCGGGTCATCGCCGCTGCGGGGGCTCACCAGTCTGGCCTTTGGCCTCTGGCTGGGACTGATGGGCATCGACCAGTTGACGGGCCAGGCTCGCCTGACGTTCGGTGTTCCGGGACTGCTTGATGGCGTCGAGGTGACAACGCTCGCCGTCGGTCTGTTCGCGATCGGTGAAGCCTTCTTCGTGGCGTCGCGTCATCTCTACAAGCCCGAGAAGCCTATCCCGGTTAAGGGGTCGATCTGGATGACCAGAGAAGACTGGAAGCGGTCCTGGAAGCCATGGCTTCGCGGTACGGTCATCGGCTTTCCGATCGGCGCACTTCCGGCTGGCGGCGCCGAGATTCCTACTTTCCTGAGCTATACGATCGAACGCAAGCTGAGCAGCAAGCCGGAAGAGTTCGGCCGCGGGGCAATCGAAGGCGTCGCCGGTCCGGAAGCTGCGAACAATGCGTCCGCCGCCGGCACGCTGGTTCCGCTGCTGGCGCTTGGATTACCGACGTCTGCCACGGCCGCCGTCATGCTCGCGGGCTTCCAGCAGTACAACATCCAGCCGGGTCCCTTGCTGTTCACGCAGCATGCTGACCTCGTCTGGGGACTGGTCGCCAGCCTGTTTATCGCCAATGTCATGCTGCTTGTTCTCAACCTGCCTTTGGTCGGAATTTGGGTGAAGCTCCTCAAAATTCCGCTGCCCTGGCTCTATGCAGGCATCCTCGTGTTTGCTTCGATGGGCACCCTTGCAGCGAACCCATCCGTGACGGAACTGCTGCTGCTGACGGGATTCGGCGTCGTCGGATTTGTGATGCGCCGCTACGACTATCCCATCGCTCCGGCGGTTGTCGGTCTGATCCTTGGCCCGCTTGCAGACAGCGCCTTGCGCCGCTCTCTGCAAATGAGCCTTGGCGATCCGATGATCCTGGTCCAGCATCCGAGTTCGGCCATCATGATCGGCATAGCCGTTGTTGCCTTGGTCGCTCCTTTTGTATTCAGAGGCCTCGCGAAATTCCGTCAAGACGAGGATTGATGGCGCAAATCTGTTTGACCGCGCCGGGCGGCGCACATCACTGTGGCAATTCCAACTGAAAGAACAGGACACACGGACAAGGCATGGCCAGGAACAGTCTCTCACCCCGGATCAGCACGGAAATCATTGAGTTCGTGAAATCCACCGCGATGCGAAAGGGAGATCATCTGCCTCTGCAGATGCTGGCCGACAATTTCCGTGTGTCGCGTGCCCCGATCATGAGCGCTCTGCAGAAACTGGAAGAGAAGGGCATTGTGCGAGCCGAGCCGAACCGCGGCTATTTTCTTGCGGTGAATGGCGATGCAATCGACGATCTTGGGCCCGCGGATGGCAAGGCTGCCGAGGGTGACGATGCGATCTATCTCAGGATCGCAGACGATCGCCTGTCCGGGAAGTTTGCCGAGCGCGTCAGCGAAAACGAGTTGATGCGCATCTACGAGGTGCCACGAACCAGGTTGTTGAAGATCCTTCACCGGATAGCGGACGAGGGCTGGATCGAGCGGCTTCCCGGAAATGGATGGTCGTTCAAACAGACCCTCATGTCGAAGAAGAGCTATGAGGAAGGCTATGTCTTCCGCGCCGTGATCGAGCAGCAGGCGATGCTGCTGCCGACGTTCCAATCGGATGCGGACGGCTTTCGAAGAGCGCGCGACACACAGACGGAGCTTGGAAACGGCGGCCACGAACATTGGTCGCGGGCCGAGATCTTCAAAGCCAATAACGACTTCCACGAAATGCTTGTCGCTTGTTCCGGGAACGAATTTTTCCTGGACGCGATAAAGCGGATCAACAGATTGCGACGCCTCCTGGAATACCAGATCACCATCGATCGCAGCCGCTTGCCGAAACAGACGGCAGAGCATCTGCACATCCTCGATCTTCTCGAGAGTGATCGACGATCAGAAGCGGCAGCCTTCCTCTACACCCACATCATGGGTGCCGGCAGGATCAAAACACCGAAAGTGTAATCAGGAGGAGACTGACAGGCGAAAACGCGCGGCCGCAAGAGAATTGCATTTTGCTATCATAAAATGCAGATGACCCCTGCACTTGGTCCTTGTCTATCCCGTTCCAAAACGGACATGCGATGAGAGATTTGGGATGACCATCATATCGAAACTCACGGTAAACGAGGTGGCGTACGACGTCATCGACCTGCCAGCGGAGGTTGGACACCAGCTTCGGTCGCTTCCATACATTCACCGCATCCTGTTGGAGAACGTTCTTCGAACAGCAGGCGAAGATGCTGCAAGAGCCAAGGCTGCGATCATTGACTGGCTTGCGACGGGTTCGAGCGAGTTGGAGATCCAATTTCTCCCCAATCGTGTCATGATGCACGATACTACCTGCGGTCCTGCATTGGTTGATATCGCGGGAATGCGGTCGGCACTTGCAGAGGCAGGCTATGATCCGGCGCTTCTCAATCCCGTTGTCCCGGTGGACGTCTCCACGGACCACTCCCTGGCTGTCGATGTCTTTGGACACTCTGCGTCGCTTGAACTCAACATGAAACGCGAGTTCGAGCGCAACGCCGAGCGGTATCGCTTCATGAAGTGGGCAACCAATACCCTTACAGGGTTTCGCGTGCATCCGCCTGGGACCGGCATCATGCATACGCTCAATCTCGAGCGCCTCGCGACGGTCGTCTCGACGCTCGAGAAAGACGGTCGGCGCTGGGCGGCGCCTGACACGTTGATCGGGACGGACAGCCACACGCCGATGATCAACGGCATCGGTGTCCTCGCTTGGGGCGTCGGTGGACTGGAAGCGGAAAGCGTATTCTTCGGCATGCCTGTGTCGCTCCGCGTGCCCGATGTGGTCGGTGTTCGTCTGACCGGACGTCTCGGCGATGGGGTGCTTGCGACCGATCTGGCATTGACGGTGACGCATATCCTGCGAAAGATCGACCTTCAGGATAAGTATGTGGAATTCTATGGCCCCGGCGTGTCGCTGCTGACGGCCGGCGACCGGTCGGTGGTCGCGAACATGACGCCCGAGTTTGGCGGCAATTCCGGCTACTTTCCGGTCGACGGTCGCACGCTCGATTATCTCCGCACGACAGGTCGAACGTCCGAGCAAGTCGAGCTGGTCGAAGCCTTCACCAAGCGTGTCGGTCTTTGGTTCGACCCGGACGAAAAGCCGCGCTACACGCACGTCGTCGAAATTGATCTGTCGGCGATCGAACCGAGCCTTGCCGGACCGACGCGTCCCCACGACAGGATATCTGTGGGAGAGACTTCCGCAGCGATCTCTTCGATGAAACGCGACGCGGTCGTAAGTGCCCACACTTCGGAGCCGAACGATGGCGCGGTCGCCATCGCAGCCATTACAAGCTGCACCAACACGTCCGATCCGCGGCTGGTTATTGCGGCGGGCTTGCTGGCCCGAAAAGCGAGAGCGCTCGGTCTGCATCCGGCTCCCTGGGTGAAGACGTCGCTCGCGCCGGGATCACCAACAGCGGAAAGATACCTGCGTCGGTCTGGACTGCTGCAGGATCTCGAAGCGGTCGGATTCGGGATCGTCGGCTACGGCTGCACGACCTGCATCGGCAACTCCGGACCATTGACCGAGCCGATCGCCGTGGCGATGAAGGACCGGGGAATCCTGCCGGTCGCCGTTCTCTCGGGCAACCGAAATTTCCCCGGTCGCGTACACCCGCAGCTCGAGGCCGGGTTCCTCGCATCTCCTCCGCTTGTCGTGGCGTTCGCGCTGGCTGGGACCGTCGAGCTGAATATTCTAACCGACGTGATCGGTCGGTCGTCCGATGGGCAGGCCGTGACCCTGTCTATGTTGTGGCCGACGAGCCAGGAGATCGACGAGGCGGTTACACTTGCTGCGGATGCAATGGACTTCAAGCGAGCTTATGACGAAGCCGAGGCCAGCAAGGCCTGGCGCGAACTCGAGGCGCCGACCACGACATTGTTTCCGTGGGACGAGACCTCGACATACATCCGCAGGCCACCGTTCGCAGGCTTCGGAAAAGGCAGCTTGCTCGGGACCTACGATGCGCATCCGCTCATCGTTGTCGGTGACGACATCACGACCGACCATATCTCGCCAGCCGGGGCGATCCGGGCTCAGAGTGAAACCGGCCGGTATCTCGTTGAGCTTGGCGAGGTCCCGACAGACCTTAATGTTCACGCTTCGCGGCGGGGTAACTGGGAGTCGATGGTTCGGGGTCTGTACACAAACCGAACCGTTCAAAACTTTCTCGGCGTTGAAATCCCGCCAGGATCGACGATCCACGCGCCTTCGGGCGAACTCCTCCCGCTCTGGTCGGCCGCCAATCGCTACGCGGAGAGTAAGCAATCCGTCGTGATTGTCGCTGGTGAACGCTACGGCATGGGTTCGTCGCGAGATTGGGCGGCAAAAGGAGCATCCCTCCTCGGCGCCCGCGCGGTCCTGGCTGTGAGCTTCGAAAGGATTCACCGATCCAATCTTATCGGTATGGGCGTTCTGCCGATGAGATTACCGGAAGGTTTGGGGCCAGATGAACTCGCTCTGAGGTCGGGTGACCTCATCGAAATCCATGCCGATGCGGGCCTGATCGCTCCGCGTTGTCCGATCGACGTCGTCATTCGGAGACGCGACGGGGAAATCACGAGATTCAGAGCAACGACGGCCATAGAAACTGTCGCCGAGGTAGAGATGTTGAAGGCGGGTGGAATTCTCCCGTTGATGTTGAAAAACTTGGTAGCGACCGAACGCACTTCGATTTAGGTGAGACCTTGTCCGATAGGCTGTTCCGTGGCGATCTCGGCGCGAAAACCCCTTGCGCCTTTGTACTGGCCGTCAGCTCATCCGGCACTTCATCGCAAGATCTATCTGTCCGGCCCCGGCTCCGTACCCGCCAGCAGCCGAGAGCGGAGATTATTTCCGCATTGCGCCTTCGTTTCGGTTCTCCAGGATACTCAAACGATATCCCAGAGGCCGACGGTCTGCTTTTCCGCTCGTCATCGCACATCGCCGGTCGCCTACCGGCCGCATACCGGTCATTCACGCATTGCAAATCTGTGTCCGCTGGGAGCGTTGTAGAGACAAACAGGCTTCTCCACTGGCGGTTCAATTGGCTCACTGTCGCGAGAACTCACGCGCAAGTTCCAAGAACGCCCTGACACCGGCTGACAGATTTCGGCGCCCAGGGTAGTAAAGGCAAAGCCCCGGATATGGTGGCGTCCAATCTTCCAGGACACGGACAACGCTCCCCACCTCGATGTCGGGGAGAATGTCTTGCTCGAAGACGTAGCCTATACCGGCGCTTTCCAGGACAGCGGTTCTTGTGAGGCCAGCCTCGTCCAGGGATATCGGACCGCGTGCATCGATTTGCACCTGCTCCCCGTTCTTCTCGAAACGCCACCGAAACGAGGAGCCATCGGGCAGGCGAACGCGAATGCATCGATGGTTGAGAAGGTCGGCAGGGACCACTGGCTTCCCATGCCTCTCGAAGTATTCAGGAGACCCAACCACAGCATGTCGCTGGGGCTGGCCGAGCGAAACGGCAATCATGTCGCTGGGAACGAGGCCCGCAACCCTAACCCCCAGATCAAACCCGTCCTTGACGATATCAACCATCTTTCCTTCAGTTACAATATCGACATTCATGTCGGGATAGCGGCGCAGGAACTCAAGCACGAGCGGTGAGATAATGGCGCGAGCCGCAAACGGCGCCGCGTTGATCCGTATTGTTCCGGAAGGTGTCTCACGTTGCGCGCGCACCGAATCCAAAGCGGCATAGAGATCCTGGAGTGACGGCGCCACCTGCTGCACAAAGAGCCTGCCGGCATCTGTGAGCGACACGCTGCGTGTGGTGCGGTTGAACAATCGCACTCCCAGCCCCGCCTCCAGCCTGCCTATTGTGTGGCTCAGCGCGGTCGTGGACATATCGAGATCGATGGCCGCTGCGCGGAATGTCCCGCGCCGGGCAATAGCAATAACCGCTTCAAGTTCTTTCAGGCTGGTCTGTTCCATTGTCCCGGTTTGTTCATTACCGCATGCCGGTTTATCCCACTTTTCTACGCAATGGTCGAGCGCTAACTATCGGTCAGCCAGTGAGGAGAAACACAATGGATATGCCCGATATCGTGAACTTGTACTTTGACGCTGACAGCGGCAGCAACGCGGATGCGCTGTCGGATACCTTTGCGACCGAAGCCGTTGTCGAAGATGAGGGATCGCGTCATCAAGGCGTCGTCGCAATCCGTGAATGGTGGGTGGCAGCTAAGAGGGCCACTCAGTACGCTTCTGAACCTTTGGAATCGACCATTGACGGCAGCAAAGTGCTCGTCCGAGCCAAAGTTAGCGGCCAGTTTCCCGGCAGTCCGGTGACGCTCTCATATGCCTTCACCATCGAGAACGGCAAGATCGCTAGGCTGGAGATCCGGTGATGACAGACTTTCTCAACCTGAGAGGCAAGCGAGCCCTCATCACTGCTGGAACCAAGGGCGCCGGCGCTGCGACCGTCAGCCTGTTTCGGGAACTCGGCGCGCAGGTGTTGACGACCGCGCGCGCGCGCCCTGAGAACCTGCCGGAAGAATTGTTTGTCGAGGCCGATCTCACGACTGAAGAGGGGTGCGCGGCCGTCGTGGACGTTGCGCGTCAACGTCTCGGCAACATCGATATCATCGTTCATATGCTGGGTGGCTCGTCAGCAGCCGGCGGTGGCTTTCGGGCGCTAACTGATGCCGAGTGGCAGAAAGAAATGTCTCTCAATCTTTTTCCCGCTGTTCGACTCGATCGCGAACTGGTTCCAGACATGGTCGCACGCGGAACCGGTGTGGTAGTGCATGTCACGTCCATCCAAAGAGTGCTACCTCTCCCGGAAGCGACCACGGCATATGCCGCAGCCAAGGCGGCACTTTCGACTTACAGCAAGGCCATGTCCAAGGAGGTGTCGCCCAAGGGCGTCCGCGTCGTGCGAGTTTCTCCGGGGTGGATCGAAACGGAAGCGTCTGTCCACTTGGCCCAGCGCTTGGCGGAAAAGGCGGGCACGGACCTTGAGGGCGGCAAGAAAATTATCATGGACAGCTTGGGTGGCATACCTCTCGGGCGCCCGGCCAAGCCGACGGAAGTCGCAGACCTGATTGCCTTCCTGGCATCGGATCGCGCTGCATCGATCACTGGTACCGAATACACCATCGATGGAGGAACTGTGCCAACAGCCTAGGGACCGACGCCCTCACGGATCAGGCGGGTGCGTCCCAGCCGCCGATCTGTGAATAGATGGTGTCGCGAAGATGCCGGACATCGCGATTCAAGGATGCCAACTCCTCGGGCGTTTGTGTCGAGGTTGCGAGCAATGTGTCGCTGAGGCAGCCAGCCCTGTGCTGCAACGCGCGTCCCTCGTTCGTCAATGCAACGACAACCTGCCGCTCATTGCTCAGATTTCGTGTTCGTCGCAGCAAGCCTGATGCTTCCAGCCGCTTCAGAAGCGGCGTAAGCGTGCTGGATTCCAGAGCGAGGGTATGGGCGATAGCACCAACCGTCTGCTCGTCTTCGCGCCAAAGAACGTTGAGCACGAGGTACTGCGGATATGTCAAACCCAACTCGTCGAGCACCCGCTTGTAGGCACGCTGGATAGCTATGCCAGCGGTATAGATTGCGTAGCAGAGCTGATCGTGAAGCGGCGGTGGGTCGTTATGCCGTTTAGTCATTTTGAGCTCCTGTCTGCTCACAAATAGCAAGAAGTACCGTAAAAAACAATATCGCGATAAATGATGTTGACACAAAAAATGAAATCTGGCAGCTAATAGATATCGCAATAACAATTATCGCGCGTCAGCAAGAGGAGAAAGTCATGACCACCAGGACCATATTGGCCACCGCCGCAGCCATAGCCGCAATATCCACCGCAGTGCCTGCGAACGCTGCGTACACCATCCCTGCTAACCAGGCCGTGAAGAACATAGTCCTCGTTCACGGTGCTTTCGCCGATGGTTCGGGCTGGAGGGGCGTCTACGACAATCTCACGAAGCGTGGATATCGTGTCACCATCGTCCAGAATCCGTTGACCTCCCTCGAAGACGATGTTGCCGCCACCAAGCGTGCGCTTGAGCGGCAAGATGGTCCCGCCATTCTGGTAGGCCATTCATGGGGTGGGACAGTCATTACGGAAGCCGGCATTGATATGAAGGTCGCGGGACTGGTTTACGTCTCCGCGCTGTCACCGGACGCAGGCGAGACGTCGGCCCAGCAGTATGAAGGTTTTGCCCCTGCAACGGAATTCGTCATCGAGACCACAAAAGATGGTTTTGGTTATGTCAGCCCCGAAAAATTCAAGGCTGGATTTGCGCATGACGCCAGCGACAACGACGTCGCGTTCATGCGGGATTCGCAGGTCCCCATCAACATGTCGGCGTTCGGCACGATCCTGGAGAACGCTGCTTGGCGGACCAAGCCAAGCTGGGCTGTCATCGCCACGGAAGACAAGGCATTCGACCAAGCCATGCTGATCCATATGGCAGAGCGGATTAAAGCCAAGATCACCAAAGTCTCAGCAAGCCACGCGCTGCTCATGACGCAGCCGACGGTGGTCGCGGACACCATCGACGAGGCCGCGAAAACTGTTTCGGCGCAGTAAGGATGATCATTCGAGTTTTATCATCGGGACAGGCATCCCCTGTTCGATGATTGCATGCTGGAACGTCTCACCTCCCACTACGCTCGACACTGCAGCCAGTATGGAAAACCGTCGATCTCCCATGGAGATCGATCGCGCCTTTGAGCCGTTAGCGCTCACCGCCATTTCTCACAATCGAAGCTCTTCAATTCACAAAGGTAATCCAGTGGATCAGAATAAGCCTGACCTAAAGCGACATGAAAATCCGGCACCAACACATCATGAGGTTTCAGACGATTTTGACTTTATCGTATGTGGAGCCGGCTCCAGTGGTTCAGTCATTGCCGCTCGACTGGCACAATGCGGAAGCGCCCGCGTCTTGCTTCTTGAGGCAGGCGGCGATGACGTAGCCGAGTCTGTTAGAGACCCGGCCCAATGGCCACTCAATCTCGGCACGAGCCGTGACTGGGGTTTCGTTGGAGAGCCGGCGCCTGAGCTCTACGGTAGGCGGCTACCTCTCAGCATGGGCAAGGGTTTGGGCGGCGGATCGAGCATCAACGTGATGGTCTGGGCGCGGGGCCACATGGAAGACTGGAATTATTTCGCTGCCGAAGCGGGCGATGAAGCCTGGGGCTATGAATCGGTTCTCGGTTACTATCGGCGAATTGAAGACTGGCGCGGCACGCCAGATACTGTACGCCGCGGCGCTGGAGGGCCGGTATATGTCGCCCAGCCACGTTCGCCGCAGCCTATCGCAGAGGCTTTGCTGAACGCTGCGTCGGCGATAGGAATTCCGGTATTCGACACTCCAAACGGCGAACTGATGGAAAGTGGAGGAGGTGCATCGATCGCAGAACTGCGCATCCGGGATGGCAAGCGGGAGTCCGTATTCGGATCTTATGTTCGTCCGCTCATGTCACGACCAAACCTAACGGTCCTAACCGACGCGTTGGTCACGCGCATCATCTTCGATGGCATACGGGCGACAGGCGTCGACGTTCTCGTCAACGGTCAACGGTGCGCGTTCACTGCGCGATGCGAAACGGTATTGTCGCTGGGTGCTATCAACACGCCAAAGGTGCTGATGCAGTCAGGCATTGGCCCGAGGGACGAGCTGAAGGCCCACGGGATATCTGTCGTGCAGCATCTTCCGGGTGTGGGTCGAAACCATCAGGATCATCTCGCGTTCGGCTGCACGTGGGCATATCGAAAGCCGGAAGGCATCGGCGGGGGAGGCTGCGAAGCAAAACTCTATTGGAAAAGCGACTCCCGCCTCTCTCAGCCGGACATTCTTCAGTGCCAGTTGGAGTTCGCCGTACCTTCGCCGGTGGAGACAGGTCTGGAAACCCCGGCGCATGGCTGGACGATGTTTTCAGGGCTTGCGCAGCCGAAAAGCCGTGGCCGGCTGAGGCTCTCCGGCCCCAATACAAACGACCCTATCCTGATTGAACCAAACTCTCTCAGTGAGCCGGAAGACGTGGCTGCAGCCTTGGCAGCGGTTGAGCTGTGTCGCGAACTCGGAAATAGCGACGCCTTCACGCCGCTGGTCGCGTGCGAAGCAGTGCCGGGCACGCGAGACCGGGCAGGGATGATCGATTTCATCCGAAAGTCGGCCGTCACTTACTGGCACCAGTCCTGCACGGCCAAAATGGGACGCGACAGCATGTCCGTGGTCAATAACGAGCTCAAGGTCTACGGGGTTGAAAGTCTTCGTATCGCAGATGCCTCTATCATGCCGCGTATCACCACCGGAAACACGATGGCACCGTGTGTCGTCATCGGAGAGCGCGCAGGCGATTTGATCAGAAAGACGCATGGTCTTGCTGACTCGAGTGGTGTCGCTCCATTCGCCTGAAGATGCTTTAGAAGAGCTCGGCGGTCAGCATACACCGGCGGTCGAGCTCTTTGCGCCCTTTTTGGGTCAACCGTTCGGCTTGTTTCAAGACCTTCTACTAGCACCTCAAGAGATGAGCGCTTACTGTGTTGAGCTCAGCAGCATATTGACGGCAGTGTCGCGCACCCAATCAGGCATTGAGGCTCCAAGATAGAGCCCGCCAGTAGAAGATGTTGCCGCGGCGAATGAGATTTTCGACGTCGTGGCGGACTGCCAAGGCTATGTTGCCCTTGCCTGCCACCGGCGAGGCCGCCGCGCACGTTTCGCGTGGGCATCACCTCTAGGCACCAGTTTCTGGGCATCAGGTCGCCAATGACGCCAAAACGATATCCGGCACGACTGAAAAATCAAGGAATTAAGGGCTTATAGGGAGAATTGGCTGGGGAACCTGGATTCGAACCAGGACTAACGGAGTCAGAGTCCGCTGGTCTACCGTTAACCTATTCCCCAAGGCCGCTGGCGGTGTCTTGCCGCCGCGTCGGTGTGGCGGGCTTATAAACAAAAGAACGCCTGATGCAAATACCTTTTGCCAAAAAAATGCGGCCGCGCTGTGTCGGACCGCCTCGCGCGCACGCCGAACGGTGCCGTCCCTGGCAATGTTCGCTCCGCTTGTCTCTCTTCGCAGGGGTTCAAAAAAAGTTTGGCGAACGGGGGCGGCGCTGGTACAGTCGCCCCAACGCAAAATCGAGAGAGCGCCTTGAGCGGCCGTAAGGCTTCGCGCGGCGCCATGGTTGAGACAAGTGAAAGACCCCGATCACGGCGAGAAGCCGTCTGAATCCGGGGCGTCGGCAGCAGGTCGCGGCGAGGTGCGCACAGGCGCGTCACGAAGCGGCAAGGGCAAACGGAGGCGGCGCAGGCCGTCCGGTTCGCCGTCTGCAATTGCCAGCCAATCCGGCCCGTCCGGAGAAGCAGGGCGTCCCGCAGCACTGAATGAGGCGGAGCCGTCGCGCAAGCGAAAACGGCGCCGGCGCTCGAAATCAGCAAAACCAGAGGACTCATCTGCCGCATCAGGTGCACGCGCGCCGGAGCCGGATGCTGCCGCCGGCGACAAAAAGAACAATAAACGCAACAGGAAGGCGCGTCATCGGCGTGGCCTTCAAGGGCGGCCGCTGGCTTCCACGAATACGCCCCCCGCAACTGTGCGGGCTGGCGAAGCTGTGCGCTCGCGCAGTGGCGACAGCGCAGCACCGCGTCAGCAGCAGTCGCGCGCGGAGCGGCCGGGCGGTCAACCCGGTGCGCCCTTCGTCGCGCCAAGCGAACCGCCCGCGCCGCTTTACGCGGCGCTCGACCTTGGCACCAACAATTGCCGGCTGCTCATCGCGCAGCCGACCCGGCCGGGGCAGTTCCGTGTGGTCGATGCGTTTTCGAGGATCGTCCGGCTGGGCGAGGGGCTCGGTGCAAGCGGACGGCTTTCGGACGACGCAATGGAGCGTTCGGTCGAAGCGCTCAAGGTCTGCGCGGCCAAGCTCGGCGCCCGCTCGATCCGCCGTCATCGGCTGATCGCGACGGAGGCTGCGCGCGCGGCCGCCAATGGCGAGGCCTTCATGCGGCGCGTCGCCGAGGAAACCGGCCTGGATCTCGAAATCATCGACCGGGAGACGGAGGCACGGCTTGCGGTATCCGGCTGCTCGTCGCTCGTCGACCGGGAAACCAAGTCCGTCGTCCTCTTCGATATCGGCGGCGGCTCTTCGGAAATCGCCGTCATTCGCATAGGTGAAAATCGTTCCAGCCGGCTTGCCAATCACATCACCCATTGGACGTCGCTGCCCGTCGGCGTCGTCACCCTTTCCGAGCGCCATGGCGGCGAGCATGTGACGCCTCAAAGCTTCGAGGTGATGGTGCGCGAGGTCGAGGCCATGCTCGCCGGCTTCGAGTGCCCCTCCGTCGATGTCCTGGCAAGCGGCTCCTATAGCGATGGCTTCCATCTGATCGGAACTTCGGGAACCGTCACGACGCTCGCCGGCGTGCATCTCGACCTGCCGCGCTACGACCGTCGCCGTGTCGATGGCCTATGGCTTTCGGACGACGAGGTTTCCGCCATGCAGGCGCGCCTCCTCTCCTGGGATTTTGCCGCGCGTGCCGCCAATCCCTGCATTGGGCCCGACCGGGCAGACCTGGTGCTTGCCGGATGCGCGATCCTCGAGGCGATCCGTCGCCGCTGGCCGTCGACCCGCATGCGCGTTGCCGATCGGGGGCTTCGCGAAGGGTTGCTGACCGACATGATGGCGGATGACGGGGCCTGGCGCCGGGCGCGTCCACGCCGCCACCAACGCAGCTTCGGTCCCCCGCAGGCGGGGGAGGAGTGCGCGAAGCGCCATGAAGGAACCGACGCATGACGAAACCCCCGGTCGGCAGCAACCGCAGCGGCCGAAAGCTCGGTCAGAAGGTCAAGAAGGGCAAGCTCAAGGCATCCTCGCGCCGCTGGATCGAGCGCCACATCAACGATCCCTATGTGCAGCGCGCGCAGCTTGAAGGCTATCGGGCGCGGGCGGCCTTCAAGCTTCTGGAGATAGACGAGAAGCACAAGATTCTCGCGGGCGCCAGGCGCATCATCGATCTGGGCGCCGCACCCGGAAGCTGGTCCCAGATCGCCGCCAAGGTGACGAACTCGACCGATACCGATCCGCGCGTGGCTGCGATCGACTTCCTCGAAATGGACGCCATTCCGGGCGTGAGCTTCCTGCAGATGGATTTCCTCGACCCGCAGGCGCCGGAAAAGCTGAAGGAGGCGATCGGCGGAGCGCCTGATATCGTCCTGTCCGACATGGCTGCGCCGACCACCGGTCACCGCCAGACCGACCATATCAGAACCATGCATCTCTGCGAGGTGGCGGCGCATTTCGCCGTCGAGGTTCTGGCGGAAGGCGGCCATTTTCTGGCGAAGACCTTCCAGGGCGGCACCGAGCGCGACCTCCTGAACATGCTGAAGCAGAACTTCCGCCAGGTGGTCCATGTGAAGCCGGCGTCCTCACGCGCCGAATCGGTCGAGATGTTCCTGCTCGCCAAGGGCTTCAAAGGCCGCCACGCGTCAAGGAGCGACGAACCGGCAGAGGGCGCCGCGGAGAAATAAGCCATGCTGTTATACGTGACGCTCGGTTCCAACGACCTGGAAAGAGCAGGCGCCTTCTACGATGCCGCGCTTGCGCCCCTCGGCCTCAAGCGCCGCAAACAGGAGGAGGCGGAGATCGGCTACGGCGCGGAAAGCGACGTCCGTTGCCGTCTCTGGGTGGTGAGGCCCTTCGACCGAAGGGCCGCCACGATCGGCAACGGCTCGATGGTGGCGCTCGAAGCGGAAAGCCGCGCAGCGGTCGATGCCTTCTATCGCGCGGCGCTCGCCGGCGGCGGCACGGATGAAGGCGCGCCCGGGCTTCGGCCTTTCCATGCGAATTTTTACGCCGCTTACATCCGCGACCCGGACGGCAACAAGATCTCGGCGGTCTGCGAGCGGCCGGAATAGGGGCGATGCACAGCGGTTCAGCTCCGGCGACCTCCTCTGCCCTGCCGGGCAGCTCCCCCCCAATGGGGGAGAGATCGGCAAGTAGCGATCTGGCTGCCCAAGTCCGAACAACGTGTCGGAGACGGCAAGCTCTCTTCCCCCTTCATCTCTGAGCTCGTCGCAGAGATGAAGCAGCGCCGCGTCTGCGGCGCGGGAAAAGCCGTTTTCAGCCCAAGGACTTGGTCTGGCTGGCAACTGTGTTTGTCAGGTGGTTCGTCGGAAGGTTGTTTTGTCCCTGATGATGGCGTTTGCGATGGCGAGCAATTTGCGGGCAAGCGCAATGATGACGACCTTGAAGGGCTT
>Ga0315914_1000014_pt1 | contig 132649 bp, 69 predicted proteins | sample MpolenodulesMG_FD_203920 | JGI IMG/M metagenome (GOLD analysis project Ga0315914, IMG submission 203920) | Medicago polymorpha root nodule microbial communities from Los Angeles, California, United States - elongated nodules | ecosystem: Host-associated > Plants > Roots > Nodule | place: USA...
AATTTTATTGTAAATGTACCATGATATATATTAATAAAATGAAAATTCATAAATCATCTGTGTCTCTTTAATTTTCTATATATTTACATTTATTTTATGTTTTTTTTTCATTTATAGAAGTATAGTTATGTCAATAATATAATTTTATCGTGTCTCTTTAATCATCTGTTACTTTGGAAATTCAGGGATTGTATGAATGGTAAATGGGGATGGTGCCATGTTGCAAAGAAACGCAGTCTCTCTAGGTGCATGGTTGGTCTGCTTGGGTGTAAGGTTGACCATCAATGTCTCTTTCGCCCTAGAAAGGAAACAAATCTTACTCCAACCCCCTCCCCCTTCATCTCTTTTTCCTTCCCCCTCCATCTTCTTGCACCACAAGTTTAACTTTAGGTTTTTGAATATTTTTATGTAATAAGTTTTAAACTTCAATTTTATTGTAAATGTACCATGATATATATTAATAAAATGAAAATTCATAAATCATCCGTGTCTCTTTAATTTTCTGTATATTTACATTTATTTTATGTTTTTGTCATTTATAGAATTATAGTTATGTCAATAATATAATATATGCCACTATTTCTTTAAAATTCTAGGCAAAATATATTTCGGATTATAAAATTTGAAAATAACTATCAATCTATTTTGGATTCTAAAATCCGAACAAAGAGTAATTTTGGAGAGAAAAATATGGTGCGTGAGAAATGGGTAGGGTGGGAAAAGTAATAGTCAATAATAAAAGAGTTGGAGCCCATACAAAATTGTAAACGGTCACGGACTTTGACATGAACTTATGGGAGGGTAAAGAGATGAGATTTTCTTTTCGCACCCTCCATTTTTCTTATGCACCCTATGAAATAAACTGTAAAAACATTTTTATTATATGTAGTGATCTATTAGAATTTCTTTTATTTGCAGCGATCTGATCTATCATTAAGGTTGTAAAATGAAAAATTCATCCCATAAATGATTTTCTTTTATCTTAATCCTTGGATTTTTAGAGGGAATGTTATCTTATGTAGAATTTGGACAAGATAAGTAAAATATATTTTAGTATATTTTGTGTTAAAATTCAAACTCGAATTCTTCAAAACACTTCCTACTTAATAACCGTGACATCTTATTGGATTTTTGTGGTAACCTCGTTGATTAAGTAAGGTGAGCACCAAACAAAATAGTGAATCAATGAAGCAAACAATATATACCATTCATAAATCTTCTCAAAAAAAAAATATACCATTCATAAATTATAAAAATTAGGTGACCAAAATCTTATCAACATCCCAAAGCACAATATCATGAATGAAAATAATGATGGACTACCATATCTAAGTTTCCTTCAATTTTCCTGAAAAGGAAAAGAAAATCTCCTCACATACACAGATAGATTTTAGTTTAACTCAAAATTCCATCAACCTTTTATTTTTCAACCAATAACTTTTCCATTATACTCGAACACATACAATAATTAAAAGGACAAAACTTATATACATTTTTACATGTGTAGTTTTTGTTGTTGCTCTCACAAAGAATCGATTTTTATTTATTTTGAACAGTGAAAAAAATATCTTTTTAAAAAAAAGCTGCCCATGTAAAACTGCATTTAAGTTTTGCCATCATATAAAAAAAGACAATCAATTTTTTTTGGAGGTAGTTTAGTGATTATATATCCACCCTTTGAGATGAATAGATAAATCCGCGTATCACAATATCCTTACCAACTGAGTTATGCTCACAAATACACAATCAATTCAATTCTAAATATATATAAATGTAACATAAAAGTTATTATATTATCTTAATTTAACTAAAAAACACTTGGATGAAATGACACGTGTATCTTTTAGCACAACCAATATCAAAGGGCTTGACTCAAACTTAGAGCCAATGATGAACTTATTTAAAGAATTTTTGTAGGTCCAATTAGAGCTACATCATCTTGAAGCAACCCACTTATATTTTGCTCCAATGGTGCAACTCTAAAAAACTAATGCATGGTCCAACAATTTTAATTCATATATTAATATTTTAATAATATGCAAATTCTTTTGTACTTGGTGTCAGGAAATAATGTTTGATGAACGTTGCTTCAAAATATTGCATGTTGTCAAAATATTGCACAACTCCAATGATAATTTGTTGAGAAACTGAATGACACGATGGCGCACTGTCCTCAAAAACTGCCGTTGGAGCTGCTCTTAGACATGTAACAACGTTAAAATATAGTTTGCAGTTCATTTAAATCATACAAGTATCAAGTGATTGATTTTTACACTCTTACGCAAAGGTTATAATATTTACATGAAAAATCTTTTTTTTAATCATATTTAAAAAAAAAAACTTTACTCATATAATCACCATTTGTTTTGTTTTGCGGTGATCGGAGTTTAAAACACAAATCTTATATATATTATACATTATCCTTATTCCTGTCTGTTGAACTAAGCTTGGGTTTGTTTTTAAGGAAAACACAAAAGGAGTCTTGTGCATTTTTTTGCCTTTTCTATTTGAAATAATTTTTGTCCCCACCAATCCATAAAAAGAGGGAACCCTATTACGTCGCCACGCTACCTTAACAACAATTCCTCCACCTCCCCATAAAAAGGCGCCATTTCCTCATTTTCTCTCCTCTCTCCATTTTCAAACATTCTCATTTCTAAACTCTCTCTCACTCTCTTCTCTTCTATTCTCAAAACCCTAGCTAATCACCTCCACAATGCTCCCTCACTCCTACACCCTAGATTCCGTCACTAAATCCCAAGAACTCCTCTCCACCATCCAATCCGCCACCTCACCTTCCCAAATTACCACCCTCTGCACCTCCATCGAAACCTTCCTACACACTCACTCACCCGATCAATCCCGTCACTTCTTCTCCCTCGCTTTCCCAACCCTAATCTGCAACCTCTTCGGCTTCGAAAATCCACGCGCCGCCTCACCTTCATCCAACGGTTGGATCAACATCCCCGAGCTTCACAGACCTCTCTTCTCTCTCCTCTCCCCCACCGGAACCCTCGCCACCGCCATCACCGCCGTCGACCGTCTCTCCCTTGTTAAATACCTTTTCCCCGCCGAACGTCTTCCTCACTGGTCCCGCTCCCTCTCCGATAAACACAATCTCTCCGATCTTCTTCCATCAATCTTTCCCTCTTCTTCTTCCTCTTCACAAATTCGACTCAATGTTTTTCAATACTTCTTTTTCTGGTTCGCTTATTACCCTGTCTCCAAGGGTAATTCCGTCAATCCAACAATTTCCGATCAATCATCCGTTAAAATCACCACCGCTGCGAAATCTAGGTTAGAAAATTGGACTTCTTCGATTCGTTTCTCCGCCACAAAACCCCCCGTGTCAAACGATAAACCTAACTGTGATCTCTACTCGCGTCTTCTCTACGCGTATCTTCGTGAAAATGTTCCTACATGTGATTTATCATCTCATCAACCCTACCGGAGCTCTATTCTTCACTACGGCTCGGGCCACGACGCAAATTTCGCGGCTCGAGCCGAGTTTGTTGTGAACACACTGATTCATTTTTGGCTTGTTGACAATGATTTCTCACCGTTTCCGGTGAGTGTTTGTAAAGCGATTGGTGTATCGTTTCCATTCGGAGAAATGCCACCGGCTGCGGGTTTAGGGGAAGTTGTGAAGCTGTTTGTTAGGTATTTGGGTTTGAGTACTTTAACAGCGTCTCGTGAGAATGGTGATTTTGGTTATAGTTATAATTCTAGTCCTAGGTGGAGAAGTTTAGAGGTTTCGAAGAATAAGGATTTAGGTTATGGGTGTTGGAATCAGTGTTTGCAGAGGCCTCTGTATAGGTTTTTGTTGAGGACATTGTTGTTTTGTCCAATGGCGGTTTCGGTTAAGAATGTTTCTCAGGTGTTTTATGTTTGGATTAGTTATTTGGAGCCTTGGAGTATTAAGGGTGATGAGTTTTCGGAGCTTGATGCGAACAGTGAAAAAATGGAAAATGCTGTGTCTGAAATTGGAAGTGGGGGTGGTGGTGCATATTCGCCGCGTTGGGAGGATTATGTTCTATCTAATTATCTGTATTATACTTCACTGGTTATGCATTTTATTGGATTTGCTCACAGGTTTCTTCATAGTGATGTTGAAACTGTAGTTCAGATGGTGCTCAAGGTATGATTCATATTAACCCTGTTCTTGTTTTGTTCCTTGTATTCACAGTTACTGCTTTTCTGCTCTATGATGGTTATTTGACTGTGACCTGATGTTTCTACTTAAGATGATATATGTGGATAGTGGAAGAGTAACTGCATAGAATCTTTTTTGTTCTCGCTAGTTTGTGTGTATGGATTGATTAAGATGGTGAAACTTTGATTAAAAAAAATGGGCATGTTGTAACTTGTAAGCATTAGAATGTGGCTATTAGATGGTCATGGATGTTAGTTTCTGTACATGTTGCTATAATTGAGTCATATGTTTAGGGAATTCATCCTTGAAGGGAAAAGCATAATACCATGAATTCGCTAGTTATTGTTTCTAGAGTGCCAATTCTCTTTCACCCAATGACAATGTTATAATATTCACGTTTTTATCTGTGGAATTTGTATTTAACCATCATTTGATCATCCGGTATTGTCCAAACTCGCCTGTGCCTGCACGCCTGATGCCACATTAACATATAATTTGCCCTATTGGAAGGAAAATAGACAATTTTAGTTCAATAGTTGTACACTTGTACTATCCATTAATTGCTTAAATGTTGAAAAGAGCGTTTGTAATCCACTTTGTGTCAACACAAAATTGCCGCAAAAAATAAGTCTAAAATTTGAAGGATATTAATTGCATGATTTCTGTAGATTTGTGTTACTCAATTTTTTGACAACTTTACTACAGTGTTTTTTAATGTTTTAAACAAATTTAAATATGACATCCAGCTAGGAAAAAGTTTGCATTGATGTTCATGTTAGACCTGTCTATAAACGTAATGGTTAGAAATTTTAAAAGATAACAAACTCTCCATAACCCTCATTTAATTATTCCTGTCATGTATAAACAATGTTTCTGTGTTTGTAAACTTGAGATTGGTGCACTTCTACAATGATAACAGCCTCCCGAAGTTTAGCTGAAAGGAAGTTTCACATTCTAACCTTTGTATCCAGGTGTTGGACACTTTGACATCATCCAAAGAGCTCATTGACCTTTTGAAGAATGTAGATGCCCTTTTCCATTCTAAACAGGCTGGCTCAGGCAAACCAATGTTGAATAACTTGTACAAATATGTCCCCATCGTCCGGGAACAGTTGCAGGTGGTTTGAATTTCTCATACATTTTAAAGATTTTTCTATTACATTTATCTGTTAATCTAATGGTTAATTTTTGCCCCTTAATATAACTTTTCACCCTAAATGTTGATCCTATACTATCAGTTACCTGCTTTTTTCTTCTTTTGTTGGTTATGGGGTCTCGTGTTTTGAATCTTTGCACTCCTTGATTAATTTAGATTCATAGCTGGTTTAGACATGGTACTAAAAGCCTGTTCACTTAAGCATTATTTAAAGGGAAAATTTTCCTTTTTCTTTTTAAAAAAAATCACTGCTACAAGATTTTAGGTAGTTTGTTCAAGCTTTTGAAAGAAAAAAGTTGGAATTTGTAAAGAAAAAAAAGAGAGAAACAGATACTCTCTCCGTCTCACAATATTAGCCGTTTAGCCGTTTAAGGTTTGTGGACGATTATTAAGGAAATGATTAATTGTGTTGATTTCAATGGTAAAATTAGTCGCATTTACTAAAACACCCTTATTAATTGTAGTTAGTGGAGTAGTTAAGTTGGATGAAATTAAATAAATAAGGGTATAATGGTGGAAAAAAATAATAAATGTTGCACTGATATTGTAAAGTGACAATTATTTTGAGAAAAAGAAAAAAAGCTAAAGAGACAATAATTGTGAGACGGAGGGAGTATTTAATTTTTTTCCCGTCAAGTAACCTAGTGGTTAGAAATTCACCTCTTAAAGGTGAATAAGTGGGGTGTCCGGGGTTCGAACCCCGACCCCTGCATATTATAATGCATTGTCCATTTCAATTGAGCTAAAGCTCGTGGGGAATTATTCTAATTTTAATTACCTGTAATTTTTGAGTAGTTTCCAATGATAAACTGTAATTTTAATTACCTTTAAATGTAAGAAAAGTTTTACTAAAAATTGCAAGTTTGTAACAAATTGAAAATAGTTTCTACTGTATGTAAAATCCCTAAAAAGGAAATCACATATACAACTTGGCTTAAATGCTTCTGTGGGTAAGTAACAGGTACTATACATGACATAAACACCGTATATTTATTGATATATACTGATTGTTTCAGGACTGGGAGGATGGTTTATGTGAGACTGATGTTGATGGCTCATTCTTGCATGATAACTGGAACAAAGATTTGCGTCTCTTTGCTGATGGGGAGGATGGTGGACAGCAGCTCCTTCAGGTTTTACATTTCAAATTTGCGTTTCAAACTAAATTAAACTAAATCAATTGTTTGTCTATTGATTTATACGGGGCTTGAGACCAACTATGTCTGTCACTCTTGTGTTGTGTTTCTAAATAGATAGTAATAAATAATTATATATCTGGTATAGGTTGTTATCTTCTCATCCACTTATTTTTTTCTGCAGTTATTCATATTGCGTGCTGAAGCCGAGTTACAAGCTGCTTCTGGTGATAATGTTACACCAAGCCTTCAATGCATAGATTCATTGAAGTCAAAATTAGGGTGTTTATTTGATGGGCAGACTATAAAGCCATCTCCAACCTCCCCAGAACCAATGCAGCATCAACAATCCCGTGATGAGATATTCAACCCTAGAAGGGTTGGCAATCGTGTGTGTATGGATGTTAAATACAAAGGCGATTGGATGAGGCGTCCCATATCCAGCGATGAGATTGCATGGCTTGCAAAAGTGCTTGTTTGGTTGTCTGATTGGTTAAATGAGAATCTTGGATTAAATCAAACAGAGCCCATTCTTGGAGTAAATCAAACAGAGACCAGTAAGTCGAGCTCCACTTGTTCCTATGTGGAAGTGTCCACTGATGTTGCCGATATATGTGGACCTTCGGAGGCACTGAAGGCTTTTCTCTGTACAATCTGCTCTTGGTTTCTCTTCTTGGGTGCTGCTTCTCTGGGTTTCATGCGGAAATATGGTTTGAGGGTGAATCTAAGGATACTAGCCTCTAAGAAGGTTGTAATGTTTTTTGTTTTATATGCTGTTTTCTGCTTACTGAAGAAATTTGTTCGAGCAATCCTTAGCATGTAGGAAGTATACATCAAATATATACGTAGTATATAGAGAAATGTAGAAAGTACAGAGAATTTTGTTACTTTGAAGTTATTGAGTAAATTTACAACTGGTTTTGCAGCCAAAATTATGTTTGGTATTTTGCTTAGTTGGAATGCTGTAGTGAGAAATAGCCAGCTGCAGCTGTTCCACCCATGCTTGCTTATTTGGAATTTGCATAAAACTTACTTGGAATGTGCTACTAATTATGTTTACCAAGTTACAACTTAAGGAATATTTAAAAAAAAAAAAAACTTTAGATAGGGAAACTTCCCACCAAAAAACGTAGTCAACACTCAACAAGTGAGATCTGTAAGACAAATTGAACAATCAGACAATAAATGAAGTCGGCATGCCATTAAAAATAGCACAAGCAATTCACTGGTTTAAGTCAAGCAATGTTAGTGTTAAAGTCAGTCACCAAAACTCAATCTCATCCAAGTGAAATTCAAAAGATTTGTTACTCTATCACTTAGTGGGTCATTTATTTCACTACTTGCAAATAAACTACTTGAAAAAAAAACAAATAAGGTTGCCAATTAATTCATCCAAAACTCCATGGCATCGCGCATTGATTAAATATTCATTTGTGATTGGTTTTGGCTCACTTTACCATTAACCAAGTGTTGGTGTTCAATTTAGGTTTTGGCTCTTATAAATGAACTTCATCAATAATACATTAAGTTTATTAACAATACTCTTTAATATTCGGTTAAAATCAGTCCACGTAGTTCTTCCTAACTCCCAAGCATTTGTGATTTCTACAACTAACGGGTTGTTGTGTTTCCCTTCTCAAGAAGGGTTGATGCGTGGACTCACCTAATTTAATAATACTTTTTCACACTCATTTAAAAGCTTGTGTGCCACCACAATATCACTCTAATTACTCTCAACAACACAAATAGCCTCATTGTTATGGCACCCAGAAAAGATGGACCTACTAAGAAAACAATGAATAGAGGAGCATGGACCCAAGAGGAAGATCAAAAGCTAGCACAATGCATCCAAATTCATGGTGCCAAGAAATGGAAAACCGTTGCAAACAATTCAGGTAATAAGACAAAAGTTATTCTTTTATTACAAAAAAATTTACAAGTTTAGAAAAGAAAGGGGGGAAAAGTTGTTACTTGAAACCAAAGTAAGTGCTGCAATTTTGTTTGCAGGTTTGAATAGGTGTGGAAAGAGTTGCAGGCTAAGATGGTTGAACTATCTTAGACCCAATATCAAGAGAGGGAACATTTCAGATGGAGAAGAGGATTTGATTATTAGGCTTCACAAACTTCTTGGAAACAGGTTTCTCATGCTCATATATATGCAAACTAGTATTTTTGAAGAAAAATTATAGGTTTTTTAAATATACTACTTTTGCCTTTATTCTTTAGACTAATATTTTTTACTGTTTCATAATCCTTGCAAATATCTCACATTTTACTTATTCCCTCAAAAAAAAAATCTCACATTTTACTTTTGATCATTGTTTTTTTAATTTAGTTCCCGATAAATTTGTTCCAGCCGTAACGAATCAATGTAATATGTATGTTATATTAATATAAATTCTTATGTAGTTTGCATTAGAGAGACAAAATCAAATATTTTACGTATTATAAGGGATTAATTCCAACACGAACAACTTTTCAGGAACTAAGATAATACAACAATGACCAAAGGTAAAAAATTGTATATTTGCAATGATTAGAAATAAACAAAAATTAGTAAATTTGCAAGGACAAAAAATATATTTAAACCAAAATTAAATAATGTTAGTGTATGAGTTCATTTCATTAGCATTTGTGGTGATCATGGAGTTTTTTGGCATGTGAAGGTGGTCTTTGATAGCTGGAAGGCTTCCAGGGCGAACAGACAACGAAATTAAGAACTATTGGAATTCTCATTTGTGCAAAAAAGCCAGTCACATAGAGGAAAAACCAGAAACTTCTACTACACAAGAAACTATAGCCCAAGACAATGTTGTTGGGGATAATGCTATGTTACAGAATAAAGATTCAATCAGTGGAAGTCTTGATTCAGATATTATATTTGGTGTGAATGAATTCTTAGACTTTTCCACTGAAGAACCATATGGGTTTGATTGGGTGAATAAATTCTTGGAAATTGATCGGTTTCAGTTTCCTGAGAACACTAACATCTGAGTGAGCATTACTGCAGATGAGTAGCTCCAGACCATTGAAGTATAATGCTATGTTGAGAGAGAAAGAGTTTTTCTAATTTTAAGAGCATGTTCGGATTGACAGTAATTTAGTCACAATGTATCATTGTGATTTCGACAAAAAAAATATTTACTTTACAGCTTCAACAAAATCACAATCCACATATCGGAAAATTGAAAGGAAAAAAAAAAGGAGTAAAGTTTTCTTTTCACAAACCTTTCGATTGTATCAATAGCTGGTAAAAAAAAATTACACTTAATAGTTGATCAATAACTAAATACTAATTCATAATTATCACATCAAAAACACATGTACTCTCATCCTTACTGTTTTAAAAGTTTATTATTGTTTATGTGTCATTAATTACTTGTTACTGAATAATAGATTAAATTACCTTCTTTCAAAAAAAAAAGAAGATTAAATTACCTATTTGATGTCATAGACTCATAATGTGTTAAATTTAAGAATTGCTGTAAATGGTGAGTTGGCAGTAGTACTTGAAGTAGAGACAGTTTTTCATTCAATGAGGGAAGGAAGGGTTATTTATTGGTGTATGGCCAATTAGTACTAAAATTGTAAGGATTCTGCAATATGATCATTGAAATCAACTGAATTCAAAATTATTTCTCAAATTGAAATTTGTTTTAGATTATGTATTCATTGAGTTGCTCGTTAGTCTTTAAAATTGTGCTGAAGGAACTAATGTGGTTAATAATTTTTATGTTTTAAAAATCATTGTAAAATTTAGTTGATTTCAGAAGTTGTATGATCCATTCAATTTCAGAACTTAGTTTGCCATTCACTCTATTTAATGGCTAAGGAAAAATTTCAGAAAACAACAACCTCCTTATAAAAATTGAAAAATATAAGAAAAACAACAAAAAATGTATGGTAGCAAGACAATGTCGGTGATCATAAATTAAGATTCAATTCCAAGAGATCTTGCCCCATAGAGTTGTCAGTTCAGTGAAGAAAATACTAAAATAAAAGTAGTGAAACTGATAGAAAGCAACAGAGCTTTGGTAGCCCCACAATTTTTTTCCCAATGATAATATAATACATTGAACTCTTTATCCAGATAAAGTAACAACAAACAAAGCAAGATACTTCCCTCTATGGTTTTATGAAAGAGACTATGCAGAGTTCAAGGGTTTAATACTTTGAAAGAGGGGAAGAAAAAAACTATTACACATTTTAAAATAACAGCAACTGAACTATTTACAAACCTGTTAACCAGATTACCTAGCTTAGGATCAACCATCTAGCTTTTGGGTTCCTCGTCAAGTATTCATGTAATTAATAAATTAATCAATCAAATTTCTATTGTATGAAGCCAATTATTGAGCAGTGAAAGACTACAAGAGTCTTGCATGGTCCCCGTCTAAATTTGCGGAGTTCAAATCTGGTTTAGCTTGTTCAACCATATTGAATGAAGAATCATGTGAAACAGATCATATCTTATTGGTTTTGGGTTCCAAAGGAAATGCTTCTGTACCATCTTCACATTATTTTGCATTGCAACATATTTTCTCATAGGGATTGACAACAAAATATCCTTCAATCTAGGAATATCCTTCTCGGCCACCACCACAGAAAAAGCGCTCCAGTCCAGAACTTCACTAAGTGGAAGGACAAAATTATCTGCAATGATCACAGGAACACATTCGTAGTATATGGCTTCAACTATCCTAGGGCTATTAACTTCAAAGCCCATTGGACATAAACAATATTTACTTGATTTCATGTGTTGAATATAAGTCATCTTTTTAGAGACCCTCAAAGGTAAACGCTTGTAGATTTTCATGTCTTCATATTTTTCACCACCCCAATACTTGAGAAGAGTGGGACGCACTCTACCGTGCATGCTACCAGCAAAGAAGGCAAGGATTGGACGTAGTGACGCTCTATTCCCACCGAGATATCTAAGAGGTCTTCTTGGTGCCCTTATGGTAGTTTCTGGAAGGGAAACATCTCTTCCTTCAATGAAGATTCTTTCAGACAGATCAGCATTACATAGAGCTTTTAAGGTGTTTCTGGCTAATTCTTCATGTTCAGCCACTGTGTAAGGACCCTGCAAATGGGAGTTTCAAACAAGAGGCGTATAAGTAGAGATGTTTATGAAAATTTCAAGAAAAGCAAAGGTTCACTGAAGTGTTTTTCATTGTTCAGTAATCATAAAAAAAAAATTAAAAAAAAAAAAGTGTCATAGAGAGCCCGCAATAAGTCATATAAATGAAAGTTGTTGCATACTTTCATACTCAATATGATATGGCCTTGGATTATTTCAAATTTCAAGGTAATAGACTGCTATAAAATGTTTTAAGGGAAGCTGGAACTACGAAAGGGAATTAAACAGTTGCAGAAGGAGAACTGTGAAATATATTGGGGGATTAAGCAGGAATGTTTTTTCTTTGCAGTGATGAGAGCTTTGTGGCACCAGGTTATCCTATTATTATAAATCATCATCATCTATTATACAGGCGAACCTTTATGGGTCGAAGCCATTTGAAATTTATTTTTACTAAATAAATTCATTTTAATTTTTCCACCTAATTAATGAAAGACAAGGAAATGTAAGAACTAAAATTACTAATACTCTCTTCCTCAAAAAAAAATATTTATACTCTCAAACAATTATCAAATTTTTATACCAAAAAAGACAGTTATCAAATTTGGCGAAATCAAATTATCAGAGGAATCCAAAGGAAAAAAGACACCTACCCAGTCATGGCAAGCAACAAGGAAATGATCTGACCCATGTGTGCGATTCCAAAAGGGATACTTTGCAGCAATCTTGTTTACATAGTCTCTAAGAAAGATTGATAACGGTTTCAAATCATGTGACCCAGGCACATAGAGCGTGACCTCCATTTGGCGTGCACTGTATGGAAGATAAAATAAGTGGGCCCTCTCGGGATCCTTGGTGACAAATTGCTTATTTTCCTGCATCAACTTCATAAACCATCCTTCAGAAGCATAGATTCCCTTGAGGGAAGGGTTGTGAAAAATAGGCCTTGCCCCATCACGATATATATAAACTTTAAGTACTGTTTCCATCAATTCATAGCTCCTGAAATTGAGGGACAGTATTTCAACATGGTCACAGATGCTATTCACATCCCAAAGTTGTAGTACATTCCAAAGACATAATCAACAATATTCAGCAGATTACAGACAACGAGTTACAGAATCAACTCCCCAAGTCTCCAAACTTCATCTCCTTAAAAACTCGAAAACTTGGTGGAGATGACTATAGAAAAGCAATGAAGTAACTAGACTCAACAATTTACATCCGCTTTACAAGACACTAATATTCTAGACATGGTCAAAACTAAAAACTACAATACATACCAGGTAAAAAGACATTGACCATCCTCATTAATGTCAGTGCCTAAAAACATATTTTAAACTTCCTATTTGAAGGATGTATCGTCACTAGTAATAGTTGTAATTTTTAATAAAAGTTAGGTAGGTTGAGTGGTCCTTGGACAAGGTAGTAAGACCAAGTAGTCTAAAGTTAAAGCCTTCTTGCCTCAGTCTTCATATTATGTGATGAACGCATGCTTTCTAGACTTCAGTTTTCCAAGTTCAAAAAGCTTATATGTGAAAGAGTGGTACTATATCGAAACTACTCATTAGAACTGTGATATAAAACCACTTGTGTCTTCAGCTAAGAGCTTATGCTTTTCAGATGATAAATTCATGACATAGTATAACTCTATAACCAAGTGGTTTAGAATTTGATCCCTACAGCCCACATTCCTTTATTTGTTGTTTGGGATTCTATCCTACTTTATATTATCTTATTCTAGCCTTGGCGCAACAATGAAGTTGTTGCCACATGACTGAAAGGTCACGGGTTCAAGAAGTTCTGGAAACAGTCTCTTGTGTAAAACAGTTCAAAGTTCGAACTTCTTTAGTAAACAAGTAAAAACAATCCACACTTAAATAATGTCGAGGATAAAGCTAACAATGCACATTTTAGCTATAGGAATCATTTTCATTTTTCTTTAACACTAAAAAAAAAATTGGATAAATCAGTAACCATCACTTGCAATCATGATTCATGACACCATCCATTAACAAAACCATTAACAAGTATGCACAATTTAAAAAGAAGAAATAAGAATACCTTTTAAAAACAGAAACGTTCCTGAATAAAGGAGCGTAAAGATCAGCATCTTCAGTCACTAAAGTAGCATGATCAATCTCTTTCTTTGCATATACAAGGGCCTCAGTAGGTGTCATCAACCTAATGTCCGTCTGCGATATACATATCCAGCAAAATATTGGTAACGTCCATCTTCATCGTATACTTCAACAAAACAAATGAATGAATTAAGTGTAAAATCTAATCAACTTCTACCTGCTTACCAGAAGGAACAGGCCCACTAGGGAATGGAGTTGTAACTGTTGTATTAGCAGCAAGATATCTATCTTTCTTCCGTCGCCCTCGAGTGTCTACACTATCTGCCTCAACCAATACCGATTGAACAAAATTGTTAGAGGAATTAGAATTAGGCGAAACAGCGGAATTCGGAAGAGTGAGGCTAATCTGTTGAAGTATTGTCTCTTTGATAAACTCATTCGACTGTATAGTACTACTGTTGGAGGAACGGTATGAATCATGAAAGTGTTTGTCTGGTGAAATTACATGAGTATGAACAATCATCTGAAACAAAAATCCAGATGCAGTGAAAATGGATACAAGGAGAAACAATTTTCTCCAATCAATCTTGTGTCGAAAACAACGCCACGATAACTCCCTCATTAGAATAGTTACTGTTAGGTGGAACACTTTCTTCATCTCAAATTTGAATCATAGCGCAATAAATTGGAACCTGGTTTGGTTCAGACGATGGATCTGAGTGCGGGAAAAGTAGTGTGTAACTGATAACAGAGACAGCGAGGTTTACGGGAACGGTTAAAGCGGGTTCTGCTGGCATACAAAGCGTGTTGATGTTCTGTTGTGTTAGGAAGATGCTATTGCTAAACTCCAATCCCCAAGGCATGAGAAAGAAGGAACAAGTACAACCCCCAACTCTTCGATATATCCAAAGTCAACTTTTTCCACCTTTTCTCTTATTTATGGTTGTTTAAGAATGCATTTAATAAAAAAGATAAACATTTTAAATAGAGGTGTGTTATTTGAACAAGTGACGTGACAACCATTAATTTATAAAGGAAAATAGATAGTGATACAAAAACTAAAGTAATAGAGAGAGAAAGTAAAAAAATAATGTGAGTATGAGAGATAAAGTTGTCACATAGGTTGTCACAAAATGGTTGTCAAAATATCATTTCTCTTTTAAATAAGGGTGAAGTAAATTAGTTATACCTTAGCAATTGTAAATTTTTCGAAACCATGAAATTTGGTTCGAGTGGATAATGACATTTATCAAACACAAATTGTTCAGCTTAAAACCGAAAATTTCTTTCTTGAATTCTAACTCAAATGTCAAAATTGTTAGGTCATAGATTGCATCTTAACAAACTTGAGAATCCTCATTTGCGTATGTGAATTTTCAAATGTGATTATTGTCATTTTATTAATAAAAAGTCACTTATAATCCAACCTTATGATAAATAAATCGATTCACCCAAAAAAAAAAATCGATTCGAATGAGGTCTTGACACATAACTCTTTTCCCTATAGGTTGCCTCCTCGAAATCAATATTTTATTCCAAAAATATTTCAACATTTCAACTAAATTACGACAATGACAATATATGAAGTGTCCGATCTTAAATATCTCATTGAGATAAAAATAAAGCACATTAGAAAATAAAATCATAATAATTCACACACCAACAAATATGATACATGAGATCTTAAATATTACGTAAAAAAACAAGTATGATACATGAGATTGTATATTCGAAATCATAAACATGTCACTCAAATTAAACTCAAATAACCACAAATGCTTTTAAATATCTTTTATTTTTCTCTCTCTTGGTCTCCCTTGTAAGTCAATAACTCACAAAGTTTGTCTATCCACAAGATGTCAACTTATACAAAAGAAATGGAGTGTTTTAGCCTTTACGGTCTACATACACAAAATGTGACTATCAAACAAAGTTCTCAAAATCTCTTCGCAATATGTTTGTACAGTGTCGAATGCTTACATGATCAAAATGTGTGGTATACCATCTCCAATCAAACGACAATGCGTGATAATTCAAAGATCTTAATTTTCAATTTTGAAGTATCATAATTTACAATTGAGAGCGAAGTTTGTCACCCCTCCCCCCTAAGTTTATGATGCCAAAGTAACCAGAAGTTATTGGAATACGAAATCATATTCTGCACACAAGTAATTAACAAAGCTTTAACGAGTGTATGAATCCACGCTCAGGTAGCTTGACTCACACCACAAAGTTGCAGTTTGTCAGAAGTTATAAATTGTTGCTCTGACTTGGTCGTGTGTGTCGGTGGTTTTTAATGCATAGACAAACAAATGCTTAACTTTTCTAACCAACTAGGATGTGCGTTCCACGACACATGCAACAGGTTACTCAACGACAACATCCTCTGATCATATATATTAAATGTTTAATGTAAATTTCAAACAGATCAGTGTTGCACTTCTTTTGGCGTGTATGTTTGAGATTCTTGAGGACACTTTATTTTAACAAGAACTACTGACCTACATCATCGTCTTTTTGTTGCACAAGAAGAAACCATGAAGTTGCTTCACATTCTCCATTGTATCAATGGTCTGAATTCTAACACATTGGGCTTTTAAATGGATTGTAAGATAGATCTATAGTATGTTTGTTTTCTCGACAAGGAATGACAAAAAAATTTAGCTTCACAAATTCTTGATGAATATAACTTTGAGACGCGATGATGACATAACAGACGTGGAACCAAATACAACAATAGTTAATAATGATCAAGAGATAGTCTCTTTATAATTAGGTGTTATTATTGAAGTTTGTCATGCTCTATTATCACTATTATAAAGTCTTTGTCTATCTTTGATATCACGATAGATATGTCATAACCACAGTGATCACATGCCATCGTGATTCTAAAAGCTACAAAGTGTAACTTACAAGAAAATCACAATTGTTCATGGATGTATCCACCTTAACACTAAACAACTTATCACGGCTTCTACATTTTCACGCCCAAAGGATCTCGAAATGCGATAATCAAGCAGTAAACTTACATTCAAACACATGCTTAGATTGCTAAATACTAAATCAGTAATGAATGGGGGTAGAGAATTAAAATCCATGAAACAAACTTTCACCAATAAAAAACAAAAAAACAAATCGACCATGTTAAAAAGCATGATCACCACCGCATGAAATTTTACGAGTAGGATAGCCAATAGCACTTAGCCATGTCATCTAACCATGTACCCAATAGAAACAAGCCACATGAGAACGAAACACGTGTTCTGAACAACAAAGACGCACACAAAGCGGTGAAGAAACGAACCTAAATCCAAAACCCCCGAACCCAAATCCATGATCCTCCTCTGAATCAAACCTTCTCTCGTTATTCTTCACCAGATCTACAAAGCTTTGTTGCGTCACTCCAGAACTTGGCCATGGCTGCGCCATTTTTCTCAACGCCTTTTCAGCCTTATGTTTATCAGGTATTTCCACCAATTAACCTAGATTCTCTAATAGCTTAGATGAGTTTGAAAATGCTGAATATTATTTTTATTTCATTAATTACCTGTTCGCTAGGATCACATTTTGTGAAATTGGAGTGTTGTAGAAGATTGAATTATGTTTATTTTACGTGTATTAAGATTATGAGAAATTGCTCTTTAGTTAGTTTGATAAGCTGAATTTTTATAATTTTATCGTATGATCAACATAGTTTTGTTTTAGTTCACGATCATGATGATCATTGCATGGAGTTTATATATTTTCTTTGGAACGTGCAAAGTGAAAAATTGTCCAAAAGGGATTTTTTAAAGAGCCATTCTATTTAATGCAACAAATTTTCTCACGAAAAGATCACGAACAGCACATGTAATGTATATTGGCCAATAGAATTGGGGTTTTGGCCGAAATCACAGTAGGACACGCATTAACAGTAGGACACATTACCACTCATATTGTTGTGATGTGTTTCGTCGTGACAGTAAGATTTTCCATCTTTTTAACTGGCTTAGTTTTGTGGGATGTTAAAATTGACAAGCGACGTGTTTTTTTTTTTCTTCGCGCGCTTACTGGTCTGAGTAAGAGTTGCCCTTCTTAGTACGAGGGGATACAAAAGTAAGGAGAATTTAATTTCTTAATTAACCAACAAAACAGGTGCAAGAAAAAGTGTAGAGCTCATCGTAATGCTTTAATTAAAGAAAAAGGAAGTTTTCTTGGTATTTCGATTCATATATTTGATTGCGATACTAAATATATTATCGTGATTTTGAGCATTTCTTATTAAGGGTGTCTGAGTACTATACCAATGCTGATTATTATGAAGAACTAAAAACAAGAAACACGTGAAGGCTTTAGAGACTCCATTTAATGCATATATTGGCCGTGATTTCCGCAGAAGAGAGACACGTTTGGAAAATAATTTTAGTGTATATATTCCATTGATCCACTTTATACGATAACCGTTCCTTTTTTCTTTTTCTTTTTCTTTTTTTTTAAAATGGACATGTTTTCATTCTTGCGTTTCGTTTCTCAACTGTTTCGTAAGATTTAGCAGTTCTCATCAGGGAAAGAATTCTATAATAAAAAGAAAAATAACCGAAATACTGACATTCTACATAATATCCGTCACAATCTCATGATGAACTTTTTCGTGTAATGTTGTTCAGAGCCAGCAAGACGCAATTATCCCTTTTCAGATTTTAGGGGGTGAATCTCAGGTGGTTCAGGTATCTGTGACTATCCAATCCTGAGTCCTAAATGTCAATCTTTTCTTTGTTCCTTTTTATCAACAATTATGTAACATCGCGTGTCATTTGGTTCCTGCTATACAGATAATGTTGAAGCCACATGAAAAAATCATTGCAAAGCCTGGTAAGTTGTTGGGTGCCTTTATTCACAGGTCTTTAGAATTTTTCCATGGATGATCTTTCTTTGCAAACTTTAGATTAAAGCTTTGTACTGTCATTTTGAATCGTAAATATAGGTCACATGCTTGAATATTGCATTCATACAAACACGGTTCTATTGATAATATTGCTTGTAATAGAGGCTCGGGTCTATTTTTCACCCTGATGTCTGTCTGCTCAACATGGCCTATACTGGTCATGATTGGGCATCATTTGGGGATGAAATAACAAATTTATTTGGTTTGCATATATTTAATTATCTTTTTTGGTCTAGATATAGTGTTCTTATTTGCTCAAAACCTTTTAAGGTTTAAATTATTTCCTTGATAGACAATGTTTCAATGATAATTCCCTAGTTCTTAAACTCTTTTATTACTTGCGGCACTTGCCAATCCACAAGCTTGCGAGTAAGTATGTTTGTGATTTTCTTAGATCCTCCCTAATTATTAAATGAACAAGTGTCATCAAGTATGAGTTAGCCTGAGCCCAACTAATGTTAATTGCATGTGGAGATATGCATATTTTTTTTTTTTTTTTGCACTTTGCTAATAGTTCTCATTGTAATATGTTTTTTTACATATGTTATATGAAAACATATGCTCCAAGTATTACATAACTTACAGTTGGAATTGTGGAGAACAGCTACCCATATTTTTAATTGAGACTATACCCTATGGCAATTGTAGGTTCCATGTGCTTTATGTCTGGATCAGTTGAAATGGAAAATGCCTACCTTCCAGAAAATGAAGTTGGCATATGGCAGTGGTTGTTTGGCAAAACTATAACGAACATTGTTGTTCGCAATTCTGGACCAAGTGATGGATTTGTTGGCATTGCTGCACCTTATTTTGCGAGAATTCTACCGGTTTGTACTTACATACCTCTCTAAATTGTTCAAATAATGGATCGTTACTCCTCTTGTTTTAAATTAATTCTCAAAATTCATCATTTATAAACATATATCTGTATCTATCCGACTGAAATATTTTCATATGTGACTATGTTTGCTACTTATATGAATACAGATTGATTTGGCAACATTTAATGGAGAGATTCTATGCCAGGTATATCTAATTTGTTTTCAACTGTTGTTCTAATTGATTTCAAATATGAAAATTCAATTTCTATGGGTTTACTGGTTGGTATTATATTTTTAATTTAAGGATCAGAATACAAACATAACTTCATTTTGAATTTTTTGTAGCCCGATGCATTTTTGTGCTCGGTCAATGATGTGAAGGTCAGCAACACAGTTGATCAGAGGGGACGTAATGTTGTTGCTGGTGCTGAGGTGAGATATTTGGGATAATTGAGAGTTTAGAAGTTTCCTATAATTCCCCAATAACGTAAACTTGGTCACTTGTTTGGGAAGCTGTTTTAGTTTTCTGTTTCGATTATCATAAGAAATGGACAATGTACTTGAACTCAGATGTGACAATCAGTGTAGACTGCAATGTCTACAGTGAATTATTGTTTGTACCAAAATGTATTATGGACTTGGAAAATGTTCTTAGGATGCATCACTTTTCCACATACCGGTGTAATTTATACACAATTTCCTGTTCATAAATCATTAACAATAACACTTTGCTTTTAGTTAGTATAGCTATACCATATGATCTACCACCGCATACAGCGCATGTTTTTTAGCACTTTATCATAATCATATTTCTTCCAAGATAATATGTTTTCTATTGAAAATAAATATGGTAGAAGTTAAAGTATTATTGTCATGTGTATATATTACTTCTCTAAGACCATGTTTGCATTATAGGTATTCTTGAGGCAGAAGCTATCTGGCCAAGGGCTTGCATTCATACTAGGGGGTGGATCTGGTATATTATCTTGACTTGTATACATACTTATAGCATTACTGTTTTTTATTTTTTGGTTTCCATTGCTACTTTTTCGTCCTTTTCAGTCGATCTTCCAATTTTAAACTGTCATTTTGATTAAGGTCTGCCTCTGGAGTATTTCTTGTTTTCTTTATTACTGGACTCCTGTAGTATTTCTCATTGGAGTGCTCTATTGGATTCCCTTCATTTTTAGTTGTACAGAAAATTCTTGAGGTCGGTGAAGTTCTAGCTGTTGATGTTTCTTGCATTGTTGCTGTGACGAGTACAGTCGATATCCAAATAAAATATAATGGTCCTGCAAGAAGGACAATGTTTGGAGTAAGTAGCTTCTATTTCTGAAGTATTTTCATGTTCTGCAGTAAATACTGTTCTCATGAATTATTCTTTTTTGTGCGGCTCATGAAATGTGCTTGGTTGTCGCTGTAGAAACTTGAAATTCTTGGGTGCATGTCATAATAGTATGTCAAAATTTACATTTATATTTTCGTAATGGTTGGTGAAAATAGAAGTTAGCACTTCGTAAACTATCTGGGTTACTCCAAAGGGATGTAAATCTCTCCCTTCCTCAATAATTGTAGCCTTGTAGGATTCACTTCCAAATCTTTATGCTCATTGCTAAAGACTTTACAAGCTGGTAATGTCAGCAGGAAATTATGTTATTAATTAAGCGTATGTGTTGGAGAAAGTCGAGAGTTTACATTACTAAACATACTGGGGATTTTGATATTTTAGAGCAAGGAATTAAAGTTTAGTTCATGAAGATTTTGCTTGGGTTTCTTTGCCTTGTGTTAGTAACTAAATTTGAATATTTGTGGAATTGAAGTTTAGTTCATGAAGATTTGAGAAATTAAAGTTTAGTGACTAACCCGAGGCAAAGAAACCCCAACAAAGGCGAAAGTTGAGGTGCAAAAAGGAAACAAAACTAAAAGCTTCCTGCACCAACTGCTATAGAGAAGATTTGTTAAGACAGAAGGTAGGGGTTAAATAGAGATGTTAGTTAGTTAGAATTTATTCTGTTGGACAATATAAGGATATGTTAAGCATGGGATTCAAACAGAGTAGATGAATGCAGACATGTTTAGGTTGTAGTTTGTGATGGGAAAGCACCACTCAAGTTCAAGAGAAATTTTTCCTGCACAGCTATAAGTGATATACAGGTTTTTGGGACAGCAAAGGGGCTGTAAAAAAATCATGCACAATGCTGCGGAGATTGGAGGTATATTACAATGGATGAGACACAAGACAAGATATGATTAGGTATGGAAGTATAAGAAAGAAAGTTAGATAAAACCTATTGTTGAAAAAATGTTGGTCTCATCTGAGGTGATTTGGACATGTGGAGAAGACTTTTAGAAAATTCTTATAACGAGGGCAACTTAGACGAAAAAATTGTCTAATAGATATAGGTAGAGGAATAAAATTACAGGTGAAACTATTAGGAAGGATTTTGATTTAAATGGACTGTTATTAGAAATCATTAGTGTCATGTAATCAAAGTAAGCAAACTTTTTTGTTGTTATACATATAACGGGTATGATTCAGTGCAAAAAAACTTGGGGATGATGCAACCAACTTTGGTAAACTGCATATTACTATTTTATGTACGGGATCCACCATGCTGCCTTTGATCTCAGATTCTTAATGTATCTTTCAAAATCCATCCTAACTTTCCTAAGTGTGTTATACAACATGATTGTGACATGATCTCGAAATTACAGGGTGACAATGCAGTAACAGCTGTTCTAACTGGACCAGGCATTGTGTTCATACAAAGCTTACCTTTTCCCCGTTTCTCTCAGCGAATTGCTAGGTAATCATTCCGCTAGTAACAAAGTGTAATCACAACATCAACTGAATACTGTCATGGATTATTCGATGATTTTACAATATGATGATTTGCTGTCTGATTTTCAGGGCGGTGACATCTCCAAACATGAGGGAAAATCCAAAGTTTTTCATACAGATTGCCCTTTTCTTTTTCCTGGCATATGTGGTCATTGTATCTTCGTTAATATTGACAGATGTATGAATGTCACTTTATTCTCTGTTGTAGTCTTACTTTTCCCGAGTATTATTATAGGTAGGTGGTGCCTTGGATTCCCCTTTGTCAATATCAGGATTTCTTTTTGGCAGATAATATTTGCCATTTTTTTATAAATCTAAATTATACTTATACAATGTTTATCACCAATATAGAATTTATTTCATTTCATTAGTAGACCAGTCGTTTTGAATGTCTTCTTTGCCGCTCTATGATGAATTGATGGATTATTTTCAGATTTTCATTTCGTAATTTTTATAACCGTTCCATTATTAAAATTGTTTAACTAATTATATCTGATTTAAAACTTATACAAAGGAGGAGCTATGATTTTTATTTTATTTTTTGGTACAAATGAGGAGCTAATATAATGTCAATAAATCAATGAGGAGCTATGATTTATTGACATTATAAAACGTTTTATGTGATATCATAAAAAAAAAAAGTTTTATGTGATAGTGCATTGAAATCAATTTCTTAATTCAATGTCTAAAATAGTGCTTAGTTTTTTTTGTTGTTGAAAGAAATAGAAATTATAATACAATATTATAAAATTTAGCTCATAAATAACCTGCAATATGATTGGATTGGTTGTATGTTATGGGGCAAAATAGAGTGAGAAATGAAACCAAATTTCATTCAAATGAAGTCTTGAAAATGATTTTTCATTGTGTCGATGAGATGCCCTATCTTTCATTTATCTTTGTCGATTTTTTTGGTGTGAACCAGATCTCTTGTGCTCTAGTAAATATACTCTTTTTTTGAGCTAAGTATGATAGTAACGAGTGTAGAGCTCTCCCTTAAAAAATATCATTTATCTTCGTTGGTTTTTAAAATATCAAAAAATGTGGTATCACTCGATTTCATACAAACCACCAATCCAATACAACAGTAAAATTCCCAGTTTAATTTTTTGAACAAGAGTATTGACATTAAACTTTAGATAATTAAACCACTGGTACATAATATGAAATTGATGCCTTAAACATACATACAACAAAATATACTAATATTCTTTAAAAAAAAAAATACTAATAGTTTTGATTTTTAATATTAACTAGCTAGAGAGCAAAGTGCAGACAAACACTAACATGTTAGTTTTTTTTTATTTTTAAAAAAACTAACATGTTAGTATGACCGCTTTTTTCAATAAAGACGTAGTTAATCTTTATCATGGTAAAATTAAAGTTTGAAGTTGATGACAGAATTTTATCATTTAGTATTATTGTTTTTATTTTAATTACAATCTTTTTAATTCAAATTATGATTGCTTTAGATTTGATTTTTACAGATAAAATTAGATTTGTTATAAAAGTTGAATAAAATGATTTGGTAAAATGAACAATAAATTATGATTAAGAGTGTTTTTCTATATTTTCTAAATGTCGTCTTCAATTGAGGATGTAATCAATAATAAAGATGTGTCAAATACTAAATGTACAAACTTCTTTTACTTGAAATTTTTTTAAAAAAAATAGTACTGTTGTTTTATATTAAGTATGTACTGTTTTTTTAATATGAAGTATGTACTTTTTTTTAAAAAAAAAAGTACATTATTAAATAATTTAAGTGAAAGATAATTTTGGAATACAATAAACAACTTTTTTATATAAAAAAAATTGATTAAGTAAATAATCCAATATAAATATTCAAAATTTTATTTTTAGTAGAAAAAAAATCGCACTTTATAATCCTATAAAAATTTTGTCAGAATTTTCAGTCACTGGAAAAGAATTATTAGTATTTTTTAATCCCTATTATAATTTCCATCCGCATTTTTAAAAAACAACCCAAAAGAGAAGTATGAACAATTGACGGAAAGACATGTGTTACGGTTAGTTAAACTTATCAAAGCAAAGCAAGGGTCCTTTGTTTTTGAAGACCACACCCTCATCTCGTGAGTCCCCCAATCCCCATAATTCAATTCACACCATTCTCTCTTTTTTGCTCCCATCTTTCTTCTCTTATCCTCTCTCACCCCAACTTTCCCAACCCTAACATAACTAAATCTTCAATCAATTCAATTCAATTCAATTCTCCGTAACCGCTCTTCGATCCGTTTTCACCGTTATTTAATAATCAATTCCAATTTTCCGCTGCTACGACGCTCGAAGAAGATGAGGAAGATGATGAAGATGTTCGCGATTCTCGTTTGAAGGCTCCGTCGCTGCCGATCAGGAAGGAATCAGAACAACCGTTCTCAGGCTCGTCGTTTAGGGTTTGATTACGGTTTAATTACACCGAAGGAACAATCAAATCTTGTTGTTCTTCTGCTTCGGTTCGATTCAATCACAAACCCTAATTACTGTTGTTATCTCATCTCCAAGTTTCTGATTTGGATTCGCTTGATTCTCACGCTCAACGGTTCCGAAGGAAGGTTTTTTGGTTCGTTCGTGATCTTTTTTGTTCGAGGAATTTGAATTCTGTGGATTCAGAGTTTTGTAACGAAGAGGAAGCTTCAGTGAAGAATTACACAAGTGAATCTCATTGGTTCCATCTGTTCGATTTGTGTTCGATCCTAACCTTAGTATAATCTGCAAGTTTAGGGAAGAGGAAAAAAAAAAAGAAGAAAAAAAATAGCTTGAATTTATTGTACTGTTTTTGATTTGTTCAGTTTCAATATCAGGGTTTTCTATTAGTTATTATTTTTATAATTTCAGAGGCTCTTTGTCTTTTGTTATTGCTTTGGTAAATTAATCATCTTTTATAGATTGAAAGAGATATATACCATGGCGGTGTATTATAAATTTAAAAGTGCAAGAGATTATGATTCAATTTCCATGGATGGTCCTTTCATCTCTGTTGGTACTTTGAAAGAAAAAATATTTGAATCAAAGCATTTAGGGAGAGGTACTGATTTTGATCTCGTCGTCACCAATGCCCAAACCAATGAAGGTTGGTTCTGATTGTTTTTTAATTCAACTTATTTTGAACTAGGGATTTTCGGGCGATAATCTGAGTGTGTGTGAGTTTCAGGTTTCAATTTGGTGCTTAATTTTAAATTTTAAAAATAAACTTTTTGGATAATACTTAGCTTTCATGTAGCCGACCCCACTTAGTAGGAAAAGGCTTGGTTATCGCTGTCGTTGATAATCTTTTAACTTGAGTTGTTGATAATCCTTAGCTTTGAGGAGGGGCTTCCAGGATAAACTTTACAGTATTATTCTGTACCTCTCAAAAGTACAAATTTTTACCAATTTTATTTGAACATTAACTGAGACAGGTTTGATTTGAATGTCACTTTCCACAGCCACAGATAAAACTGAGTAATGTAAAAAAAAACTAACAATTAAAAGGTCTATGGTAAGATGTAGTTGAGCTGCAATCTAGTTTTAGCAATTACAAGTGCCCAACTTTGCTGCGGGATTTTTCTTCAGTTGTTCATATTATTAGGTTTCATAAATAGCATATTTTCAGTGTTTTACAGTTGATCTGTCTCTTGGAATTTCAGAATATCTTGATGAAGAAATGTTGATCCCTAAAAATACCTCAGTGTTAATTCGTCGGGTTCCAGGACGACCACGTTTACCAATTGTTACCGAACAAGAGTACTATCTCAAACCTTTAATCTCATAATTACTATTATTGGATTTTTCACCATGCATTTGTGCATATAATTTTGTTAAAAGGGGAAGTCATAATATATCACTTTCTGTTTATGTTCTCCATGTATAGTGGCACATCTACAAACTACATTGTTCATTTGTGTTTGTGAGATATATCATGTATTCTTGAGTCGCGGCTGTATTTTGTTTTTTGCAGACAAAAGGTGGAACATAAGGTGGTGGAAACTGAACCTGCTAACAGTGGCTTACCAGCTGATGATATGTCTGCCATGAAATATGTAAGTCTCTTTTTCTTGTCATTTTGTTTTTTTAGAAATATTCGAGCTGCATTCTTCAGGGAATTGAGCACTTTGATCATTCAACAGGTTGAAGATTCTGATTGGGATGAATTTGGCAATGATTTGTATTCAATACCCGATCAACTTCCAGTTCAGTCGATCAATATTATTCCAGAGGCTCCTCCAACAAGCACAGTTGACGAAGAAAGTAAGATTAAGGCATTGATTGATACTCCAGCGTTGGATTGGCAACAGTGAGTAAATTATTCTCCTTTCTTTGGTGTGATGTTTCGTACATAGAATCGGCATAGGATGGAGTTATAAGTATAATCATTAGATATATGGAACCAAATATATACTATTTCTTTCCTTCCTACAAGAATGAGTAGTACCCTCTCTTACTCTTTTCAAGAGGAAATGGAGATTCCTCATCTCTGAAAGATCTGTATTGGAATAGTTGATCAATGTTTTTCCTACCAAACTTAAGCTATGTTTGGATATCTACTGATTGGTGAAATGGAACTTATGGAAGGAATCAAAGAGATGGGATGGGATAAAATGACTATATTATAATATCCCATACATCCAAAATTGAGGGGATAAGGGGATTTAGACAGAATGAACTCCAATCATAGCCTAAGGAATCGTTATCTTTCAGAACATTTCATCACACATGCCTAAAAGTCCTTTCTTTTGATAAAAACACTTTTGTTATTGGATTTCTAATGTTTTATGTTGATTCCATTTTTTTGCATGCAGTCAAGGTTCAGACTTTGGCCCTGGTAGAGGTTTTGGAAGGGGCATGGGTGGACGGATGGGTGGTGGACGTGGTTTCGGTGATTCTCTTTCATTCATTATTCGATAATTTCTTTTGTGATTTGCTTCTTTGAATGTTAATGAACCAATGGCTAATGTTTATTTACTTTCTGAGCAGGGTTGGAGCGGAAAACACCTCCACAAGGCTATGTATGTCACAGATGCAAGGTGCCTGGTATGTTAAAATTTCTAAATTTTATAATTCCCCATCTACAAAATGCTGGATACCAATGTCAGTTTGTGTAGCTTACTTTTTCTTCTCACTTTTGTTTAGGACATTTCATTCAGCACTGCCCCACAAATGGTGATCCAAATTATGACGTCAAGAGAGTCAAGCAACCTACTGGTATTCCTAGATCTATGCTGATGGTAAATCCACAAGGTTCCTATGCTTTACCAAATGGTTCGGTAGCTGTTTTGAAGCCAAATGAGTGAGTATATCTTGATTCTTCTCGTCCATTCTGTCATATGTAAACATGAAGTTGAGTTTCATGTTTTCTTTTAAAACAGGGCTGCTTTTGAGAAAGAAATGGAAGGGATGCCATCCACTACACGTTCTGTCGGGGATCTGCCACCTGAGCTCCACTGCCCCTTGTGCAGTAATGTTATGAAAGATGCTGTGTTGACAAGCAAGTGCTGTTTTAAAAGCTTCTGCGACAAATGTATGTGTTTATGTCTATGTAGGTTTTCAGAATTAGAATATCATACTAATGGTCTTCTTTGTCCCTCTTCCTCATTGAGAAGGCACTAAATATTTAAGATGTTGTAATGCTATTTTTGGCCCTGAGTTATTGTATATAATGTAATCTTATACTGAAGCTATGTTGTATAATTCTGAAAATTCTTTTCAGGTATTAGGGACTATATTATTTCCAAGTCAATCTGTGTATGTGGTGCAACGAATGTTCTTGCAGATGATCTTTTACCTAATAAGACATTAAGAGATACCATCAATCGCATACTGGAGTCAGGCAATAGCAGTACTGAAAATGCTGGGAGCACTTATCAAGTTCAAGGTTATTAAAACTGTTATGATTTTACTCTTCCTTGGACTATCACTGGCCATCAATTGTCACATTTACATTTTTTTTTTATTTTCATTTTTCAGATATGGAGTCTGCTCGCTGTCCACAGCCTAAGATTCCATCTCCAACGTCATCTGCTGCCTCTAAGGGAGGACTTAAAATTTCACCTGTTAATGACGGAACAACAAATATACAGGATACAGCTGATGAAACAAAGGTTGTTTCTGCTCCTCAGCAGGCATCAGGACATGTTAAGATACCTAGAGCTGGTGATGCATCTGAAGCTACTCATGAATCTAAGAGTGTGAAGGAACCAGTGTCCCAAGGGAGTGCCCAGGTTGTTGAGGAAGAAGTGCAGCAAAAGTTGGTTCCTACTGAGGCAGGTAATGTAGATTGTTACTGTGTCATCCTAATATATATATATATATATATATATATATATATATATTTTGTGGTGGTGGTAGTTATGTGTGTGCTTCTTGAATATGATTTGGTGGAAAATGGATGATAGTAAGACACTATTTCTTGAACCACCAAAAGTCCATTTTGTTTGTTGATTTTCTGTTCGGGTATTCTCATTTGATTTTTTGACTTTGCAGGAAAGAAAAAGAAAAAGAAGAAAGTCCGTATGCCTACAAATGGTAAATCTACTGGTTTGTCTGTGTGACATTTATCTTAGTATTTATAAAAATATAATAATGGATCTGGTTTTGTATAATGCTGCATTTAGTGGAACAGAGAAATACAAATGTTTTTACCTTGGTAGCAATTGCAAATAATTCTTAATTATCATGCAGATTTTCAGTGGAAACCTCCACATGATCTTGGGGCTGACAACTATATGATGCAGATGGGCCCACCTCCCGGCTATAATCCATACTGGAATGGCATGCAACCTTGTATGGATGGATTTATGGCACCGTATCCTGGTCCGATGCATATGATGGGTTATGGTCATGGCCCCTATGACATGCCATTTGCAAATGGTATGCCTCATGACCCGTTTGCAAATGGAATGCCTCATGACCCATTTGGCATGCAAGGTTACATGATGCCTCCTCTTCCGCCTCCGCCTCATAGGTATGCAATTTATGTTTGTCAAATGTAAGAACTTATCTGCTAGTACCTCTCGCACACACATCATACATCACACACAAATTCCAGGATATTATACCTTCTTCATGCTGAGGGATGAACTTGAGGGTTGCAGTGAATTCCAATAGTAAATGTGGTGGCTTGTTTGTCTGACTATATGCTAATAATACATTGTTCTATAAAATGTCGCATTGTAATATAATAATTATGACTGTGTTCAGGGATCTTGCTGAGTTCAGTATGGGGATGAACGTTCCACCCCCAGCTATGAGTAGAGAGGAGTTTGAAGCTCGTAAAGCCGATGTTAGGAGGAAGCGTGAAAATGAGAGGCGGGTTGAAAGGTACAAATGGAACTCGAATGGTTATGTCATGTTTTGATATGATTGAGAAATTTGCTAGTTTTAATTCAGAAGTCAAACATTTTGTACCATTGCTGAATGGCAACATATTAGACATTATCATCTGGGTTTGATATCCTTGTTACATTTTGTATGAAGTTTTGACCTCCTGCATATGTTTAGTAATCTCATGGTGTGTTGCGTTAACATTTCAGTAAATTTTGTTTCATGACAGAGGGGATTGGAATTTTATTATTCGAGAGATAGTTTATTATCATCCTTTTCCCCTCTTGATGAGGATTCTTGTTTAATAATTGCAAAACACTGCTCTACATGTGCTAAATTCTTCCTTAGCTTTACCTAGTGAAATGTGTTGCTAATTGTCAAAGTTAAGATGTTGTGAATGGTTGACCAAGGTTCTCATGGTTCTTTTGTTGCGTAGTTGTATTTAGTGCAGAGGACTGAACTATGTTTTGTTTCTTTTCTCATTGTTTTTGATTAGTTTATTTCCTTAATGAAACAGGGATTTCTCCAAGGATCGAGAGTTTGGTAGGGAAGTGAGCAGTGTTGGGGATGTTTCTTCAATAAAATCAAAAACTGTATGTACTTTTTATTGTCTTAATTTTCATCCCTCTCTCTTTGGACTTCTATACACCTGTGACTTTTTGTGGTTTTTCTACCTAAAGTTGCCCAGAGTCCTCCAGCATGCAGAAAAACATTGATTACACTAGATAATCCTAGTAATTATTTTTGTTCCTTTAATTATAGCAGTATTTGGTTATTTCATGTGGCTCCATTCATTGATAAAAAGATCTGTTTATCAAGTGATAATCTGGTTGAGGGAAGGATGTCCATTTGCCTTGCCATTATTTTATGGTCCACAGCAACAAATGGTTTAATGAGGGTTAAAGGAAAACGATGAAAATTAAATAGCTACATCGCCGCATATGGCTCAGTGCTGTTATTAAATCTCCACTGCTCCAGTGTCGGAAGGACATGCTTTGAAAAATTAAATCTTCACAGTTTGTTGTCTTTGGATTCTAATTGGGTGCACTAACAAGTTTTTGTTGATTCTTTCAAGATCATGGTTAATTTATTTTGCATTTGGTTTTCCGGATGGTAAATTAATGTTTTCTTGTGAGGGTGGATAGTTTGACTTCAAAAAATTTGTATAGCCTGTGTGTAAACAAATTTATTTTGTGAATGATGCCAGTGGGAGATTTGACTGAGATTTTCATTTCATTCAAATGGTAGCTAAAGTATCCCGTGGCTTTTATTTTCAAGCAACTTCTAGCTGTATTAGCAGCGAGCCTGGGGTACCTTAATGCCCCCACATGCATCAATTTTATTTTCAAGCAACTTCTATGCATCAATTTTTTCACATTATAAATCCCACATGCGCGTAACTAATGGTCCATATATTATTATTTAGAATAACAATTTTCCTTTTATTAAAAATAAAAAACTGAATTAAATTATTAATACTGCGAAAAGCCACGTGGGATTCAGTAGGTTTGAAAAAAGTTGTGATTCTTCAGCCTTACATATTTCGTTTACTGTGGTGAAATTGAACTTATCCAGCAAAAAAAAAAACAAATCTGGTGCGTTAAACCATGGTAATGGTAGGCTGCTTCTAATATTTGTATGCCCGTTAATTTTAAAAGCGTTAGGTTGAACAGAGATAATCTTTTTGCAAGTTCGAAAAGAATATAAATATTAAGAAATACCATGATTTAAGTTAAAAAAAGTAGCAAAATTTAGAAACTAGCGTAACATAGTGCACATTCTTGAAATCTCGACATGACATTCAATTAAACTTCAAAAAAATACACATGTATTTTAGATTTAGATTTTAGGATAGGAACAAAAAGAATATTCATCTTGCCTTCAGATTTGGTCAGTTTTTAATCAATCATTGTAATCAGGTCTTGTGATTACACGTATGTATGTTGCTGATGCTATATTATATTTTATAGTTATTTTTTATGAAGTTATTTATTACCGGGGGTGTTAAAAAAATAGCTTTTATTATGGGCTTTTGGGTCTAACAGTTGGGCTTTTCGGATTCTTTTTTTGCAGAAACCAATTCCACCAACTTCAGGAAGCGATTACCATCAACACCGTCACCGTTCAGAACGGCCATCGCCAGAATCAACACACCGTGAAGTTGATCCACCGCGCCCAGCCAAAAGAAAATCAGATCACTCTGAACGCGAACGCGATGACAGAGATCGTGACTACGACTACCACGACCGTCACCAGGATCACGACCAGCACCGCCGTCATCACCACCGAACAGAATCTTCGTCAAAGAAATCATCAGATCCAGTCACCAAATCTACATCTAGGAAATCATCAGAACCAGAGATCAAATCAAAATCCAGAAAATCATCGGAGCCAGTGGCAAAATCCTTATCAAAGACAGCACAAGCTACGGCGGCGGAAGCAGCGGCCGCCGCAGCTGCAGATCGGAAACAGAAGGCGAGTGTCTTCTCACGGATAAGCTTTCCTTCTGAGGAAGAGGCTGCTGCTGCTGCTAAAAAGAGAAAGTTGAGTGGTACTTCATCAACGGAAGCATCAACCGCTGCCACTGCCAGTGTCTCTGCGAAAGTTCCTTCCACCACGCATCTATCTAACGGAGGAAGGAAGAGCAAAGCTGTTATGGATGATTATGAATCTAGCGATGACGACGAAGACGACGAGAGGCATTTTAAACGGAGGCCGTCGAGGTATGAGCCGTCTCCACCGCCGCCGGTGGATGATTGGGCGGAGGAAGGAAGACACAGTAGAGGAACAAGAGATCGGAAGCATAGATAGACGAAGATGAAGAGCTGTGTTGTTGCAGTGCTCGTTACGCTGTGGAGTCATCACCAACAAAAACTTTACCTCTATCGATCCATTTCGATGCTTATAATAAACTTTGTTGGGTTGATTTTTTTTACAGTGTAACTTTTTTGTGACTCTATTATTAAGTTTCAATAATTTCGTTCATGTACCATTATGTATGTTTTATTCAAATCTAATTAAATTAATCAGTTGCTTGTTTTGTTTTTTCGATTAAATTAATTCTCTTTCCCTTTTATTTCTGTGTTTGCTTTGTTATGGACAAGATATCTGTAAAAATCTCCATTGAGTAGGGGACATATTACCAAGATTGAACTTCATAAAATTTAGGAAATGATTCATTATTCATGAGATAAATTCATTTTAATTAAATTAACTTCTTTTTGTCAAATAATCTAATGATTTAAAAGGACATGGTCTTTCTATTATTGCAGGATCATACGGTTTTATGTGGTCATTCTATTATTGCAGGATCTCAACCGTTAATTTGAAATCAAACAAACAATCCCAAATTACACTATCAAAATCACGCGGTAAAACAATCACATCCATTGATTTACATATGACAATCGGAATGCGTGACACAATTATAACATAAAATCCACCGTCCATCAATCATTAATTGTTCACGTTGTTCTTTTACTAATAATTCATCTAATTTAAGGAGTAAGGAGTTGGAGGTCCGAGTTTAAACGCGTATGAAAGAGAAAAAGTAATCTAATTACAAATTATGATAGTAAAATACACGTATTTTTATTATAATTATTTTACAGACCTTTTAAATTTCTTACTGAGTAAGTATGAATACTCCATTTGTCTATAAAAAAATAATATGAATACTCCATTTTAAATAATCTTATATCTAAGTATGTAATTAGAAAACAAGAGTTAATTATATCTTAGTTTTTAAAAACATTATCTTGAAATAAAAATAAAATACTAAAATTTCTAAATATCATGTCTAGACATGTGAATAAATTTCGTGATGACACATTTGATTCTTCGTGACTAAACCTTATTAGCGTGTTTATCCCCTACAATCCACAGATTATGTCTAGACTTTGGCATTAAAAATAGATCACGGAGTTGTCCGTTAAAAATATTTGTTGGAATATATCTGCATACTTTTCATATTTCAAGTAGAAATAGATAAAAAATAACCACTGGAATATGATTGTAAATAGTTGCTATAATGTATAATATATAGTTCGTGCAGTTGCGATCATAATTCGTCTTACACGCATAGATGATTAGATAGATCGTAGATATAGTAGATGTGATCATGTGATAAACTATGAAAGTTGTGAAAGAATGGAATACTTGACTAAAATTTATTCAGCACTTATTTAGGTGGAAGAAATGTAAATTTCACAAACTATATTCAGAGAGTGATATCAGGAGTGGCATGATCCCTATATATGGCTTATACTACACAAGAAAGCAGAAATTGTTCAACCCCTCTCAAACTTCAAGGCCATTCATAACTTCCTGAATAGTAACAAATCGACCATTTTCTATGGAAAGTTGTGCTGCAACTCCAGTAGCAACAGATATTAATCCATCTTGAAGATCTACAGCAGGAACCTTTTCACCTTTACCTCTAATAGCAGCCAAGAAGTTAAGATGTTCCAGATAGCTAGACCCATGGTGTAACCCATCATATCTGTAAAGCCCAAAAGTCCAAATCATTAAGAATTTTCATCGACTTTAATTTGATTTCACAATCTCAAAGCTTAGTTGATCAATGAATAAACCATCTATTTAGTCCCTAACCTATCACTTTCCTATTTAGTCCCTAAACTATATAAATAGACTAAGAAGCTCTCAAAGTGTAAGAAATCCGTCAATTTAATCCCTAAAGTATATGAGAATCCGCCAATTTAGTCGCGAAAATCTTAAAAGCAGGGACTAAGTTGACGGATTTTATATACTTTAAGTACTATTTAGTCTATTATATAGTTTAAGAACTAAATTAGAGATAGAATGATAAATTAGGGACTAAATGGATTGTTTATTCATTTTAAGTAATTGATAAAATATTTAACAGAAACGGAAGGTAGCACCCACTTTATCCGGGGATCTTCAGCATTCACACTCTGGACACCATCTCGTCCTGCCTCACGCGTTCCAAACCGCACAACACTCTCAGGAACGAAGGCCTCGCCCTGATAAAAATATATTTAAATTTAGATCCATTGCATAGTAACCATCTTGGCACATGCACTAATGAAGCACGCTCAAGAAATACAGATTGCATCTTGCATGTTTAGTATAGTTTTGTATCATGCACATTAATCATTGAAAAGCATTGTTTATCAACCTTACCATCTTCAGGTAGTTACCACAAGAAATGCAATTAAAGTTTATAAGTACTTTGAATGGCTAAAAGGGGTTGAATTTTACCTTTCCAATATCACCAACAACAGATATTTCTTGCTCATTTTTACTCCCTTCAGCAAACATACAAAGGTCAAGCATACCTCGAGAACCGTTGTCAAATTCAACTATAACATATGCATTGTCAATAATATCTGGCACCTGCCCAAAGTAAATTAGTCAATCGCAATAATAATGCAAAACAACATTACTTATTTACTTAGAGAAGAAACTCCATGCCAATTCAGTTTAGAACTGACTGAAACAATAAGAAGTTCCTCATTATACATTTGTAAGAGTATCAGTTTTGAAACAATCTCAGTGCACATTCCCTTCGCTAGATTAAGTATATTACAGTATAAAAAGCTTATAATCAGTATTAATCAAGGAATATCATACACACTACCACAAAGAGTTATAATTGAAGCTTGGTCTCAATGTAACTACAAGCCCCACATCTAGTTTACCTTTCCATCATATATTTCATCCTTGTGATTAACATCAATAGCTCCAGAAGCCATCACACGAACAGGATTTGCACCAACAAAGAGCCTCATGAGATCAAAAAAGTGACAACACTTCTCTACCAGAGTTCCCCCCGAGTTAACATTGAACCGATTCCAATTGTTGACCTATATGACCAATATCACTCTTTCAGCTTATTCAATACAACCCAAACATGTAATATAACTTCAGGTATAAAATCTAACCTTAACCAAGAAAGGAAACCGATGCTCCCGAATTGATACCATCCTAACATGTCCAAGGCTTCCTCTGTTGACTATTTCTATCAGTTTTGCAACAGGTGGCATGTATCTATATTCCAGTCCAACCTGCACCAATATATCTGGTCTCTTTCGAGCAGCACGAACAACCTTATCCAAAAACACTAATAAATTAGACCACTACCAAATACTTATCAGAAGAACCAACAGCACAAACTTGATGAAGTATTGTAATTATATATATTTTGTTTCAAAAAACAATATACATCATACAATATATCCTGCATGTTGACTAAAGAGGAATAACACTGAGAAACCGGTTTGTGCTATCACCATTGCCATGAGTCCAGACACTAGGTCTATAAGTCAGTACAAAAAGCTGACAGGCTGTTCAGACAATGGTAAGACCGAGATTGTTAAATTGCGGTCACGAAGTGGTTGTGAGGACATCAAAAACCTTGGTGTCGCAGACCTTTGTTTAAAACCCTCGTAAGACATCCAACCGTAACAATAAAAAAATATGTCATCTTTTTCAACATACTTTACTTGTTTATGGAATTCTAAAGCTAAGATCAAAATTGCATTGCATAAGTATGGTTGATATTCCAATTCTTAATGAAAAGCAGGAGCATAAACAAGAAGATATAAGAAATTACAAAACCTTTTCCATGAAGAGCACTCGTTACCCAAAAGTAGAAAAACAATTCTTAGAAAGTAAGACAAGACAAAGTGAGAAACCTCTTTGCAATGAGAGACGGTTGTGCAGAGTGGCTTTTCAACCAATACATGATGTGGTTTGGAATGATTGATTATATCCATAAGAATGCTGTAATGCGTCATGTTAGGAGTGGATACGACCAAAACATCACATAGTCCACTGTCCAACAACTCCTTGTGACCTGAGAAAACCTTCGCAAATCACAAATTCATTCATTTATTTACCTCAATATCTTCTTAACTTAACTGTCATCAAAATACCAATACTGTCTAGAGAGATAAGGTTCATTCTTTCTTTGAGAAAATCATTCTTGTTTTTCACTGTTTTTTAACATCTTAAAAAACAAAGTTGCATCTAATTATTTAGAGCCTTTTTCCTCTACGATTGATTTTTAGTGTTGGACAAAATCAATTAATTCCAAATAAGCACGCAAAAAGAAAGAGGATGATGATTGATACCTTGAGAGGCCAAGAAAAAGAGTGTGCTAGATCTATGGCGAGTTGTTGAGAGAGAAGGTGAGGGTCAGCAATGGCAACAACAGCAACATTTTCAGTGCGAAGATGACGTAAATTAATGAGATGTTCTCTTCCCATCATTCCAACTCCAATTATTCCATATTTTACTACTACTGTTGCAGTGGCCATGGATTTTTTATTTTGATTCTTCTATTTATCTCACTCACTATTTAAGCTTCATACTTCGGTATCCGACAACATCCACGTCTGCAAACATAGTTACTCGATTGTCATCTTCTTAATATGTGTTTAGGATTGACATTAAAAAATGAATTTATTTAATATGCATTGTTAACATTTTTTTTTTTTTAATTATTTGCTTCCCACCATTTGGTTTATGGAAGAAAATGAGTTGGTAATTTGAAGTTTGGTTTGAAGATAGGTATTTATTTCATCAAAAAATTTAATTTAAGTTTATTTATTATTTGATAAGACTCGTTAACAATTTAAGTTTAATCACTTGTTTATATTGATATTTATTTTTTGTATATGTATCCAATCAAATGGCATCACATAGATATATTAGTCCTTAGTTTTAAAATTCTTAGAACTTTTTCTCATCAAATGTCGATGACGTTAGAAATGTATATATATTTAAAAATTTTGTTTTTTAGTATAATTTTCATTTTAAGTTTTATATTCTTAAAACAATTATTTAAAAATGTTTTTCGATGAAAATTAGTCATTGGACTGTGGTGAAAACTTCGTATCAATATTATTGTGATCCTAAATAGAACAATTATTTCAAGATACGTAGAAATCGAGATAATAAAATTTAATTCATGTATATACTGTCACACAATTTTATGACTTGTAAGTTTATTATGGCTATGTTTGGTAAAATTAGTGGATAGCGGATAGCTTATACTCTCTTTGTTCCATAATAATTGAGTCATTTGCAATAAAAAAAATCTTAAAATAACTGAGTTATTTCACTTTTCAATACAATATTAATTATTTTTTCCCCTTTATAACTCTAATTAATACTACTTTCATCACACTCAATTCAATAATATTCCACTTTGCATTTATGATAGTGGAGAAGGCACTTAACAAGAGCACTAAAAACCATTTTTCTCTCATTCATTTATACATTTTTCTTAATATGTGTGAAATGGGCAAATGACTTAGTTAATCCGAAACGGAGGGAGTAGCGGATAGCTTATAGATGATGACCGATAGCTAATAAGCTAATTGAAATGTTTGGAAAAATTAACGGTTCAACTAACTTATCGATATAGAATGACATAAAAGGACATTCTTAATTCACAATAAAATCTATATCAATTAATATTCAAAATGCTCCTTGAGATTTAAACCATTTGATCAATGTTTCACCGGCATCCATCTATAGTGTATTAACCCATGTTTGTTGCTTAATTAAAAGAGAAACTTTTTTTGTGGGTCATGCTAACTTGTGTCCTAAGGGCACAAGTTAAAGAACTTAAAATATAATTAAGTAATAAATTTTATATTGAAAAAATAACTTTTAAGACATTGAATGCGCAATTTCAAACAAAAAAACTTTCACATTTGAGTTCTTAACTTATACATCAAGGGCAGAAGTTAGCATTTCCCTTTTCTTTTTTTAAAAGTTAAACTAGTCCACCTAAATTAACGCCGGGAAGAATTGAACCTGGGACATGCATAAGCAATTAAGATTTAAGCATAACGACCTAGCATACAAAGTGCAGATCTATCCCTTTATTAGGCAAATTACTGGCTAACAAATTTCTTATTACATTAGCTAACAAAAACTTTATAACATTGTTTCACGGTAGTTGCTATGACATTAGCAATGTTTGCAAATGGATTCCTAAACCGCGGTAAGCATGTTGAAATAGTCTGAAGGTTAAAGACTGGGTTAGTGTTTTTGCAGCAAGAAACAAGCAATCTGTGGTGTGTTTGCTAATAAATTTCAAACAAAAAGGTATGTGCTTACCTCGTTTATAATTAAACATCAATATCATCAACAAGGTTATCATTCTAATGAGCAATTTGGTGCTATAATAAGGGGACATATTGATATGCCAGCTAAAAGATGCAGTAAATCACAAACCACCAAAGGCAGGAAAGTGTCATTGCTTCAATGAATTAATTTGACATGAACAAAAAAAACTGGCAAACAAAGGACCAACAAACAATTACGGCCATGATTTACACAGAACAACCCAGCAAAAGTTAATATTCCCTTAAGAAAAATTGGCTTTCTTTGCAAATATTATACAATTAAGAGACCCCTTCATCAACAAAGGTAGAAATTATGGTGATTGTATTTGTAATTCTTTGGTACGATTTTTAGACAAATGACAAAGTTGTGCTAAAACTTAACACGACTCTGCAAATACAAACTAGTATGTGCACAGAAAAACAGTAGTGGATATGTTTCAGGTATCATATCTTCATTACAGAACTTTCTAAAACTCATTCTCTCATGTTACCATGAAAGACATGATTGAAGCTTATTTATTTGATGTAAGTTTGATTCCAGCAAATTATTCTAAAAATTCCTTACAAAGAACCAGAAAATGATTTTTTTTTTGTGGTGGCCGGGGTTTGAACCCCGGACCTTACATATTTTACGCATTGTCGATACCAACTTACTAAGCTCACGAGGACAAAGAACCAGAAAATGATTAAAGTTATGGTGATGGGGACCATGATCAGTTGGTGTCTTACTTTCTCCCATTTTCTCAACCCATCAATTAAAAAAAACAAACTAAAGGAAAAAGAACAAATTGAAAAATCTGTAGAAATGAACAAACCACCATAACCACAAAAACAAAGAACCGTCTCTAACCAAATGGGCAATTCAGAGGACAGAACACATTATTAGGTCACAAAAATGGAAGGTATAAAGTGAGGGTGCTAAACCAAACAAGAACATAGAGTGTATCAATGGAAGCAAGGGTGAACAAAAAAAAGTAAGAGCTACAAGTCTAGAACAGGTAAGACCGCACTAAATAAAACACAGCGAACATGACCTCTACCATAAATGAAGAAACTTCGGCCCACCTCTACCGGCGACAACAATCGGGAACAAGATCGCCGGTGGCTAAGGCTCGAACTAACTTGCAGTAGATCTGCTTGAGGGTGGTGTAGCGTTGGAGAGCAACTTCAATATGTGAGTTTGATGGATGATCAGGAGTGGCGAATACATGGGCTGACAACATACCAGCCCTGCTCTCACTCCATCAACCGGTGAATTGTGTGGGCTGGTGGTGCCGTAAAACTAAAAGCTCCACCACTAAGTGGCCTAATACAAAAGTGGGCAATTAACATTATGAAGAACTCAGTGGATTATTCTGCGGGATCAAAAGCATATTGACACCTATAATTATGAAGGCTCTCAGAGACATTATAAGAGAGCCACCCTTGCCCTAAAGGGTTCTTTAAAATATTGTGGAGCTGTATAGTGGTTGTTCTATAAGGTGATAAGCTGTCGCAAATAAAGCTGATTCAGTTAATTATCAGATATTAATTATAAAGTTATCTAACAGTCAAATATGCTCTATCACCATTCCCCACCCCAAAGTCCAAGAGCTAGTATTGCTCTCTACTTTCATTTCCTTCACATGTTATGTTATCCTCCAATATCACCTTGAAGTGACAAATATACCACGGCAGGAGTTGATAACCCATGAAAACTAGATCCTACTAAATTTATCATTACTGTTCCTATTAATATGCCACATAGATAAAACAGCAACGATACTGATAAAAATTTAGTTACTAGAACTAAAATTGTTACTAATTTCTTACAAAACATCTGTAAACATAGGTTAACTTTATATGAAGTCCGGCAAAAACCCATTACTGCAAAGGATTCATCGTATACTTGAAAAATAACAACACATCTCTAAGTTCCCATCCCCTAACTGATATACGACTATACGAGACGTCAGTATCATCACAGAACAAGACCAGATGATCATAACTTATATTTTTCAAACCAAATAAGTAAAATGAAAAATTAATAAATATCATGTGTATGTTAAAGATTCCTATACCAGTAAAAGGAGTACAGTGCACAGCATTGAACTCCATAAGTAAAAATATGGAAAGACAATGGCAAGTATGTATACAGAGTTCAGAATCAGGTGAACAACCACTTGACAGATTTGAAATGTCAATGCATTTACAACAATTGATCAAATCATGGATCTACCAAAGCCTCTAACCTAATCAAGCATTTCCCCCAAACATAGCCAAATGACAAACCCAAATCTACTAAGTCGAAGTCTTCTCACCTCACCACTATCATCACCACTACCACCATCATCTCTCTATATCAAAACCTTGTTCCTGAAATAGCATCAATACACATTAATTCAAATTTCTTGAAATATCCAACACTCCAACATTTGGATCAACTAAAAATATATGAATCACTTCTACAAACACCAAACACGACACTAACTGTGACGCGTCAACACTGGTAATAATTAAGAAAATGACATAATTGAATATAATCACATGAGTCGGTGACTGACACAAACACATCTCATGTCTGACACAGACACGACTTCAATCAGAAGTGTCAATGCTATTGAGCTAGAAATAAATTAAAAAACACGATTTCAACTGAATTTAACTGTTTAATTGATTTGAAGAATTGAAAAAAGAAAGGGCACACCTACGTCTGTTTGGTGTAGGAGGAAGAAGAAGGAACGCGCTTATTCCGGAACATCATGTAGCCGACGGGTAAAACAACACCGATCATCATTACGGCGGCTCCGATTAGGTATCTGAGTGGACTTGGAGGTTCCACCTCTAATAAGCTTCTAATCTGCATCGGAAATCGGATTTCGTTAGATCAAATTTCGCACTAAGAAATGTAGAGATTCGAAGCAGATCTACACTCACAGGCATGGCGAGAAACGTTTCGTAGTGATTCTTGTGTCGTTCGCTTCACTCTTCTCAGTTATGGAAGCTTCTCTCTGTATTTGATGATGAAATGGATTAAATTGAATCTGATTTTTAGCATTTTCTATGGTAGTTATTTTTAGTTTAGTTTGGTGTTTATGTTTTTTTATTGATTGAATTTGATAGTCTTTTTTTTTTTTTTAGTTAAATATGTTTTTGTGCTTATAAATATGTCAACTTTTAATTTTAGTTTGGGGCATCAGTTACGGGACACTATAATTGTTCACTCTTACCTTATATTAAGTATGCATCAATAAGTTGGATATGATGAAAAAAATATCAACAAGTTTGGTATATTAAAGGTGTTGGGTCACCTCACACTTAATGACTCGAATGTGTATGTTAAATATGTATGATCGGTGAATTTACAAATAAAAAGGTTAAACATTGCATGGAAAACTTGGGTAACCTTGGATTTTCAATAGAAAGGTAAATATTGAGTGTTCAACTAAAATGAAGCATATGTTGTTTGATTTAAAAACATGAACGTTTATGTGTGCGAATTAAAAGTTAAGTTCGTTTCATTTCTAATAATGTAAGCACCCTTATTTATAATTAACTGTCAAGATGGTTTTTCCATGCTTAGCACACTGGTATGGTTGGAAAACATCATTTAACTATTTTATTAAATTTTGTGTTGTTAAGTTATGCTCATTGTGTTTTTGGGGTGGTGTTTTCAGGTTTAGCGATGCACATTGGAAGACTGAGGAATATTTGGCAGCTCGTCAGCCATTAATGTTATGAGTCGGAGTAGAATCACGTTAGAGTCTAGAACTTAAGAAGTTTATAGTCATATGATTGTCAAATCAAAATTTGAAACATTTTAAAAGAAGAAAAAAAACATTTCAAGTTAGTTGATTGAATTATTATAAAATTTGAGTGTTTTTAAGTGTTTAATTATTTATCAATGCAATCTTGAAATTTGAGTGTTTTTAAGTGTTTAATTATTTATCCATGAACTGATAATGTTTTTAATTGTTAAGTTTTTTTTTTAAAAAAAAAGAAAAAACATTTTAAGTTAGTTGGTGGAATCAATTTTAATTGATTTTATTATCAATTTGAATCTTAGTTGAAAAAAAATAATAAACATTTTAAGTTTTCTAAAAAATGGTATATTGTTCTGTTCTTGTTTAATTTTAGGTTGCAAACGATAGTTAACTGCCGCTGAAAATCGAATAGTAGTTAATTATAGCCGATTTAATTTCACACACATATGTTTCTTCTTCTTCTTTATTTCTTTTTTTAAATATTATTATATTTAAAATTTAGGTATGAAACGTTTAATTGTTCATTAATTGTTATTATTTGTTTTGTTTGTTGTTTAATTGCTAGTGATTATATGACAATTCGAGCAATTTGTCCTTCTGACACCGAGAAACTCGAGAACCCCTCCATAATCACCATATCCAATTTTTCACCAAACGAAGTTCTGCAAAGCAGGTAATTCCATTGTTTGGGATGACATATTTTAATTGTTTTTTTTTATAATCTATCTATTCCATCTTCTGTCTATATAGGTGTTTGGTTGTTGACGATTGACAACATTTATCTTCTTCATACATAGTTGTTAAATGCAATCATGTTACTACCATTTCTTTGAGACTTGATCAAATTATGGATGGTGAAATTTGTGATCTAAACAAAGTTTGTATGGTCTATAATGATAAAATGTTTCTTCATAAAAATGAACTAAATGAATACGAGGAATGTCCAACCCGGCTTGATGTTATCCATAGGCTTTGTTTGAGAGTTTTGAGTGGAGGGGAAGGAAAGACTTAGGAGGGTAAGGGAAGGGAAGGAAGGGAAGGGAGAAAGGAGGGAAAGCCTTCCCCTTGTTTGGGAGTTAAAGAAACCAACAAGTAAAGGAAATGGAAGGCTTATGTGATAATTTTACTATTTTACCATTTTTTCTCTCAAAATCAATACATTGTGATATACTTTGTAATTTATCTTGTAAGTTATAATTGAAATTTTGAATAATTATGATGACGAAATTGTCAATTTGTATGTTTAACCCCCCAAAACCCCCCAATTTGGGGGAACTTTAAAATTGGACAAATGAAGCCCTTCAAAACCCTCCACAACCTTTCCCTATTGTTTTAAAACTCTCAAACAAGGGTTTACCTCTCCATAAGTCTTTCCTCCCTTCCCCTCCCCTCCAAAAACCCAACCCGCAAACAAAGCCTGGGTGAATGAACCGAAAGGACGTTGGTGTTATGAGCTGGGTTGTGAGCTCGGTGTGCTTTGAGTGAATGAACCGAAAAACGTTGGTGTTATGAAGCTTCAAGCTGTATAAGACGCCTTGGTTAAAAAATAATTTAGGTTAAATATGTTTTTTATCCCTAGAAAATTGGGAACTTCTAAGGCTTTGTTTGCGAGTTTTCAGTGGAGGGAAAGGCTTAGGAGGGGAAGGGAAGGGAAGGGAAGGGAAGGAAGGGAAGGGAGAAAGTAGGGAAAGCCTTCCCCTTGTTTTGGAGTTAAAGAAACCAACAAGGAAAGGAAATTGAGGGCTTATGTGATAATTTTACTATTTTACCATTTTTTTCTATTAGGGTCCAATCCTGCTTCAATCTGTTGTTGGTGCACCAATAGATAATGATAAATTAAACCTATTTCCAATCATATCCTATCAACTCTTTGTTATTTTTATCCTTAGTTTTTGGTGGGTTAACAACCTGATAGCATAATATTGTCACACGCGCATCTTTTATTCTTCAAAACCCTTTTCGACTTCCACCCTCTCCAATAATCTATTTCTTTCAAAATCGATTGCAATTATTTTTTCTTCTCTCCAACTGTTCATCTCTCTCCACTCCACCGCCAGCCTCCCTATCTCTTAGTTTTTTTTTCCTTCTTCTATCTCGTTATCATGTCCTCTATAACTCCAACATATCACAGTTTATTTTTCTGATTTATCTGAACCCAATTTCATATTCTTGGACGATCTTTTCATTTTCTGGTACAATTGCAAAACAAAATTTTCACGTTTTGTGTGAATCTTTGAATACTGATTCATCTAAACCCAATTTGTTGTTATTGGATTATTCTCTTTTCTGGTACAATTGCAAAACAAAAATTTTAACTTATTTTGTAAATAGATGAATAAAAGGATGTTTTAACCAATTATTGGAATCATTAGTGGCATCAGTTTGCTTTCTTGGTACCTTTGTGGCATGGATTTGCGAACGTGCTGCCATTGGAGATTTTGATACGTTTCTTAATTTAATTTTTGTTTGGCTTAGCAAAACACATTAAAAAAAATAACTATGTTTTCCTATTACTATTTATCATGTATACACCAAACATGTGATACGATAAATATTATCATGTCACTATCCTATCATATCCTTATCCATCTTCTTATCCTATCATATGTCTATCCTATCATGTGCACCAAACGACCCCTTAAAATCAATACATTCTGACATACTTTGTAATTTATCTTGTAAGTTATAATTGAAATTTTAAATAATTATGATGACAAAATTGTCAATTTGTATGTTTAACCCCCCAAAACCCCCCAATTTGGGGGAACTTTAAAATTGGACAAATGAAGCCCTTGAAAACCCCCCAAAACATTTCCATATTGTTTTAAAACTCTCAAACAAGGGTTTACCTCTCCATAAGTCTTTCCTTCCCTTCCCCTCCCCTCCAAAACCCAACTCGCAAACAAAGTCACAAGGAATTGATTAAATTTGGTTTAGCTCAATGTGTGGGCCTGAAGCCAGAGAGTGCAAAGGACAAGTATCTTTTGATGGCTCATACCCAAACTCACATAGATTGGCTTAAGACTGTAAATTGCAAATGTTGTTTCTGAGGATGCGTGTAGATATATATATCTCAACGCCCATTCATCAATTGTTGCATATCTCGCGGATGGCGCTTCAATCGTTGTAAATCTCCTTTATAGATTATTTTACATACAATACTAATACTAATAATAATAATACTACCATGCCAACATTGTTACTAAATATTAAAAACTGACCGTTGAAAGAAACGTTGCATGTGTTTTTGACTCTTTTGTTATCCTAGTTAGACCACATGGTCATCATTGTGAGTCACACAAACCAATGGGGTTTTGTTTACTCAACAATGTAGCAGTGGCATCTAAGTATTTACTATACAGAGTGAGTGACTTTAGTTTCTTTCTCATGTTCCAGAGTATGTTAAATATATAATTTATGTTCTATGTTTTTGATTTTTTTTTTGTTGTAATTTCAGCCATAACTTGATATACAGAAAATACTCATAGTCGATTTGGACATTCATCATGGGAATGGTACCCGTATTTTTTGAACCTTGTTGACATACTTCATAAAGTTAGGTTATTTTTGAATTGATGGAATGTAACGGAGTGGAATGGAATGGAGTGGTAAGTAAATAAATACCATTGTTTGGATTTGCAAAAAATCAATGAAATGATATGGACCCATTCCATCAAATTCCATCAAATCCTTCAATTTTTCATTCCACCTAATTTGGGGTGTATGGAATGAAATGAAACTTCATAAATATAATATTACACGTTTACCCTTATTTTTATTTCATCGTTGTATTGTATCTTATCTTATTCCTCTAAAATACTTTCAACCTTATTTGTTCTCCCAACGTATAATTCTTCTTTTATGCGACTGTTTTATGTTTATTTTGCATATATACTATTTCCCTATTATTGTAAGTTAGGATTTTTTTACTCGTTTTACTTTTGAAATTTATATATAATGTTGCGTTTATAAGGATTTAAAAGGAAGACATTGAACATAATAAAAAAAAGGAAAACATACTTATTGTTCATATACTTTTGTTTTGTATCCTGAGTTTTGAATTACAAAGTTTGAATAAGAATATGTTTGACATACTAAATCAAGTTTGGATGCTCCACGAACTCTTGTTTTGATGGTTAAATCATAGATATTTTTTTTAGCAATAATGTTTTACATTTGTTCGAAAAATAATACATTTTATATAAATTTTTTTATATAATTATTGTATTTTTTAAATAATATACCATTTCTCTATTATTGTAAGTTAAGATTTTTTTACTCGTTGTTTTACTTTTGAAATTTATATACAATGTTGCGTTTATAAGGATTTAAAAGGAAGACACCAAACACAATAAAAAAAAAAGGAAAACATACTTATTGTTTATATACTTTTGTTTTGTATTCTAGGTTTCGAATCACAAAGTTTGAATAAGAATATGTTTGTCATACTAAATCAAGTTTGGATGCTCCACGGGCTCTTGTTTTGATGGTTAAATCATAGATATTTTTTTTAGCAATAATATGTTTTACATTTGTTCGAAAAATAATACATTTTATATAATATTTTTATATAATTATTATATTTTTTTAAATAAGGGCAAAAGTGGAATAAAAAGGTCGTATTTTGTTTTGTTTCATGGTCTTTTTACATAATGAAACGAAAACATTATTCCGTTACTACATAAGATACTCAAACAATGGAATGAAATCCTTATTCCATTTTGCTCGGTTCCACTTCATTCTATTATGTTCCATTCCGCCTTGTTCTGATATGTTTCATCAATTCAAACAGAGCCTTAATGTGGACAATTAAACAAAGTAAGCTTGACATTGTTTTTGAATCTGAATAAATTTAAAGTTTATGATAGCTGAACATAGCTGTTATTTGTTCAATTCAAATTAAGCTTGGCTCAATTGCCGCCATCATAATGACAGTTTCTTTAGTTAGTTTCATATTGGAATTCAGACATTCTCATGTAAAAGTGTTTTCATTTCTCGGTTGTGACCAGTTTTAGTTTGAAACTTGTCATAACACAACTTGATTATACAAGGAAACAGGGTGTAGGCTACAACATTAGGCTATTAAGTGCATTTTACGTTATTTAAGTGTTGTGTCTCCCTGTTTATTCATGTTTGTAACCTGGAGTGTTGAAAACCATGTTTTTCCTTGCAGAAATTGTTTCGTGTTCCATGACTGTTTGCAGGATTAGTAGTGCTGATAGCAGAATTATGGTGACCTTGTGGCAATATGAGTAGCAGCCTATAATGTTTTTGTTGTAGTTTCAACTAAAATGAACTGGATTATTTTCCAGGCTTTTGATAAGCTACTTTCAATCCTTTTTAATCTGGGTACGGTGACTTTATGTCTCCTCACATTTCCTCGTGCTGAGATGTTTATATATATATATATCTCACAATTATTGATTCTAGTTATCGAAGTTGCCGTTGTTTTGATAAGACCGTCTATGATGGACCTCCTTTCCCTATTTTCAAAATGCACTAAATAATGCCATAAATATTTGGGTGATCTCTCTTCTTTTGTGTCACATGCAGGGGTGTAGCTACCCTACATCGAGGGTATGCAGCTGCACACCCTGAGATTCTGAAAACCAAAATACCATCCTATTGGAAGTAGGACTTACAGTAGTGCCATAAATATTTAGGTGATGAATGTTTTCATATGCACCATCTTTCTTCTTATGTGTCACATGCAGAGGTGGAGCTACCCTACAACGAGGGTGTGCAAATTTTGAAAACCAAAGTAATCCTATTAGAAGCATGGCTTGCGTGCCCTGAAATTGTAGGTTGCACCAAGGTTGCACAAAATCTGAACCTGCAATAATTTTTATTCGATCTTAGTCTTTTCGTTTTCTTTAATCAATGCTAATAATTACTAACATTTATCTTCTTTTTTTCTCTGAATATATTCCTTTTATTTTATTTTTTTCTCTAAATATATTTCTTCTTTATTTCTCAAAAGGTGAGCTATGTCATGGACTTGTATCTTGCCGCTTTTACAACCAGAGTGAGTAATTGTTTTGCATAAACTAGGGAATTCAAAATATATTACATATTCAATAAAACTTTTTGATTTGGGAGTAAACGTAACTATAAATCACACACACTTACCTAAATTAAAAAAAATTATAATCTATAAATTATAGTTTTTTTAGAGTAATTATAAATTATATACTACTGGTTGAAAAATGGACAAAATTTATATGCATTATTTAAGATGTTTTGTTTATTGGTCTTGACTTTTCTTTTTTTGAGCAAGTGTTGTTCTTAACTTGAAATACATTTACGTAGTTTTACATAATTTAGAAAAAAATGTATGGATTTAAAGAAATCATCCATGAAGCACGATCTTTGACACGAACACCAGATATGGACACGTCGACACCATTAATGTATAAAACATAACAGTATGCTACCTATATGTTAATTTATTTATAAAAGATCTAAATTAAGAACCAAAATACATACGTATGCATCTAAATTGAGCAATTTATTTCGTTAAAAAAAGTTCTATAACAAGGTACAATATTATTTGGCCTTTATTTATCCACCTAGTATCAAAAAATTTAAATACGTTGTAATCAACTTTAATTTTTATAATCTCTTATTGATCAACATTTTTCGCACATCTTTAACTCTTGAATCACAACGGTACAATACGAGGAAAAGAACCCACCTTCCTAATTTCGACACCTGTTTTCTATATCTCCTCTCTCTTGCAAGACGCCAAAACACGAAATAAATGAATAAAACACCCGAATAATTTTCATCTTCATATATTAGACGCAAAGTAGAATATATTGAATTGAGAATGATCAAAGTAATATTAATTAAAGGTATAGTTGGAAAAAAATAATTATTATTACATTGAAAAGTGAAATGAGTTAGTTATTTTATGATAATATTTTTTTGCAAAAGACTCACTTATTATGGAACAAAATGAGAATTCATCTCAATATGTATGTTATAACTTATAACTGTTTTGATGAACTTAGTTCAACTTTAAGGACAATGCATAATATATGTTATGAACACTGGTAATTTATTTTTCCAGTAACCATAGCCTACTAATTTATTTTTCAGCAAACATGGCCTAAATGACGTGGATATGCAACCGTACGAGGAGAAAAAGACCCACCTTCCTAATTTCGACACCTGTTTTCATACTTCCTCTCTGTTGCACGACACCTGTTTTCATACTTCCTCTCTGTTGCAAGACGCCAAAACACAATAAATGAATAAAACACCGAATATTTTTCATTTTCATATTATTATTACAAAACCAAAAAAAAAAAAAAATATAAAATAATAATTCCACTTGGAAACTTCACAACACTTTGTGTGTCATTTCATTTCTACTTTTCTCTCACTGTTACTCGCCTTTCCCTTTTCTCGCCGGAACCCTAAAATTTCATTCGCCGGAACTCAAATTCACCGGTAAGTTCATAATCTCCGGCGAAGTTTCATCGAACTCTTTTGTATTCTATTATTATTTGATTCGTTGATTTTACACTGACAGTGAATGAGTTGTTGATGATGCAGTTGATGATTGAAGAATAGGTGTGAGATCAAAAGGACCTGGATTTCGTCGCCATATGGATGGAGGTAGCCTCTCTACACTTTATTATTATGGTACTTTTCATCTCCAACTTCGTTTTTGTTTTGGAGATACAGGGTTCAAGTAGAGACACTGACATGACACATGACACTGACACGTCTACACAGTTAAAATTTTGAAAAAAATGATTTAATTGAATATAATCGCATGTGTCGGTGTTGTGTTGGACATCGACAAATGTTAGACACTAAACTCGCCTTCCATCAAAAGTGTAGTACAAAGGTTCTCATTCACTATATAGTGTAATACAATTGCATTTCTGATACTGTATTTAAAGGTATACCGATTTACAGTCTGGGCCTTATTCTCAAATGATGGATTAAAAGCTTGATTTCATCCGTTTTGGACAATTCCATTCTAACCTTCTCAAGATATATACATATATGCACAACCTTTACTTTAAAATTTGAAATAACTCCAACAAACAATGATGGGGTGTTTCTGAAATTTTGAGTATTGCAAATTTCTTTATGGCATGATATTTTGAGACTATTATGTTCTTTCTTTGTGGTGTCAGTCACTCCATATTCTGTTATGCCCTTGGTGCTTTTGGGGTGGCTACACATTCTGCGATTTGGTGGATATAGTATGCAACTCATTTAGCTTCTGTTTTTTGTTTGTATCTTTGTGTTCGTCTATTTATGAATATGAATGTTTATATCCGGTTTGGCCACATTTTTCTAGCCGTTTCTTGTAGTCTGATTGACTAATGTTTTTTAGGGATACACCCATGGATTATGATGACAATGATTTTCAAAGCCAGAATCTTCATTTAGCCGGTGAAGGGAGTAACAAATTTCCTCCAGTATTAAGGCAATACCCCAAGTTTGATTTTGATGAAAGCCTTCAGGGTCATTTAAGGTTTGATAGTTTGGTTGATACTGAAGTTTTCCTTGGCATTGAAAGTAACGAAGATAATCAGTGGATTGACGCATACTCCCGGGTAAGTAGTGGCACAGAGTTCAATTCAACTGCAGCTGAAACTTGCTCTACGTCAAGGCATAATAATGTTTGGTCTGAGGCGACTTCCTCGGAATCTGTTGAAATGTTATTAAAATCTGTTGGGCAGGAGGACATTATCCCCAAAGAAGCTATTGTTATAGGAGAGTCAGATGCCTGTGATGAATTAGCCAACCAAATGGATCCCAATCAAAAACCTGATGAGAAAATTGAGTTTAAAGATAACATTACTGATACACAGCCACCCAGTTGTATTCATGAAAGCTTGTCCGGATCAAAAGAGGATGTAGCAATGGAGCAGTCTCTGGCCAGAGTTTCACAAGGCCGTGAAGGTGAATCATCCATAGACGGAAGTTTAAATAATATGAAACCACCTGATATGCATCGCAATATTGACTTGCCTGAGTCTGGGGGGATTCTCTTTGATAAAAACCAAAGGAAAGTTGAAGTTCCAGCTGATGGTTCTGTACATGAAAAAACTAACGATAACTCATCTGCTTCTGTGGCGATGGCTAATATGAATGAGGCTTCTACAGAAAATATCTCTACCTGTGAAGTCTTAAAAATTCAAAATGTGCAAAATCAAATAGTTGGCATGGGTGACGACGACCAAAGTTCTTTACAAACACAAATTAGTAAGCAGGATTTGGAGTCTTCCGTGAACAACAAAGATTTTAATGTGGGCACTCAAACTTTAGATGTAAATACTGTTGAGGTTGAAGCAAATCATTCTGATAATCCACCTCGTTTAATCCATACGGAACAAGCTTTGGAAGGTGAGAGTGTAGATGAAGGCCTTGCGACTGGGATAAATACTTTAGAGAAGTCCTTGAACACTGTATCTAATGGTATTTCTAACCTGCAGAAAACAGAAAGAGGAAGCGAAGATGCATGTTTTAGAGATTTATCCCAGGGAAATGCAAATATAGATTCATTATTGGTTAAAGATCCTGCGGTGGATAATCAATCTGCACCAAATACAAGCAACATGCCAATGATTGCAATAAACGATGATTCCAGTTCTGAGGGGAAAGATGCATGTTTTAGAGATTTATCCCAAGGAAATGCTAATAACGATGCTCTATTGATTAAAGGTCCTCTGGCGGATGATCAATCTGCACTAAATACAAGTGGCATTCCAAAGATTGCCATACTAGATGATTCTAGTTCTGAGGTGCATAAAGTTGAGGTCAGTAATTCTGATTGTGGAACTTGTCCTAATTATCAGCTGAATACGGTGATGATTGAGAAGACATTTGGTGAGAGCAGTGCTTCTAAGGAGAAGGAGTTGGTAAACATTGGTAACCAGATGGATACAGAGGATTTGTCAGGTAAGTCAGAGGCATCCATGCTTGCTGTGGTGAACAAAAACACTTCTATAGCCAGTGAAGGAAATAGTGATAACAGAGCAAGTTTTTTCACTTTCAATACAACGGTTTCTACAGAGTCTCACATTTTGGGCGAGACCACTCAAGTATGTGAAAATAACAAATCCGACGAGCATAAAGATTTTTGTCAAGACATTTCTGTCATTGACCAAGGGCGTGAAAAGGCTCCTTTTGATTCGAGCACAATTCCTTGTGATGTTGATCAATTCCATCTTGCTGACAAGAGAGTTTGTTCATCATCTCTTGGTGCAGGTAGTGTTGAAACCTCCACAGTATCGGTCGATGTCACGCCGGTCAACAGTTCAGGTATATTACAAATTAGAAAATCAAGTTGGTCTAATAGAAGATCCAACTCGTTTTTGAGTTTATTTTCGATGTTTCTTTGCACCTTATTTTTCAGGTTCAAAATATATGCTAGAAAATATTAGTTCATTAGTGTATTAGTGTAGTAGATAGTTATGTATTGATATAGGAGTTTATACGTGCTTAATAAGTAGCAACGGAATATTCTGAATCTTCATATTGTGATATCGGGAGTTTATTTACGCGAGTGTTATATGCGCTTAATAACCGTAGCAACGGAATATGCTGAATCTTCATATTGTGATATTACGCTGAGCTTCTTAAGGCTTGACCTCTAAATAAGTTATCTGCGTACCTTACTGAAAGTTTAAATGAATCATTTCATCAATTTCACTCAACAAGTCACTTAGATTTCTCTCTCTGTTTTATCATATTCCTATAGTTTCCTTCACTTGCTCTTAATCTAACTGTCCACACTTGAAGTTACAGATCACCATGAGCTTGAAAGGATGAAGCATGTTGAGTCTGCTTCTGTTGATGAAAAGGAAGACTTTGAAGCCAAAATAGATGAAGCAGGTGATTTTCTTCCTGTTGGGTCTTCTGAACTGGAAGTTGATCCCTGTCCTGTTGCTGGAACTAAAAGTAAAAAAAATTCCGATAATCTGGATAATCTGCATATTACTGCTACTGAAAAGATTGGTGAACCTCAAGAAAGACAAAGTAGTGAGGTTGATCACGAGTGCACAAAAGATTCTAGTATGGCTACTGATCAATGTGAATCAATAGAGAAACAGGGTGATGAAGTTACTGTTTCTTTTATTAAGGATGATAAAGAGGCAGTTCAAGACCATCGTGACAAGCCATGCTCAAAAATATCCGGTAATCTTAAATATATTCTAGTCCATTCTTGTGATTTCTTTCCAATTCTATAGTTTTATGATGTTTTTGTAGATGTAATTAATTGTTAACGTCTCTGCTTATTGGTCGTGCTTTGCCCTTTTCTAGGAACACATTGTTATCATGTAACCATTCTTGAATGTTATGTTAGAGCATGTCGTTGCACATATTAAGCATGCCACCTTATTTATGGTCTCTGCATAGTGTATGTGATTGTGGCTGTTGCATCTTATTCCTGATCAATTGTCTACTTTTTTGAATCTGCACTAGATTTTTCCTGTCTAGTCTTGTTCTGCTGGCTGTGTCCATATAGCATTGAACTTCCGGTTGGAACTTTGGAACACGTTATATTTACCAATTTGTCCTCCTGTTTTAGAATGACCCCATCTTATATTGGTATAATTGTTGAAAATAGTATCTTTGAACTATCTGCTGAATTGTTTTTTATTGATTTTTTTAGAAGGTAAATTGGTCATAATTGTAATATACATCTCCTGTTCTTCTGTAACATTCATTCAACTTTTCCATACCTATTAGAAGATCAATTTTATAGATGGTGTTTGTTTGCAAATGAAGGTTCTATATCGTCTTCTTCTCCCGATTTTCACAATGAGCTGCATGAGACTGGAGGCTGTCCTGCCAATCCTTCCTATGATAATCGTGGACCATCTGTTACATTTGGAAGCCCTCTTGAAACTAAAAAGGGTGGGAATAAAGTTAAGCCTACTGCTGATCTGAACCCTCCAGTTTTTGAGTTCACGAAGAAGGATGCAACAAACACATCATCTTCTAATCATGATCACAAGGGGAATGATGTATCTAAAGATGGGAGAAGCTTAGCTCCTGAGGTAGATCTAGTGGCAAATTCGTCTGAAAAAGACAGTACAAATTTGACCCCAATAGGAGCAAATGCTGGTGAGAGGGTTCCCCTTCCTGTTATTGCAGCCAACAAGGAATCAGTGGTAATTCGTGTTAAAGTTCATAATAAAATTTTAAATGCACTCTTATATAAATGTCATTCTCTCATTTATATTTCCTAAATTAGTTTCCCTCTTAACACGCAAGATGGCCTCTTGAAACTTTATAGTAAAATATAATCTGTAATGGCTTCTTGGAAGTTTATAATAAAATGTAATCTGTAATTTTCCTTATGGAGTGATATAGTTGACTTATTTTATTCTTTTTTTTCTCCTCTTATTATTGAAGGTTCTAGAAGAATCTCCACTGGCTTCTGAATTAGGTACTCCCAAACCCAGTGTATCTGGACATGTATCTCATGGAAGTCCACAAATACCTGATGGTGATTTAGCACAAAGTGTTTCTAAAGCTACACCTGGGCGCAAATCCAGGCGTGCACCTAATAAGACAGCCGGAAAGGAATCATCTAGAAAAGGAAGTAAAGAAAAAACTCCAGCAAGACGGTCAGAAAAAGGGGGTAGATCAACTACTGTATCTCTGAGCCCATCATCTGGTTTCCAGTTGATACAATCCAACGAGGCACACCAGTATTATGGGAAAATTGATTCCATCAGTACAAAGCCATTTCCAGATTTGAACACTTCTGCTGCTTCTGCGTCTGTTTTGTTTCAACAGCCTTTTATGGATGTTCAGCAAGTACAACTGCGCGCACAAATATTTGTCTATGGAGCTTTGATGTGAGTTCAAATGTTTGCTATTTTTATTTATATTCATTTAATTGTTATGGATGCTACTTAGATGTGATGTGCAAGTGTGTTTATGAATCATGCTTTTTTGTCCATTCCCCTCCACACTTATATCCATATTATTAAAAATTGGACCGAACTGGTCGATTCGACTGGTTCTTAGAACCGGTGAGAACAATAAAAGGGCCAGCTGTGAGAGTGTTTTCCCCCATCTTTTTTTTCCTTTTTTTAACTTTATTTGTTTCAAAATTTTAACTAATGACTAGTGATAAAAGCCATTATTATGGGTTTTTATTATTTTCCCTTTTACCTTTGATTTTCTTTATGTTATAAATTTAATATGAAGCTTTCTTATATAATAACCATTAATATTACTTACTATATATATATATAACCAGTGCGATTTTAAATCTTTGTTTTTGTGATGCTTTGACTTCCTCACAGTTGATTAAAAAAATGGGAATTTTTTGCAGTTTTATTTGAATGCTCTCAGTTCAATTTGGTGTGTTCAACCTTAGACATATTCTATGCCGTTCCCAACTTCTAATTACTGTTATCTGAAGCCAAAGCATTAATCATGTCTGTATCTTTGAGAAAGGATTTTGTTCAGGCAGCATGAACTGTGCTGATCATTTTTCTTATTGATGTTGTTGCAGTCAAGGCGTAGTACCTGAGGAGGCCCATATGCTATCGGCTTTTGGTGGTCCAGGTTTTTGTCCCCTTCAAAATCATTATCTCTCTGCTTTCTTTCTTCTCTTGTTTGCAACAAAGTTTTACTGTGTATTTGGTAGAGGAGAAATAAGAGAGAGAGAAAGAGGGGAGAGATAGCCAATCTCTCGTGTTTGGTTTAAAAGAGAGACAATATTAGGCGGGACCCATGCCTTTTGCATTTCTCTCTGCAATTTTTTTATTCTTTTCCATATTTCTCCCTGGTCTTGATCATATGCAGCTACTATTTATTTATTATCAATTATGTTTTCAAGTTTTTTTTTTGTTGTAGTTGGTCTAGAAGGAAACCAAAAAGTAACTCTATCCTTCTCCCTATTTGAGCCCTCTTATTTTTTTTTTTTTTGTGGTTCCCGGGTTCGAACCCTGGACCTTGCATATATTATGCACTGTCCTTACCAGCTGAGCTAAGCTCACATAATAAAATTAAACTACTGAAATTCACCACTTAGCTTATGAATTTATTTAATCAACCAAAATAAATTATTTTAAATAATTAATTAAAAAATAAGTTGATTAATTTATATGTAAGAAATTCAATTCTTTATTAAATTAAAAAAAACTACATTATTTTTATATGAAGTTTAAATTCAAATAAAATAAATTTGTATATCCACTTTTTTGTGTGAGGATATTTTAGTCATTTCAAAAATTAATCACACTTATTTCTCTCCTTTCTCTCTTGTACCAAACACTATCTGAAATCTACTCTATTTCTCATCAACTTCTCTCTTTCCATACTCTCTCTCACATCATTCTCTCTTCTCATTTTCTTCTCACAACCAAACACACCCTTAAGCTCCTAAAAAATGTGTTTTCAGATGGTGGACGGAACTTTTGGGAGAAAGCCTGGTCTTCATGCTTGGAAAGGCAGCAGGGTCATAAACCTCATCCAGTTAACTCAGAAACACCACTGCAATCACGATCCGGTATATTTATGATACACATATATATACATATACACAACATTTAGATTTTCCTCTGCTTTCATTTTGTAACTATTGTGTAATGAGATCCTGCAGGTACTAGAATCCCAGATTTGGCAGTTAAGCAAAGTGAACAGCAAGGAAAGGGTATCTCTTCACCTCTTGGCCTAGCCAGTAGCAAGGGTACTCCAACCACTGTAAACCCTTTTATTCCTCTGTCATCTCCCCTTTGGAGTCTACCAACTCCCTCATGTGATTCCCTGCAATCTAGTGCCCTTGCAAGAGGTCCTGCTTTGGATTATTCACAGGCGCTCACTTCTTTGCATCCTAATCAAACTCCACCACTGCGAAACTTTCTTGGGCATAATACATCTCGGATATCCCAGCCCCCCCTTCGTGGACCATGGACTGCTTCTTCTACTCCTTCACTCGATAGCAGTTCCTATCCTTCTGCATCACCTGTCGCAGGTACAGTTAAGTCCAGTTCAACAAAAGGAACTTCTGTACCTTCTTCTAGCATAAAAAATGTCCCACCTGGTCTACCAGCTTCTAATTTAGGCCTGCAAAGTGTATTTCTGCCAACTACTCCTCTGTTTAATACAAACAATGCGGTGGTATCACATGCTCAACGTTCTTCTGATCCGAAGTCAAAAAAAAGGAAAAAGGTTACAATAGAGTCTGAGGATCTTGGTCAGAAGGCTATGCATTTGCAGTCCCATCTAGTATTATCAACTCCTGCCGTCAGCAGCCATATATCTACTGCTGTCGCCACTGCAACTTGTGCTGTTAATGTGCCAGTAACTACTGTTGAAAAATCAGTTGAGCCTGTATTTCTGCCATCTACTCCTCTGTTTAGTACAAACAATGCGATGGTATCACGTGCTCAACAGTCTTCTGATCCAAAGTCCAAAAAAAGGAAAAAGGTTACAACAGAGTCCGAGGATCTTGGCCAGAAGGCCATTCATTTGCAGTCCCACCTAGTATTATCAACTCCTGTCATCAGCAGCCATATATCTACTGCTTTTGCCACCGAAACCCCTGTTCTGAATGTGCCAGTAACTGCTGTGGAAAAGTCTGTTCAGTCTGTATCTCCTCTATCTTTTGCTGATCGCCTCAAAAGTGGCTGGAATGTTGAGAAGAAGGTTATGTCAGACGAGTCTCTTACAAAAATCGAGGAGGCAAGGATAAGTGCAGAGGAAGCTTCTGCTCTTTCTGCTGCTGCGGTGAATCATAGCATGGAGATATGGAAACAGTTGGACGAGCAAAAAAATTCTGGATTGGCATCAGATGTTGAGGCCAAATTAGCTTCAGCTGCTGTTGCAGTTGCAGCAGCAGCTGCTGTTGCAAAGGCAGCAGCTGCAGCTGCCAGTGTTGCGTCAAATGCTGCACTGCAAGCAAAACTGATGGCTGATGAAGCATTAATCTTTTCTGGTCATGAGAGTTCTTGCCAAATTTATCTTTCCGAGGGTATGGGTAACTTAGGAAAAGCAACCCCTGCTTCCATCTTGAAGGGTGCAAGTGGAGCCAATAGCTCTAGCTATATTATCGGTGCTGCAAAGGAGGCTTCAAGAAGGAGAGTTGAGGCTGCCTCATTTGCCAGAAAACGAGCTGAAAATATGGATGCTATTGTGAAGGCTGCTGAGCTGGCAGCAGAAGCTGTTTCACAAGCTGGAAAGATCGTTACTATGGGTGATCCTTTGCCGTTGAGCGACTTGGTAGAAGCTGGTCCAGAGGGTTGTTGGAAAACCTTCCAAGAGTCTTCTCAGCAAGTTAGGCTATTGAAAGGCATGAGCAGAGGTCCGGTGAGTGTTGACAATGTTGGAGACAGACCAGAAACCTCTCAAATGTCTAACAGAGATATCTCATCTGAGGAAATGCGGAAGCAGATTGCCGTAGGTGAGGAGTCACCTTTTCACAAGGTACATAATGAGATGTCACTAGACCATATGAGATCAATTGATGACATTTCATCTATCAGCATCAATGAAAATAGTTTAAACGGATCAAGGGGCCACAAGGTTTCTAATTTAGTCAATCCCATTGACGTGCTTCCCGAGTCTGGGACTGAAACACAGGCTTCTTTAACTGATGGCAATGGATTTGAAAATCGGGAGAAGAATAACATCAAAGAGGGCTCACCTGTAGAGGTTGTTTTAATGAACTCTTTCCTTTCATTTAGTGATTTAGTTAATGTAGTTAGATAGATTACTACAGATTTTATTGTTATTTGTTATCATAACAACTTTGTTGATGATTATGCCCTGGTTTTCATCAAGCATTCTTGGCTAATTACTGCAATCATGTGCATCAGGTTTTTAAAGATGGCAAGGAATTTAAAGCAGCATGGTTCACAGCCAATATATTAAGTTTGAAGGACGGCAAAGCATATTTATGCTACAATGCTCTTGTAGCCGATGAAGGTTGGTCAAGCTTATGCATACTTTTTTATTTATGAAAATGAAATACAGTATTAACTACTTGACCAATGAAACAAACTACATGGTTTCGTTTTCTGATTTTTTCAATATCTGCAAGAGTCAACGGAGGGCCCATTGTGTGTGTAACTCAGGACTCCTCTAGAATAGTTTTTTTTTTTGAATGGCAAATGTTAGTAGTTTATTGTTAGATTAATATTTACTCCCTTGTCTGGGTTTGAATCCAGGACCTCCAACTCCTTAACCCTTAGCACAAACCAGTTGAGATACCCCCCCTCTAGAATAGAACATCTGAGTGTACACAGCTAATAGATAAGGTCATATAACTCTTATTGATATTTTTCTGAAGATGGTTGTCATAGGTTTAATCAATAAATTTTTAATTGAGGAATTAAATTTAAATTAAGCATTTTGGATATGGAATTTTTTAAATTGTTAGTGTGATGTTCATCATGTCTTCTTGCATCTTGGATGTGAACTAGTCAATGGTCATTTCAAACGAAGATCTTATATAATTGTCCGATGCAGTGGGCACTCTTTCGTTGTGAATAAAAAAAAAAAATCATTGTTTTCTAGGTGCAGGGCCTTTAAAGGAATGGGTTTCACTTGAAGGTGAGGGAGACAAGCCCCCTAGAATTCGTGCTGCTCGTTCTCTTACCAGTTTTCATAATGAAGGGACAAGGAAAAGACCAAGAGCAGATATGGTAGATTATTGGTCTATTGGGGATAGAGTTGATGCATGGATACAAGAAAGGTGTTTTGTTTTTTATTTTTTTACTTTATACAAGAAATATAAATTATTGTTTTGATGAATGACTGAGATAGAAACTGATGCTTATATATGGGTATTTGGTTATGCACTACTCTCTCCGGTCCTACATATAAGAGAAAGTTGGGTCAACAAAAGTTGATGTATATGGTCCAAATTTTGAACCAGATACATCAACTTAAGTTGGCCCAACTTTCTCTTATACTCCCTCCGTCCCATTATAAGTGAGCCTTTTGTTCATTTCACATATATTGAGAAAAAGTGTTTAAGTGAAAGAGAGAGAAAAATGGGTTTGAGTGCCTTGTCAAATATTGGTGCATTCTTCCTTATCATAAATGTAAAGTAGAATATATTGAATTGGGAGTGATGAAAGTAGTATTAATTAGAGTTATAATTGGAAAAAAGCAATTAATATTGTATTGAAAAGTGAAGTGGGTCAATTATTTTGGGAATATTTTTGTTTGCAAATGGCTCACTTATTATGGGACGGAGGGAGTATATAGGATCGGCGGGAGTATGAAGTTTTGTTTGAAAAGGTAATTTCCAATGATACGTTCTACTGCAATTAAGGTTTTATTTCTTTCACTTTAATCCAACATATACATGGAAGTGATTTAGTTCCAATTTGTTTCTTTTTTTTCCTTTCATATAAAGAAGTAACTAAATGTTTTTAAAAAAATTGCATTCAGTGCATTAGAATATTTTGTTGCTATGGGTAAATTTTTTGGGTCATTATTTAGAGTGAAGATGCCAATCAAGAAATTTACAATGGGAAATGAATTTTTATTGCAATGATGGATTTGTTATGCTCATAGCACAGGAACATCTTTTATTTCTGATACACATTACCCATCATTATGTACATATTACACCACACACTAAAAGTGTCTGTAGATTCGACTCATCATCCTTGTTATTAGCTTTTGTTTTACATAAACTTAAGAGCTGCAAAGCTTGGCCAATAATGGTCTTGCTGTTGTTTGGTTTTGAAGCATCGATTTTTTTCTTACTGCAATTTCGTTATCATAGCTCGGCTGTTCAGTTGAAAGACCAACTGCGATTGGATGACTCGCATACTCTGCATAAATTTGTATATTATATAATAGGGAACATAACAATGAGAGTTCTTACTTTTTTGGGTTTAGGCAGACTAGTTAGTAGCTGTTCATATCGAGAAAATCATAACCACATTATAATTTTGATGTCTCACATCAATTTTTTTCTTACCAAAGTTTCGTTATGCTGCCACACCTTTATCGTGTACTTCCTTTTATAATAGTGATATACTCCATATATTATGTCTATATTTTTATGTAGCAGTAACCTCAAATTTAGTTATTTTTGTTATTAGTTGGCAGGAAGGAATTATTAAAGATAAGAAGAATAAGAAAGCTAAAACATTTACTGTTTACTTCCCAGGTATATAAGTTATCCAATACATTAATTTTAAATTGTGCTGTTTGGAAATTCATAATCTATTTGGTTTTCTGCAGCAAGTGGAGAAACATCAGTTTTTGATGCCTGGCTTCTCCGTCCATCCCTTATTTGGAATGATGGGAAATGGATTGAGTCTCCTAAGGTGGGAGCAAATAACAGTCCCACCAATGAGGTACTTTGTTTGTAAAACCTGATGTTTGAACATGATGCATTGCCTGCCTTCTGTACTGAACTGTGCATTTTGAATGCAGGGTGATACACCACACGAAAAACGGCCTAAATTAGGTAATTCTGCACTAGAATTAGCAAAAGGAAAAGACAAGGCTTCTAAAGGTACTGATGCTGTAGAATCAGCTAATATTACTGAACTGAGATTATTTAATTTGACTGAAGATGATAAAGTGTTCAATGTTGGTAAGAGCAACAAGAATGAAAAGAAACCAGATGTACACAGACTGGCGAGGTCTGGTCTTCAAAAAGAAGGACCAAGAGTGATTTTTGGAGTTCCTAAACCGGGGAAGAATACAAAATTTATGGAAGTAAGCAAGCATTATGTCGCGGATGGGACAAGTAGGATTAATGATGGGGGAAATGGTTCAGTTAAGTTTGCAAATTCTTCAATACCTCATGCTTCAGGATCACGTAGTTGGAGAGACAGTTCAATACATGATGCCAAGGAAAAACCCAGAGCTGACTTCAAGCCCACTTCTAAGCCTGGAAGGCCACAGAACGTTTTGGGTAGAGTGATTCCATCAAAACAAAAACCTCCGTCAAACTTTCATACCAATGATTTGACAAGTCGTAGAGAAAGGACCAAGGATACTTCAAGTCATTTCAACAGTGCATCTCAGCGTGAAAGTCAGATGGAAAGGGCATCCTATTCTGAAACCACGGGAGCAGGAACAACCTCGTATTCCTCACGGGCATCTTCAACTGAATCTTATCCCACTAAAAAGCCTCCCACAGCAAGAGTAAGTAAAGGAAAACCTGCACCTGCTGGTGGTAGGTTGGGTAAGGGTGAGGTGGAAAAGGCTTTGAATGGAAATCCGGTGAAATCAACATCTGAAGAAGTCCTTGAGCCTCGTAGATCCAATCGCAAGATCCAACCAACATCAAGAGTAAGAATCTGTTTGTCGTTAACTGAAATCAATTGTTCAAGGTTTTGCATCAGATTTTTTTTTCTTTTCAAAATTATAAATCTGTTAAAGAATTCATGTTAGATAATTTACCCATTTGTTTTGAGCCTGATGTTGTTGATTCTGGATCGTCAGTTATTGGAAGGAATACAGAGCTCTTTAATTATCACAAAGACTCCATCAGCTTCACATGAAAAAAGTCAGAAAAACCATAATCGTAATACTTCTAGGGGTAAGAATCTGTATTATAATAATTCTACTTTCAGCTAATCTCCTGCTTTTGTAGCCAGGATTTTAACTTAATGATCAACTCTGACAGGTAATAACCATGGCTGAAAGGTTTTGCGATGGGCACCGTTCAGTTGAAAGACCAACTGTGATTGGATGACTCGCATACTCTGCATAAATTTGTATATTATATAATAGGGAACATAGTAATGGGAGTTCTTGCTTTTTTGGGTTTAGGCAGACTAGTCGGTAGCTGTTCATATCGAGTCAATCGTATTCACAATATAATTTTGATGTTCCTGTCTCATCTTATGCACTGTAGACTGTATGTGAAATTTATCCATGCCAACATATCAAATGGTAACATAATACTTGAATATTAACCTGTACAACTGCTTTTGCTCCCATTTTTTTCGTTTGCCTCTCTTGCCTTCACATTAAATCTAGGTTGGGAAAACTTCGAATAATAATTGCAGTGATAGTCATCCACGCGATAAAAAAGGATTTTAGACACAACATATGAAATAAAATTGGTCAAACTTAGAGAAAGGAGCATCTGGGATTCTGGAGTTGGAAGAACCCTTTTATTTTCGTTTCTGATTTCAGGTCAGCTACGAGGAAGAGACAATTGATACATAACCATTGGTTTGCTTCCAAAAGAGTGAAATAAAATGGCACAAATCCTAAAATTTGAAAGCGAAAAAGTTATTAGGAAATGGATTTGAATACTGTACGTGAATGAATAGTTCATCTTTTTAAAAATGAAGTAAAACATGTATCTTGGAAGGAAGCAATCTACTTGCTACGGTTTGAGATTGAGTGATATTGGATGGATAAAAGAGACTTGCACTTAGTTTTCAATGATTTGGATAAAGTGTTCGATAAAGTGCTTAGAGATGTTTTGTGGAATGCCCTTAAAACGAAAGAGGTTAGGACTTCCTATATTTGAGCTATCAATGATATACATAAGGGGACTTTGGCTAGTATGAGAACGCAAAACTGTACCATTTATGATTTTCATGTTACAGTAAAATTGTACCAAGGATCAACCCTAAACCCTTACCTTTTTAGTATAAAACAAAGGAGAAATAAAAGGAGATACAAACTATCAAATTCAAGTTGAGTAGTTGAAATGAAGGAGAACCTCAGGTGTTCTACGTAATATGAAAGTACTTATCAAGTTGAAGGGAAATTTTTTTCGAACAACTGTAAAGAACCAACACCTAAATATTTTTTTTTTTTACTATATGCATGCCTTTTTATAACTCAAATCAAGTTAACTCATTTCATTATCAAGAAAATTCAAGATACAACCGGGAGGAAAGTGAAAATCACTGCAAGGGACATGAGAGATAGATGCCCGAACGTGTTGCCCGGTAAAAACAACCTGAAAAATTGTTTGCTTTTAATGTTTCTAAACTCATGTATGAGTGAACCATACTTTGATCTACCTATTTTATCATCGAGTGCATCATCAACTTGTTTACAATCAAGTTCAAAACTGACATGTCCAATCATCCATTACCGAGATTAATATAAGCCCACATGTAGCCTCATGTGACGCCAATCCGTTCAAGCCATAACAAAACCACCTTGGTCAGCTCACACACACACACACACATCACTAACTGAGTTGCTTTGCCGATGAAATAGAGACCATCATCGTTGCACTTGAAGAAGCCTTGTGGAGAAGAGCTCCAGCTCGCTGTAGGTGGTATAATGCACTTGGTTTGAATCATGTTGGTGTTGTGAGCGTGCTGTCATGAATTGAGGATTTTTTTTAGCCATATCTAGTATTTAAGTCGTCAGGTAATCCGTTACTAAACGGGAAACAATGTGGGAAAATACTCAATTTTGTGGAAAAAACATTTTACCTATAGCTGAGCTCACAATGAGAAAAAAAAAGAGCACATATCTATCTATAAACATTTGCAAGGGCGTTGATGTCATCTACGTACTTTCCCCTATACATGGATCTAAATTGAGCCATCACAACATATAACAAGATTTTCATCATGGCCAAGTTTAATAATGCCACCAACTTGAAAAGGACCAAAGTTGCTCTTGCAATTCTCAGCTTAATATGTTCTCTCATTTGGCTTTGGTAGCTCAAAACTTTCTTCATTTCCTCCGTTAATTTCGGTGTCAGTTCCTATTGTCAGATTTCTAAATGCGAGCTTAGGTGGCCGGATTCCGTCTTCACTCAATTCGTCTATAAATGGTTTCTCACAGACACAGGTGCTTGGATATTCATGAAACTCTCCTCGTCCAGCTTTCATCTCTCCTGGCTCTCCCATGAATCCTCTTTGGCACGCCTTCACCTTTCTCGAAAATGTATCCCAGTCCATTTCATGCCTCGCCATGAACAGCGCACTAAGCTTCTTTGCATTTGGTCTAATGGTTCTCTTGTGACCCATATATCGCCTGTTACATACAAGAAGAAATCAGTTTTTCCTTTATCAAACAAAATTTATATTAATTTTTCAAACAAGGAAGAATCAAATATTACCTTTGACCAGCAAGAATCCTGGCCATGTTACCGTTGTTGTTAGCAACAAATACATTACTTTCATCACAAACAACGTAATCAACAGCAGCAAGGCGAGAAGAGAATGAAAGAAAAGGTTTCAATTCTTCCTCGGCAAGCATCTCCTTCGTATAGATGTTGGGGAAAAGATCTTTGAGAGGCTGCATGGTTTCATCCCCACCGTATATTTCCCCTGATGCAACATACAGGTATGTGTCATTTGTATAACCAAGCGCTCGCAGCATCAAACCCACTTCATGAGGAGTAAGAGGACATTTCCCACGCTTTCGTTCTCCGTCAGGGCTCAAATCCTGTATTATTGCACGAGGTAATGGCTCATTCACTTGCTATCGGTAAAGAAATAACTAGTTTTGGAGCCTGTTTGCTTGTGTTTGTCAAGCTTTTGAAAAAATATAGAACTTTGAAAAAAAAAAATCAGATTCCAGATTATGTTGAAAAACTACTTTTTAATATCTTCTGAAAAAACTTTGAAATTATAACGTTTAAAATATAAACTGCTTTATATAATGAAATAACCTCTACTTATAAAATCAACACCTAAAATTATATTTTTACACAACTTTAAAATCACATTATTTTCTAAAAGTTTAAATAAATAGACCCTCGACCACTTCAGGATTACTGCCCCATGGGTGATAAAAGAAGAAGCTAGCATCATGTCAGTGGAAATGATATGGTTTTATCAGTAGAAATCATAGGATTGTAGTCTTACAGGCAATGTTGTCCACCTTTTTCTGATTTCACCAAGCTCTTGTCTTTCTTTTTCACCCCCACCAAAATAACAACCTGAAAATGCCAGCATATCTGGCTCAAACCTGTGCCATAAATCATTATAGATTATGAGAATTCAAACAATGACTGAAACCTTACATATTGCTATTATAATGTTATGTAAAAAATTTGACATTTTTGAATTTTTCAAATAAATGCAATCAATTTCAGACAGTGATAAAGGAGTTGTGAAAAATGGGAACACAAATCAACCAGACACACCAAAAGATATAAGGCTGAGATCATATATGGACAACATGTATGTCATAAGGAAAGAGTTGATGATCAGCTCACACCACTTTGCTTTTGATGGAAGTTAAATTTAAATTCCATACACAAGGTTCACTGAACACACCTCAAATGGACTGCTATATAACGGTTTGCCATCTTTCGCATCCTCATTACAATTTTTTGACCAAGTTGTCGTATTGGTTTTGTAAATCTCAAAGCATGATAATTAACACGGCAACGTAGTTTTTGTAGTTCATCATCAAGGTCATTGGCAAGTCTATAGTCAAACTTTGTCAACTGTAGAACCTGTGAAATACCCAAAAATCTGTTACCACCACAATTGAATTCCAAAAGGAGTTATCGAAACTGACATTAACCAGCTACTAGGCGTTTCATCATGATAGTCATTTACAGAATCAAAACATTTTCTAGTGAAAACAATCACGAAATTTCAAATACTAGATCATAACATGCAGCCTTACCCGTCGTCTCAAGAGTATTGGCAAAACTTGATCAAGATAATATTCAGGATCTGATTTCCTCGGGACACGCATTGTATATGGGGGTTTATCCATTGACCGCATGACCTTATCTGGAACTCTTTTAACAATAGTAACATCTTTTGCAAGATAATTAATGAACCAATTAATATCGAAAATATTGGCGAAGTCACTGTATTACAAAAAAGTATTTTTTATCAAATGAGCGGTTATAAACTAGTCTCAAATCAATTATTATGAGTAATGACCGTATAAAATGATATGCAAATTACCTGTCATCCTTCCAAAAAGAATTATGATCCAACTCAGGTACAACAAGTGTGGCATTAAGAATTCGTGCAACAACAACAGCATCAGTTATCTGAAGGCAAGAACATGATTGTCATTTCCATAGAAATAACATTACTATAATTTGAATATTTAAAAAAAATTATTGTTGAATTTGTTATTTCTATGTTTTAATTAGATTACATTAGGCTGTATTTATAATAGGATTGCAATAAATGCTGATTGATGCAATTTCTCTATCTAATCTTTACCACCGATATTACGCAGCAACCTATGAAGCAAGGACACTCCTTGGATTAGGCGTGTCCCGGTGTTGGACATGCATCAGTGTCCGACACCGACACGACACATATGATTACATTGAATTATGTGATTTTATCAAATTATTATCGGTGACGGTGTGTCAGTGTCCGTGTCCGTATCCATGCTTCATAGGCAGTAACTAAAGAATAATAACACGTGACTACTTCTATCGATATCATCAGGAATTTGAAAAGAACCTAATCAATCTAGCCTCACATTCTTCAAAAACAAATGAGCCAAGAAAAAAAATCATTGCTGTCCTTTTCTTGATTTCAATCAGTAGGAGAGCAACTAACTAAGAACTCCACATACATTAAACTTATCCATCCATGACGGTGTAATTGAAAATCGCACCAGTGAGTGAGAACAAATGGCATATCATAAAACTTGTATCCTACTTACCCCAGTTCTTTGTTGGTTCAGTCCTCCGCTCGCCGCAATAAGCAAGTAGCCATTTGACATGCGCTCGCGTACAGCAGCTACATTATCCAATTACCATAATGAGATAGAAAGTGACATGTAGAAAACTAAAACGATAGATCCCAATATTAACGAATTGTCTATAGGTAAATAAAATAAAGTATAAAATGGAACACTTAATTTTCTCATAGCAATGTAATGGAAGGGGCCGTGAAAGCCTCGTTCAACAGGGTCACACTAGTCCGGCTTTGAAGCATATATATAACATAATTAGAAAGGAGGATTCATCAATCAAGATATAATTAGAAAGGAGCATTCATCAATCAAAATACAGTGATAGAAGAGAACCACTGAATTCACATTTTCTATTTTCATTTCCCGTTTTTGCTAACAACTACAAAAGTATCACATTAATTTAACTTCCTTTCATATTTTGAATGATTTGTAATGAAAATGATGAAAACACACTAAAAATCTCACAAGGTAAGTTTTAATACCACAACACGATAGTATTGATAAATCATCTAAATCATATGCAAGATGGAAATCACCAGAAAGATCACAAAGGAATGCCGAGAATTCTTGTTACACAATCATTCCAAGCATCAATTCTTTTTTCGAGATTCATCGATATTGAACCAATTGAACGTCATAGCACCCAGTAAACAGTCTAACAGTCTTGAGTTTAGATTATGTTAAGGGGAGGTAATGAGTGGATAAATATGTCTCCGCAGCTAACAAACCTCATGGCAGATTTGCATCGGTGTCTAGTTAATCTACTGATATAATCTATCCTGAAGCAGTGAAGATATATATATTTTTTATAACTGTATAGAAAAAAAACAGCATAACAACATGGAGACTTACAAGGCTCCTTGAAATTAGTCTAAAATTACCATTAGGCATATATAGCTTCATACATCAACAGCTAGCAAATCATCAAAAAATATGCTTTCAAGATTAATACTAAAAATGACAATGACTCAAATTTTGGTGCAATGAAAATCAGAACTATACTAGACAAAAAAATCATACATACATGTCAAGGTACCATTTTCAGTTAGCAAACACAAAACAAAGAGTTGGTGAATTAACTTACGAGAAAAATGCCGTCCCCTTTCTTTGCATCCGTAGTAGTATTTAGAATATTGTGATTCCCAAATATCAATCGGCGCATGATCATTTCCATCCTACAAAAATTCACATCAATTACACTACATGTTTGGATTGACTTGTTTAAACTTATCTACTGACAATTGGGTCACGAGGGGAGCCTAGAGAATCATCCACATTGGGACCAAAGCAACCATACAAGTGAATTGCACACCACATCTTTACCTAGAACATTAAGACGTTATGTTTATAGGTCTTCTCACTTATAAAGTGCTCAACCTCCACTTTTCCAAGCAATGTGGGACTTCTAACTCACATTTGGTACACGACACTGACATTAACACTTGCTTGCGAGACTGTTTCACAGAGCTTATATAAACAGTTGATGACATATTCATAAGCTATTTTCAGCTTATTTCCATAAGTGCTCCAGGATAGCTTATATGGAAACAATTTAATTTATTTTTTTATATAAATAAATAGATACATAAGCACTTATATGACAAACATTTATTTTATTCCTATTGTAGACCACATTGGCAATACAAAAAGTAACATAATAGATGCATAAAAGGGAAAAGAAGACTAACCAGTGTAGAGAAGAAACTGCGGTGAACGAATCGTTGAGAGTACCATTCAAGATGAGAAACAACGTGACCCGTTAAGAGGGAAATGAGACCCAACCCGAAAAGCATGAACCCGCAAATGACTGACCATGGAATGGATCTCGAACATATGGCATTTTTGGTGTTAGGGTGAGTGTGGTTCGTGGGTAACAACCACGACTTCACCACACCCATTTGGGTTTTTGTCACAAAACCAAACAAAAAATCTTCATCAATTCAAAATCTAAAACCCCATCGAAAATGGGGCATTGCAGTGTAGTAAAGTTGTAGTCTTTAGAAAAAAGAGGAATCTTGATTTAGGGTTTTTCAAGATTGTGTTATGAACAAGAATGGGGATTTTGGTATTTTTTGGAGACAAGTTTCAATTTTGCTTCAAATTAAATTGTTTTGTTATTGCTTCTAGTTTATTAATGGACTTTAGAATAGGATCGGATTTGCGAATGAAATGAAGGTGTGATGATGAGTGGGGGAAGAAACACAATGTTGTTAATTTTGTGTTAATGAAAAACAGAGAACTATGAAAATGACAGAAAAATGAAACCAGGCCAATTGACAATGAATGAAACCAAATCTATTCAGGTGACGATGACATTTGAGTCTAAAAAAAGGTAAGGATGGATGACATAGATCTTTATTTCTTTTTGGAATACAATTTCATATGTTTTTCTTTTTCCTTTATTACATTGATTTTATTAGGCTAAAATAAAATTCATTTTTGTATCCTGACTTTTATAAAATCGTCATTTGATTTTAAAAATAATATTTTGAACTCCTAACTTTGGTTCATTTTGCGTGACGTCCTCTTGGTTATGACCAGGTCAACATATACATGAACATTATATTTAATGACTTAGATAACGCATGTGTATTTTACTAATTAATTAAATTGCACTTTTTACCTCCAAACTTACACATCATGGGGCACCTCCGCCCGACAAAAACCGCAAGATGCTACTTGACACCTAACACTACATATTTTTTCCTCACTCTTTATCATTCCATATCATTCCAATTTAGGTTTAAGTGTCTTTATGAAAATTATAGTTATTGGTCTTATCTTTCATTTGCAATTGATTTGACATACAAAAATATAATTCAAGATATGATCAAAATGTCACTCATGTGTCATGTTACATTTTTGCCAAATTTGAATACTGCACTAAACCAAAGAAAAGAAAGGAAAAACACTACGTGAAATGGTTGGTTAACGAAAAAAATGAAAGCATAAACACTTTATTGAAATTTTAAAAAAAAAAAACTAAATACCTGACTTAAAAAACTCTAAAAAATGCTTATGTTTGGTATCAAAATTTCAGAATCATCCACCGTGATTATGAGATGATTCTGACATTTCTACCGTGTTACCAAACATAGGCATAGTCTTTTAAGAAAGTTGAGGCGAAAAAGGAATTTCTCTTGTTGTTTGGGTCTTGCAAAAGAAGTTAGGCCCATTTCAATCTAAGGCCCAATTAAACACACCCAAAAGTTTGGCTAATCCCATTGCGTAACACAAAACCCTAAACCCTTCTCTGCGCTGTTCTCATTCCTCCGATCCAATCTCATCTCATCATCAATGGCTTCCGCATGCAGCAGAATCGCTCAAAGAGCATCAATTTCATCTATCAAATCCGCAATTAAATCCAATATTCGCACCTCATCCATCCCCAAACCAACCACCACCGGCACTTCTTCTCCGCTTCGCCGATCCTTTGCATCCAGAATTGCACCGGAGCTTGGATGCGTGCAGTCGATGTTGCCGCTTCACAGTGCAGTTGCGGCGGCGAGAATGACGTCACGTCTCAGCGTAACTTCGAGGAACTGTCAATCGCTTTCTCAGGGTACTCTCTGCTGCACCTCTCCCGGACTCTAATGTTTTCTTTTTCAAAATTATTCACACACTGTGAGTTGCTTTCTTGCTTCTTACGTTCAACTTATCAATTCAATTTTCATCAAATTTTCCGCGTTCAAAATTAACTTTTCAATTTAAAAAATCAATAAAAAATCAATTTTTTTATTCTATTTGTCTGTTTAATTTAATTGCAATTGAATTGGTATTTTGCTTATTGATATTGCTGCATTATACCATGTTAAGTTATTGCGACGTTTGTCCTACTGGTGATGCTGTTGTATCTTGTATGATGTGTTATTAATAATTTTAGTAGTTACAAAAATGCAGAATAACTAATTTACAAAAACAAAAAAAATGGTTTAGAGAATTTAGGCATAATAAAACGTGTAATGAAGATGCGAGAAAGTTCTTGTATACACTTAGGTCCAACTTGGATAAACAGCTTAATTAAGGGCTTGTTTAATTAAGGGCTTGTAGCATAAGTTTTTTTTATCATACAAGTGTTTGTGTAAAACTTATTTTTATAACAAAAGATAAAATAAAGTTAGACGGTTCTTATATAAGCTATAAGCTGCTCTAATAAGCTATTTTGGAGATCTTTTGAAAATAAGCTGAAAATAGCTTATGCACATGTCATAAGCTCTCCACAAGCACTTATTATAGTAGATAAAAGCTCATAGACCCTAGATCCCAAATAGTGCCTACATTGTTTTTCAATTTTCTATTTGTTACCTTTCACCTCTAGACTTTTCCAAGCCAATAGACACTCTATTGATTGATAGCATAATCTTGATACATTGAGTCTTCCAGAGCCTCCTTTGGTCTTGTTGTCTCTTCGGGTTTCTAGGCACGTATAGGTTGGTTTTGTGGGGGAAAAAATAAAACTATTTGGCGGCTGTGAGTACAAAGTGAAAGACTAACTGGAAAATTTGGTTCCTGCAGGCACATAGTTAATTGGGAGTATGCGGGACCAGCCAATTAAGGCCTTCTTCTTCCTTATCAAGTATGAACAAATTAGTGTTCTTTCAAGTTTTAATATTTAATTTAGTAATCTATTCAGAAATATTAGAAATAAAGCTTCCTTTTCTGTTACCTGAAGAAAAAGTTCTTTTGGCGGCTTCACTAGTTACTTGGAAATCTGTATATTTTCCATAGGATAGCGGGCTCTCTATTCTTTTGTGTGAGATATGAAAAGGGAGGAAAAACTTCAATTCTTCAAGGGAAAGAAAATTGATAAAGTTAATGTATGTGTATCCTAATGTTGTGATTAACTCTGAAATCAACAGAAAAAGTAGAAAAAGCGGGCAGCACAGAATTTTCCCATCTTAAACCCTATAATGCAGTATTTGACCCAACTGCTAACCCTAGATGCATTGTGAATTTTTGTTCAATATACTTTCTCTTCTTTAATCTTTCCCAAAAATGGCTCTAAGTAATTATCTACTTGTCCCTATGTTTTGTTCATTGTTTGTGCATTTTCTCCATACATTTTGTTCTGCATAACTAGTCTGGCATGATGGTGAGCTGAAATATTCACAAATTTTCTTAAAATAGCCATATTATTATATAAAGCTTTTGCTAGTGAGTTCAATTGGTTACATCTACTTAAACTCTACCTAATGTAAACAAATGGGCGGCGATGTAAAATAGTTGAGCTTATAAACACTCAATTTTGTTTTCTGTTGGATTAAAATTTTGATGCTTGATATAATCTATCACATGGTTAAATTTGACAGAAAAAACACCTTTAGTCAGAACTTAAGTGTATGGTATAGAATTTTCTCCGAAGGCTTTCCTGTTGGATATATTCTGAAAAACAAAACAAAAGCTTTGAAGTGGTATGTAGGGAAATTGAAACTAGGAGTGTTGATTTACAACAGCATACTGGACTCTTGAAATTCAACAAAGTTCTTAGATTTATAATATGTTAAATGATCCCTTTTTACTAAGTAAGAACAATATGATAACATAACTGTTACTTTCACCAGATACAATCGATGGGACGTGAGACATGCATGCTGTTCATAAGGTGGGATATTTTGTTTTTACCCTCTGAAGACATGTTCGAGAAATCCTAACAACCGTTTCATAATTTGTACTCAAACATGTGTTTAGCCATAACATATGTTTCTCTTAAGCAAATTGTATGACTGGCATATTAATGTAGCTTATACTTTTTAGTTTTCATATAAACTACTGTAGTTTTTCCTTGTATGATGGCATCACTGCAACTAAATTGTATAGGAACTTGCCTAAATTTTTTGTTCTTCAGTCTTGGCTCTTTGCTTTATTTAGGTTTTCTACGGAAGCATGTTACTAATTGAGCCTTTGTTTTATTTGTTCTAGAGCTTGGTCTATCAGTTCCAAGGTGACTTGCTAGAAGAAAGATTGAAGAAAGCCTTTTAAGTTTGTAAGCTGGATTTGTGGTTGTTTGTTACATTGGTGCCCAGAAAGTGGTTATACTTGCTGTAATTTTTTTCAGGCTTAGAAAATGATTTGTTCTGTTAAATAAAAAAATATATTCTCCCTAATTGATAAATTTATTCATACGGATAAATAGAACTATGATACCGTCTACAAACGTGTGTGACTATTAAACTGATTCCTCTAATTCTTATAAGTTCATCAAGAAATCATGAATAAGCATAATCTGGTAGGACTGGTCATTACTCATTAGGTCAAGAAATCATGAATAAGCATAATCTGGTAAGACTGGTAATTAGGTCAAAGGGAGGGAAGTGAGTTAAATACGCATAATCTGGTAAGACTGGTAATAAGCATAATCTGTACGTTCAGTTCCATTCTTGAAGGAGTCAAAATTAATAATTATTGAATTGTATAATCGAATTTTGACATGTTTGGTTGTTTGTGGATAAAATTGTTTTTTTTTATCTAGAATTAATTCTAAGTTCTTTCTTGACAAATAGATTTAAGTTGAATCTAGAAATTGGAGCTTTTGATCGTAGTTATAGAATGATTTTTTTCACTTTATTGTTGAATTCATTTTTAGAAGAATGTATGTATTGAGACATTAACCACTCTATCTTCAATTTAGTTTTAATTAGAAACAATTTTATACAATCTAATTTAATCAAAATCAATTTTTGTCATTTCATAACAAACATTAAACTTCCTATTGGATAAAGTTTAATGGAGGCATGTGCAGATTTGCAGACGGTAACATAGTTCTCTTTGATTCATTAGAGTTTACAGCATTTCCAAGTTTACAGGTTTTTAGATTATGTTCGGTAAAAATAGCAAATAACCGATAAAACCAGCTGATTGAATTTGTAATATTTAGGCTGAATTAGTTTATAAATATTAAATGACATTAGAATAATATATTTAATTAAATATTTATAGTTTTTCAATTAAGAATACATGAGTAAAATTGAGATTCTTAAAAAAAAAATAAATGCGTAAAATTCAGGTAAATAATGACAAGTTATCAACTACTTGAATTAGCTTGTCGAAAAACACTACAATTTTATGAAAAAGGGATAGTTACTAAACAAGATTTTTTTAATCAAATGAGTTTATAAGACATAAACTACAATTATAAATTTAAAAATGAGACTTGTCAAGCAAACCCATAATAGGCTGAATCGAATAGAGTCGATTAAAATCGATGAGTGTCTTTCATTGGTTAAGCAGTGACGAAATTGTGAGGGAGGATTATATTTTGATCTCTGCAAATCACATTCTTGGGGAGTGACGAAGAATTTTAAACTACGACCTTAGTTTTTTGGTATGCTAAATATTTTACAATCCTTACTTATATCTATTTAAAAGAAAAAGCTTGGTCTAACCAAGGTTATCCTAAACTGTTCCCACCGCCTATAATTGAGAGAAAGTTTTTTTTTTTTCCTTTACAAAATTGTGAGGAAACTTGGAATATCCCATTGTTGGAACTTGGAAGCATAATAAAACGATTATAATATTCATTCATTCATATTTGATGTAGATTATTTGTTGGTGTTAGTATAATTTTGTGTACACTTGTTGCAACCAACCGATTTCTTAAGGATGCATGTTATACATTTGTCAAAATCTACTCGCTGTTGTTCCTTAGATTGTGCACTCAATCGGTTAAGGGCAATCAACTTTTTATTCATCTCTCCCTAAAGACTTAGATTTAATGCACGGATTTTTATAAAAATTTAACACTTTAGATCCTTGAATGTTCCAAAACACTCGTTACTACTCCTTCCGTCCTTATATCTAAGCCCCCATTTGACTTTATTTTTGTCCCTAAATGAAAACCCATTCAAATTACTAAATGCATTTATTATTTTTTTTTCTAAACATATCTCTAATTAATACTACTAACTTATCTTGAAATACAAAAAATCAAATTTAATACACATACAAATAAAGGACAATTTGATAATATTAACACAAAACAGACATATTATTACATTGACAATGTTTCTTAAGAAATGTGAAAGAGTCAATGAAAATCTACATTAAAAGACGGAGGGAGTATATCCTTTTCTTTTAAGCTTTGCTAAGTGTGTCATAACTCATCAGGATGTATGTTAAAAACTCAAAAGTGATAATTTTACATAAAGCAATATTTTTAACTTTTAAAAATTGATTGTATTTTTAATATTTTATATTGAGTTCATTAACACATGCTCCAAAGAGGCATATTAACACTTGTCATTCTTTTATTGGAGTTTTAAATTATTTTTTATTTTGTGTGAATTGGATATATATGCTTGCAAATGTAAATGTAAAGATTAATTTTGAGTCAAAAATGATCGTAATGAGTGGGAAAGGTCCTCCTCAAGAGAATTAATACTACGGTATTGCTATAACCGAATTCGAACCATAATCTTTTGTTAAATACGAAGAGATCATTTATCATCTCGTTCAAGTGTTCTTGGGTTATTATGTTTAAATATGATTTAAAACTCCACAAATAAATTATTTTTATTTTAATCACTGTACAACATTTGATCTTTATAAATATACTATTTTTTGCTTTTGATTTTTAGAGTTTTGGTTTAGTGTTTTCGAAATTTGTTCATATTAAATTAATTCATGTAATTTTTATCGTTAACCGGTGCCCGGGGTACTGGTTAAGAAAAAAAAAAGAAAGTTTTAAATTAAAAGAAATATTTTTTAGACTTTTAATGAGTTGATGACTGCACAAGTTTCAATTTGATGTTGCTATATTTGCTTTCTTAACTAGTGCCCCGGAGGCACAAGTTAACATTACCCATTTTTATTTTACTCTTTATCTTAAGAGAATAAATAAAAAAACATTCTACATATTAAGGATTTTAATTCATACACAAATAAATTTTGTATGCACTAAAATAAAACAACAAAGAGCAAAAATCTAAAAAAAATTATTTATAGATAAAAAATATATTTAAAACTTACTTTTTTCTCTTTGATCTGTTTTTTTTTTGTTGGAATTCTTATCCTTTTGTTTTTAGTCAAAATTTTCTTTTATGTAGTAAATAATGTAGTATTCTTTTTATCAATGCTCCACTTTAACCTATATTGATTAAAGGTAAGATTTCACTAAAAAAAATTAAAGGCAAGAGTAATAATCAAGTAAGCAAAAAAAACACTAATAAAAAAGATATTTGATTCCATTATTTGTATAAAAGTTAACCTGGATTTAATTTATTCATTTTTTTGAAAAAGGATTAATTTGTTCATACTGCCCATCTTGATTATTAAACTTTTACCCAAGTAATGATTTCAATAAAAGAAAATTTGGAGCACATATTGACCAAAAAATAGTTAAGTTTATTGCAAAAGTAAAAAAAATAAAAAGGATAGACAATCTTTCTCTATTTTTAAGGAGAAAATCTAGATTTAGATATTGTAAAAAACAATTTTACGGTTAACTAAACCCACTATTTATATACATCTGGTAAGAATTAACAATTAGAGTTAGAACATGGTTTTTGGTAAAGGGAATGTAACAGGTATCTGAGATTCTGAATTGAGACAGAAACAAATTAAAGATTTTCCTTAAAACGGTGAGAAGACTGGTAGAATTAGAAACATGACCGGCAGTTCACTTCTTTTAACTTTGTTTTGGTACACACGTCATGGTCAATAGTAGTTACCATTTCCAATACCATGCATATATACATATAATTAATATTGATATTTTTATTTATTTAGTCTTCATCTTTTGTTGAAGCCAATTTAAAAATGATGATGATACCATAGAGGGAATTGAAATTTGGGGTATAAAAGAAGCATAAGAGAATGAAGAGAGGATAGGTTTAAAAAAGATATCCATCCTCTTTTGTTAATTTGTTTTGGAAGAAAAAAAAGGTGAAAATGGTAGTTATGATGAATTCAAGAATGATGGAAGATGTGGTTGTAATTGGAGGGTTGATTGGTGTACAATTTGTTTATGCTGGAAATGCTATGCTCTTGAAGTATCTTATGTCTTTAGGTCTCCAATCTTTTACCATTGTCATTTACACTTCTTTTGCTACATTTCTTCTTCTCCTTCCCTTTGTGCTTTATTTTGAAAGGTATTTTCTCTCTTCTTTTTTTAGTTTCTATTGTTGTTTTTTTGAGATGAGGTTATGGAGGATTTTTGAACTTTGATGGTGATGATTTTTATTTGTGTATGTTTCTATTGCAGGAGTAAATGGCCTAAGAAGATCACTTTCAAGTTGATTGTTCAATTTTTCCTCCTTGCTCTTGGAGGGTAAGGAAATCTTGTTACTATTATATGTTTTTAATGTCTTTAGCCATTGAATTGTGTTTGTGAATGTTTGAATTGATATGAATTCCACATATTAGAACAGAGTTTCAATAAAATGATGATGTTACTATGATTTCGTTAAATTTATTGTGATTTCAAAATAAGCTTCGCTTACATTTTTTCAACTTTTAATGTTTTAACGTATTAAATTTTAATCTTTTTAATTAATTATTGTTAAGAAAAATTAGGGTTTAGAAAAAGTTTTTGAATTTGTAGGATTTTGAGTTCATCCATGCATGCCTGCAAATGTTGAAGAATACAAGAGACTAATTTTAGAGAACTTTGGGGGGTGAATCCATTATCATAGATTTTAGGGAAATATTTGATTCCTAGGATCTCTCTCAAGATAATCCAATCATATTCTTGGTTTGGTTAGGTACTAAAGTTATCCTTAACGGCCATGTTTTGTGCTAATCCTCCTATTAAGAGCAAGGCTTATCTTATCCTTTTCTTCTTAGACAGAAAAGCCTTTCCTTTTTGCCTTTTATAATGAAAGGTGGGTAATATTTTAATTTTTAAGGAATTTGAGAGTGAAAAAACATACCGTAATTATGTAGAACACTAGAACTAGTAGACCATGTTCTAATAAAAAATGACAGAAATCAAATCTAGGTTTAACTGCTAATTACCTTAACTTCATCCATGTGAGATGTATATAAATTGGTTATGTTTAGAATTCTATAGCATTGATGATCCTGTACAATTTCTACATGTTTGCTTACTAATACCAAAATTCATGGAAAGAATGATGGTTAAATATTAGATTACGGATATTTATATTTTGATCATTGGTATGAATGATCTTATGCAGTGTAACTCTGTTCCAATCTTTATTCCTTAAAGGAATCAATCTAACATCAGCAGCAATGGGAACAGCCATGCCAAACCTTGCCCCAGGATTTATCTTCATCATCGCGTGGCTTTTTCGGTAATAATCTATTTTCTCATAGGCATCAAAAGTTCACAATTTTTCTTCAACACCAAGAAATAAAGGGTTGGTGCACATAATAATCTATATAAATTTGAATGGTAAAGAAAATAGATATGAGATTTGATTTGTATAAACTACAAAGTATCATATTATAAATAGCATTTTCAAATGTTAATGAAAGCATATATGCAAATGCAGGTTGGAAAAAGTGGACTTAAGTTGCACATATAGTAGAGTAAAAATAATTGGCACATTGCTTTGTGTCTTAGGGGCTTTCACAATGAGCTTAATGCAAAGTATTTCAACTCCTCTGCCAATTGAAGAGTTAAAAAATCAATTAACAACTCCACCACCACCAGTTGTAATGTTTGACAGAAACAAGATAATTGGTTGCCTCTATCTCTTGGTATCAATCCTTGTTCTCTCAGGCACAGTTGTTCTACAGGTAATTTTTTTTTGGTCCACAAACAAGTTACATTAAAATTTGAGTAAATAGTTATTTCAGTCGTTAAATGTGTGGAACATTGTCATAATGGTCCTTGAATATAGAATTAGAAAAACATAAATAAATGTGTACGTCATTAGTTAGTATAATTCTCGAACGTATTTTTCGTTAGTTAATTTGGTACATAAGATCATTAACAAAAGACAATTTTTTTTGTTTGTAATTTCAATATATTCAGGGGTTAGTGATACGTCTCACAAATTAGGAGATAAAAATGACTGTTTACTCATTAATTTTTACTATTTCTAAAAAAAGTTGTGTTTCTTGCAGGCTTTTACTCTAGGAGAATTTCCTGCACCAATGTCTGTGTGTGCAATAACATCAATTTTTGGAGGATTCATCACTTCAGCTGCTCAATTAATTGAATTTCATGAAATCAAAACTGGTTGGCCACTAGTTAGTGTTGGTGACATGATTGGCTATTCTATTCTGGTAATTTCAAATATTCTTTTTTGAGGGAAATTTTAAATACTCTTTTATTTTAGTACTATTGAATATACATTTCAACAATTACTTTTAGTACAGTTGAATATTGAATATACATTTATTTGTTTTTACTTTCATAAATAAAAGTAAAAGTATCTATCGAATTAGAATAGACATTTGTTTTCCTTAAAAAAAAATAAATAGACATTTGCTTGTTTTGAAGGTCATAAATAAGTATTCTTTGACCAATAAAGATTGCGTCTAACGAAATAGGCTATACTCTCACAACATGGCGAACCAAAGTTTGAATCATAGTTAAGAGAAGTGCCCACATTTATAGTATGTTTGGATGATGAGTTTTGTATTAGATATTCAAATGGCTCAAAGGTGTCAAAATAAATGTCCCACATCGAAAAAAATCGCATTAAAAGGAATATATAAATAAAGAATTGGGTGCCAATTTTTTGATAAATTGTTTAACTAGTAGTTGAATTATAAACTTGTGTCAATTGCTACTGCGATATATTTATTACTTAATTTTTTTGTATTCCTTTGCTTTACTTCTGAACTTCTTTTATAACTTAATTGTGTTCAGTAAGTTTTTAGTCCCTGCATATAGATAAAATGTTACTTTTATATCCCAATTGTTGGGGGCATTGTGTTTTCAATGATCTTGCTTTTTGAAGGGCTTCAATTTGAGATTAGATCTTTGTGTATGCAATTCTATTATATTCTCAAATGACACTAGTAATTGAACATTAAAGGCATGAATTATAAATTCACAGTCAGGTGCAGTGACTGGAATATCCTTAAGCTTTAGTGGTTGGGCACTTGAGAAGAGAGGACCAGTGTTGGTATCCATGTTCAGCCCTGTTGGCACAGTTTGCTCAATCATTTTCTCTATTGTTACTCAAGGAGATAGTGCCGTTAATATTGGAAGGTATTTTCATAAGATTCATAGGTTCTTTTTATTGATAATAATCCATCAATTTAGTGCACACATATCTCCCATTTAGTCTTATGTTTATACGGTGTAGGGACTAAATTGGAGAGATGGTGATAATTTAGGGTCTAAGTTGATAATTTTTTTTCTTCTCCCAAAGGATATTTTCCTAACTATAGTATTATTCACGATAATTACATTTTTGCATTACAGCATAGCGGGGATGTTCCTTATGTTCACCGGACTCTACTTTGTGCTTTGGGCCAAAGGGAAAGAAGATGGCTTAGAGAGTGAGTTTGATGCAGAGAAGCCTCTCTTAAGTTGATTTGTTTCCAACTGTAAAAATATAACTAGTGTGTAAATTATGAATGTTTTAGTAAATTAGTGTGTAATTATTAACTTTAGGATTTGAGAGATAGAGTAATGTATTATATTAATTAACTATTAACTTAAGGTTTTGGGATTGAGTAATGTATTTATAAATGTCTAAATCTTAAGTTGATGCACATTCAGGTACAAAACAAGTGGAACTCAAGGAAAAGAATTTTGTTGCATAGCACAAATAGTTTTGACGGAGAGAATGGAACTCAAGGAAAAGAATTATGAAGAAAAATAAAGAGGAAGAAACAATAATATTTTGTGCCCATCATAAAAAAATTATCTGGAACAATTTTTTTTTTCCGATGGCCATTTTTAATAATAAAGAATAAAAATAAATAAAAATTTGAACGATTATTTTTTCGTTGTCTGTTTTTTCTTCTTCTTGACAAATCAAGCACACCTTCTTGCGCACCCTCCATCTCCAAGAATTTATATATATCATATTTTAAATGAAACCCTTATGAAACGATTACATTTTTTTTGCAAATTATTTTGTAATATTTTAAATTATTAAAAACTGAATAAGTAATTAAAAAATCTATAATTTTAAAAAAATATCATTGACACTTCTAAATAAATAGTTCAATTATATAAAAAAAATCATGAGTAACTAAATAATCTATTGTATATGTTAGAGAAGCTAAATGAATGTATAATATATATCTTATGTAAATGAAAAAACACACTTGCAAGAAAATTATACTTATTTGTTATAACGTTCAAATACTTTAATAATTCTTCAAATATTTTATTTACGTTTGGTATCTATTTTGAAAGGGAAAAAACTAGAATGATCTAAGCTCTTCAAAATAGTTTTTATATTTTTTATACCGAAGTAAAAGGGACGAGCCCCAAACAGGAAAAAAAAATATTAACCACGACTATGAGAGTCGGTCAACGTCTTATCTACCAACAAAGTATAAAAGACAAAGATGAGAACAAAATAAAAAATATGATTAGTCAAAGGTGAACTAAGACCAAACTTCACAAATATAATCCTCTTCGACTCTCCGCTAGAAATATATGGCATCTTACACCTTCACAAACGGTTAAGAAAACCTAGTGTTTAACTCGCCAATTCAAAACATGGACGGATTCCATTACTACCAACTTCTAGAATCTACTATTTTGTGGCTTATAAAAAAGGGGTTCATTCACTTGGAATATTTTAAGCCCCCATGTATTGGAGTTGAAGATCAAACTGTTAAGATCCCTTAAATTGACAACTCTATTTACATTGCTTCAAATGTATCTGATTCAATAGAACATAAAGCAAGAAAAACCAACGAAGAACATGCCTTCGTGGTCACGAACCACGCCACCACAAGCACCACTGCCACCGCTATCAATAACTAAACCATCACCGCGACCAAGGATTCTGTGACAGTACCACGCAAAACCACCATGAAAGAAAAGCACCTTCCCCAATTTAATACTATCAACAGTACTACTTGCTTGACATTTATCTTTAATTATTAGTACTAATTTCTTCCCATGAGCTCTACAAAAGAAATTGATTAATAATAATACTTGATATAACTTGCATTTGCTCAACATTATCTTCAACAACTAGAATACTATCATCATCAAAGGCTAAGTGAGATATTTTTACAAAGACTAAAAATATATTTAATATTTTCTTTTTATGATTAAGAGCGAAAATAATATCAGATACAAAACATTTAATATGCTTAATTTTTAGTAGTAAGTGCTTAATTTAGTAGGACGGAGCTTCTTTTCTTTTATTTCCATTCGTACTGTAGGGGTTCCTATGTTCCATGACTAGTCACAAAAGTTAGGCTATGCATTGAAGACGCAAATTTTCTTGATCACTCTTGGAAAATGGACACTACATGTGCTTATGTACAAATACAATATTCTCCTTCCTCTTCATAAAGCTACAAACTCTATCAAATCCAGTGTATGTTTTACTAGTTAACAATGAGTTTGTTAGAATCATACAATTCATGACTCTAATTTTAACAAAAACTACATCTTTAATTGAGTTTTGCTATTTAAAGCGAACTCAATTTCACGAATTGCAAGCGAAGTTTATCCGTCAACCCGTCAACTTTTTGTGGCTTTGGCACGGACACACCCCGTTAACACCTCTAGCATAAAGATTATCTCGGTAGAAAAATTAGATGAAGTTTAGTTTAGTAACCACATTAGTATCTATAGATAGATAGAAATTTGTTAGAGGAACCATGATCATAGTCCGTGCAGAAACCAAACCCAAGTGTGAGGTTCCTTGAGCTCTTGCTTTAGGTCTCACCTTAAAAAATTATGTGGTGAAATATCCCCCCGCATCCCTTCTTTCCAAAATCCATTTTTAGATCTAATTAATATTATTATTAAAATTAAAATTGCAAGCTTATTATTTATACATAATTGAAGAATGGTTGGATATTATCAAAATAATTTACATAATATAATTGAAGTAGAACATTGGGCCTATGAATTAATAAAAAAGGAGAAAAAAATAGAAACGAGTTTGGGTCTTGATACCCGAATAGCCCAACATCCTTAATTCTCCCTACAAAACCTTAGCCTCCCCCTTTCACTCTTAATAAGCACCTCACCCTCTCTATTCCTCACCCAAAAATAATGCTTCTCAAAAAGTGCAATCTTTATTCCCTCTTTCTCTTCCCTTGTTTTTCTGAATTTGAACAGATCAGTAAATTGAATCTTTCATTATCTATCTATCTTTCATTATATATAAAATATGTCTGTGTTTGTTGACTTTAATAATCGAATTGAGTATCTTATGTTCGAGAGGGGAAAATTTGTTATTACTACTTACAAGAAGAATTTTAGGTTGTTCACCTTGTTTTGTAATTTATTGGGTCTATTTTTACAGTTCCTTTTGCCTATTTAATCTTTATTTTGTTTTGCGTCCACCAGATCCACGAGTGAAGCAACAAAACTCAATTCATGGATTTTCACTTCAGATCAGATCAAAGGGGAACTGAGTAAACATCTTGCGAGTGTGATTTCTTTGATTAAATGTCAGTAAGATGATACACTTATAATTCCTTCAAGTTTATTATTTTTAATTAGTTGATTTTACGATGATTGAATTCAATTTATTTTATTTATTTGAATTTGTAGGTTTTATCTTGGTTGTATGATTTAGTGATTGATTTTATAATGCTTTATATATTTTCTCCACGCGATATATAAATTTTTTATTATATGTTTCATAAATTCTCCTACACAAGGAATCAATTTATAAGCCCTTATTATTCACTGAATTTTTAAGTACAATATTTTTTTTTTATAACATCATACTATTGTAATATATATATATATATATATCAAGGGTAAATTACATATGAATAGAAGGCAAACGGACAACAAGTTGTGCCGTTAAACCTTTTTGAACGACAAAGTCAATTCTCATAAAAATAACATTCATGGACCTAGAAGACATGATATTGTTATGCATGATCATTTGAGCTCTATGTAGAAGGTCAACAACCTCTAGTGCTAGGAAGCCAAAATTATTTTAAATAAAATATTTGTAGTTAAGTAAAACTATTGAGGTACAATATTTGAAATAAAAATATTACTTTTATGCAAAGTCCTTCAAAAAAAAAAACATAAACAATAAGATGTTGTATAAAATAAACATTTCAAAATATGCAAAGTTACAATAAGAGATGTCATTTTGTCAAACTCATTCATGAGAATTGTTGTTTTAGGTTGAACGTTTATGTTATTATTTGTACTTCTACTAAACATTACAATTTTTGTTCCGCCAAACTCGTATTGTTATTAATAATGGTGGTGGTAGTTGTTAACATGAATTTTCATATGTTCATTTCGACAGGAAAAGTGATGTGCAAGTAGCATCATATATTGTAATCACGAAGACACAACTCCACCATAGCCTTGATCCTTGTATATGAAATTTTCACTTCCTTAGGATCAGAGTGGTTAGTCGCATCGTATATATGTAGGATCTCGTCGTAGACCTCATCCTTCCTTTCAACATCATTTATTTCGTCTGGTATATCAACAAGCTTTTGGATTATATCTTTAAAAGAGAAAAGTGATTATCAAGACTACAAACAAATTTAAGTCCAATGAGGAAGCATGGTTTCGACAGATGTTTGGATTTCAACTTAAAGAATTTCAAATTCTCGCTGAAGAGGCAAGATCAAAGGTCTAGACACGTGGAAAACAAGTTAAAGTTGTCAAAAAGGTTTAGTTTTTAGTCGTTAGTTTGTTAGTTATTTTCTTATGTATATACCGTAGTTTTTCATAGAAAAAAGGGTCACAAATCATTAACAAAAGTTCTATAAACTCAAAGTACTAGTGTTTAGAGAAACGAGTGAAGAATGTATGTAACAGTGATTTGTTGAACCATCTTTACTTAATGCAATGCAATTTATCTTTCTTTAAGTTTCTTTCCCTTTTAAAATTCTAAGTCTTTTAATCTTTTAATCTTCAAACATATCATTGATTTCTGTCAAAAGACAGTTATCTTCATCATAAATCAGTTTTCTTCATCTTGCTTGTAAGCAAATCCATGAACATTCATATATTTTCGGAAAAATCATTGCATAACATACCCTAAGATTTCTAGCTTGGTTATGCAAGTAACAATTTAAAACTAGTTTTATTGTTTACCAAAAACACCGGTAAACATTAGTTCAACTTGAAGTATTAGGGGTCGAGGCCTAACTTCTACCTCATTGTTTGCTGAAGAATTAGAATGTCTCTTTGTACATTTAGAAAGCTTGGTGCTAAAAACTATCATGTGGATCCTTTTGGAACTTTCTCTGCCGTTTTGAGAGTCACCGACGTCCCTTCCTCTCGCGACTCAGGGGTTCCTAGATCCCCTAGAGCTGCCGCCTGCACTGCTTTAGTAGTGTTCCGTCAACATATCTGATGTTGTTTGGTTAGTGTAATAGACATATTTCCTTGTTTTTCTTATCCTTTTGTTCTTGTAATCTCCTTTTCATCTTTGGACCATTTCTGTCACTATTGTTGTAGTTAATGTTTGTGCTTTTCGTTGCTCTTATAGTCTTGCCTCCATCCATACCTCCCTCCATCGAAATCTCTCCTCTTCAATTCGTTTTGGTCATCTAAAAGTTGGATTTAGCGGTTGTTTTTAGGTTTCTGTTGTTTTTACTAGCTTTTCTAGTTTTTATGCTAGATCTAGTAGTTCAATTCAATATGTTAGTGGATTCATCTGTTAATCCCTTTGTTTGGATCTGGTTTGGTTTAAAAGAGCTACTTGGTTGCTGTTTGGATTGGTTGCTGTTAGGATGTGTGTTGGATTTTCTTGCCTAATATCAATTTTGCAGGTTTCTCTTTTATGGGAGATTTGTGGAGTCCAAGCTTTGTGGTATAGGCTGCTTGTTTTTGGAAGAAGATGTGTGGAATCCAAGCTTGATTGTGCAGATTCAGATTTAGATGCTAGTCCATGGCTTAATGCTAGGAATTTCATTTGTGTTTGGTGTTGTCTCTCCTTGGCTTCCTTCCAATGGTGTTTTTTGTTGTTCTTTATTTAGGTTTTCTATTAAAGTTGTGGTACTGTAATGGGTTATTCCTGCCCTCTTGTGGATATTCATTCTTAGCTAAGGCTTTGTTACCATGATATGTTAGATGTATAAGTCAGGAGCAAATCATGTGCTTAAGAGATGTATTTGTTAGCTTTTGCATTAATTCTGTACTTTACCCCAGTAGTGGGTAGTTTTCTACACATGGTGTAATCACTTGCTTTTAAGCTATCATTGAATGAAATATCCTCTTTTCAAACAAAAAAAAAAAGAAAGCATGGTGCTAATTGAAAATGTTAGTTCTATTAGTAAGACAATTTCCTTGATCACTCTTGGAATCGGACACTACATGTGCTTATGCATAAATACAATATTCTCCTTCCTCTTCATAAAGCTACGAACTCTATCAAATTCAGTGTATGTCTTAGTTAACGATGAATTTGTTAGAATCACACAATGCATGATTCTAATTTTAACAAAAACTATATGTTTTAATTGAGTTTTGCTATTTAAAGCGAACTCAATTTCACGAATTGCAAGTGAATGAATTAACACCTTTTGATCATTATTTTCCTACAATACATGGATGGTTGGATTAATGCATGGGTGTTTGAATAAAAGTCAAACTGACAACAATACGTGTCACAATGTTATCCTGAGATCATTTTTCGCTATAAATAGCTTTTTTCTTTTGAATTTCTATATAACACAATATTATTATAATTTTTTCAAACTTAAAGTAATTATAAACATTTATTTAGTCTTGAAATTTACATTTTACTATGTAATTTATAATCAGCTAATTAGTAGCGAAAACTAATTTCAAGTTAATTAATATAATACTACTACATTTAGTTAATATTTGGTAGTTCATAAAAAGTTCCTTCAAAGTCTAATTCAACTATCGATTGGATGAAATGTCAATGCTTATGACCCTATGTGGACTGTTTTGAATTGACTTATTACCCATAAAAAATGCAAATTAAGATGCCAAGTTGCCAACCATATTACTATTGTGCTCAAGTGTATCATATCTATGTTGGTGGTAGAAATAAGACTTGAGCCACATATGCATTGGGAGCTAAATGCTGCCTAACTTTCAAACACCAACTCTTCATTTACAAACCCACCAATTAATCATCAATTATTGGCTCACCGGTTTTGGAAAAATCAAGTGCATTTTGGTAGAATTGTTGAATTTATCTCCTCTTATAATTAATGCAAATTGACTGAACATTTTTTAACTTTATCTATTGCATTTGCCGGCATTGATCAAGCAGTAATTTACTAGGATTCGGTAACAATGCATTACACTATTTTTTTATTGGTTACTAGTACTACACTTACACTATATAGAAAAACGATTAAATGAACACAATCATGATGAATTTTCAATTGCATCTTCCTTTTATAATGGAAGACTATTATTTTTCTAAGGATTTACCTTTTTGTTATATATTGTTGTTTTTTTGTTGCATTTTTGGGTTATGTGTTTTGTAGCTGGAATCTTATTGTATAGGTTGTTTCCAATTCCACCAAACAAGGGGAGCAAAGGGAATGACCTGTCTTGTATTGTAGGCCATTCCATAATCTTGATTCTTAAGACCAAAAAATGGAAACACCGAAAAAAATCAGAGAAAAAAATTGTCCCCAAGTGTCTAGTGGAGTATTTAATTCTTCACGATAAAGTTGGAGCCAATTTCATTTTTACAATGGGAATTGCACGTTAATACTATTGAAAAAAAGTTTTGTTTTTCAGTGTCATCCTATCCAATTTAAGAGATTAATTTTGTAGTTGCACAGATCATATTGAATTTACCTCGAAAAAAATTGAACCAAAGGGTGGTCCCTAGTGATTCATCTTTCCTTCGGATGCAAAAGCATTAATGTCTCATTGTTGTCATTATGTCTGTCATAATATACTTGACTTGGAAGCCAAAAACAAGCATATGATGATGAATACAAGATTTAAAGGTAGCTATGTTGAGTCTTTTTCTGGAGCTAACTAAGTCTCACAAACAGATTTTTTTCGTGTTTCTAAGCATGTCTTGCATTCATTTCTTACCTAAAGTTAAGTCAAAGTAGTCCTCAAATGGAAGAGCCATGTAATGCAAGAAAAGCACATTAGTGTCTACCCTTCTATTTTTCCATGTTACAGCAGCAGTAGTGTCTTTCCTGCCAAAAGGAAAATAAACAAAAGTGAAAAGATAAAGAAAAGTTTTACCACTTTATGTTTGTTGTTGGATCAGCATTTACTATTTGTTATTCAGTTTGCACTTTCTGTCACAAGGCGTGAATGATGTAAAGTACCATTTTTGAAATTTGAATCACGGTTATAACCTCTACTTATTTTGTTTGACTAATTTATGCACAACATTATGTCTATATTACTAGTTACCTCTACTCATTTAGGAGTACTTAATAGTTTGAAATGCCAGCAATAATCGACATTGTTCTCTAAAATTATATTAGTAATAAGCTCATGACCATCCTTATTCGTTTGAGTTTGACGGTGATATGATCACTGCCAATTGAACAAAAATAATGTGAGGCGAATATGATCGAGTTGAGTGTTGAGTTAATGATATTTGCTTTTCATAATTTTTTTAAACTAATTTTTCTATAACATAAATGGAAAGTTGTTGTTATAGCTTTAAATAATTTTGAAGTAGGTCCACCCTAGACCACTTACCAAAATTGTCAACCATAGAATTTGTGGTATCAAAACCTTATTTTACACCTCAAAATACAATTGAGCAGCTTCATTGAAGTTCATACATAAGTTATCTATATGGCATTTTCCAAAATTGTTCTTAATCTATCTTTTCGCAGCACTTTCCTTCTTTAAGAAGAAATTAATTTTGTTTTGTCATATACATGAAAGTCCGTGACCCATTATCTACCACTCAAAATATTTTTCTTTGTAAATTTTGTTATAAAGAATTAAAGAATCATGTGATCCATTTATTTGAATTAGCCTTTATGTTTGCTTAGTTAATTACTAACATTGCTTTAGTTAAAAGCCAAGCTATATGTTTAAAATTAAAATGCATTCCTTTATGCTTTTGGCATATGCAAAGCACCAATTATATATTGTCATGTACCGTTGCATACTTTGTTGAATGTTCTCAGCTCATGAAGATCATTGAAACAAGTTGGTAGTGTTAAGAGACAAATTATAACCACAAATCAAATTTGTAGACTTTATTTTGTACCCCACATGGAGTAAGAATTTGTCCTACGAATGTTAAGTTTGCGGTCTAATTTGGTCTTCATTTCTATAAATGTGACTTTTCTAGAGTTACATATATCTAAATTTTGATTTATACTGTTAAGAATTTTCCTCATGGAGACGGGAATTGGTCCTTCCAACGTTAAGTTTACGGTCTACTTTCTCATTGATTTGTTCAAAAGGGACTTTTTAAGATTTCAAACACGAGAACTCTCCAAAAGTGTTGTACTCCATTGTCTCATAGTGAGTGTTGTAAAAAAATGGCTTATGAATGTCATTTTAAATTTTTAATATAATATTAATTTGTAATATATAGTTTATATTGTTTAAATAATACTTTATATTCTCCTTTTTATAACAAAAAAAAAAGACTAAATCATCAAGATAAAAAACGAGTATTAATTTAAAAGAGATTACGCTGAGTTCTTTTTCAAAAATAGCCACAATGCTCATGAAATGTATCCACTTACATGAGAAATGAGTGATTCTATGTAACATAAATAAGAGGTATAAAAAGCTATTAACATTGCATGAAAATAGTACAAGCTAAGAAAAGTATGTATTTGCTACACCTCCATGTTAATAATAATTTCCCTGTTCAGTTCGTAAAAGATGGTCGAGTTAATCAACATTCAACAGTGCGATGTTTATTTCGTGCTCCACAGTGGTCCATATATATGGTGATCTTTACTCTTTAGGGTGATTCTTGCTAGGAGTGGTTGGAAGAAGCAATAGGTTTAACACGAGGAATATTATATTTGCCAAGAGTACTTTGTTATTTGTTGATTTTCCCTTGGCAGGGTAACGCAATTCAAGTTCTTGTTTTAGACCTACCAAAAAAAATATATTTTTCATTAAAGTTTATAAGTTAAAAGACCTCGCATGCAAATAAGAAAGACCTGTATTTTAAAATGTTTACGCGGTTTAGATTCAGGATATAAACGAGATAATAGCGCGAAGAAATGTCTTTGTTTGCCACACTCTACGCGAGCGGAACTAATATGCGAACTTCATCGTCAAGTTAGGTGCCTCTTTGGATACCGATTTCTTTCTTCATGGTTCTCCTCTCGATGAATTGTTGAGTCTCCTCAAGATTGATGTAGCTGGAGCTTTCTTTTCTAGAAAGTAGTTTTGCTTTTCCTTATCCTTTTCTTTTTTTGTTGTTTTTGTTTCTTAATTTAGCATTGTAAAAAAAAAAGTCATTGTGAGTTTAACTCAGTTGGTATGGACAATGCATAAAATACGCAAGGTCCAGGGTTCGAACCTCGACCATCACCAAAGAAAAATAAAAACAAATACCCATATGTAAAAATTTGCTTTAGGCTTCATTTATTTCTTAAGATTATTGACTCACCCTGGATTTCATAATATCAATGTTTTTTTTTATTACAAAGATAGTCATTCGACACTAATCTCTAGGTTTTCTTTAAAGGAGTCTCTGGGTTTTCTCTATATAAAATTTTTAAAAATAAAAAAATTAAATTGTTAATGCAATTTACGCACGTGGGTAAAATAGTTGAAGAAGAGTTTTATGAATATTCTCTTTCTAACACTCTTTCGAGCAATTATTCTCTTATTGATTGAAACTCACGAGTCTTACATTTTAGAAATAGATCCCACATCATATAGTGAGACTCACTTGAATTTTACCCAATTAAAGAATGGGTGTAAGAGAGAGTTTATAACATTTCTCCATAGTTGAATGAGTGGTCAATTGGTATATCAATAACTTATTGATCATTAACTGAGTGTATGAACGGAGTTATTACAGGGACTAAATTATAACATTTCTCCATAGTTGAAGGACTAAAAGTGGAGGAATCTGAAATTACGGAGACAGAATCTAAATTTTTTTTTTACAGGGACCAAAACCGGAATTCAGTAATATTACAGGGACCAAAAGGGATATTAACCCTTATCTCATACAACAGCAAGCAAGTCTTAGTTATTCCACTAAGCGGAGTAGACTACACATATCAAATGCGCCATAATTTCTATCATATATCATGTATCTATCCAAATCATTAATCTTTAGATTTTCTTAATAGTTTCTCTTATCGTAAATGTTTAAGTCATGGCATCTTAAAGATCTATTTATTAAAATTTGAGTAAAAAAAATTAACAATTCATTAACCATGTGTATGAACTGAGTTGATAATTTACAAAATCATTGAACTTTGTTGTCTAAAGTTGATGCTCAAATAACATTTCTAATGATTTATATATGTTTTTATTAGGAAATTTGTACCATTAATTGATTTTATAAGCTCTAGCTATATTGTATTATCGGTCAAAGAAAAGCTATAGTATCAACTGTATGGTTAACATAAATGGTTGAACTCAGTTTACACATGCTTTCATCGTAAATTTTCAATGAGGTTGATGATAACCTTACATGCAGTAAATTGAATTCAAAGATACATTTACCTATAAATCTCTTTTAATTGTTTGACTAATAACTTTTCTTAGTCTTCTTTTGCACGTAACCAATATTTGATTACTCTCCACTATCTGATTTTACAACCACTTCTAAGGTCTTTCACTTTTTCTCAAACCATAATAGACGACATTCTACAAATTTTCTACCATATATAGGACCTTTTTCATCTCTTTTTTGTTTGGTACACGTTTCAACTCTCTCTTTACTAAGTAAATTCCTAAATCATATTATATCCTGCTTAATCGTTCCTCTTATACTAACCTATTACTAATAAAGTCTTCTTGTAATTATATCATAAAAAAAGTCTTCTTGTAGTTATCAGCAATTTGTCTCCGTACGGTGATAATTCTTTCCATTTTATGAATAATTCTCTCCATTTTTTCATTACATTTTGAAATCATAATCTAATAAAACCGACAATCAATCACGATTAGTGAGTTGCACATCACAACAAAATAATTATCTATTATTATCACTTCTTATATATTCCAATTTCAATAAATATATTTCATGGTCCCATATTCAACTTTTTAAGTAATTATAATATCTGTCAAGCAACACGTATATACAAACTTTGCCCAATAGAGTTAGTTACACGAATATGCAAAAATATATTTCCAACTTGACCCGTCGAAGAAAAAGAAAAATATACACCGAATTTAATTTAATCAAATAAAAAATGTTGTATATAAATCTAAATTTTGCAATGCCAGTTAGGACTTTAGGAGAGCCCAAAAAGCAATAAATAGAAAAAAGGTTATTCCATTTGAGCAGCAAGGTTTGCATGTTACTTATAGCTCTTTTCCTATTCAAGATCACACTTTCTAAATTTTTGCCGCGGAATAATTAAATGTCACTGTTACAATGTGTTTACACCACTCATATAGTACTATCTATCTAGAGAGTAGTAGTAGGGACCTTGATTCTCTACTGTATGAAAATTCTGTATATTAAAAGCCGTCCGATTAAAATCGGATGGTTGACATCTTTCGCAAATGACATATAACTACGGAGAATCTATTTTTTTATCAAATAATTAAGCGGTTAAATCGCACACATAAAATGCAGAAAAATGAAAATCATAAAATCGACTTTGTGTTTCAACATATCAAATATATTTGCAGTTACGAGCTTAGCTGTATTTACCGGACAAGAAATCCATTTTGTAGCAGTAGTACTGGTAACTAACTAGTACTATTTTGTTCAGTAAAAGTTTTATAGTTATTTTATATTATAATATAATAAAACAGAAAAATCATAACTTATGGGGTGGTGTGTGTCTTTTGGTGGAAGAATGCTTGTCACCTACTCCTTTTAATTTTAAGTTCCCATTCTTTCTCCTTAAAAACTTACTAGTATGCTTGTTGAGAGAGAATAATAAGAAAAGAAGAGTAAGAGAAACTAAAAGTGTTGCTATGGAAAGACACAAATGCAAGCTTTGTTCAAGAACGTTTGGTAATGGAAGAGCACTTGGTGGACACATGAAGGCTCATCTTGCTATTGCTAAGTCTCAACAGAAACAATTCACTCAACCTGATTCTTTCTCATCGTCGGAATCGGAAGAAGATGAAGGAGAAGAAAAAGCTTTGATTAATTATGTTTTGAGAGAGAATCCTAAGAAAAGTCTCAAAGTTGCAGATCCTGAATTTTCTTTTGTACGTGAAACTGAGTCTGTTATTGTTCAAGATAGAGAAAGTGAGACTGAGTCAAAGAACAACCCGACTCGTCAACAACGATCCAAACGCAACAGAAAACACAACAACAACCAGGATTTTCTACAACAGAAGAAACCAAAGCCGAGTTTCATGGTGCCAACAACTCCGTCACAATTCACTGAACAAGAACCTGTGAGTTCAGTTTCTGATACTTCCCCTGAAGAAGATGTTGCTATGTGTCTCATGATGCTTTCCAGAGACAAATGGAGTCGAAAGATGAACAACATCAACAATGTGGAACAAGAAGAAGAAGAAGAAGAGGGATCGGTGGAGAAAATATCGAAGGTGAAGTTATTGAAACGAGTTCGTGGGAAGCATTTATGCGAAAATTGTGGGAAAACGTTTCGATCTTCTAGAGCATTGGGAAGTCATAAAAGTATTTGTTGTCGCGATGAAGCAAAGAATGGTAATGGTAACGGTAACGATGATAAGATTTTTGAATGTCCATTTTGTTTTAAGGTGTTTGGTTCTGGTCAAGCACTTGGTGGTCACAAGAGATCTCATCTCATGATCCCTTCTTCATCTACTTCCACTGCTAATGTTATTGTTAATGTCAATCCTTCTGCTGCTAGATTCAAAGAGAGTTTCATAGATCTCAATATGCCAGCTCCACTTGAAGAAGATGATGATCTTAGTGTTGTTTCTGATGCCTAATTGTGTGGCTATGGAATAATTAATTATTAGCTGTTAATTTGTTGGGATTGGGTAATTAGGTAGATTGGTTTTATTTTAATTTTTGATGTATGGAGAATATTTCATTATGTTTAATTGATAGATCAAATGCTTTTTGATTCTATAATGTTAGATGAGTATTAGTTATGATTTTCACCAACTGTCTGCTATGTGTTATACAGTTACATGATGAATTGGTAAAACAGTTGAAGTTTCTTCATTGTACTAGCCAACTTGGTTCATACTTCATAATAGTACTAGAATTCTGCATACTTTTGCAATGGGAATTTGAGATTTGGTTTTCATGTGGACCTACTACTTTGCCTTTAAAAGTACTAAAGTTCTGCAATTCTGTTTTAACTCGTTGGTTCTGTTCCACCTAGTTTTTTATTTAATAAGTAAAAGTTCATGTGATTTGGATCCGATCGCTTATTAGGGTCCAATAAAATCTCAAGACTCAGAGTGTTAGCTCGTTTGGATTTGCGTTTAATGTTCTCCAAATGCACGAAAAAGTCTTGGAATGTGTACCAAACGTGCGTTTACGGTTGTAAATGGGAAACCAAACACATATAGAGACTAATGTTTGCACACACTTCCTAAGACATTTCCACCGTAAAAGCCACGTGCTCCAATTTGTAGCTTCTCGTTTTTCCACGTTTGAAGGATTTTGAATGTAGATCCAAACGAGCACTCACCTATTACCACCAATGAGATCTTTACATTGGCTGCTAAACTCGAATCCAAAAACTTAGGAAATCTGAGTTGAATCCTCATCGACTCGATGAATCTACTTGGCATTCGAGCTACTTTCTAACATGTACTCTCACTTCCACCTGGCATTTTTCATCAAAATAAATATGTAAATAAATTGGTTACTCTCTCTCTCTCTCTCTCTTCATTATTGACTTATTTTCTGGCTGTATTGGTTTGTTGAGTTCATATTGTTTTAAGCGTGAAGCATGAAAGCAATGATTCCAAAGAAGGAGTCAGAAACGGTTAATGATGAAAGAAGCCAATAGGACTGCACTATTAGTTACCTTTTCAGTGTTTGGATTGGATGCTTTGGAAGTTACAAAACTAACTAGGATTTTTATTTTTACTAAGAAACTAGAAAAAATTTAACAGTCACAAAAAAAAATTCTGAATCTGATTTTTCTTTTGTTTGTGTTAGGAATAGTATATTTTGTTTTGTCATAGCAGACTTTATCTTCTTTGAAAAGAATGAAGTCTTCGAGTAAAAGGAGGAGGTCCCATATTATTTTGTCCAAGAATCAGTCAGATTTATGATATGATAAAGTATATGTTGATCAAATTTCATTAGATTAATATAATAAATGTGTCTGACAACGAGGAATTCTGTTTTACTTTTTTATACACTCCCACCAAAACTCTTACAAAGTAAAAATAACTGCGTATAGTATTAATTTAAGAATTCTATTTAACTTTTTAACATAAAAATATAATTAAATTTACCAAACATTTATGAGGTGAAGACCATCGACATTTGAAGCGAGTGATCAAACAAATTATTAATAGAATCTGATGTCTTCTAAGAATTTTGATTGTGCGTAACTCGATCATTAAAAATTTGAATTGTAAAGTGATGACTAACTATAACTTTCCTTCAAAAAAAAAACTATAACTTAGAAGTACAGTTTTAGATTATATCCCATTAAACGCGAGACTGTTACTAGTATTTTGAGTATATGAAAAATGACGTATCATTTTGTTTATATTGAATTGGGAGAGAGTTGTTAGTAGTAAAATTAAAATCTGAAATAGGAATATAAAAAGGGAGGCAGAGGGCTTTTGGTGCATGTGATATCTTGTTTCACAAGAATTTCATTTCCCTTCAACAGTTTGTGATTTTATGAGAGAATCTTGTTTAATCACAAGCAAGCCACTAAAAGTAACGTGACCCAAACATGAGAGTTGAATCTGGATTATGTCTCATTGGTTTTAACCCTTGACATAACCATTCATTGAACAAATTAAATTTGGAAAATAGGACAAGTCAAAAGCCAGATTCGTCCCCATCGAATTGCTTTCTATCCAGGGGTGCAGTATTGGATTGGAGGGTGTAATGTGGCTATTAGATAACATAAATAAACGACAAAATTAGTTAGAAATGTGTCGATTTGATTTTATCGTCTATTCACAACCTTTGCCATTTGCAATGTGCTAATTTGTCATTTAATAAAACGTAACAATGTTTCTTAAGCTGGCTGAAAGGCAACATATCTATTTCCCAATTTACACACTTTGGAAGTCATGTTGAATTTTAGTATTATATACTAATTAGTGTTTTTTTCATCTTTTTTTTAACGTCATTGTGAAGATAATTAAGTCTAAGGAATCATTTCAAGTCTAGCCGTAAACTACTTAGTTTTTTTTTTTTTTTAAGTAGTTTAGTAGTTAGAATTCACATTTTTCAAATGAATAAGTGAGGTGCTTGGGGTTCAAACCCGACCCCTACATATAACAATGCATGTCCATGCCAACTGAGTTATACTCACGGGGACAACTACTTAGTTTTTTATTTGGGTAAACTATTACTTCACAAAATCCTCCAAATAAAATTTTCCATGTAGCTTGTACCAAAAAAAAAATCCGACTATTACTTTTCCACCCTATGCATGACTAGCGCGCCCTGTAAATTTTTCAAAAATGCCCTTGAGCAATTTGGATTTCATAATCCGAATTCATGTTTCACTAATTCGGATTTTATAATCTGAAATATGCTTATATATAATCAGCAATCAGAATCTCTCACATTTCCGCAGTTTTGAATTTGCTTTTTAAAAACAACAAAAAAACAAAGTAAAAAATGTTAAAAACTTGTCAAATAAAATCATAAAAATATCAAAAAAAAATAATCTAAAAATCAAATAAAACTAATGCAAATTTTTTCGGATTTTTTCGAGAATATGAAAATTAAAAAAAAATGAAAAATGGATCTATACGATGGAATTTTAGATTTTGAGGAGCGGAGCCCCGTAAGAAGTCCCTTCTACGGGAGTCTTGATCCTTGATTTTTTTTATGATTTTTTGGGAAAGTTTCGGAGCAATCCGATCAAGTAGCCTGAAAACCCGATTTTCGACTAAGAACAGCTAACAATGACCCAAAACAAAAGGATGAGAGTTATGAAGATTAATATTGTCCATAAAATGATAATTCATGTTACAAACATGTTTAGAATTTGTGTACAGTTCAGATTATATAATATGAATTGTTTTTCCCTTGAAAAAGGGTGTTTAAGGGGTGTTTGGATTATATAATTCGAAAAAGTGTCCAATTTTTTGAAGTTTTCGGATTATATAATCCGAAAAAATTCGAAACTCATTTTCTCACCCTATAACAAAGGAAAAACTGAATTCAGGTTACAAAATTCGAATGCTCAAGGACATTTTCAGAAAATTTACAGGGCGCGCTAGTAAGAGATAGGGTGGGATAATGTAAACTAATTGTATTTTAAATTTTGGGCCGTTTTTTTAAGAAGTTAATTTCTTAACCCGTCAACTTTTTGTGGCTTTGGCACGTGCACACCCCCCGTTAACACCCCTGGTATATAGAGATTATCTCGGTAGAAAACTTAGACGAAGTTTAGTTCAATAACCACATTAGTATCTATAGATAGATAGATAGAAATTTGTTAGAGGAAGCATGGCCATGGTCCATGCACAAACCCAACCCAAGTGTGAGGTTCCTTAAGTTCTTGCTTTAAGTCTCACCTTAAAATATCATGTGGTGAAATATTCCCCTGCCTCCCTTCTCTCTAAAATCCAAATCTTACTCCTTTTTGTCATTTTTCAGGATCTTCTGTTGAACTATGAGCCATTGATCAGACCAACCAATCAAAATGGAGAAGTAAAATTGACAAATGTTAAATAAAACATGAATTATGAATTTCTATAAAATATTTTTTTAGATCTAATTAGTATTATTCAAATTAAAATTGCAAGCTTATTATTTATACATAATTGAAGAATGGTTGGATATTATCAAAATAATTTACATAATGTAATTGAAGTAGAACATTGGGCCTATGAGTTAATAAAAAAGGAAGGAAAAAATAGAAACGAGTATGGGTCTCAATACCCGAATAGCCCAACATCCTTGATTCTCGTTACAAAACCCTAGCCTCCCCTTTTCACTCTTTATAAGCGCCTCACCCTCTCTATTCCTCACATAAACATAATGCTTCTCAAAAGCTGCAATCTTTATTCCCTCTTTCTCTTCCCTTGTTTTTTTTCCTTCTGAATTTGAATAGATCGATAAATTGAATCTTTCATTATCTATCTATATTTCACTATATATAAAATATGTATGTGTTTGCTGACTTTTATGATTGAATTGAGTATGTTTATGTTCGAGAGGGGAATTTTTTTTTTATATTATTTACATGAAGAATTTTAGGTTGTTCACCTTGTTTTGTAATTTATTGGGTCTAATTTTATAGTTCCTTTTGCCTATTTAATCTTATTTTGTTTTGTGTCCACCAGATCCACGAGTGAAGCAACAAAACTCAATTCATGGATTTTCACTTCAGATCAAGTCAAAGAGGAACTGAGTAAACATCCTACGAGTGTAATTTCTTTGATTAAATGTCAGTAAGATGATACACTTATAATTCCTTCAAGCTTATTATTTTTAATTAGTTGATTTTACTATGATTGAATTCAATTTATTTTATTTATTTGAATTTGTAGGTTTTATCTTGGTGGTATGATTTAGTGATTGGTTTATAATGTTTTATATATTTTCTCCACTCGATATATAAATTTTTTATTATGTATTTCATAAATTCTCCTACCACAAGGAATCAATTTATAAGCACTTATTATTCACTGGATTTTTAAGTACAATGTTATGTATTTTTTTATAACATCATACTATTGTAATATATATCAAAGATAAATTTTTGTATTTCTACTAACCATAAAAAAATTTGTTCAGCCAAATCATATTGTTATTAACAATGGTGGTGGTAGTTGTTAACATGAATTTTCATATGTTCATTTCGACAGGAAAAGTGATGTGCAAGTAGCATCATATATTGAAATCACGAAGACATGGCTCCACCATAGCCTTGATCCTTGTATATGAAGTTTTCACTTCCTTAGGATCAGAGTGGTTAGTCGCGTTGTATATCTGTACGATCTCGTCATAGACGTCATCCTTCCTTTCAACGTCATTTATTTCGTATAGTATATCAACATGTTTTTGGATCATATCTTTAAAAGAGAAAAGTGATGATCAAGACTACAAAAAAAAATTAAGTCCAAGGAGGAAGCATGGTTTCAACAACAAAGGAATTTGACAAATGTTTGGATTTCGACTTAAAGAATTTCAAATCCTCGCTGAAGAGGCAAGATCAAAGGTTCAGACATATGAAAAACAAGTTAAAGCTGTCGAAAAGTTTTAGTTTCTAGTTGTTAGTTATTTTCTTATGTATATACAATAATTTTTCAATAGAAAAAAGGGTTCACAGATCATTAATAAAAGTTCTATAAACTCAAAGTACCATCGTCTAGAGAAACGAGTGAAGAATGTATGTAACAGTGATTTGTTGAACCATCTTTACTTAATGCAATTTATCTTTCTTAAAGTTTCTTTGCCTTTTAAAATTCTAAGTCTTTTAGTCTTTTAATCTTCAAACATATTATTGATTTATGTTAAAAGACAATTATCTTCATCATAAAACAGTTTTATTCATCTTGTTCGTAAGCAAATCCATGAACATTCATATATTTTTCTGGAAAATCGTTGCACAACATGCCATAGGATTTCTAGTTTGATCATGTAAGTAACAATTTAAAACTAGTCTTATTGTTTACCAAAAACACCAGTAAACAATAGTTTAAATCGAAATATTAGGAGTCGAGGCCTAACTTCTACCTCATTGTTTGCTGAAGAATTATAATGTCTCTCTGTACCATTAGAAAGCATAGTGCTGATTGATAATGCTAGTTCTATTGGAAGGATCTGCAATGTCTTTTGTGGCTGGTTCTATTGGAGTTTTATTCATCAAAACTAGCATAAATGGATATGTTAATATTTCTTCCCAATTTCCTTTACCATGTGGATGAACAACGATCCCCAGAGTGTCAAGTTCAGTCTTAGTCCAATCGTCCACTTGGTATCTCATAGTTGAAGATCTCTTTGAGGTAGTTGTGTCAATGGTTTTGGATCTAATTGTATAACCTGAAGATGAATCATTCTGAAAACAATTAAATGAGCTTCCTCTAGTTAGCAACATGATGAAAGTTATCTATGAATTCTACTACAACATTTTTTACTTACAATCACACTTTAAAAACATATCAAAATATGAAGAAAAAATGTTCTATTTAAGATGATGATGTTTTTTAAACTATGGTAACTTAAGGTATTGCATATTCAATCGACAATGATTATGATATAAGGAGTATAATCATAGTGTTGTATTTTGATACTATTTATTATATTTCAAAAGTTATTATTTTCATCTTTTATTCAATACTGATAAGACCAGTGGCGGAACCCTTCATGGACTGGGATGGGCCACGGCCCACCCGGAAAAATTAAAAAATCAACGATTATAGGTCTAGTTTGCGAGATTTTATACAATTTTATGTCGGTTTTAGGTTTCGGTTGATCCAAATTCCCGCAAAGTGATGTAGTGGCCCACCCAAAAAATTTAAATAATTCAATTATAGGTCTATTTTGCGAGGCTTTAAACAATTTTTCAACGGCTTTAAATAATTCAATTTTTAAACAATTATTGTCTCAAATAATTTGATTTACAAAATTATGATTATCTTATAGCTTTTACCTTAATACTTCATATTTAAGAGTAGTAAATCTTAAATTTAACCTAACTGATAAAACTAATAATTTTAAAAAAAAAATTGCCAAATATAACTAAACAAACAGTTAGTGCATATAATATTAAATATTAGATTAGTACAAGAAATTATGTTATATAGCTTATTTTTTAGTTTATTTTATTCAACAAAAATATTAGTCTAGCTTAACTTAATAGAAGTTAGAATCTTCTAATATTTAATATTTATATATTGTATACTGCTATAAAACAATAGTCCAATAAAATAGAAAGGGGGAACATGAACAACAAACAACAACACCCTCACGCTCACACCTCACGGCTCACTCTCTTTCCCTCAGTTTTCACTTTTGGCCTCTCCCTCAAAGTCATGCCAAGAAATTCTCCATTTTACCGTCATAAGCAAAATCACACCAACAAACTCTTTCTTCTAATTACATAGAAAATGATAGATAACTAACACTCTTCCTCTTTTGCTTTTGTTGTGAGTTGAGAGAGAGGAAAGGTGGAAAATTCCTTGAATTGCTTAGGAAATACTAAAAGAAGGTAAAGATGGAAGTATGAGGAATATGTGAGCTCAGGAATATTCAAACCCTAAAGGGTCAAATCTTGGTGCTTTTAGTTGAAAGGGGTTATACTACTTCATTCGCTTGGAACTTTTTGAGGTAAAGTTTATAGCTCATATAGTTTTAGGAATGATTTTGGATATGGAAAAGTAGTGGTAGTTTAATAAAGCAGTAACAAATATGATTTCTAAATTGGGAATTTTGGCAAATTTGTACTATCTTTTCTTTTGCACGATTATTAGTAAATTCATAAAGGTTTGAAATTACTCGTTGATTCTCAAAATCATATCATATATTTATGAGAATTATGGTTGATTTAATATTTTGAGTGTTATGATAAAAAGTCGTTTGCTACAACGAAGAGATAATGCAACCTATGATTAATGTGCTCATAGTAATTTTAAATAATATCCGTTTGTTGCAACAAAGAGATAATGCAGTCTATGAACTAAATTGTTCATAATATACTGTTCGCTGCAACAGAGAGATAATCTAGCCTATGAGTTATGTGCTCATAGTGAAAATAGAGATAATTATTGTTTGCTCAACGAAGAGAGAATGCAGCCTATGAGTTAAACGCTTATAGTAATCTGATGTGATTACTGTTCGCTCCAACGAAGAGATAATGCGGCCTATGAGTCAAGCACTCGTAGTATATTCAAATTGAAATAGATGTCGTTTAATGCAATGAAGAGATAATGCATCCTACATGTTATATATGCTCGTATATACTGTTCACCACAACGAAGAGACAACGTGGTTTATGTGAGCATAGATGAGATAAATGATATGAGATATGAGAAACTTATTGTTTTCAAAAAGTGTTATTTTAGCCGTTGTATTTTAGATTCACAGTGTTCTGAGTATGAATGACTTGAGATTCCCATTTGTATTCAAAAGTTTATTCTTTGTGGCAGATATATATCTTGAATTGTGAGGATATAATTTTTATATACATCATTTTAATAATTAATTAACATTTTGGAATGTCATGAAAATATATGGTACCACAAAACTCCAACAATTTATGTTTTATAAAAGTGTGCATGTTATAGAGTGTTAGGCTTGCCAGACTAAATTTATGTTGATTTAATATTAGCTTGTGCGTCGACCATGACCTAAAATTGGATCGTGACAGAATCGTTTAGGCTTAAAATAATATCACATATTTACATCAAACAATCATTTTTGTTTGTAAGATTTCATAACTTAAACTCTTATTCACATCTTGAAGAACCAAGGTATATGTATTATTTTGAATGATCATATGTTTTACTCGTCTTTATGAATGGTAAAAAAAACTCCAAAACCAAATACTCCTAGGTGAATATTAAGGGTATTCTTTCTCCCCCACAATTTACTTTCTATCTTCTTATTTCATTTTTTTTAAGAAGCTAAATTAACACCAGAGAGAATCGAACATGAGACCTCGAGGAGGAACACACTCCTCATTTCATAGTCTTGAATACACAAATTTTCCAATCAAAATTAAGTATAGTTCTTACAAATTAATATTAATTATAGTTCATGCGGTTGCAGTGAAATGAAGAGTTAAAATCAAAAGAGGACAAGGAGAGAGAGAAAAAGTAAGAGAGAGAATTTGCTCAGAAAGAGGGATGGTAGGAGAGTACACGACAATTGCAAAATTTGAAAAATTACAACGGATGAGGAAATCACAATGGATGGGATACATCTATCAAAACTCTAACCCGTTCTACTTCACTAATTTCCCACAACAAGTTACTGTACTTGAGTTGCGAAGAATTTTCATAAAAATTTGGAGGGGTGGGAGAAGTTTTTGTTCATAGCAAGGTAGATAGATGGAAGAATTTTGTTGGCTTCATGAGTTTAGATGGTCGTTAATGTGGAGAAGTTGTAGAAGAGGTTTGAGGATATACGGCTTGAGTACAAATTGGGAGTAAGAAAACAAATAAGAAAAAAACAGAGATCGTGTAAGGAAGAAATTGTGCCCCCGTGCACCTTGGGTCTTTTTTTAGTATGTTACATGGATAAGGGTGGGTAAGAGAGTTTGTTTAGGTTTTTCCTTAGTCTGGCATGATGTTGTATGGTCTATATGGACCTCTCGTAATTATTTTATATTTTTTAGGAGGGCTTTGTATTGTGAGAGTATGATGGAGAGGGTTGCATTTTCTTCATTGAAATGGTTTTTTGGTATAAAAAAAAAACCAAGGGTACCCCTACACCTCCTACGAGTGGGAAGTAGAAATCGCATTATGCTGGAATCGTTAGTGTTGTGGGGGTGGTGGAGATGGATCTCGATGGCCTTGGTTGGATTGTTGCCTTCCTTTGTCGCCTGTGATATGGGTCTTCTTTGCCTTCGCTTTGTGGTTGGATTAATATCATGTAAGATGTTTGTTTTGTTAGTTCGTGTCATGCATGTTAGGTGGTATAGGCGTGGGAAGTTTTTTGGCGCCTTATATAAACCGGGGTGGTACAAGTGTGGTCGTATCTATATCTCATTTTTGAATCTTTCAGGTGTCGACAATTTTTATGTTGAGCCATTCCATACAGAGCATTGCTATGAATTTAGTTCGGTCTCCATTAGTGGCGGTGGAATTGGTCCCAAAACTTACCAATTATTGGATTGGATACCAAATTTTTAATTAAAATAAATAATAATAGATCCATATAAAAAGAGTGATTTAACAAAAAGATAATATGAAACTCAATTAAGAAGCGAAAGTCAAAATTAAAACTAAATTTTGTTTTAAAATATTTTAAAGCATAAAATACAAAACCATATGAAATTGTGCATTAATCGTGTCATTTCAAACTTTCAACTAGCAACCATAAAGTTCCTTGGAAAAAATTAGGGGAATTAGTCACTTTAGTCCCTGGATGGGAAATGAGTAGTCACTTTAGTCCCTGAATGCACAGAAATTGCAAAACAGTCCCTGGATGCAGACTCTGTTGGTCAATTTCAGGGACTAAAGTGACTAACAGAGTCTACATTCAGGACGTAAATTGACTAACGAAGTCTGCATTCAGGGACTAAACTGACTAACAAAGTCTAAATTCAAGAATTATTTTGTAATTTATCTGCATTCAGGGACTAAAGTGACTAATCTCCCAAAAACAACTAGCGTTCATAAAGTAACTACATATGATTTTTTTTTTCAAGAAAAAATTGATTTTCTTATGCCAACATTTATCATAAAATCATGTAAGGTAAAAGTTATTCCAATCATATCATTATTTTATTAGTAGGAGAGTTGCGTATATTGTCTCATCGAAAATTAGTTGTTTGATTGATTTTTATAAAAGCTTTTACACCATACATAAGTTGTAGCTTTAACTAAGCAATTGAGTTTAAATGGTTAATGAACCTCACTAAAAGATAAATTATTTAGGAAGACTCGAGTTTAATTTCTGAACCGAATAATCCTTAGTCAGACTATACTTATCTTCTAACCAAACCCCATATTATCATCGTCATTTTTTCTCGAGATGCTGAGGATTAAAAATATAAAGAAAAGAAATTGGTAAGCTTCCAAAAGTTATCTCGTGGTTTGTTTAAACCAAATTGTATTTTTATCTACTAGTTATAGTACTCAAAATTTTCTTTACTTAGATAGAAAAGTACTAGTTTGACCTTAGTATGATCTACCATAATGAGCATTCGGAGGTAGGAAGCAAAATACTAGTAGAAGATATGGAAATTTCAGTTACATGTAAATAAAATACACACACGTACCGTTATATTCCAATCTATAGTATATTTGGCGGTAAAACGTAAATAAAAAACAAAACTAGATCAATAAATGTAAAAAGAAATGAATAAAAAAATCTAAAAAAGGAAAAACGTCGTAGTTTCTTTGTTTTTGGTAGCGGTGCGAAATCGAAGGCTTTCCTCTGTTTACTCTCTTTCGTTCTCTCTCTGTTTCTGAAAATGGATCTCTAACGCATCTTCATCCATTTTTTGTTTTTTTTCTTCTCTCTCTTTTTTTCTTTACGCGGCACAAAACGCTGCGTTTAGTTCAAACAGAAACTCTGCATTTTCCGGGTAATGCTTTTTCTATATTCATTTCTGATTTCTGGTTATTGTACTGTATGAAATTTAGATTTTCTGGATCTTAATTGCGTATTCAACCGTGGATGATTTTGATTTGGATCTCGACGGTTAGGAATTGTCGGTGGTGAAATCAGAGATTATTTTTTTACGTGTTTTTGCTTATGTTGATTTTTTGTGTTTATTGGTGAATTATTTGTGGTGTGATTGAGAAGGATTAGGGTTTTGTTGTAATGGCTTCGAATCCTCCATTTCATGTGGAGGATCAGGATGATGAGGATTTCTTTGATAAACTTGTTGAAGATGATGTGGGAAATGTTAATGATGAAGCAAATGATTCTGATGACGTTAAAGCGTTTTCAAATCTTAGTATCGGTGCTGATGCTGATGCTAATGCTTCTGCATTTGGGAATTCGAGTGGTGGAGGAAGTGGTGGAGAGGTGAAAGAGGAAAAGGAAGAGGGTGATGTGAAATTGGATGGTGGAAATGTACAAGAGGGGAGTTCGTCTGGAGGTGATGGTATGATGGATCACGGTGATCATGGGATGGAATCGAGGAATTCGTCGGGTTCGAGTGCGGATAAGAGCAATAGAAGATCTAGTTTAGATGTTAAGGAGAAAGATTGGAATGCATTTAATGTTGATTCAAATGGAGGCGCTGGGTCTGAATCTTATTCGGATTTTTTTAGTGAATTCGGAGATCAAAATGGGAAAGGATATCATCATGATTTGAATGCTGAGGTGAAACACGGTAATGAAATTCCTGGAGATCAATATGGGCAAACATATCATCATGATTCTAATACTGAGGTGAAACTTGGTAATGAAATCACGAGTGATGGCTTGAATGCTTCGGTTGATTATGTGCAATATCAAGAGGGTCAAAGTTACGATGCATCTGTGGGAAATAGCACAAGTGGGGAGGACGTAAATAGCAGTCAGTATTGGGAGAGTCTTTATCCTGGCTGGAGGTATGATTACAATACCGGGCAATGGTATCAAGTGGATGAACATAACGCAACAGCCACTACTCAAGGAAGCTCAGAAGTCAATACTGCTGCGAGTTGGACAGCTGCTTCTGATGCTAAAGCAGAGGTCTCTTATATGCAGCAAACTGCTCAGTCAGCTGTTGCTGGAACTTTAGCTGAATCTGCCGCAACTGGAACTGTACCAAGCTGGAATCAGGTGTCACAAGGGAATAATGGGTATCCAGAACACATGATTTTTGATCCTCAGTATCCTGGTTGGTATTATGACACAATTGCCCAAGAATGGCGTTCTTTAGAGACTTACCATTCATCTGTTCAATCTGCTCTTCAGGGACATGGAAATGGACATGCGTCTACTGGCACTTTTTCGCATAATGATAACAGTTTGTATAGAGATTATGGCCAAGTCGGCTATTATGAGTCGCAGGGTGTTGGTAGCCAAGCTGCAAATAACAATTGGAGTGGTTCGTATGGTATTAATCACCAACAGGATTTGGACAGACACACAACCGACACTGCTACTAAAAGTCGGGGTAGTGCTTATGGTGGAAACCAACAGTTTGATCATTCTTTTGGTTCTAGTAATTCTGTCTGCAAAAATCAACAAAATGCTTCTAGTTCCTTTGGATCAGTTCCATTGTACAATAAAGTTAACCATGGTCACGGTTTGGTTAATGGAACCGTGGAAGTGCAACGTTTTGCCCCTAGTGGGAACTTTGGTCAACATTATAATTATTCAAATACACAGTTTGATGAACAAAAAAATCTCTCAAATGATTATGCTGAAAGTCACCAGCCCTTTGGTTACTCCAATCAATCATATCAGAGTGGACATCAGCAATCTTATGCCCCTCATGTTGGAAGATCATCGGCTGGGCGTCCTCCTCATGCCTTGGTAACCTTTGGATTTGGTGGAAAACTCATTATATTGAAAGATTCCAGTCTTTCGAGCTCAACATATGGAAGTCAGGTTAATTCTTGATTCCTGTTTCAGTTTTGATATATGCTTCTTTTGGTTTCTACAATGATTAACAATGTGCATATGTTTTTATCTGAAGAGTGCCGTACAAGGCTCTGTTTCTGTGTTAAACTTGATGGAAGCTGTCTCAGGAAGTATTGGTTCTTCCAGTATTGGAAATGGTGCTGGTGATTATTTTCGTGCTCTCGGCCAGCAATCTATCCCAGGTCCATTGGTTGGTGGAAGTGTTGGAAGTAAAGAGTTGAACAAATGGATTGATGAGAGGATTGCACACTGTGGATCCCCTGACATGGATTATAAGAAAAGTGAAAGGATGAGGCTCCTTCTCTCTTTGCTTAAAATAGCTTGTCAATATTATGGAAAACTACGTTCTCCTTTTGGTACAGACACCATATTAAAAGTAAGTTATATCTATTGTTCACCAAATCATTTTGTATTTTCTCCCTGTGATAGTTCATTTAATTTTCCATAATTAGCAAGATTGATAGAGGTGATTTACACTGCATTAGATCAACAGGAATATTATTATATGCTGATTTATATTGTTATCTTTTATCATTTCATATCTTGGATCTCTAGTACTCAATCTTTTTATGTTTGATAAGTACTACTAATGTTGATGTAAATGACATATGTACCCTTGTTTCCCAGCATTTTTAAATTACATCTTTTATGGAGTGGTTTATAAAAACGTAATTGCATTTAGTGATGTCTTATTGTTATACCTCTTATTAAAGAACACTATAAGAGGAGAGTGCAAAGTTAGTTATTATGTATTTATGTTTTTATTATTAGCTGTGTCAGTTATGTGTGAGAGTTATGTTTGTTTCTCTTTTAGAATAAAGAGGGAAATACGGGAGAATTGGTTATTGGGAGGGAGAGGCCCATTTCTCTAATTCTGTTGTAAACATTGTACATGCGTATGTTTGAATCTATGATTGAGAATCCTTCTCTAGAGATTTGAATCTATGATTGAGAGTCCTTCTCTAGAGATAGAACAATAATATTCTGTTATTCATAAATAATTACATTTGGTACCAGTGTCTATCAGTTATCTCCATCTTTAGCACCAGAACAATAGTTTTATTGATTTAAGGGTTCCAAAAATAGGTCCTAGGATGTATTCGGACAAACTGCAAGACGAAAAGCCATTTGGTTGCTGTAACTTCATGGAGTTATTCAGGCTGATTTGTAAATATTTGATTCACCTACTTTACTGTTTATGATCCTTATATTGCTCCTTAATACTATTCCTCGTGGGATGACTTCCAGATTTGGTAACACACTGGCTTTGGATTGTATACAGGACAATGATACTCCTGGGTCAGCAGTTGCCAAGCTTTTTGCATCTGCGAAGATGAGTGGTAAGGAGTATGGTGTACTGAGCCACTGCCTGCAAAATTTGCCTTCTGAAGCACAAATGCGGGTGTGTATCACTCCCCCCGCCTCTCAGATTATGAATTTGTATTTTGTACCCTTACTGGTTTTTGTTTTGAGCTAGGCAACGGCTTCTGAGGTACAAAATCTTCTTGTTTCTGGCAAAAAGAAGGAAGCTTTGCAATATGCACAAGAAGGTCAATTGTGGGGACCTGCACTTGTTCTTGCTTCGCAGCTTGGTGAAAAGGTATGCTGTCAAAATTTTCAGTGTTGAAGACTATACTTAGTTACTGATCCTGAAATGCCTAAGTTAGACAGTCTCTTATAAGTCTTACAGTCCTTTTTCATCCTGCCTTTACTGGGGGAATGAATTTGGTACATGTTTGCACTGCAGTTTTATGTTGATACAGTGAAGCAAATGGCACTTCATCAACTGGTTGCAGGGTCTCCTCTGCGCACATTATGCCTTCTAATTGCGGGGCAACCAGCTGAAGTTTTCTCTTCTGACAGCTCAAATAGTGGGGACCCTAGTGCTTTTAATATGCCTCAGCATCCTGCACAGGTGATTTTAGTAGGAAAAACTAACAAGCTATGCAATGATGCAAGGGATATGCAATTTATTCGTTTTCTTACTTTTAAGTTTCAATAATTGCAAAGGTTATGGTTTTTTATTCTACTTGGAAGCTCATTCATTTACTGTTGCTTTACAGCTTCAGTTTGGATCTAGTGGCATGCTCGATGATTGGGAGGAGAATTTGGCTGTAATAACTTCGAACAGAACTAAAGATGACGAGCTTGTAATTATTCACCTTGGTGATTGCTTGTGGAAGGAAAGAAGTGAGGTATAGTTCTCCATCTATATTTTCTTCTTTCGAATAGTCTTTGTACATTTCTATTCCCCTTCTGATTTGAGACTCATATTTTAGATCACTGCTGCACACATCTGCTATTTAATTGCTGAAGCAAACTTTGAGTCATACTCAGACAGTGCAAGGCTTTGTTTAATAGGAGCTGATCACTGGAAATTTCCTCGAACTTATGCTAGTCCAGAGGCTATCCAGGTTCATTGAAATTTCTCAACCTCTTCTTCTCTTCCATATAAGTTTATTGCTCTATTGCTTGTGTATATTATGAGTTCAGTTCTTACAAATTGTAGTGTACTACATTGTTCTACTTGTTGCAAGTGCCTCTCTCTGACTCTTTATTTGGCCATTTTCTGGTTCCTGGATTCTTAATTTTCTGGGATTTTATAGGGTTCAAATTTGAATCTTTCTTATTTTCTACTTTAACAGTAGATATACTTAAGAAGATGACATGTACTCCCTCGAATCATTCCGTTTTTTCAAAAAGAAGATTTCATTGAGTATCGAGGAATCAAAGAATTAAAGCCAAAATACCAAATCAAAGTAGATCGATTTTTTTTTTTATTCCCGAAGAAGTGCATATTTTACCCGAATCTTCTTCCATAATGGTACAGAATAATAGTCTCGTTGGAATAGGAACACCAATCACTTTCAATATAAGAAGTTGAGTACGAGTAGGCGGATTGGTCCGATTAGAAAAGAAAGAAATGATCGAATTAATATTATTTTCTGGAAATATCCATTTTCATGAGAGGGGGATAAGATATCCTGGCACAGTTCTATCTTGATACACCCGGAACGGGATTATCTTGTATATGATCCTAGGTTTATCAACATATGATGTGAGATTTTTTGGTGTATTGTGTTTCGTAAGGTGTTTAAATGATCCATCTCTTTTGTGAAATGCCATATCTGATTAAATATTATGTCCAATATAATCCAGTTTTTGAAAGATGTGTATTTGGAAGCAGTCAAAACTTATCATATCCGATTGTTTGTTGGACAGAGAACCGAGTTGTACGAATATTCAAAGGTGCTTGGAAACTCTCAGTTTATTCTGCTTCCGTTTCAGCCATATAAGCTTGTATATGCATATATGCTAGCCGAAGTGGGAAAGGTTACAGACTCGTTGAAGTAAGTTAATCGAATATTATTTTGTGATATTATGCTTTATGTAATCTGCCTTATTGTTGTTATGTGACTTCAGGTACTGCCAAGCAGTGCTGAAATCCTTAAAAACTGGCCGCGCACCAGAAGTTGAAACATGGAAGCAAAGGCTATCATCTCTCGAGGAGAGGATTAGAACCCACCAACAGGTTCTTCCTTGTCATTATCGAGTCTTTTTTTTTTAGTCTCGTTATTTATCCTCTTTAAACAATATATGTTCAGGGTGGGTATGCTGCAAATTTGGCCCCTGGCAAATTAGTTGGCAAATTGCTGAACTTTTTTGATAGTACTGCTCATCGAGTCGTTGGTGGTTTACCACCACCTGCTCCATCGTCACAAGGAAATGTCCATGGAAATGAACAAAATTATCAGTCTGGGGCACATAGAGTGTCCAATAGCCAATCAACAATGGCCATGTCTTCCTTAGTTCCATCTGGTTCTATGGAACCCAATGGCGAGTGGACATCTGACAATAATAGAATGACAAAATCTAATAGAAGTGTTTCAGAGCCAGACTTTGGTAGAAGCCCTCGACAGGTATGTGATTTATTAAGGCCTTAAGGGTTTAGTGTTCTTTAAAAGTTTACATATTCGTGCATTTGGTTAAGTTTTAGTATATTTTATTTTATGAGAAAATAAAATTTGGTTGATTCATGACAGGAAACCTCACATGATGCACAAGGAAAAGCATCAGGGGGCACATCGCGCTTTTCTCGTTTTAGTTTTGGCTCACAACTTTTGCAAAAGACAATGGGTCTAGTCTTGAAACCTCGCCCTGGAAAACAGGTATATTAGTTCCTTTGAATTCCACGTTTTATTTCCATTTTTATTTCAACTGTGCCAATTCAAAGGTTCTTATGTTGTCCTATATAAAGGCTAAATTGGGTGAAAAGAACAAGTTCTATTATGATGAAAACCTAAAAAGATGGGTAGAGGAAGGTGCTGCACCTCCTGCCGAAGAAACTGCACTGCCACCACCTCCAACAACTGCAGCTTTCCAGAATGGTTTAACTGAATACAACTTGCAATCTGCATTGAAGACAGAAGGACCACCTTCGAAAGAGGGGTCTGATTTAAAAACATCAAATCCTGAACTTACTCCAGGGATCCCACCTATACCACCTGGTACAAATCATTTCTCCGCTCGTGGCCGCGTTGGTATTCGGTCAAGGTAAGCAGTTACTTTGTAATTTTTATTAAGACCATGTTGTTGTTTGAACTTGGTAAGAGAAATAGTTGTCAGTGTTCAAACATTTAGTGGACCTTTTATAAGTTTCTTAGGAATCTTAATTTGTTAATCTTAAATTTACATGATTGGTATGAATACTTCAAAAAATGTTCCTAGAAAGCTAATATTCCTATAAATGTTTTTTTAATTATGTTTTATGACAAATAATTTTCACAAGGGGGATAGGAACCCAAGATTCCCATGAAGGTAGGAAACTTCACATAAAAGTTCTTCCTCTAAACATTGTCTAATATTCCGAGGAATATTTTTGGTATACCAAATTCATTTTTATACATTTCTAGTTATCTTGATTATAAAGTACTGAATAAAAATACTCTGCCTGCCATACACTCCATTATAAAGCTGCAAGAATAGTTGTGTTCAAAAGTTATAACTAGCACAGCCTTGAGGCATAATTTACCTTTGTCAGGACTGAGTGGAGACTAAGTCTTGTTTCTAGGCATCATAAAAGTATGCATTGTGGAAATATTGAATTAGGAATGACCGGTACTGGCACTTACATGCTGCCGGATTACCTTCCTTGAACAAGAGGATACCTTTTTTAGTGATAATTCATTCTCTTGACTATCAAGAACATTCAAAAAGCAGATTAAATTGACCAACTTTTATGGACTGTACAGGTATGTTGACACCTTCAACCAAGGTGGTGGAAATTCTGCAAACCTGTTTCAGTCACCATCTGTACCATCTGCCAAACCTGTTGTTGCTGCCAATGCCAAGTTTTTTATTCCTACTCCCGCGCCATCATCAAATGAGCAAACAATGGAGGCGATAGAAGAAAACAATCAGGAAGATAATTTAGCTTATGAAAATCCTTCAACATCATATAGGAATGATCGATCATTCCAATCCCCCAAACACGCATCACCATCGACCTGGCAAAGGTGTCCAAGTATGGGCAACTTTGCAAACCATGAAACAGTGGTGAGTGGCAGTAACTCTCGTTCTCCTCACTCACGGCGGACAGTTTCATGGGGTGGGAGTACTGATGTTACATATAGTCCCACAAAAATGCGTGAAATTATGCCTTTGGGGGAAGCTTTGGGAATGCCGCCATCTACATATATGTCTGACGACATTTCTTCAATGCGTACACCTATGAAGAGTGGGATTTTCGGAGAAGATCTTCACGAGGTTGATCTTTCAACACATAATTAAGCTGTAAATATCAATTTTTGTTCATGGTCATCAATCATCAGAGTAGTTGGGACGTCCTGCTGCATTTTGATGCCCCAAATGCCAGTGTACATCTGGTGAAGTTCATGAAGAAGGAAAAGCCATATTCCCCTGGCCGTCTTTTCGCACCACCTCTTGTTTTGCTTAAAATGCTAAGGGAGTTGGCACTGACCACCATCTAAGGCTCAAGGTCAAGAAAGGAACTGGTGTCTTTTTAGCAAGGATATACCACGTAGCGGAGTAGTACCACTCATTTGTTCATTCTATTAAACAAGGACACACCATGTTTCTCGAGAAAAAGAGGCCTCAACATATCAAGGACAAAAGAGTAGTCTAGGGAATGTGAAATATAAGTTTTGCCCCACTTGTAATTGTTTCAGTTATGAAATGGAATTTAATTTACAAATTAGAGCCCTCCTTGATTTGAAGTGATAGCTTACATAAGTTATTTTACCTATATACACAGTGTAATTTATATTTGGTTGGAAGTTATCATAATTGCTTAATATGCTTGCTTGATTGTCAATAGAGGTTGATCCATTGGATGGTACTGTTTGTGATATACCAGTCTAAGGGACTAAACAACAATCACCAAAATTCAAACTTGTGGACTGAGATTCTATTGTGCCCTAACCCATAACACCAAGAATGCTCCCATAGTTACAATTTTCAATCATGGATGCCCCCAATGCAACGACTTTTTCAATTCCATTTAAAAGGATAACTTCTCTTCTATTTTAGTTTTTCGACTCATAAAATCGAAAGCTAAATTTTTTAAATAAGAGAAATGTATCTTTATAACTTTATTTTCTATTCATTTCAAACTCACTTTATTGAAGAGAAATCGAGTTTTTTGTCATTTAAACCTAAGTGGTTTTCTGATTGAATTTAGTTATTTTAAAATTTCAGCAAATTGAATCAAACATATGTGACTTTGGAAGTAGGTGCAAAATCTTTGTAGCTGTGTATCTACGGTACAGTTTGGCTCGACTTTTTTTTTTCTTCAGTTTCTCTATATTTTTAAGGAGAAGTTAGGCCAAACATAATATTAATAAAATACCTTCCAAAAAAAGTACTTTTTTTAGAATGCATAAAATTGAATGAAATGAGCTTTGGCCAAAAGTTGTTGAATGCTACTTCAAAAAACTACTTCTCGGCAGTTTATTTCACAAGCACCTCTCTTCAGCTCATGCTGGGAACCTTTTCTTTTATTTTTTAATAGGAAAATGTTAACGAGTGCCCCCAAGGCACTCTTTAAGCACTATAAATGGTAAGCTTTTAATGAAAAATTGTGTATGGAATGCATTGGAAATTGTAATAGTTGACTTTTTAAAGGAATAATTACTAATTTTGGGAAGCTTAAGGGGACACTCGTTAACAAGACCCTTTTTAATATTATATTTCAATATGTTTTTTCTTCCATTTAATTTTTTTTTGAACCGACCCATTTTTTTAAGGTGTGTCCATTTAATTTTATTATCTTTTTTTAAGGAATTTTATTATCTTTTTATCACTTATGTATTTAATTTCAATATCGTTTGATTATCACAACCTCACAAATATTTTTATTCACGTTGTCATTGAATGACACCAAATATTTTTATTCCCTTTCTTCAACCTCGCAAATATACGCACACATTAGGGTTTAGAGTAATACTTTATGTCAGTTTGTCTGTTTTTTTGTTACACTATTGCGTATAATTTTTTTTTATGGTTGTATAATGCGTATAATTATTTTGTGTATACGTGTGTGTGTAAAGAGAATAGTTGGTTTTTTTCTTTTCCAATTATATTCTATAACAAATTTTGTTATAAGAATACCATATTTTTGGTGTCATTCAAAAATATATATTATATGATATTATATTTGTTACATTGTTAGTGTCATTGAAAAAGATATGTTTAGTTTTTTTAATAAGAAAAAGATATGCATAGTTTGTTACAATATAAAGGTACAAAATATATATAAGCATAATTTTTTTAGGCATCTACATATACTTGTACTTTTAATTAAAATCAAAATTTTATAAAAATAATTATACGCATTATGCACCACTAAAAAAAAAATACGGATTAGCGTAACAAAACAGACAGACGGACATAAAGTATTACTCTAAACGTTAATATGTGTGTATTTGCGAGGTTGAAGAATGGGAATAAAAATATTTGGTGTCATTTAATGACAGCGTGAATAAAAATATTTACGAGGTTGTGATAATTAAACGATATTGAAATTAAATATATAAGTGATAAAAAGATAATAAAATTCCTTAAAAAAAGATAATAAAATTAAATGGACCCTCCTTCAAAAAAAAAGGACCGGTTCAATAAAATAAAATAAAATGAAAGAAAAAACATATTGAAATATAATATTAAAAAATAAAAGAAAATGTTTTCGGCGTGAGTTGAAGAGAGGTGCTTGTAAGATAAATTGTCGAGAAGTAAGTTTTGTACAATATTTTGCCAAACAACTTTTAACTAAAAAAAAAAAACCAAACAGCTTTAACTCCTTTCCAAAAGGACTTTATTTTAACTTTGTTTTAAAGGAACTTTTAGATCGTAAAAAAGTCTCGCAGCTAATTAAATCTTAAAAATAGTGTTATCAGTATTAAGAAAAGAGCCTTTCTACAAAGAATGGACAAATCAATACATTTGAGCAAAGTTAAATTTGGTAGTTTACAATGATGTCCTTGTTTCTTATTTGTGTGTTCTTTTTTTATAAAAAAAATCATGATTTAGCTTCTGTTCAAAGTCATCAAATTGAGCAAGATGACACCTTTTATATTATCTTTATATTGGTCTGTTTTGAAGAATTATAACCTGTGTTTTATTTTTATTAATTAATGAGGAAAAAGAAAGTTTAATAACTGAGTTCGGAATAGTGTTAAGGGTTTCAGATTACGAACATAAGGAGCTCCACCGCATAAGGTATTGTATCTGTAGTCATTTGAGTAGTTCTAAATTGTAATGACAGCAAAAATTATCATAAGTTTCAGATTCTTTTTTTTTTTCTTTCACAATGTTATCTGATGCAAACGCTATCAAAGAGGTATTTATTCCCTATCTTTTGTAGCATAGGGAATAAAGCAAATAGCATTGAATAAATAAAGCAAGAAAAATAATTCCTATATGATTGAGTTCAGAATCGCTAATGACACGCCTTCTGAGATTAGGAACAGTTGAACCCTATTTTGTTTCATAACATAGACCAAATACATCAACTTTTGTTGACCTATTTGTGTCTTAAAAAAAGGACCGGAGGAAGTAACTTTTGTTGAGAATTTTTGGGACTTAAGTCTTAGGTTGCTCCCTGCCTATTGCGCCGCTATAGCGTGCTATGGCAAAAATGGGTCCGGTGCTGTCGTCCACCGTGATATGTTCAGACGGTGATGTGCGTTCAATAGGAGCACCGGTTGTGGCCGAGAATCACAGCACAATTGTTCACACTTTGCGTTTCAGTGTTTGCAATGAGGGTTTGAAGTCAATCCCTAATCATTCTGCTTCATTTTTAAGGGACTATTGGTCATTTTGATGTATGTTAGGTAATCTTAATTCTTCTTCTCAAGTGCAAACTGTTCTCTCCTTCTACAAACACATGGCTAAAAGCTTATTGATTGCAGATATCACCTGAGGATATACGATGGGAAGGTGAAGATCCGGGCATACTACACAGAGGTAGACATAGCGGGCAATGACGTGGAGCTAAGAAATTCTTTGGCTATGGTGGTGATACTTTAGGTGCTGGAAGAGGGAAAGGGCATCCAAGATTTCACTCTAGAAAAGAACTTATGCCGCCACAAAATGGTATTGGAAATAGAGTTCCGGACGAAATTGAGTTGCCAAACACAGATTCGTTAGTTAAGGAGGTAGATATGACTTACTTGCCTAGCAATCTTATAGAACGGGAGAAAAGATAAGAAAGTTCTTTAGTTTTTAATGGCACTTATGATATAACAGGTGGAATGGGTTTTTGCTGCAAGTCATCCAGATTCCGTGGAGCTTGAGAAATCAAATCAAAGCAAATGCTGAAAGTACAGTCACTAAACATCGTGAATTTACTTAGATGTCTACTTAATATCGCTGCATACGCTTTTTATATTGAAACTCAACTTGTAAACTGAAATCAACTTTTCTATTCAGAATAAGTTAACAAAAGTTTCTGTTGAATGAAATATAAAATATATCATTTTGTAGTGTTGTCCACAAAAACATATTATAGCAATTCTCCAACTTGAAAATAAACAGTAGCTTTTCTGCATTTTGGTTTGGAACCATGCAAGGAGTGTGAAACCAAGAAAACGGGAAGTGAGAGGTAAAGAGAGTAATTAGTGGACTAATCATTATGGCTAATGGTTGAAGTAGTTTATTCTGCAGAAATAAAAGGTTTCACTACTTTTGCATCTTAATGACTTCTTGTGATTTATTGCTAGCCAAACCAACACTGAATTCGTATTTGACAATCAACAAGTGGTGCTATTATGTTAAGGATATAGAGACTCGTTTATCTGGCACATAAATTGTTTTATCTGAATGCAATTGTAAAATACTAAAACTGAAATGAACAGAATGCAATTGTAAAATACTAAAATCGTTTGGTGCATTTTTCTTCAATTTGAGACCATGGAGAGTATAAGAATATGCATGTAATGGAAGGAAAAAAGGAAAATTTATATATGTTGATTCCCATAAAGCTGTGATCAAGTTTACTGTGCAATGATGCTTCATCTAAAATTGCTTAAAATGGTTCGACATTATTTTGTGCCAGAGACTTGCATGTGTGGCAACATCTATATCCTATCCTGTGACCCTTGTGAGAATTTAATACTGTTGATGTTAAGTTTTAGGTGTATTCTAAAATGCATATAGAACAATTTTCAGGTTTTAAATTAGATTCAGCAACAAAGTCTATGTAGCTTTATCTAATTAAATCTTTGTGCGGTTATGATTGATTGGCACCTTAAAATATATCTTTCTAATAAAGGTAAGAGCTTTCATTCCTAAGAGCCTCGGTTACAGATAATAAAAATAAGTTTAAAGAATCTTTACAAAGAAAGACTAAGAAACATGTAAAGTTTGTCTAAGATTTCATTCCTAAGATTCTATATTTTTTTTTATGCCAAAAAAAAAAACTCATTTTTGACCCCTATAAAAATTATTAACATAAATGACCCACTTTCAATTTTTTTGTCCTGTAGTGGTCATTACCGCGAAATCAGTTGGTGGTATTGGCAGAACATGACACGTGTCATTGGTCAGCCGTTTTTTTTGTCCAATGACATGTGTCACGTTCTGCCAATACCGCCATCTGATTTGACGGTAATGACCACTACAAAAAAAAAAGAGTGGGTCTTTTATGTTAATAATTCTCCTAGAGGGTCAGAAGTGGAATTTTTTTGGCATTAAGGTCAGAAGAAAAAAAGAATCAAGATCCTAAATGAAGCAAATAATAAGATTTGGACTATGATGTTATAAAGAGTATATCTTCTCATTAAAAAAAAATATTATTTCTCTATTATATCTTTCTTATACCAAACAACATTTTAAATTTATTCCATTCCTTACCCTCTTTTGACACTCTTTCTCCCCTCCTTTTCTCTTTTCTATCCCAACACAACCTTAATGACACTAAAATAGTTTGTTTTTATGGTAGTTATATTTGTTTTTGTCTTTGAATGAATTACTTCTTATAGAATTTTAGGCAATACATAGTTGATCGCTACTTTATTGGTCTGGTGCACGTATACATACCTATTGGTGTACCATGTTTGAATTCAAACGATACAACCTATGAATTTTTGTTTGTATGTTTCATGTAATGTTTTCCACTTCATTTGCAATAGAACTAATTAACCATTTTTATCAACAAAAAAAAACAAATTTAATTATAAAATATTTATTTCTTTAAAAAAAATACAAGCTTTAATCCTCCAATAAATAATAAGAAATTATGAAGAAAATGGGCTTAATTTTCATAAGAGGGCCCAAAATACGTGTCCACGATGAATAAGCCCACATCAACCTTTGACCCCAACAATACAAATAGAGCGGGCATTTGTGGTTGAGGTTCTAGGGTTTAATCCGAGAGCTGCTGCTACAAATCGAATCAAAGCGAGAAAGAGAGAATCTGACAAATTCGTCTTCACTATGGGTGAGTTGATTATTAATTGATTCGATTTCTTCAAAATTGGTTTCGATTTCAGTGTTTGTGAAAAGTGAATGAATGCGATGAATTCAAATTGGAAATGCAGGTAAAGTACACGGTTCCCTTGCTCGTGCTGGAAAAGTTAGGGGACAAACCCCAAAAGTTGCAAAGCAAGACAAGAAGAAGCAGCCACGTGGCCGTGCTCACAAGCGTATGCAATACAATCGCCGTTTCGTCACCGCCGGTAATTTTATCGTTCTTTCTTTTACTTTTCACTTTACGATTTGTTTTGTTAGATCTGTAAACCTTGTAAATTTCATGATGATAGTTTTTTTTTTCTTTCTCTTTTTCTGATTTTGGTTTTGTATGATTGTTATTATTGTAGTGGTGGGATTCGGAAAGAAGCGTGGACCTAACTCATCTGAGAAGTGAGGATGATGCTTAGTGGAAGTTTTTTTAATGTTACTTTTTTTTTTATTTGATTCATGAATTGTGGAACTATGAAATTTCTGACTATGTTAAATGAAAGAGTTTTGTTGTCCTAGTTAATTTTGGAATAGTTTGTTTAATTACCAATCGGTGTGGAAACAGTTTAGTAGTTTAATTATGGATTAAATTCAATGCCATTCAGGTGTTTTTGCACAATTGTATGTGGGATTTATGTGTTTTAAGCTATGCTGTGAAGTGCATTCACTGAGCTTAGAAAACCTAGAATCCTTATTGTTGGTTCTTTTTAGTTTTGGTGTATGTGGTGATAGGTCTGTGGTAGCCTTTCGTGTTCATGCTATAGTAATTGCATTCTAATAGCTGTTGCTGAGTGAGTGACTTGTGCGAAAGATAGCCAACTTAAGAATTCTAGTTCACCAGAACAATGTTGCAAACTGATATGTGAAGTCCTATAATAGTTGGCTCGGTAAATGGGAAATAGATTCAGGATTTGATTGAGATGTGATTTTGGAGGATTGAATCTAGTTTAGCGGGATCTACTAAATAAAATGTGTCCCGCCAATCTATCTCTTGTGTTCATCTCTATCATACATGGACATTACAAAGCTGGATTCAATGAGGTTTATATTTTGATTTAGAGTAGTAAATTTATCTTCTTATGTCTTAAGGGTCTTATACTTGGTGACTCCCTTTTCTTCAAATCTGTGTTGTATAATTAGGGATTTTAGGATGATATTATTTTCCCCACATTACTTGCTATCCTTCCTTTGCCATGATCCTATAAGGTATTATAGAAAGAGTGATATACCTTCATTGTTGCACTTGCTCAACGAAGTCTGAAATCATGAATCCACAGCTTGTCATAGATCCATATCCAAAAACCACTAGTCATACTTTACAACCTCTTCCATGCCCAAAGCGAGCTTAGAAAAAGTTAAATAATTGTGTTAGTTTTGCTGTTTAGTCTAGAGACAAATCAGTTTTCTCTATTGCTAGAATCATATGTTTAGAATTAGGTCATGGACAGATTTTCTCAAATCCAAATGAATTGCCATGTGTGAAAATCACAATCAGTGTTGGAAAGAAAGCTGGTCACAAAAGAAAAGAACCATTGTCAATCAAGCCTCACCCCTATCACTAGTGTGTGGAACTATATCATCCATTTGACCCATCCTTCAGGAGCATTTCAAAATTGTTGCCCGAAATAATCACCCTTGTTGAAAATTGTAATGGTAGATGCAGCAGCTTCACAAGGCATTAGGCAGTGTCAAATGCCTTTTTTCCTAGCAAAATTTTATGAATAACCTCATACCATAAACATCTCGTGGTGTCACCGTCCAAAGCTTATGTTTGCATTTCAACCTTAAGATCATTATTTCATACTTGTGGATAAAGATTGATGCCTGCACCTGCTTCAGAGTGCTTGATGATGTGAAACTGAAAACACACACAACACAGGATGCTAGAAGTGAGTCCAACTATGAGAGTAACTGGATTAAATCCAATTATGAGAGAAATTGAATTAAATTCAAATCACTCCTAGTGATACATTAATTTATTAACATCTATTTTCTTATTTTGGTAAAAAAAATACATACATAATAACTTTTGTATTACACATAAATATGATGATGCCAAATTTTTTTATGTTGTCGGTATTTAAACTTGAATTTTAAATTTAAATGATTATTATTTCTTGATTTGGGTCTGTCTTTTTTATTTTTGTTTTATTTATTTTTTCTTATTAATTAATAAATTTATATGTTCACGCTGCCCTGAAAGGCTGTCTCATGTACTTCCCCATACATCTTAAGGTTCTCACACTTTGATCTTAGAGCATCTCCAACCATAGATCACAAATTGCTTCGGAAGTTACTATGTAGAGACTAATGTCATATTGTCATGTTATGCTTAAGACCTTGATAATAGAGCAATGCTAGCAAAAAGAGGCACTTCCTTCTTTAGTCCTTTTTCTACAGAATTTCTACAAACGCTTGTTCTTTCGGGACAACAATTCTTACAGCTGCCAACCCAGCTCAACCTCCTCAAGTTGTATTAGTATTGCTTGCAAAAAACTGTGTTTTGGCACCAAGAAAAACTCTTTAAAAAAAGCGATGGCACAGGGACATAAGATAAGACTTATTTTACATGAAGTAACCATGCTTATTGCATGATCAAGAACTTTACATTTGCTCTTATCTACTAGATATATTTTTTCGTAATCATGTTATAAGGAATTTGCGGCAAAACAACCAGTAAAAATACCTCCACAGACAGAGATACTTGTGGAACCCCTAGCAACACCATCAATATTACCTTTTAGCTGATAGCTAGGTGGAGAAATCCAATCAACCTTGATGATGACGAGCAGCGAGAGGAAGGCACCCACCAACATAATGTTTCAAATCAAATTATTGAACTCTTAGGAGAGGAAAATATGGGTTCCTATGGAATGGCAGCTAGGGATATGACTCCACAAATAGTGTCTATGACTTAACTCGTGCATTTATAGGGAAGGCAATACCTGTGTCAATAAACCACCTAATTATGACTTTCAAATGTTTCACTTCATTTGGAAGGATTTGTTATCATGGTGCATCAAAGACGACTTTTTAGAAATAGATCAGGTCATTCTAATTACATATATAGATGATGGTTGATTGCTAATATTTTAAGTTTGGTCTTATTGCTAATTGTGTTGTTGAATTGCACTCTTTTGTCCTACACCAGATTTTATCTCATTGAATTTTATGATATAAAATTTAATGAGATACTTGTACAAACTTTTTGTTGTCTTCTTGAATTTTGGCAGTATTTTTATTTTTTTTTGTCGAGTAGCCTAACGGTTAGAGAAATTCACCTTTAAGGTGAATAAGTGGTGTGTCCTGGGTTCGAACTCTGGCCCCTGCATATAATATGCATTATTCTATATCCCGTTATCCTATTAATCAATAAATGTAATCATTTATTCGGGTGCTGCAAATGATATAAGATTTATTTGGGATGTCATGCTTCCGCATAAATGTTTGTTTAAAAAAAATCCTTAAAATATTGTTAAAAAATATTAAATCTAAAAAAATAAATAAAAGAATAAGGCAGAATAATTATTACAAACAAAAATAATTTAACTAAATTACAGTACATTGAAATTATATTTTTCGATACAAATTTTGTTTTCTTACTCAAATCATTTTTTAATTAAATCACTAAATAATTAATTATTTTTGTTTAAAAAATTTAAAAACATTATATAGAATAACTATGTAAAAAAAATACAATTAAAGAATGCAGATTCCAAATAAATCTGCAATGTCTAAATAAAATACTAGAACTCAGCCGAGCCAGGTGTTCGAGGAAAAGGAATCACGTCTCTTATATTATCCATTCCTGTTGCAAACTGGACAAGTCTTTCAAATCCTAAACCAAAGCCTGCATGAGGAACTGCATACCAAGAAGACACACTATAAAACTCGCTATCATGAGTTAAAAAAAATATAAACTCCTAACTTAAATTAATAATCTCTTAAACATTATAATACTATCAATACTTTTCTGATTAACGACTAAAATAATGACACAATATAAATTTGGTAATTCTATTCTTTACTGAAGCAATCACGCTATTCTTTAGAAAGACAGATTGAATTGAAGTTTAATTTACAAAGAATGAAGCCAGATGATTGCAAAGAACTGGCAAATTTTTGACAGGAAACAACATTATTCATTAGTTAAAACAAAGATAAGTACAATCAGCTTGCACAAATCGTGTTCGGGCATTTCACATCCATCTACTAGCAGGGAATATATTGCTTCAATGTGCATAAATTCCTTGTAATAACCAAACAAAAACAGAAAAATTGACGACAGATATGTGGCTTCCCATCGGTTTTCTTGTATTTCCTCTTTTTTCCTTAACTTAAAACCTTGTTTTATAACCCAAAAAAACTGAAAAAGTGAAATTTATGAGTAGAGACGGAGCTGGAGTGTATTTACAACATTTGTGTGTCTTCAATAGAGTCTACATTACTTTACATTTAGTTCAACACGAGATCAGCTTCTGTCCATGAACAATGCATATATGCGGGAACTCGTGACTAAATTTGACATTACTTTAACAAAAAAAGTTTTACATTACAATAAGGTAGAGGAAAAGTTTCTTTAATAACTGTTTTTTTGGTTGTGTGGGGTAGGGATGGCAATGTTACAACGATGACCAGTTGACCCAAAAGATAGAATGAGACAGTTCAAATAAAGTAGATAGAACACTGATAATAGGGAACTCGAGAAAAAAGACTTAAAAGAAAGACATCTGACCTGAACCATAACGACGCAAATCAAGATACCACCAATATGCATCCTTATTCAGCTTTAAATCATCTAAACGAGCTTCTAAATGCTCAAGTCGTTCTTCTCTTTGGCTTCCACCAATAAGTTCACCAATCTAACAAGGAGAGAATGAAATTAAATCATAACAATGTGCATATAGTTCCGCTAACCCACGAAAAAAACATACTGCCATCTACCGTTATATAATCACGAGGCTTCACCAGCCCAGCATTGTTAAACTATAATATATAACTTGGAATAACTCCTGTCCTATTTCACTAGACAAACAATCAGAGCCCCAGCTGAATAAAATAAATCAGACACACAAGGTAGGTGCTCCTTTTTTAAGTATTATTCCTGAACCTATATTTCTACTCTTTTGGATAGTACCGAAAATTTGTTATTTACTTGGATAAAATTTGTTATTTACAAACACTACTGATAGTGATTATATACAAGAGATATCTTATAAATTACCTTTGGAACCAACATGTCCATCGCAGCAACTGTTCTTCCATCATCATTCTGTCGCATATAAAATGCCTTGATATCCTGAAAGAGTTGAATTGAAAAAGTTAAAAATATTTCTCTTAACTTTTTGGGGATTCTACAGATTGCCTCGAGGACATTGTCATCCAATTTAAATGATATTTACAATGACATCTTCTACTGTCTTCCATATACTGCAGCTTGAACGATAGTGTGAACAGAAAATGAGGGGGAAAAATAGCATGCCTTTGGATAGTCTCTGATTATAACAGGGCATCCACCAAATGCCTCTTCAGTTATATAACGCTCGTGTTCACTCTGCAAATCACAACCCCATTTCACCTACGCAGACAAGTAAAAAAAGAATGTCAAAAACAAACAATTTGGAAACACCACACAAATATAAAATTACACAGCTAATACAACAATAACAAGCCTTGTGTCATTAGACGGGGTTGGTGACACATATTGGGAATACTATTTTAAATAAGGTAGCAGGAGTTAAATTGTCAACCAATCACAAGCTAAAATTGGACAGAAAATGTCCAACCCACAAGAAATTAAACGACATCCTCTGGATCAATGGACCACAGGCTAAAGCATTTTCATACTACTTTAGCTCAAATAAAACTTAATAGAGTTGACATCACGTGCCTCTAGTTGCCAACTCGAGTCAAGAATATCTGAAAGCATAACAGTAAGAGCACATGCCCTAACTGGTCAGAAATGGTTAAATTTTAACACAACACATTAGTTAAAAAAACTTAGTGATTTGGTTTTGCCCAATTACCTTGACAAACTTCTCTAAATGATTATCTTTTCTTTTGCTATCCGTGTTTATTACTCGTGATTTAGAATGTAACACAAACAACCATCATGAAGTTAGGGAAGATAAAGGCGATAAGGGCAAGGGCAACCCGGTGCACTAAAGCTCCCGCATACGCAGGGTCCGGGAAGGGGTCCCACCATTTTTGGTGTATTGTACGCAGCTTTACCCTGTTTTTACACAAGAGGCTGTTTCCAGGACTTGAACCCGTGACCTTTCAGTCACATGACAACAACTTTACAAGTTGCACCAAGGTTAACCCTCAAGACAAAGGCGATAAGTAAATGCAAAAAAAGATGAGATGAAAAAGAAACAATAAGACAAAAGTGGCTGCATATTGAATAGATTTGTTACAGATGAGAAAAAAAAATCAACTATTGAGTTACCGGGAATTCAAATTTCTTATTTGCTCGTGACAGCAGATCTACCGCTTCAGTGTAAGTTATCTGCAAAACGTCTTTTTCTGCTACATCCTATTCACAATGCAACAAAAGATTACACAAAGTGCACCTAGTAATTAGAATTAACATTTAGAGGTATGAATCAAATAAAAACCAGTAATATGATGGTTACACTGAGAGCTCATACACTCAGTCGATCAATGATTCCTTTATCAATCCATGTATTAAAAAACTCCATGTCTTCCTTGCAGTTATCCAGAATGTGTCTTATCTTCAAGAAACAAACACATAAAGAACACAAGCTTTAATATGAGAAATAACATAAAATTGAGCTTCAAAAAAAAATCTAAAGAATATGGCCACTTTGTAGTAAATGTGAAAGGCTACATACTACAAACTGGAGATATGCAGTTGCACAAGCCATGTCATCATTTAGATCAGCAAATGCAAGCTCTGGCTCAATCATCTGAAGAAGCAAGAAGATACCTATTCCTTGATTTTTATTTCATAAGACATGCATAGGAATGACAAATAAGACTCAAAACATTAGAAACAGAAACCACTGACCCAAAATTCAGCTAAGTGCCTTGAAGTGTTAGAATTCTCTGCTCGAAATGTGGGACCAAATGTATACACCTGCATGGGTGACTCAGTTTATTTATATTCCTAGTTCTTAAATGCTATATTTAAAAGAAGACATAAACATCTACACAATAGAAAATTGAAAAGGAGAGAAGGTGATGTGTGTACATCAGAAAGAGCAGTAGCATAAGTTTCAGCATTAAGTTGGCCTGAAACAGTCAAAAATGCTGGTTTTCCGAAAAAGTCCTGATGCACAGAACGATCCCAATTAGAATATGTAAAATATGGGTGACCGCATAGCACTCAAACTGGCTGTTGACAACAGATATCAAAAGAGTAGAGATATGCATCTGACTCACTTGTGACCAGTCAATTAATTTATCATTTTTTGGAATAGCATCAACCGGAGAATCAGCTGTTTCATGAGAATTCGGTATCTGTAAATTCAACAGAGAAATAAACTGAGTATATAAGATGACAAAAAAAAAGTGCAAATATCTACGGCGGACTTTTAACACTCTCTTGGCGCCATTTTTAAGTTATGGAAACTAACTTCCTTTACTAAGGAAATAAACTCTGCAGATGTCTTGTGGAAAATTTCAAGATACATAGCAGAAAAAGGATATGAATAAAAAATTCAAATGAATGTTGTCTGCATAATATGAGTGACTATCAAGGAATCCAAACTACAACTGAACCTTCTGCACAAAGGCTGTAAAGTAAAGGATGATGTAACATATATATTCTCTACTAAGTTTTTAGTTTGCTCTACTAGTGTGAATTACATAGATATTTTCATGTCTATTTAAAAGTACTTTGGGGTGCAGGACAGCTTCCACCACAAGCAGAGCTTTGTAATAAATATTCTAATTATGAGATTGTCAGGTCGGCGGAGAAGATTGGTGTAGGATAATTGTGCCCCTGAGCAATCAAAGTGAACCAATAACATAAAATCTGATAAAAATCCATACAAAGAGGTAGTATCTAATGAAACTGTGAATACCAAGGTAGTGACGCAAAACTGTTCACCCGCTCCCTCACAATCTGAAGCTGTGATAATAGGACTTGAGACCCATACGAACCCATTTTCTTGGAAGAACTTGTGTGTAGCATATGCCAATGCATTCCTAACCCTTGCAACCTGAAATCATTTTACACCATCAAAATCAAAAGAAAATAATAGTGAAAACAAAAATAAGATTATCTTCAAAGAAAATAGTAACCGAATGTTAAGAATCCGCAATGGGAATCAAAAAAAGGAAATAATGGATTTATCAACCAACTGAAAATGAACTGAACATGGAGGGAACTCTCTTTCAAGAGTTACCCCTTCTACAATTGAGCCACTGCTATATTTTCCCAAACAAAAGCATCAGAATCCTCATCTACCATTTCCCTTCCCCCATTTTTTATTTGAGTCTGTCTTAACTAGTTTGAGTTCCTTTTATTCTACTCTTCTAACCTAGCTCCAAGTTTAATTAACCCCCTGACAGACATTAATGCATTGAAAATACATCAAAACATCGTATAGTCCAAAAAAAGAAAAGGAAACTAACACCAGTTAAAAAGAATTATTGCAAAAGCATTCTATACGAATATTCGGCATGCATTGAAAAATGACATAATTAGATGTTCAACCAACGAAGATGATACAAACTGGTTCACTGTCCACTAGGATGAAATAGCAAAAGCTACAACATAGCTGCACCAGAGTTAATTGACAAGCTGGTATTTCAAAATTTGCCAATGTATGGTTTTGTGCATATAATCCAATATGCAGCAGAGCAAAAAATAATGTCCATGGAAGGAATTTAGACTGGCACTAAACCCATTTCTAGTAATTGTTTGTTTGGCGTATTTAAACATATTCTGTTATTATGTTACATATATACGTGACTTAAATTTTGATCTGTCACAAGAATTTGGGGTAACATGAAGAATCGAAACATTTGCAATCACATTCATACCAGCCACATCCCACCAGTAAACTGATGCATCAAATTTTGTAGATGCATATTCCCCCAATTATTGCACGTTAAAGAAATTCTTCATTATGAATACGAGAAAAAAGGTGCATGTTCAATCATCTAGAAATTGCATTTCATAATTGGATGGATGAAAAACAAGAATGAAAGTATTTAAAAAAAATTGCAGTAAAGATGAAGGAAATGGTCCTTTTTGCATACTGAGGCAATTACATAAGCAGCAAGGTAAACATACTAAAGAAAAGGAAACCATACAGCGCCAAAAGTATTTGTCCTTGCACGAAGATGTGCTTTTGTTCTTAAAAATTCTCTGCTGACTCTTTTCTTTTGGATAGGAAAGGAGGGATCGCTCTTGCCAACCTGAACATGTAAGACCAAAGATTTTCATGCTATTGCAAACTTGAAATTAAAGTGTTAAATGAGTCTATTAACAGGTTTATACATAGAAAATGAAATCTAGCAAAATCCTTTCATTTGCAGCACTACTGTTTCTTTCAGTCGTATTAATGTAACAAAAAACCAAGTATAAGCATAAGGAATAAAAAGAACAATATAGGTCAAAAATGCAATTTGGTCTAAAATAGAGAACTAACTAACCAGTACTATTTTGTTGAGCTTCAATTCGACTTTCTGTTTTGTTCCTTGGCTCTTAACCACAACTCCTTGCACCCACACAGATGCACCAGTGGTAATCAAGCCAGATTCTACCTAATAATAATATAAATAAGCTCCTTCTGCTAAAAACACAAACACATAATCTATTTCCACAACAAGTAAGGCTCTGTTTGGTAAAGTTGAGCTATAAATTAGATGACAGCTGAAAAGCTAGCTTATAGTTGAGAAGCTTGTTGACTGAACTAAAACATCCGGTAGATATAGCCTTTTTAAATATAAAATGACATAAAAGATTAAAAGTGCATAGTAATTATTTTATTTGAAATATATTTAATATAAAATGAAATACCCTCTTTTGGCTCCTATTTTCAGTTTCCACTAAATGAAAAGCACCAAGTATTTTTCTTTTTAACTTTTTTTTTTTACAAATTCCTTTAGCACACTTATTCTCCATAATATGCTTAATAGTCTCAATTTTTCTTTTGATGCACTTCTTGCCTTAGATTAACTAGACCTTCTTTCTGAACTCCATTCATCATCTTTAAGATGATAAATGTTACATACGAATTCGATTGAAATTTTTGCATTTAACCTACTTTTAATATTTTTAATTTTAAATCTAAATATTTTATAAATTTCAACAAGAAGACAAAGGAAAGAGCAATGTCATGATCATGATGAAAGTGCGTGTTATTATGGAAAGAACAAGGTGCATGCTTATATATTTGAGTGTGAGCCATTTTTCATTTTATAAAAAAAAGAAATAGGAAAAAGTGTAAGCTAGTGAAAAGAAGTTGTTATCAAGCACGTCTAATTTGATCAAACAAGCTTATAAATTAATCCAATAAGCTACAGGCTAGCTTATTGGCATTACAAAAAATAAAGCATGCTAACCTGATCGTAACCTTCAACCTCAGTGTCCAATACACATTGCATATTAGAAAGGCACGAACCATCATTAATCTATACACAGCATACAAACAAACAAAAATTTCCTCCATCAGTTATACAATTGAACTAAAATGCAATGCACATTAAGTTAATTAGAAGGAATTGAAATAAAATTGACAAGTTCATTGAATCGGTGAATTGAATTGAATTGACCTCGAGGAAAGTGACGGTACTCTGAAGACGAAGAGTACGAACCCATCCCTGAAGGACGAGAGTGTTGCCGAGGGAATCGAATTGATCGTCTTTTACATCAGAGACTTTGAGCTTCTTGCGGAATTGTGGAACCTTGATGGTGGCGTCGGAAGGGAGAGTAGCGGTGCAGAAGAGACGGCGGCGGTGGGAGGAGGAGGAGAAGGGAGAAGAAGGAAGAGGATGAGAACGGAGGAGAAAAGAAGCGTTGAGATAAGCAAAAGCTGCGTAACTGAATGGTTTAACTATGCGTAACGGCCTTGTTGCCATTGCAACACTCATTTGCTTCTTGTTCTTGTGCACACTTCTCCTTTCACTCCACACAACTCCTATATCCGTTAATTTATTTTCAATTATATTTCTTTCTTGTCAAAAAAGAGATTATATGTCTTCATTTTATTTTTGGTCAGTACTAAAATTCTCGAGTAAATAGGCAATTACCTCCTGAAATTGTAAGTTTCGTCAATTACCCTTTGAAATTAACAAAACATCAATTACCCTCTGAAATTGCACAACGTTAATCGATTTACCCCCTCCGTCAAATTTTTCTGTTAGTGAACATGATGTTTTGCAAATACCCCCGAAGTTTTGCACTTATGTGCAAAATGTCCCCCGAACTTGAAAAATTATATTTTTTTTATGTGTAATGAGAACTATTGTTGTTCTTTTTTATTTATTTATTTATGGGGAAATAGAATAGAAAGGTAACATGGTGGATTCTAGGGTGAACCACCAACTAAGTGGTTCATGGTGAACCATGAATAAAAACCATCGGATTATGTTGTCCTACTAAATCTTATGATGTACCTAACACAGAAATTTTTATTTTCTTTCTTCAATCTCACTCTCACTTACTCAACACCACCATCAACTCCCAAATTACCATCTTCTAAACACAGTTATGAATGAATCTTGATTTATTTTCTTTAGCAACCGTAAACTCATCTCAAATTCAATTAATCACAATAATTTATTATTTGGGATAATCTTTGAAAATGTTGATTGAATATACTTATAACATCACGTCACCCCTTGATTTCATTCAATCTTAGGAACACTTCTCACGTAAAGATTCATTAAAAGATATATTTATAGCAAGATCCTTGTTTTCATCCATTTTAGCAATTATTTGTTAATTAAAAAAATTGAAACTTTCATCTTTATAATTAAAACCGGGACAATGTATGAGAGGAATAATTCTCAAATAGGATATGTGAGGACGGTAGTGGAGGTTCATGGATAGCAGTTTTCCTGGGCACTGCAAACTTTGGTGCGTTCATGAACTAAATGGAAGGAAGAAAAAATAAATAGTTTATTAAAAAAAAAAAATAACAAATGTGTGATCTGGTGTATAGGTATATCAAGTGTGGTATGATTTTTGGAAGTTATTTGAAACATCAGATGTTGAGAATTGAGAGAGAAATTATGAAGATTAGGGT